>CAJHYQ010001064.1_pt1 | contig 76905 bp, 62 predicted proteins | sample 9198721 | NCBI WGS metagenome assembly CAJHYQ01 (sample SAMEA7708357, study PRJEB35096) | sediment metagenome | biome: marine neritic benthic zone biome [ENVO:01000025]; feature: sediment [ENVO:00002007]; material: shallow marine sediment [ENVO:03000034] sea grass bed [ENVO_01000059] ... | reverse complement strand
CGCGAGCCTCTTGCGCACCAATTCCAGGCAGCGGTCAAGAACTTTTTCAGCAGCATCAAACTGCTGGCGACGCGCTAAGGCCTCGAAATCCTGCACCAGCAACACGACCTCAGATGGATCGGATCCCTTTGCTCGAAGTTGCCCGATGCCAGTCTGAAGCCGCTTCATCTTGGTATGAAGCCTCTGCTGCGGGAATCGGGACGACGTGTCCGACGATTTGCCTTCGGCAACTTCATCATCCGGGCAGGGCTCCGCGAAGATCCCATATCGTACACCGCTCAAGAGGTCGATCGGGTGACCTGCCATAAGGTGTTCGACGTCGGCTTCGGTCGTCAATTGCAAATTGGAGTTGCCCCAGCGCAATCGTTCATCGCCGCCGGCCAGCATTGCCAATTGCACGACTCGGTCCTCCTTGATGTCGACATATCCTTGCCACAGGAGCGTGACACGGTGCTCCCATGCGCGTCCGTCGGTTCTCCAAGCCACTTCGCTGGGTCCGCCCTCGACGTCGGACTTTCCCGTAATTCGAATCCGAGTCACGTCGGGTTTGTCCGACTGGATTACTTTGCCGAAGAAATCCCAGTGTCGGCGGCTGTTCTGGCTGCCTTGACCTCGCAGTGGATTGACATCTAATTGACCCAGATACGCAGGCGACACAAGCGATCTTCCAAACTCGCTTGGTATCTCAAACTCCTTACCGTTTGCCTGTTGCATTGTGGCAGCCAGTCGTCGTTGTACGGCGACCGGAACTTCAAAGCGAGCTTCCATATAGTGCTCTTGCCGCACTGTATCGGCGATTGGAGTTCCGTCCTTGTTAAGCGGTCGTCCGATGATACGCCCTACGAGCGTGCCGCGCTGGAGCTGCGGTTTCGCCGGACAGACAACGCCTCGAGCGTGGCTGACATGAACGGTGATTCGCGTGCCGTTGTCTTCGATAGCTGGAAGCTCTCGGCTGGGAAATTTCATAAACCGCTGAGCGGTCACTGGATTTGTCCCGTCCGGAGCCTCGCGATATCGGTCTGCAACGTGATCCAGAAACTTCAAGATGCTTTCGTCATCATCGAATGACAACGCCCAAGACAAGACTTTGCCATCAGAATTGGTGGTGCAAATACCCTGTGGCGCTGGTTTCGATCTTGCGATCTCTGCGTAAAGATCACCTTCAACGCCGCGCGGGGGATTGTTGACATACGCTGCCTTAAGTGCAACTGGGATAAACTCACTATTGACGCGACGAACGACTTCGGGATTTGAGAAGACCACCTCACGGGCGGCGCCGGCGAACACTCAGCAACGTTCGTCATCAATCGGTCGATCAATGAAAATCCACAGCATGATGGGTTTGTTTTGTTCTCGCGAGGCGGTCAAGCCGTCAAGAAGACAGGTCTTCCATTCGATTTTCCGCCACGCCACGTCTTCTTTCTTCAGTTGCTCGACTTCATCTCGAATCTCTCTGGGCGAGTATTGCTTCGGTAGCGTATTCGTCGGGTCGTGATGTGACTGATCGTCTTTGATCTGATCGATGTCTTCACCGGCTTTCTGCAGCGCTTGCTCAAGGAGCCTCTCGACCTCGTCGACCTTGCCTTGCCGCATCAAGTCCGGAACTTGCGTCATGAGCGCTTGAATCTCGGACACATCGTCGCCATTCTGCTGCATTTGCTGTGCACGTCGCTGAACTCGTTGGATCTTTCGCGTGACTCTAAACTGCAGCGTTGCTGGTCCCCTGCCCGCTTGTTGCTGTTTGTTTCCACCGAGCATCGCGACGACACGATCCAGCAAGGCTTCAGCTTGGTCGACTTGCCCCTTCTGCATCAATTCTGGGAATTTCTGCATCAACCCAACCGCGTCAAAAGGTGGTTGTCCAGCAGCGGAACGCTCTTGAACGACATGCTCAATCTGTGACAACTTGGCTTTGAGGCGTTGTTCCAGACCGCCGTTCGTCTTGGCCGCTTGTGCGAGTTTCATCGCGGCCTGCCGCTGCTCGGGCGTCAAGTCGTTACGAATCTGGATCATGACTCGCAAGTGAATGTGCTTGTGCTCCTTCTCTAAGTTCAGCAGTTGGTCAAGCTGCTTGACCGCCGCCTCCTCATCGACCTTGTCAGCCGATAACAGTTCGGCGAGCCGCCCCATCGCTTGGTTGGAACGGCGTTGGACTTGCTGCACTTGCCGTCCGGCTTCTTCCAGTCGGCGTCGGAAGTCTGTTACCTGCTCTTTCGATAGGCCAATTTCCGTACCACGATGGACAACAATTTCAGGGGCTATCAGCAGGCGTTTCAGCGGATCACCGCCCGGCTGTTGTGCTCCGGCGTAACTGCAAACGGAGAGAGACAGAATGCATATCCAGTGAGCTTTCATTTGGCTTGTTCACTCCTCAGTTTGAGAGACGGTACTGCTAAGCGCAAGTAGAGACTCGGTTCGACTCGTCCACAAGGGTAATAAGCTGAAGTCGGTGTTCTCCGAGGCGCGACAATGATCATTGACGACTTGTCGAAAATGGTCGAAGTCGATTTCGGAAATTGGCACATCTGGCACGCGCGTCTGGACCGAATGATCGATCTGATGGTCTTCGTTCCGGATCGGATCGGTCGCGATGGTTGGCACGTTGGACGGCCATCGAATGAAGAACACCGCACTGACCAGCAGTAACGTGACACAACCCACAACGGCCCAAGCAGCGAACATCGGTCGAGGTACCGTCGGAGCAGACCGATTGAGAATCTCTTCAAAGCCGGGCACACGCTGCTGGTCAGCTGACTTGAGCCGTTGCAGCATCTCGCGTATCCGAGTGTCGTCGCTTGGTTTCATCTTGTTTCCGTAGGCCGAAGTGATTTGAGCGATAATCGCAACGCATCTTTCGCTCGTGCGTAGTGTCGTCGCGCTGACCCGACTGAGATGCCCATCACTTCTGCTGCGTCCGCTATGGTTAAGTCTTCGTAGAATACCAAGTGTGCAATCTGACGTTGGCGTTCAGGCAACTCACCGATCGCCGCGCGAATCATCGCCAATTCGTCTTCTGGCGGTGAACGGTTGCTCGTCGTCGTCGCAACGAGCTGCGATAGTGCATCAAAATCCAAGCGCGAAGCGTGGCGCCACCATTGCTGCCGTCGTCGGTCGCGTGCAGCGTTTCGAATCACGGCAAATAGCCAAGTGCGAAAGGACGAACGCCCGGCGTGAGGGGCCCGACCGTCTAGTACCTTGACATAGACGGACTGCAGCACGTCCTCGGCCAGCTCGCGATCTCGACAACAAACCATCGACCACGCAAAACTCGCCGAGTGCAACGAAATCAGCGAGTTGCGAAGCTCGGATTCATCCATCGCGATATTAGACGACGCCGAGACGAGACCGTATGACAAAATTCTGACGAAATTCAGAATTTTTGGCGTCCGGAACTAGAACCCATCACCCGCGTTGGTTTAGAGCTGACGCGTTAGTTTGGAGCGGAACCTAGACGTTGGCGTCCAAGACAGGGTCGAGCGTCCCCGAGTCTTCATCGACGTGTTCGTTGTCTGCGATGAGGGAGCGCATCAATGGCGACTGCCCAGGCGGAAACTGGCCGAAACTCACACCGAGTGCACGAGCCGCGACGACGGCCGAACTATCGGGTGTGACGCGGGCGATTTGGTTGACGGCATCATGAATGCGTACACTCTTGATCGTCGGTGGCTCGTAGCTAACCATGCGACCGAACTTGCCCTCGAGCACCAGACGTACGGCGTGAGCGCCAAATTGCGTGGCGAGCACGCGGTCAAAATTCGTCGGAGGTCCACCGCGCTGCAGGTGTCCAAGAACGACGACTCGCGTTTCACGCTTAAGTCGGCTCTCGAGTTCCTGGGCAACGACGTGACCGATCCCGCCCAACAAGTCTTGGCCGGCACCGTTTGAATCGCGTTGCTTGATGGTTCCGCCATCAGGTAACTCGGCGCCCTCGGCAACCACGACCAACGAAAAGCGTTTGCCATCATTGCCGCGCTCGAGGATCTTCTGACAGACATTTTCCCACGTCCATTCGATCTCCGGGATGAGTATGACCGACGCAGCCCCAGCGATGCCGGCGTGCAAGGCAATCCATCCCGTATGACGACCCATGACCTCAAGCACCATGATTCGATCGTGACTCTCGGCGGTCGTGTGTAGCCGGTCCATCGCATCCGTAGCGCAGGCGACGGCGCTGTCGAAGCCGAATGTGAACGCTGTGGCGGACAGATCGTTGTCGATCGTTTTGGGAATGCCAACAACGGGGATGCCGTATTCGTGAAACTGTTGTGCAACAGCTAGTGATCCATCACCACCAATACAGATCAGTCCGTCTAGACTTAGCTGCTCGACGGTCTTGGCAACACAACGCAAGAGTTCAGGATCGAGATCAACACGGTCTTCAACGCCGACGCGCGCGGCAAAACGTCCTTTGTTCGTGGAGCCTAGAATTGTGCCACCGCGGTTGATGATCCCGGACGTATTTCGTGTGTTCAAGGGAATAAAGGTGACTGGGTCGACTAAGCCTTCGAATCCTCGGCGAAAACCCACAACATCAGAACCCAGTCGGGCAGCCGACTTCACTGCCCCGCGGATCACGGCATTCAAGCCAGGACAGTCTCCGCCAGAGGTCAAAATTCCAATACGGCCCTTGTTTGTCGGCATCGTGTTCCTCGATTGCGATTTTGAGTTAAGCCTGCACAAGAATGAAGATTCTCAGTTACCAGCAACATCCGCCGGGATGATGGACATTGGCGTGGCGGCGGACGGGTGGGGCTGCAAAGGCTGTGCCGATGACGCGGGCCATCACTTAATCGTGCAAAGCAGCGCGAATAGCCCTCGGTCAATGCCGACTAATCGGAGTGCTGCCCAAAAAGCAGTCAAAGCGTGCAAGTGATCCGCGCATCCGCGCGTTAGTCGTGGCACGCCGCGGATGCAACACTGCCCTCTAGTTGACGGTTTGTCAAGCAGTTTGAGATGCCCTCGCCATCCTGTTAAAGTCAGATCCGTCGGCACCAAAAAACTGGCAGATTGAGATTCGATAGTGAGCAAAACCGACGTAAAGGCATACGGCCGAAATTCAAAGCGACGTGGCTGGGTTGCAGCGATCTTCCTTGGCCTACTGATGACGACTGCGCAATCGATCAATGCCGACGCATTGGTTGTAACTCAGGCGATGAAGGCCGCCACCATTGTTGAGCTTTTTGTCGAGTCCGAGCAGGTTCGCGTTGCATTCGAAGTTGGGGCAATGGACTTGAATGCCTTTGCGAATGTCCTACCTGACGATCTCTATGAAAAACTCACGGGCGACCAACTGGCGTTTCGCGAGCGACAGCGACAGTTTGTCAGCTCGGACTGGATCCTTCAGGCCGACGGTCAACCTCTTGAGTGCACCTTGGAACGGGTTACTGCCTCCAAACGTCTGATGCGCGACGAGGTCACCGGCGACATCTTGCCCAATCAACCGGGCGACGCGGAGATTGTGATTCGCGTGGACCTGACTTATCCCCTCGAAAATCGCCCGGAGTCGCTGACGATTCGGACCGCATTGTCCGGGAAGTCTGGATCGGCAAGTATCGGCTTTGTCTGCTACCACAACGAGATTCCGGTGAACGACTTCCGCTATCTGCCGGCCGAAGCCACTCTGGATCTTGACTGGAGTGATCCTTGGTATTCGCGGTTCCGACATGCGAATCTTCGTCGCCAGTACGATGCGCCGATGTCTGCATTCTTGTACGTCGAGGCGTATGAGGTACGCAAAGAGATCATCGTCCGCGCAAGAGACTTGCAAACCTGGTTAAACCTAGACCTCAGAGACGATGGTCGGATTCCTGTCGAACAGCAAGCCGAGATCAAGCGTCGCGCGGCCGAGTTCTTGTTGACGAAGAATCCCGTGACCATCGATGGACAAGCGGTGGAGGGACGACTGGATCGAATTCACTTCATCTACCGCACGCTACGGTCGACGGGTGTCATCGAGCCAGCGATCGAACTCGATCTAAACTCTGCCACACTTGGTGTCGTCATAGCCTATCCCGTGAACAAGTTGCCGAACAAAGTCTCGATGGCGTGGGAGTTGTTCAGCCCGAGGATTCAAGTTGTTCCGGCGGTCGCATCGGACGAGGCGGGTGGATTGCCGTCAACGATCACTCCCGAAGGTCCACTCCTCACGTGGAATAACTTTCTCACAAACCCGACGAGTCCGCGCATGATGACTGTCGCTGCTCTGCCCGAAAGGCGGCAGATCGTCATTCCATTGTTGTCGGTATTCTGTGCATGCCTCATTGTCATCCTGTTGATCGGCTCGAATTGGCGTCGCAAGACGGGCAATGCGATGTTTCGTTTCGCGTTGATTGCCATCATTGTCGTTGCCTGTTTAGGCGTGGTCTCACTTCCATTGGCGCGGGTGACGGTCGCCGATCCCTTCGCGAAGCGGCCGGATCTGACCGAACCGGCTGCCGTCGACGTCCTGGCCAGCTTGTTGCACAACGTTTATCGGTCGTTCGATCATCATGACGAAAACCTGGTTTATGATCGTTTGGCCAACAGCATCGCCGGTGAATTACTCGCGGATGTTTATCTGCAAACAAGGAAGAGTATGGAAATCAAAAACCAAGGCGGGATGCGCATTTCGGTTAACGACATCGACGTCGTCGACTTGCAGCGCCTCGATGACCATGGCACGACGCTGACGTTTCACTGTCGCTGGCGCGTCTCGGGTTGGATCAGCCATTGGGGGCACGTTCATCGTCGTGTAAACGAGCATGTCGCGCGAGTAACGCTTGGCCCTCGCGACAATATGTGGAAGATCACGGCGATCGAGATGCTTGACGAAAAGCGAGTTGAGCCGACCTAATCGCGCGGCACAAGTTTAGCTTCGCAACACCGTGAGTCGTACCTGCGTGTCAGGTTTCGGTTATGACGACAGCATTTGTTCAAGAACGTTCGTTGTCATCTGTTGCACACGTGCATCGGCACCCTGGGGCTCAATGTATGCTTTCGGCCGCACATAACCCGGAGGTTCGCTCACGCCGTCGGCCCACCAGCACGTCGCCGCATTAAAGACAAAGTTGTCACGAGGTCCGGGATAAACAGTTGCCGTGTAAATACCACCATTGGGCTGCCCCGGCGCGCTCTGCGTCGGCCCCGTGGCGATGACCTCAAGACGGGGGATCTCCGCCGGATCTCCATGGTATTCCCAGCCAATCAGACCAGGCACGCGATCCCCGAACTTCATGCCCGTGTTGCGATAGATCCAATGCTCAGGCGCCGTGCAGATCCAATCTGCACCACCGGTCACCGGCCCGGTGCTGTGTGCCCCGATCAGCTCGTTCGCATAAGGCCGTTCGTGAGCAAGCGACTTCATCATCTCGAATTCACGCGTACCGCCGGGCGGTCCAAAGACACCGACACGCTGGAAAGACTTCTGTTGGTCGTCTATCACAATTCGTCCGCAAACGGCGTTTCCCGAAAAGAACGCTGCGCTGACGCCTTGGTTGATGGCCGACTGGACGTGCTTGAACATGTCGATTGTCCAGTACTCGTCATGCCCAACGCTCAGGAATCCTTTCGCACGACGTAGTCCCGCTTCGTCATAGTGCGTATCGAGATTGGAAATGTAGGTGACATCGTACCCCTGGGACTCCATCCAGAAGGCGAGTGGAAATTCCCAGAGGAAGAACTCACCGGAACCGATCGAAAGCGGCGCGTCCAGGATTTGACAGTATTTGCCATAGGGACGTTGGTAGCTGACTTCAACACCGCCACCCCAGTACCAAGGGTGTTGGCCGTTGTCGTAGAGTGAAAACTGCGATGGCCATCGATTGTAGGCTTGCCAAGTGTTGTCGCTGCACTGAAAGATGAAGTCGGCCTTGCGATCGTCACGCACGATGAAAATCACGTAGCTCTGCGTGTCACTCCGTTCCGCGGTGAGCTTGCCAACGTAGACGCCGCTCACCCAGTCGTTCGGGATCCGCAATTCTGCACAGGGTTCCCATTGGCAGATACGAACGCGATGTTTGCCCATCGGTGGATCAGCTTGGACTTGACCCTGGAATGGTCCAAGGCTCTTCACATGACGGCCGCCCGTCGCTGCGTAATGACCGAGTCGGTAAATGTCGAGTTTAAACGCTGAGGCAGGGTTTGTGCTGACGTGAAACGAAATCAGTTCCCCTGCCCGAACACTTGCTCGTGAACAATAGCCTTCGATCCACGGACAACGGTATTTCGTCGCGGCATCAATACGGGTGTTGTTCAGCATCCACTGCCGCGTTCCGCGTTTACTGTTTTCGGCACGGATGATGTCGCTAGCGGAATTTGCCAACGCAGACGAGCTATGCCATGGACCGGCGAGTGTTCCAGCACCGATCGCGGAGAGGGTCTTGAGTGTGGCACGCCGATCGAGGTCGTTCATAGTCAAGAGTTTAGGCCTTCGGACCAGCAGCGTCCAATTCGTACGCCCGATCGCCCTTGGCAGGACGATCGATCGCGTGCGATTGTCGCATGATAGATGATGAGGATTTCGGTCAATTCCGTGCGCGGTTACCTGATTTGTCGCTGATCGCAATAGGCGATTCTCACGTTCATGGGGTCGCACCGACTGTCACGACATAAGGAGACAGGCTGTGCTGAATGCGATTTCTCTTCGACCGGAGTCTCTGGAAGACCGCAATATGTTGTCTGCCGACCCTTTATCGGTGGGGGATTGTTCTTCTGCCGACGCGGGCGATGCCAATTGTGACGGTGTATTCGACTCAGCAGACATCGTTCAGATCATGCAATCAGGGGAGTACGAGGACAATCTCGTCAAGAAGAATCGGATCAAGAACGAACAGAATTCAAGCTGGCAGGAGGGAGACTTTGACGGAGATGGCGAGTTCACAAGCCACGATCTCGTCTATGCTTTACAACAGAATCAGTATGAAGAAAGGACATCAGACCCCGTCTCTCGCTCGCCCTGGGACGTCAACGATGACGGCGTCTTCAACTCAACCGACCTTGTCGGTGTGATGGCGGCTGGAGAATATGAAGACAACGAGGCGGTCTTCGACAATGACCGCGAATACAAAGGGACTCGAAACGTCCGCAACTCGAATGCTCTAGAGGGCGATTGGGATGGAGACCTCGAGTTTACTTCCGCAGATATCGTCTTAGCGATGCAATCCGGAGAATACGTCGTCTGACTTCTGGCCAACACGGCTGCATGGGTTCGAGCCGGCGGGTGTAAGAGCCACGCCCGCTCGACCTATCTTTTTATAGACCGGTCGATTCGGCGTGATCGAACCTGGCTGTTCTCGGGCGTGTCTGAGCAGGTATGACGCTTCAGTATCGAACACGTGACCTGTCAGACGATCGCAAGTGGCACCGTCGTACTCGCTTGTGTGCCTTGCACATCTCGGCTGCGGTCGACCGGTGGTGCCGTGATGACGGCGCGTTTCCAATCGAATCGACCGTCTCATCAGTACTCTTCCTCTTTTCGCCCCGTTGCGATCTTGATCAGATCCGTGAGTCCGAACTTTGCGTTGTGCTTTCGCAGATGGCCCTTCTACCGGAAGCAGAAATTGCCAACACGTGGCCACATCAGGATGAAGGTCAGCGGACAAGGCTCATCGATGCACTGACCGATGTTCTGAATGACGCGGTTGCTCAGTGGACTGTTGAATCAATCGCGACGCCTTCGTTGGATGTCGTGAACCAACGAATCGTTAGCACGCTTCTGGAACACCGGTACGTGATGATTCACCACACCCAGACAACGAAGCGGGACAACGGTGGCTTCCACGGCGTAGGTTAATCGCCGTCTTTTTCCTTAAGCAACCGTTGCTCAGTTGTTGTCCACACCGCGATTGCATCGCCGATTCGTGGGTCGTAGACTGATGCGAACGCGAATCAACAGCTCGTTGCGGGTGAATGGGAAATGAGCAGTAGTGCATGGGTGACGACTAAGAACTACCGAAATGTCTTTGACAAGCTCCGGATTCGGGGAGCTTACATCGACTATTGGACTTTCGTGCATTTCGGCACAGGTGCATGTATTGGATTCCTCTTTGCGCGGATGGGTCTTTCTTTTCTGGGGGGCGTAATCCTCGCGGTGATCGCATTCGTGTTTTGGGAAATCGTCGAACCACTGCTACACCGAATGATCGGACGTCGTTTTCCCGAGCAGGTTTCAAATCAGATTGTGGATGTCCTGTCAGGCATTGTCGGATACATCATTGGCTTTACTTTAATGAGTCCGAATGCGTTGCTTACCCTGCTACTGGACGTGTTGGATTTCCTGGCCAAATGATCGTGGCGGTGGTTAGGGCTACGTTGATCGCACATCGTCGCGGCGGAGGACAAGCATGATTGGGCGATCCACGGGATTGCTGGCGCTCGTTGGCTTCTTGATCGGATGCTTCATTTCGCCGCTTCAGTCGCCTGTGGCTGACACGGCAAACTTGCGGCCCACGGAACTCGCTTTTGCATTCTTCGAGCCAGAGATTCAGGCAGCCAGCGGATTTGTTGTCGGTGGTGCAAACAATACCGAACGATTGAGACGACTGACTTCACTCAACGGTCATTCGATTGAGACGCTCGAAGTCTTAATGCGTCCCGGCTCCAGGACCGATCGATACGAAGGGTCAAAGGCAGGTTTTCTCGGCAAGCATGAGCGGCTACTGGACGTATTGGTTCAGGACAACACGTTCGTCGTCGAGGAATGTGGGCTGAGTCATCGCGAGCTGGCGCGGCCGCTGCTGCTGATCGGCTATTACGCCAAGAAACACGCGATCCGTGCTCCGGTTCGCATGCGACACGGCACGGTCGAATTGATGGTTCAGATCAAGCGATTCAAAGGATATCAATTCTCCCCGTTTCTGGACGGGACGAAAGCCAACAACGACGTTACGATCACAAGAGTTTCGGACGGCGAGAAACTAGAATACTCGCTGCTTGTGCCGCATATGATTGAGCGCTACGGATTCTACGAGGGCACCGGAACACCCTATCGCGTGGATCCCAAGTCGATCATCGACTTTCTGCGTTTGAATAAAGACGATTAGACGCGTCCGTCGCGAGGGTCACTCCCGGCGACGTGGTCGGCCGTGACGGTCTGCTGGGGAGTGCGGATGCCTAGCTGGGCGTTGCCCGTGGTATGAAGGAATCACTCAATGAAGCCTGATGAAGTAAAACGAATCTGGGAGGCCAACGCCGAAGGTTGGACGACCATGGCGCGTGCCGGCTATGACGTGTCACGCGATCTATTCAACTCTCCAACGTTCTTCGAAATGCTGCCTTCGATCGAGGGTCTAAGCGGGCTGGATATCGGATGTGGGGAAGGCCACAACACGCGATTATTAGCCGGGCGTGGTGCTCGTATGGCGGGAATCGACGTTGCCGAGACCTTCGTTCGACATGCGAAAGAAGCCGAGCAAGATGCGCCATTGGGGATCGACTATCAGGTGGCCAGCGCTCTTGCCTTGCCGTTTCAGGATGAGGAATTCGACTTCGCGACGGCCTTCATGAGTATGCAGGACATACCGAAGCAAGACGTCGCCGTGTCCGAGGCGTACCGTGTCACCCGACCCGGTGGCTTTCTACAGTTCTCGATAACCCACCCCTGCTTCCAAACACCGAAGTGGGGATGGTTGTGCGATGACGCTGGCAAGAAAGTGGCGTTGACTGTTGGAGACTATTTCGATCGCCGTGAAGTCCGGGTCGAGGAGTGGACCTTTGGATCAGCGCCGGTCGAGGTTTCTGGTCGTTTTCCAAAGTTCAGAACGCCGTACTTCGAACGTACGCTAAGCGATTGGCTCAATTTGCTCGTCCGGATTGGCTATCAGCTCGAAGAGTTTGCCGAGCCGTGTCCAGGCGACGACGTGCTGAAGCAGCACCCGCGACTGTACGATGCCCGCATCATCGCGTATTTCCTGACAATTCGTTGTCGGAAACCACAGTGAGTCTTACCTCTACTCTTAATCTTAATCCCCCAAGCGCCGCGCAAACGGGAGGGTGAGGGTGAGGTTCCCGGGAGGGCGAGGCGGGCGAGGCTCCGGCCGAGCCGAGTGCGTTTTGCGGCTCGGCCGGAGCCTCGCCGCCTCGCCCTCCCGTTTGCGCGGCGCGCCCACACATCTTGGGGAAGTCCGCCGATTAGGGATTAAGATTACGATTAAGAGTTAAATCAACAATTCCTCCACGACATGACCGTGAACATCGGTTAGGCGACGTTGAATTCCATTGTGGTAGTACGTCAATTCCTTGTGACGCAACCCAAGCAAATGCAAGATGGTTGCGTGTAAATCGTGCGGTGTCATTTTGTTCTCGCGAGCCGCAAAACCAAACTCGTCGGTTGAACCATAGCTGAAACCCTTTTTGACACCGGCGCCAGCCAGCCAGCAGGTGAATCCATAGGGGTTGTGATCGCGACCGAACGTACCAGCCTGAAACATGGGCATCCGGCCAAACTCTGTGGCAAAAACAACGAGAGTCGTTTCGAGCAGCCCCCTTTGCTGGAGGTCGCGCAGTAGCCCGGCGACTGGTTGGTCGAGAATCTCGCCGTGAACGTCGTACTGCTGTTTGAGTTTGCTGTGTCCGTCCCAATTAATGGCCCCGCCCGATGCATATGCGCCATTAAAGATCTGCACGAAACGTACGCCGCGTTCGATAAGTCGTCTGGCGAGCATGCAGTTGCGAGCGAAATCGGCTTTCGTTCGATTCCGGCTATCGGCACCGTACAGTTTGAGCGTATGCTCCGATTCTCGATTGATCTGCATAACTTCTGGAATCGACCGCTGCATTCGTGCTGCTAGGGCATAACTTGCCGATCGAGCGGCAAGCGTTTGATCTCCTGGGAATCGACGTTGGTTTTCACCCTCAATGAATTGCAGTGCGACGCGTGCTGCTGCATCCGTTTGCGCGCTGATGTTGGTCGGTCGGTCGAGGTAGCGAATGGGTTTCGTCGTGCTGAACGCCGTGCCTTGAAACGCCGCGGGAAGAAAGCCACTCGCCCAATTGTTCGGCCCAGACTGCGGCATGCCGCGCGGGTCTTCGATGGCGACGAATGCCGGTAGGTCTTGATTCTCGGTCCCCAGCCCGAAGTTGATCCAGGCGCCCATACTGGGGAAGCCATCGAACGTGAAGCCGGTGTTAATGACATTCTCAGCCGGACCATGCGTGTTGGACTTGTTCGTGAGCGCGTGAACAAAGCAAATCTCGTCCGCCAACTGGCCGATGTTCGGCAGCAGATCGGACGTCATTTTGCCTGACTCGCCGCGAGGTCGAAACTTCCACAATGGTTTGGTCAGATTCCCATTGGGACCTTGGAAGGAAACCAGTGTCTCATTGCCAGGCAAGGGTTGACCGTCCCGTCGTTCAAGCTCGGGCTTATAGTCAAAGGTGTCGACATGGCTGAGTGCCCCGGAACAAAAGATTTCAATAACGCGGGTGGCCCGCGGGGCGAAGTGCGGCGGTCTCGCTGCGAACGGTTGGGTGGGGTCGATCGAGGGTTTTGCACTCTGGACCTGTTGTTGCAGGATCGAAGCCATGGCGAGCGACGCAACTTGGCATCCAGCATTTGAAAACATTTCGCGTCGTGTGAGGATATTCATCGGGCTTATTGCAGATACAGGAACTCGCTTGAATTCAAGATTACGCGGCACACTTGTTTCAAGCCGTGATCTTGTGCCAGCTCGATCAAGGTGCTGCGTTCGGTGTCGGTCGGCAGCCGCGCCAGGGCAATTTCAAAGATGCGGTCGATGGCAGCATTCAGATCCGCTCCCACCTCCGATTTGACTCGCTCGGCGAAGAAACCAGCTTGGCGATTTACGAACGGACTGTTCAACAAGCTCAATGCTTGGATCGGTGTGACGGATCGGCTGCGCTGAGGAGTCATTTGTCCGGCGTCGGGACAGTCGAAGGCACCGAAGATATCGACGGACTCCATGCGAATCTTGTGAGCATAGATCATGCGTCGCCAGCCTGATTCCTCGAATGTTTCCTTCGCCGTGTAGTCGGAAAGACCTCCGCGCTGGTTGAAGAAATCGAATCCAGGTCCATACATGGTGAGGTTCAATTTCCCACTTGCTGCCAATATCGAGTCACGAATCGTCTCGGCATCGAGCCGACGCGGTGGGAAACGCCAAAGCAGACGGCAGTCGGCGTCGATTGCCTCCGCTTCGATGTGCGGTTGATTCGTTTGTTGATATGTCTCAGTCAACACAATCTGCCGATGCAGCCACTTCAACGACCAGTTGTTGTCGATGAACTCCAGCGCCAGCCAATCCAACAACTCGGGGTGTGACGGCCTATCGCCCATTCGTCCAAAGTCGGACGGCGTTCTTACTAGACCTGCCCCAAAATGGTGTTGCCAGATGCGATTTACAATGACTCGTGCGGTGAGCGGATGATCTGATCGAGTGAGGTGTCTGACAAGAGCCAGCCGCCGTTCCGGTTCGCTCGCGGATGACATCACTTCATCCGAAAGCCTTAACGCTGCAGGGACCAGCGGCTCTACTTGGGAGACTCGCTGCATCGGATCGCCGCGGCGCAATAGCCACGTATTGCCGGGGCTCCCGGTGAAGCTGGCTGCGTAGGTCTGTGGTCCGGCGGCCAATCGCGACACTTCCGATTGCTGTGCTCGAATCTCTGCCAACAGCTTCACTAAGCGACCGACGTCTTCTTCGGAAACGCCCGTCAGATTCATCTCGCTGGCCTCGCGACGATCGATCGTCATTGGCAAACGGTCGCGTGTGTGGGCGACGGTTTGCCACACGTCCGAGCCAGCGATTCGCACCTTGAGCTCATAGCTGACGGGTGTCGTGCGACCAGCATGCCAAACGATTCGGGACAGAGTTGTCGGCTGAGCAAGATCAATTTGTACCCAAGCGGGCCCCGAATGAGCAGCAACCCACGGATAGGCTTGACGGCTATCAATGGACTCGTCGATCAGGTTATCCGGATGACGGGTCTGATTCTCCAAGGCAAAACTGGAGGCAATAGCTCTGGCTCCAAGCCGTGCTAAGGCCACATTTCCAATCGGTTCACCGGAATCATGGGTCGCGTGGATCTCAAATTCGTACAACGAAGCTGATCCGCCTGACGTTGCGGCGACTTCCATTCGAACCGCGTCGGCACGGACGGGATCAAACGACTCGGACATGGGGCTGGACAGAGCGGGACGCAGATTGTGATCGGTGCCAAACTCTTCCAGCGTTTGCTTCAACGCCGCAAGCTTTTTCTTAACGCCCGGTAATCGACGTGTCCACTGATCGTTTTGCATGCCTCGGAGTCGACGATTGCCAAACGAGAGGCCCGCAAAGATCGCCTGCATGGAGTAATAGTCTTCTTGGCTAATCGCGTCGAATTTGTGGTCGTGGCAGCGCGCACAGCCGATCGTCAAGCCGAACAATGATTGGCTCACGGTGCGAAGCACTTCGTCCAATTCATCCTGTCGCGCTTGACGCATCGCCTCTTCATCGCGGCCAATCTGCCCCGGAAGATTGGCTGGCCCGGCGACGAGAAATCCCAACGCGGCGTCTGCTTCAACGGTATCGCCCGCGATTTGTTCCAGAATAAATCGATCGTATGGCAGGTCGTCATTGAGTGCCCGTATCACCCAGTCCCGGTAGTGCCAGGCATTGGGTCGTTCAAGATTTGTCTCGAAGCCAACGGTTTCAGCCCAGCGAATCACGTCGAGCCAGTGTTGTGCCCAACGTTCGCCATAGCGTTTCGAATTAAGCAAGTGTTCGACAACACGCGTGAACGCTTGTTGCCGCGGTGCGGGGTCTTGAATGAAACTCAGCACGTCTTCGGGTGTCGGCGGAATTCCGATCAGGTCCAGGTAAACTCGCCGCACGAGAGTTCGCCGATCTGCAACGGGTGAAGAGTTTAAACCGGCCTCGGCAAGCCTTCGGTGCACGAACGCGTCGATCGGTGACATCGATTCACGATCTGTGCTCGGGACTGTTCCCCGCACCATCGGTTTGAGCGACCAGTGGTCCGTCGATCGCTCTGGCGAGCCGTAAGTGCGCTCGATCCAGCTCAAGAATCGTGTTCGATCATGATCCGAGGGCTGAGGCACTTCGTCGGGCGGCATCTGATGCTCAGCGACCATTGCATAAACTTCGTGCCAGCGCTGCGTGAGCTCTTTGTCCGCTTGTGTCTGCAGCCGATCTAGACGTAAATCTGCCTCCTGTTTTTCAGCGCCATGACACATAATGCAGTGACGTGCCAAGAACTCTTTCGGTTCCATGGCACGGCTTGTCGAAGTCAAGGCGATTGTGGCAATCGCGATGGCAATCGTATTGCGAAGAACGCGGCGCATGGTCACATTCTACACAGCTGATATCGAAAGTTTAGAGAGGATCTCGAATGCCTGGAGCCCTGGCGATCGTTGCCTATCGTGGATTAATTGCTGGCCAATCGTGTGGATCGGTCGACATTAGCGTGCGTTGGTTCTCCGAGACGGACCAGCAGCGTATTCGACAACTTGTCGAAGCCAGCCCGAGCCACAGCTATCGCAACAGCGACGGAGAACTCGTTTCCTGGGAGCTCGTTGAGATTCTGGCAATCGAAGCGTTCGAGTCGGTGGAGCCTGGCGAGGAGGTCGTTGGCTTTATCGCATCGGCGGATGAATTAGCCGAACTCGCAAGGTAACTCTCGATCTCCACTTTGGAGCGATCAGAGTTTTGTCATCAATTGAGCTGTCGTAGATGGCGGTCAATTGCCTTTTTGAGGAAGATCGAAATGAGCCACAGCAGCGGTCGAGTCCAGCTGGCTTTCGGATACAGCACAAATTCGCGTGCCACTTTCGTATCGTGGCTCGTGTGGTGAAAGTTCCACGTCTCGTGAAATTCGGTCGCCAAACTGGAGAGCGGCTTGGAGAACTCGTGCAACTTGAGTTTCAAGCAACGATCTGGATCCCACGAGATGATTTCCTCGACGTGCCCAGATCCATCCGTATTCTCGACTCTGATGCGCGAACCGACGATTTCAGGGGTCCGAATGTCAAAAGTCGCTGACTTGATTCCCGGCAACAAACCATACCCCTGAAAGTCAGTCCAGTTGCCAAGGTCGAGAATCTGCTGAGCGACTTCCAAAGGTGTGAGTTGGAGGTGCGCTTCGCACGTGAACTGGATGGATTGCGTCGTCATGACGATTCGATCCGTTTGACAGCACGCGTTGCCATGAAGGCGGGCATGTATTCCGAGATTGCCGCATGATCTTGGTCATCCTGCCATGTGTCTTCATAGAATCCGATGATCGCAAAGCCCGCCGCCAATTGCCCGCCAATTTGATCCTCTAGCGAATGGCCAAAACAGAACGGCTCGCCATCTTGAATCAATTGTTCGCGTTCATGGTCAGCAAGATCTGACTGATCCGAGTACGGGATCTTATGCCGAACCTCAAGACGCCCTTTGGACATTTGGGTCGAGTCAAACACGAATAGAATGGGATTGCAAAAGCCAGAGAGCAAATGTCCTCCCGGCCGTAGAACGCGAAAGCACTCTTTCCAGACCTGTAGGACATCGGGCACAAAACTGTTCGAGCAAGGGTGAAAGATCAGGTCGAAGCAATGATCCTCAAAGCAAGTCAGATCACGCATGTCGCCTTCAATTGTTTCAATGTCGAGTGAGTCACGTGTCGCAACGTATCGATCTTGGCCCAGCTGTGCGGGCGAGTTGTCCAGCACGGTGACTTGTGCTCCGGCAGCGGCAAGGATGGGGCCTTGCTGACCGCCACCGCTCGCCAGGCACAGCAGCGCCGCACCCTCGAGATTTCCGAACCAATCTCTCGGTACGGGTTTTGATGGAGTCAGTAAAATCTCCCAGTCACCCTGGCGAGCTTCCTCGATGCACTGAGTAGAAACCGGAACCGTCCAGCGGTTTTGCTTGTCAACCAGACCATTCCAGGCCCGGCGGTTGTAATCTCGAATGTCCATCATTTCTGATCTCTGCTGTACGCGGTGAGCCTATTGTACCGACCTGCGCCGAGGTCTTCGGACAAGACATGATGTTAGAGTCGGTCCCAGCAGGTCGGTGTGACCATGGGCTCGTAGCAGCATGCTACGGACGCTGAAGCCACTCGTCTAGCCAGTGGTTCGCATGAAGATCGAATTCGTCCGTGGGAAACTTGCCGATGTGTTGCGGAAATGCGATCAGCTTCTTTTCGATGTCGTGCTCGAGCGGTAGCAGATCATACATCGGCTTTTGAGCGATTCTGTAGGGTGCCCAAACGGATCGTTTGCAAGTCAGCATCAGCGTTGGAATGCTTAATCTGGAGACATAATTCAGCTGGTCAACGTGTGGTGGTTGAAGACACTGCACGAGCCCGGCCTTTTGAAGGACCGCGGCTTTGTATCGTTGACGACCCGTCACCAATTCATCGGCGACAATCCAGATGGGTCCCAAACAGCCAGCCCAGCCAAGGCCACAGTATGCGATCTGCTCTGAGTCGAAGATGTTCGGTTCTTCTGTGGCCTGCTCGTAGTTCTCAACAAAATCAACCGTGCGACAGTAGTCTTTCACGACCCAGACAATGGCCTGACCAAATGCATCGACCTTCTCCGGAACGGGCGACTTTGTTGGATACTCAGGATGGACACGGTCGCCGGTACCAAACGTCACGGGGATGACCACTGCGCGCCCTCTGCTCAGTAGTCGCTCAACCTTGTCGCTCAAGAGGTTCGGCAGTCCTGTCGTTGGGTCGTTGTGCAGATGGTGACCCATGATGATGGTCTGATAAGGAGGCTTGAATCTGTCGTCTGGCAACGCGACGTAGCAGACCATTCGGTCCCCGCGACCGTTGGCCGTGTCGAACGTGAATCGCTGATAACTCACGCCCTCAATCTCTATCGACCCTTCCTTCTGCGTATTCCAGGGGAGCGACGCATCGTAAACGAAGTGCTCGCGACATTCTTCGATCGGAGGTAGCGTATTCCGCACACGCTCGAAAGAGCGCCATTGAATCGGTACGGCCTCAACTAAATCCGGACGGGTTTCGATGATCGCGCATCGGAATCCGACGTTGGCTGATCGTTCCAGAGCCGAAAGACTATGCGGCTGGTGCAAGCAGTCTTCATTGTCATTCCAACTTCCTCCCATGGCGTACCGGGTCGACTTGCCTTCGGCGTTCAGACACCACTCACGGACATTGCCTGCCAGGTCGAATGCCCCACACGTCGCGACGCTCAGGTAAGCATGCGCGGAACGATTGGCGCGAGCCGTGCCATCACGACGCCCGATGTTGCTTCGGGCCGACACGTAAATGGGATCATAGCTGCCATTGAAGTCGGAAGCGCGAAGCCAATGAAAGAGCGTCGGCAGCTGTTTGCCAGCCCATTTGGCATAGGCCATCGCCTCGTACCAACTCACACCGACAACGGGCATTTCGTCCTCGCCGCGGTAGTACGTGCCGTCCACCCAGAAGCGAGGTCCCCGACGTTCGCCTTGGCGATCACGAAACCGATCGACGGTCTTTTCCCAGTCGTCGCCCAAGATGTCTTCCCAATACGCCGCGTTATGGTAGCCGCGGGCGTCTACGAACTGTTTGAATTCGGCGTTCGTGACCTCGTAACGGTCAATCATGAATTCCGATAGCTTGGGCAGTCGACGCTGCCGGAGCCACGGGATGCGAGTCTTCGTGTCGTTGTAAGCCGCAACGCGTACCATTCCGTTCTGGCTTGGGAGCAGGATCTTCCACGGGTCGCCATCGTGGTTGGAGCGCACCAATATGTGGTCTTCGCCCCCGGCTGCGATTGTCTTTACGTGGAAGTAGCCCTTGGGCAGCCGGCAAGTGAAGGGCGTTGTGCCGAGACCAAGCCAGTTGCCCCGTTGATTTTCTACAGACCTAACATAGATCGGCGTTGCTGATGGGTCAGATTCGACATGGACTGGTTGCCCAATCCGCTCATACAGGCGTTGGATTTCCTCACGATTCCCATATTCTTCGCGCAAACGGATGATTCGCTCAAGCGATTCCATTTCGCGTTTGGGAAGAAACAGCTCGATCGCGCTGATGGCGCTCCGAAACCGTGCTTCTCGGCGGGCACGTTGGCCCAGAACGGCGGTTACCCCAACCATGATCGAAAGCATCAGCAGCAACGACAAGGCAGCGACGGATTTGTTACGACGACACCATCGGATACCACGCCCCAGAGGGCCAATGCGACGAGCGGAAATCTGGTGTCGACTAACAAAGCTCCGCAAGTCTTCGGCTAAAGCATCGGCGGACTGATAACGTTGGTCCGCATCTTTTTCCATTGCCTTGCGGCAGATCGTCTCCAAATCCAAAGGAATCGCTGGATCGAGACGTCGTGGCGGTTTGGGTTCTTCGTACAGTACCCGATTCAGGATCTGTTTACGGTCGTTGCCCTCGAAGGCCGGTCGACGGGTCATGAACTCGTAGAGAGTGACGCCCAAGGAATAGATATCCGTTCGCTGGTCCAGTTGTCCAAAACTTGGCGATATCTGTTCCGGAGACATATAGCGGGGTGAACCCATCAGCTCGCCGGTCATCGTCAGCCCTGGTTCCTCCAGGACCCGGGCCAAGCCAAAGTCATTGATGATCACGCGACCTTCCGGCGAGAGCAACAGATTCGACGGTTTGATGTCGCGATGAACGACTCCGTGAGCATGGGCATGATTCAGTCCATCGGCAACGTCGGCGATTGCACGAGCAACGTTGTCGAAGTAGTCGCCGCCTGATCCGAAGGATGAGCTTCCCTTTGTTCCTTCTGCGGCGGCATCAACCGTCGTTCGAGTGGCTTCGGAACTGTGTTCGTTCTCGTTGGCCGGTGTCGCTGCGGAGTCACCGCGAATCTGCTGGAGAACATGATTCAGCGACGGGCCTTGGACAAGTTCCATCGCGTAGTACGGGATCTGATTCTGAAAGCCTGTTGTATAGATGGGAACAATATTCGTATGGTGTAGTTTGGCGGCTGCTTCCGCCTCGCGCTGGAATCGCTGGATACCTTGCTCAGAAAAGGCCAGCCCAACAGACAGCACTTTGAGTGCGACTCGGCGATTCAGTGAGGTTTGTCTGGCCTCGTAAACGATGCCCATTCCGCCACGACCTATTTCGCGGATGATTTCGAACTCGCCGAAGCATTCCGGATTTGCGGCATCCTTCCCGAGAATGCTGCGAAGGGCATCATCCGGCTCGTTAAACATCGCATCAGGCTGGTCGTGGGCAGCTAACCATTGATCCAACCGCTGGCGAAGATCATGATCGGTGCCGCACGCCGCATTTAGGTATTCATGTCGCTCAGTCGCGGATGTGATTTCGATGGCTCGCGCAAAGATATCCTGATCGAGTTGGCCGAAGTCAAGGGTCTTCCTGTGAGCTGGCATCGTTATTGAGTGCGATCAGGTTTTGCTGACCGTGAAAAGTGTTCAGCTGAAACGGACCGACGATCCCTTTGCCGGTCGTGTTTTTGCCCTCGCGACGCGCGCCGAGCATGGAAACAATGTGGCGATCACCATGCTATCTCATTGAGCATGGTGGCTCCATAGTCCGCCCTGGCGCGTCCTAGGATCGTGCCGATCGACGGCACGAAGGAAGTGCATTGTGACCATTGCTCGACGAACGTCTCGCGAAGGCGCTGTCCAAGTTTCAGGATCTGCAGTCTCCGACGGTCGAAAAAATACGAACCCGCAAGTAATGCGAAAAACGCAGACTGGAATCCATCATCGTTTCGGGAAAAAGAATCGTGAAATTTGGCGAGGGCCTGAAGTCTCGACCGGAGCTGATGCCTCAAACCTGCATCGCCGTCTGCAGCCAGACGCGACTAAATGCCCAGTACCGGTCAGCTGTCGCGGTCGAAATTCCCAGCGCCTGGGCAGCTTCCGCATTGGTCAGACCGGAAAAAAACCGCAGTTTCACGAGGTTAGCCTTGATGGGGTCAATCGCTTCCAGTCGGTCCAGTGCCGTATCCAAGGCGAGCAGCTTGTCGTCTCGTCGAGCCGTGGCTGGATCGATCGTGTCCAGTTCAATCCGCTGAAGGCCACCGCCACGTTTGAGAGTTTTTTTGCTGCGGATACTCTCGACCAGGATCCGACGCATCGCTTCAGCGGCGGCGGCAAAGAAATGCCCACGATCGTCCCACGCATCAGAATCCGAACGGCAGTCAACTAAGCGGAGATAGGCTTCGTGAACGAGAGCCGTGGCCTGCAGCGTATGGTCAGACCGCTCATTACGCAGCTTGGCTTCCGCCAAAAGACGCAGTTCCCGGTAAACCAAGGGAAGCAACCTCTGAGCGGAATTCGGGTCGCCGTTTCTTACATTCGCCAATACCTGCGTGACTTCTTTCATGAGCATCAGGATACATGAGTCGACCATTATGGTCCAAGACATCTCACGATTTTAGTGGCATGACACCACGAGCTTCAGAAATCTACTCAGGCTGCGCAAGATCAGGCAGAAATCCGGTTATTGACTTATGCGTGAGGTCGCTAGTCGCTCTAGCCGTGATAAGACCTCGTCCGAATGGTCTGGTTAAATGGGTCGGTTAAAAGCAGTGAGCATTCCGTTGAACTCGTCGTCGCACGTTCTCCACCTCGTCTTAAGAGTCCTTGTCTGGTTGAGCTGTTGCAGCCCCTTAGCTGCGGCCTCCGACTCACTGCCTGAACTGAATTGGGATGCCTCGCAAGGAACTTCGACGCAGCGGGCACTTAAACTTCACGATCATGTGAGCTTGAGCATTCAGATGATCGCCCGAAAAGTGAAATGGGAATTTGTCCTTCAAGACCACGTTGTCGAGAGCTATCGAGCAAGCCACGGCGACAGAATCGCGCGGGCGTACCTGACACCGCTGGTCATCGACTGGCCCCAAGCTCGGTCGATCGCAGATCGATTGACGAATTCACTCGAGAAGCTTGAGCACGCCCGAGTAGAAATGGACGAGTTGGCTGCAAATCTGCGTGCGCAACCTGGCGACTGCGAAGTGGCTGCGAGATTGCGAGCTGCTTGCTACGAGGCATGGATGATGTATGTCGAAGAGCACTGGCGATTGCAGAGTGACGTCGCGCTCGCCAATACAGCAGCAAGCCAATCGATTTGGTCAGATCTTCAGCAAATTCGTCAGTCGGCAGAGGCGGAACGGACCGCCCTTGAGCAGCTCATCAATGAACAGAATTCGATTGCTGAGAAACTTCAGATCGCCAATATGCAGTACGCTCAATTAGCTGTAAGTTACGGACAGATTGCCACGGCGGAAGGTGATCTTCAGTCAGCACGAGACTTAAAACGCACTCAGCTGCAGCTTCGGACACAGCTTGTCCAGTTGTCGCCCGAATTGAGACAGATTGAATTACAGGCCGCAGGTAATGAAACTGCTCTGAATATGACTCGAAATCATTCCGATATGAGTACTCAACCGCCAATCAGTGTGGGTACGCGATGACAACAAATAGCTGCGCGGATCCTTGGTGCAGTGCGTGAGGGGGCGAAGAATATCGGGCGAAGAGTGGGCAGGTATTACGAGTCACCTTCCCACTGCTCGATCGTGCGCGGCCAATCTTGCTTTAATAGTCGCGACAGAGAACGGTCGGCCAGCATCTTGCCCTTGGTCTGACATCGGGGGCAGTAGTTTGATTCGTTTTCGGAATAGACGATGCGTTGCACTGATGTTTTACAAACCGGGCACGGCTCGCCATATCGCCCGTGAACGGACATTTCTGGGCGGAAGGCCGTTACTTTTTCTGGAAAGCCATCGCCAGTATCAAGCATCAGACGCTCAGTCCACTGCTCTAGAATGGACCGCGTCGACTCCCACAGTCTCACGAGCTGTTCGTCGTCCAGCTGACGTGATCTTTGCACCGGAGAAAGACCTGCCGCGTGCAGTATTTCGTCACTGTACGCATTGCCGATGCCGCTGAACTTCCTCGGATCGGTCAGAGCACGCTTGAGCGTTCGGTTTTCCGACTGCATACGAGATTTGAAGTCTTCAAAACTGCACTCCAGCGGTTCAAGTCCACCGCGATCGATCTCGTCGAGCGAGCTATCATCTCGCACGCAGTGAATCGATGCCCGCTTTTTGCTGCTTGCCTCGGTTAGCATCAGCGTCTGATGATCGAAGTGGAAAGCAGCCAAATCATTTTTGCCCTTGGGCCGTGTACCGGCACGACGCTGGTGAAAGCGTCCGGCAATCATCAAATGAAAGACGATCGCCAGATCCGATTCGAGGTGCCAGACGATACGCTTGCCGATCCGACTGAAGCCAATCACACGCAAGCCAGCCATGTCGTACAAATCTGGATCAAATGTACGCACGACGAAAGGGCTACGGACCTCAACCTTTTGCAGTGTTCGACCCGCATAGAGTCGCTGCAAGGCATCAACATAGACGACAACGTCGGGAAGTTCCGGCATGGCTTGTGGATGGACGATTTCTATTGGAGAATCCGCCTATTATCGAGTTTAGTCTGCCGCAAGATCGTTGACCACGTGAGGTCTGCTGCAAGTCATCTTCGGCCGAGGGGCGCAAGGCAAGGGAGGCGAGTCGAAATGATCAACAAAGTAATATCGCCAATGGTCATCGTCGTGACCGCGAGCTTCAGCATCACGGCTGCCCAAGATCGATTTGTGTTCGAGCGTGCAGACACCTTGCCGGAGATCGTGATTGACGGAGAGAAGGTAAAGATCCACACACAGGGGCTTTATGTCACCGATACGACGTATTGGGTGACTGGTCGCTTGGAGAAGAAACCGAAGCGTGCGCTGCTGATGCGTTTCATGCGTGATGATCTTGGCAAATACGAGACAATCGATATTACGCCTCAGGAGATCGATGGGGAAACCTTAGATCACCCAGGGGGCTTCGATGTGGATTCTGCCGGGCAACTGTGGATTCCATTGTCAACAAGTCATCCGGCGGGACCGTCGCTGATCTACCGCCTGGCGATCAAGGCAGGTAAAGATCTGTCGTCCGCAGAATGGGAAGTCGCGTTCCGGGTGAACGATCATATCGGCGCGATTTGTCTAGCGGAGGATGGGTCGGTGATTGGAGCAAATTGGGATACGAAACACGTTTATGTGTGGTTGCCCAACGGAAAGTTGCTGAGACGAATCGATCGCAATCAGTTGTTTTCCAGCGCTCCGGACTGGCAACTGGCTGTGCAGGATTGGAAGGCTGTCGAGATGAATGACCGTGTTGTCATCATTGCCGGTGGCCTCGACAGATCACGGGATACGGATCGAGCAACGATTCAATTGATGGACATCCTGCGTGGAAAGATTCACCAAACGTATCGATTCCCGCTGCAAACGAACGTCTCGCGTCCGATCACCAACGAGGGGCTGGATGTCCACGGCCGTGAATTGTTCCTGCTGCCCGAAGATCTCGGGCGCGGCGCGAAGGTTTTACGGTATCGAATTAACGCGCCGCAATCGTCACGCCAGGTACCGCCTGATGGTCAGTGAGTCGCCGTAGTAAGGTCAACACGATCCGCGCGCTTCCGTGGACGGCACGAGAGTGAGCGTCGCGTGCACGTCCACGGGCGCAGATGGATTTCAAGCTTTAAGAATCCCGTAGACCTCCGTCGCCTGCAGTAACCGACGAAAACCGATCCAGCAATTGAGACTCAAGATGCGCGCAGCGCGCGTCGTTAGCTTTACTAACGCTTCAGATCAACGCTGCGCTCGGCTAATCTTGCGAGAAAGCAGAGTTTCGCTGGGCAATGGCAAGAATTGCCCTCTGCGACGACGCTTTAAGACGGAGGCTATGCACAGCGGCCGCATTCTCCGCCTATTCCCCGGCCGGAGCCTGCCGCTCTGGTTCGGCTGTCGATGGGCTGTCTTCCAGCCATGTCTCGGACTCGAGCGCGTTAAGCAGACACAGCGCGAGAAGCCGTCACTTGGGGCTTTCCACAATTCGAGGTGGCGGAATTTGGTTTGGCAGTTGTTTTTTGCGGCCATAGTTCGCATATTGGCTGACGGTTCCCCGTTGGACGGTGGAGACCCGATTTCTTCCCCATCTCGATCGAGTGCCAATATGCATCATCGCCCGCATCTGTTTCGACCAACTATTCGCTTTGTGTTTTGGGTAGTCGTCGTTGCTGCAGGCCTATGCGGAATGCGGTCCGAGGCCGATGGTCAAACCTCGTTCCTCGAAGCTCGTTATGAGTTCAATTCAGATGTCGATCCACCTTCCGATTCGACCGGCAACAATGGGGATGCTGGTCTTCTCAACAATTTCGAGGACGATATCGACCCCCGTCTCGGTGAGGAATCGTTGATCGGTGATGATGGGTTTTCGATTGGTTTCGATGCGCCCGGAGATAATCATCCAACGGGGCATTTTTTGCTCGTCGAAGATTTTCCGCACCCCGATTCCTTTAGCGCGTCGCTTTGGATCAGGCCGCAACTGACTGGCGCGGACGAGGCGCTTCTTGCACGTGACAACGTGTGGTGGCCATCGCCATGCAACTTTTACTGTCTCTATATCGATCCTCAGCAATCGCTCGTGTGGAAGACCGGCGGTGAAGAAACCGTACTTACGGACGAATTCGTGGTTGAAGAAGACGAAATCCACCACGTCGTCATCACTCATGCCGACACGGATGGGCCAGATACTGGCAAGGCAGACAGATCGCGAATCTACGTCGATGGTGAGTTAGTCGGAGAGGAAGATGATCCACCGGAGATTCCGTCACTCGACGCGATCGCTGATGACAATGGGATCTTTAGTCAGCTCTTTATCGGAACCCTCTCCAGTTTCGGTGGGTTCTCCGGAGAAATGGACGATTTTCAGTTCTATAGCGCTGAGCTAACGTCTGAGCAGGTTGCCCAAATGCACGCTCGCCCGGGGTCCTTGGCAGATTTCGGCGAAATCAATGGCGACTATAACGACGACGGTTCCGTCGACGTTCTGGATATTGATCTGCAAGCAGGAGCGATGAAGAGTGCAGATCCCGATCTCGTTACATTTGATGAAAACGGCGATGGCTCGGTCGACTACAATGACCGACTGATCTGGGTCAAGCAGCACGCCGGCACTTGGGTCGGCGATGCAAATCTAGATAACGAATTCAATAGCGGCGACTTGGTCAGCGTATTTGCTGCCGGAAAATACGAGACCGCAGAAATGGCCGGCTGGGGTGAGGGTGACTGGAACGGTGACATGTCATTCGACAGCAGTTGATCTTGTCGTTGCCTTTGCCGATGGCGGCTATGAGCTGGGTCCACCGGTGCCGGCAGATGGCGTTCCTGAGCCAACGACGTGCAGCCTGCTTGGCGTTGGATTGGTGTTCATGGCGTTAATGCGACGAAGACACATTGGACGGTGAATTCGTACGACATCTCCCACTTTAGAAAGTAAGCAATGGCGTTGGCCGCGGTCGTGGCAAGGTGCATCGACCAATGGACAGGAGAAGGGATAGCACTTGCCCCGCCTGTCGCGGAGATTGAGGTGTACCGCTTGTGGCGGCAACTCGACAGAGATCTCTCGGCCGATGTCGTTGAACTCTATACACTGCTCGGTGGCTTTCAGGAGTATGTTCCCGATCAGGAGTTCACGTGGAGCTTGTGGCCGTGGAGTATGCTGGCGCAACGGAATGCTGGAGCCGATCGTCAAGGTGTCATGTTTTGTGACCACTCGATCGAGGTGGTCACGTGGGAGCTGCGATACGAAGATCCAGAGGTCTCTTCGGTGTGGACTTCCGCAGGCAACCGAACTGCGCCAACGTTGCAAGCGTTCTTTGAGGTCTATCTCGAAGATCCGTGGGAACTGCTTTCTGGGACATGAATTGTGGCCTAATTTGCACGCCTCAGAGAATCTTCCAGGCATGTGCATCGTTTCTGGGTGACGTTGATTGAATTCTTTCCGCTGGCGATCTATCTTGAAACTCGCAGCGATTCTTCTGCCGAAAAATCAAACCATTTACGATTCCCTCATGCGTCTACGTCTTTGTCTCGTCTTCTGCTTGTGCATGTTCACAAGTGCCTGTCATCGCTCGACCGATCCGTCCGATCAGGGAGAGCCATCAGAGACAACGAACCTTCCGTCCAAACAAGGGAATCCCACCGAGAATCGTCCGAGCAAGACCAACGGTGACGGGCCGTCCATGGAAGGAGTGGCGCAGTTGCGTGCCGTTACGGTGCGGCAGGAACAAGGGATTCTAGCCGATGAAATCAGACTTGGAGATCAGGCAGGCAACTGGCAGACGGAAGCATTTCACAACGCGATTAAGCAGCGTTTGAAGAGCTTGGCCAAATTGATTGAGAGCGGGAAATGGGAGCAATCGGCGGAAGATCTGTTTGCCGATGATTTCGTCTGCTCTGACATGCGGCCCGCAGAGGACCGGCTGGCTCAAGTGTTTGGTGACCCTCATTTCAAAGTGCTCCGACCCACGGCAGAGTTGACGAAGGTTTCCCCTGCGGTCAGCTCGCGCGGATTTGCTGACGCGTTTCGGCAACTCGTTAGGCCCATCGATTCGTCGCGCTGCGAGATTCATTTTAAGGTTTTCAAGGTCGCGCTAGAGGACGGTCGAGGTAGCTCGGAAATGTACGTCGACACGGATGGTGTCGGAAGCGACGGAGGTGTGCAGCAGAACATGGTCTGGCTGTGCAACTGGGAACTCGCAGAGCAGGATGTCTGGAAGCTATCTGCGATCCGTACGACGCATTTCGAAGAGGTTCATTATCGTTCACCTCGCCGCACGTTGTTTTCCGACTGCACCGAGTCGGTGTTATCAGCCAATGACTGCTTCAAGCCTCACCTATTGCGCGGCATCGATCACTGGCGCCTGCAGTTTGAGGAACGTTTTGGCATCGATTCGGTATCGTTGACCGGTTTGGCAATCGGTGACGTGAACGGCGACGGATTGGATGACTTCTACTTTTGCGAAGTGGGTGGCCTTCCGAACCGGCTCTTTGTTCAGCAGCTTGATGGGACCGCGACTGACATCTCGGTAGAAGCTGGCGTCGACTGGCTGGATCGCAGTCATGGTCCTTGTTTTCGGACATGGACAACGACGGTGATCAGGACCTGCTGGTTACAGCTGGCTCGTCTCTACTGATGATGGATAACGACGGATCGGGACGGTTCAAACTGCGGTCTCGGCTTCAACCTCACCCAACCGCCCATTCCCTTAGTACGGTCGACTACGACAACGATGGCCGGCTTGACGTCTACGTCTGCAGCTATGGCAACAGTTTCGAAACGTTCGCCGATAGTAAAACGCCCTTACCGTGGCACGATGCCAACAATGGCGCAGCGAACTCTTTGTTTCACAATGAGGGGAATTGGCAGTTCCGCAACGTGACGGTGGAGGTCGGTTTAGACGAGAATAACCGCCGTTACAGCTATGCAGCCAGCTGGGAGGACTTCGACAACGACGGCGACCAGGATTTGTACGTGGCCAACGACTTTGGCCGAAACAATTTGTTCATCAACCAGATTAACAAGAATGTTCGTTTTCGCGATGTTGCGAAGCAATTGGGTGTCGAGGACATTTCGCCAGGCATGTCGGCCGATTGGGGAGACTACGACAACGATGGCTGGATGGATCTGTACATCAGCAATATGTTCTCGGGAGCTGGTAATCGTATTACCTTTCAAGATCGCTTCATGCCTGGCTCGCGCAGCGAGTTAATTGGCAATTATCGGCGGTTCGCACGGGGCAACACGCTCTTCCGTCACAACCAAGAGCGTGGTTTTGAAGACATAAGCGTTGCGGCAGGTGTGACCATGGGGCGTTGGGCCTGGTGTTCGCTGTTCGCTGATATCAACAACGATGGACGCCAAGATCTCCTGGTCGCCAACGGTCACGTAACTGGCGTTCAGCCGGATGACTTGTGAAGCTTTATGTGGCGACGGGTCGCGTCGCAATCGCCCCAGGTCGCCAGCGGCCCAAACAATGACTACATCAAGGCATTCACCGCCCTGGGAAAGATGCTCCGCGATGGTCGGTCGCTTAGCGGCCACGAGCGCAACTGCTGCTTTTTGAACACAGGTGACGGACGCTTCGCGACCGTGTCAGCGGCCAGCGGTTTGGATTTCGATGATGATGGCCGCGCCATCGGCCTCACAGATTGGGACCACGACGGCGATCTCGATGTCTGGCTGACGAATCGCACCGCGCCGCGCCTGCGCTTCATGCGGAACGACTTGGCAAATTCACAGAATTTCGTGACGGTTAAATTGACCGGCTCCAGGTGCAATCGTGACGCCGTCGGTGCACGACTCGAGCTGCATCTGACAGCGGACGACCAGCGAGACTTCAAATTGATACGTACCGTGCATGCTGGTCGCGGATTCATGAGTCAGGCATCAAAGCGAATTCACTTCGCGGCAGGTCCGGCGAAAGTCAAACAACTCGTTGTGCTGTGGCCAGGTGGCGAAGTTGAACGTTTCTCAGGCATTCAAAGTGGAAATCATTATGAGATTACTCAAGGGACGGAAGAGGCCGTCGTTTGGACGCGTCCCGCTACGACGATCTCGCTGAATCCGTCGACGCTCAGTGGCACGTCGCCCACCGGGCAAGCCCGCCTTGTGGTTTCCGCGCGACTCCCCATGCCGGCGATTGATTTCACGTCGATTCAATCCGATCCAAAGCAACTTGCCGATAGCCCGACGCTGATTAATCTCTGGTCGACCAACTGCATGCCTTGCATCAAGGAACTGAATGAGTTTTCACAGCGAGAAGCCGAACTGCGAAAGGCCGGCGTGAATGTTCTGGCGTTGAATGTGGACGAGTATATTGACGATCCCTCCTCGGATCTATCTCGGTCTCGAAAGCTACTTGAGGAGATGTCGTTTCCATTTACCGCCGCAGCCATCAATGCCGACAATTCCGGTATGCTCGACCTGTTTCATCAGGCGTTCTTGAGCTTGCGACTCCCGCTACCCGTTCCGAGCAGTTTCTTGACGACGGCCGACGGTCGCGTCGCCGTGATTTACCGTGGCCCGATCACGGTCGACCAATTACTGCAAGATCTCGAAGTCGCCAAACGTGATGCGGATCTGCGTGACGATGCCGTACCTTTTGCTGGAAGATGGTACGGCCAACCCATTGCTGTCGATGCCAAGCGGCACGCGACGGCGTTTATGCGAGGCGGGTTTCTCGGTCCGGGTGCGAAGTACTTAGAAAACTATCTGCTCCGGCACCTGAATAAAAAAGGATGGGGACCACGCGAGTCCTGGCCGTCGAATCGGCGTCTGGCCGAACTCTGTGACATGCTGGCCAACTTCTACCGGTTGCAGAATGAGCCCAAGAAGGTGGTTGGCGTGTATCAAGTTGCGCTCAACTTCGATCCCGACTTTGTCCCGTCGCTGATGAACTTAGGAAAGATTATGGTCGGCCAAGGCAACGCGGCTGAAGGGCTGAAAATGCTTGAGCGCGCGAATCGTCTCAAACCGGCCGACCCAATAGTGGCCAGCGACTTGGCGATTGCGTATGCGATGACCGGCCGCCCAAAACCAGCCGAGCAACTCTTTCTGAAATTGCTCGAAGACGATGCTTCATCTTCCGCCGCCCGCCTGAACTTAGGAAGACTCTATTTCCAATCCGGTCGATTCAGCGAGTCCGCGGCGCAACTCAAGCAGTATTTGAAGCACGATCCGACATCGGTCGAAGCACTCAGATCACTTTGTTGGATCCTGGTTTGCTCGCCGCAACAAACCGATCGCGATCTTCGTTTGGCACAGTCAATAATGTCGCAGCGCCTCACGAAGTTGGAGAAAGGAACGGCCGAGTTGTACGACCTGCGGGCAGCCATGTACGCCGAAGTGGGGGATTTCAAACGGGCTGTTGAATCCGCCACCAGGGCAATCCAAGTGGCCAAACAACAAGGGAACACGGCACTCGTATCGGAAGCGCAAAAGCGACGACAGTTGTATTTGAATCAGAGACCGTACCGGCTGTAAGTCACACCTGATATGTGCTTGATACATGGATGTGTTTCAATGCATTGTTTTTTCGTGCAAATATCGCGAAAATCTATTGAATCTGGTACTCTCTCTCGCTCAAATAGAGACCATCTGGGAGCGGCGACTAGAGGCACTACGGACGTTGTTCAACGTCTTAGCGACGTTTTGATGCTCGTCTTATCTATTTGCCTTTAGGAGTAGCTAGCCGTGAGAAGACTCTACTGTTGTGTTGCTGTTCTAGCGACGTTGACAGCCCAATCCGCTTCAGCCCAGGAACTCGCCCAGGGTCCCTACGGAGCGGGAGGCACCTGGAACATTTACGAACTTGGCGAGGACTTTCTGACGTGGGCCGAAGCCCTTCAAGAGGCTCAGAGTCGCACACGTGAAGGTGTTCAAGGCGACCTGGCCTCGATTCATTCGTTTGAAGAAAACCAAGCCCTTTCCGATTTTACCTTTAACCAGATCTTTTGGATCGGAGCCACTGACCGCGAAGGCACAGCGCCGCTTGTTGAACAAAACGGCCATCTTTCACCACAAGAGTCAATTCAATTGGAGGTCGAAGAGTTTCTCGGCCAAGAGAACGTGGATGGTGCCAAGTTGGCAGGTTGGGCGTGGACGAGTGGTGAGCCATTCTGTTTCCATAACTGGCCGAGTGGTGAGCCGAACAACTGGGATGGCACGGCCGCGGGTGAAGCGGAAGTTGGATTTGAGGACGCGACCTTCGTCCGAGCGGACGGCATGTGGAATGATGCACCTGGCGGTTACGCCGAAAACGAGCCCGTCGTGCCGACTCTCCAACCTGACACATCAACTGAGGAACGCGACGACCTTCCCAACGAACGACTCTATGACTTTGTGATCGAATATCGCACCAACTCGCCGACTCCGTTTCCTGGAATCGAAGAGGTCGGCGAAGAGCCGTTCTACGAAGAAGGCTGTGAGCCACCGTTGCCAGGAGATCCTTGCGACTTCGATGGTGATGGATCGTTGGGCGAAGGCGACATCAATTTGCTGTCCGCCGCGATCGCCAGCGGCGAAAACGACGCCAGATTTGACGTCAATAAGGACGGCGAAGTTAATGGGGGCGATCTGAGTTTCTTTGTCCAAGACGAGAGCAAGTTGCACACATGGTTCGGTGACGCAAACTTGGACAGTGAGTTCAACTCGGGCGACTTGGTGGCGGTCTTTTCCGCTGGGAAATACGAGACAGAAGCGGCGGCGACTTGGGGTGAAGGGGATTGGAATGCCGACCTGCAGTTCAATTCAGGTGATCTCGTCGCGGCCTTCGCCGATGGTGGTTACGAAATCGGGCCGCGAATGGATGCAGCTGCTGTCGTGCCTGAGCCGACGTCACTGTGCCTGTTGCTGATTGGCTTCGCCGCTGTGGCTCGACTGAGACGCCGGCGGCCGTAGCTGCTCGTCAATACAAACGCTAAGCGCATGGGCCGACACACACATCACGTGTGTCGGCCTATCTTATTTTGGCCTCGGCCTACATTCGTGGCGAAGCTCGATCTTGAGCTAGCTTCGTGCTTGTCATCGCTGAGCAAACGAGTCTGCGGATCAGCCGCGATGCCAATGCCGTCACTGATCGCTGTTGCCAATCCTCGGCCCGTCGGATAGTCTTTGCCTCCCATTTTGTTTTCCTGACGAGGAATGCAATGCAACCATCCGTATCCTGGCCGGTCGCAGCGCTCTTGATTGTCACGAGCGGCTGTATGAGCTCGCGTTGGGCGATGGATGACCCCGAGTACGCCGAGAAGTATGACCGTCCGTACGAGGAAGGTGAAAAGATCCCTCGCATGGCCAAGCAAATGATCGACGCGCGCCATGTTGCGGGAGACTCAGGCGTTTACGTGAGCGGACTAGGCGCTGGGAGTCCCATGAGTGCCGGCGGCGAGTTGGGCGTGTTTGTCTTTCCTCCTTTTGAGACACCCTGGCTCGAAACACGGGCGGCGGGTGTCGTGCTGCTTAACAGCGGTGGAAAGGCAGCGGGCGGACTGGATGTTGGAGCTCGCATCCAAACACCCTCTCGGGTGGCACCCTTCGCTGGCTTGGGAATGTTGGTGGCATCCGGTCACCGAGACATTTTCTACCTCAATGAGGATGACGAAACCGTGATCGGCGCCGTGTATCCTGAGGTTGGCATGCACTGCTGGTTAACATCCAACACTAGACTCTCCGCATTCGGAAGATACTACGTAGCCGGCAATACGGCGCGGAATGACGTCACGGAATATTGGGCAACCGGACTCGCTTTGAGTTTCATCGTTCGGTAGTGGATCCGGTTTGGTGTTTGGGTCGAGTTGTCATTAGCACTCCTCTCGTCGGTTCCTTGACAGATTGTCGGAAAGGGCGTGTAATCGACGCCAGGGCAGGTACGACTCGTGCGGGATGGATCATGTTTAAGCAATGCATTATCGTTTCGCTTCTGACGCTCATTTGCCCTTCGGTGACGCACGGTCAAGCGTATGTCTTTCAGGGGGCCGACTATTCCTACCTACACTCGCCTTGGTTTGTTATCGACGAGTGTACATACGCAGACGGCTGCGAATTCAAGCTTGATGGCGTGCTCGCGGTGCAACACGGCGCGAAGGGCTCTCTAGATTTTGTCGTGACGGAGCTGGAGCTCACCGGAAACGAAGACCTGGTGGATCATCCGTTCCTGGAACAGACGCCGACTACTGGAAGCCGAGTTGCGGACCTTCTCCGCGACACGACCTTAACACTCAGGTCGGATGATGGTGCAACAAAGGTCTTTGTGTGGGATCGTGGGAACTTTGAACTAACAGTCAACCAAGACATTCTGCGGTTGAGTGGCGGATATGATTTACGTCCCGCGGATGGCGACGGCGTATTCTTCGACGCGACGGGTAGACGAACGTGGATTGGAGATGCGAATCTGAATCTGAAGTTTGATTCTGGAGATTTGGTGCAGGTGTTTGCGGCAGGGCTCTTTGACGACGGAATTTCGGAAAACGGAACCTGGTCGACCGGTGACTGGAATGGCGATCGCGAGTTCGATTCAGCTGATCTCGTCGCAGCTTTCGAGGAAGGCGGCTACGGACAGGGCGAGTGGCTCAGGGCAAACAGGATTCCGGAACCGGCATCGTCTATTTCGTGGATCGTCGGTATCATCGGAATCACGATCGCTGGGCGACGACGAACTCAACCGACAGGATGGCATCGGCATTGAGAAAGCGTTTTTCTTGTGAAGGGCACGGGCATTTTTGGGAGGGCGAGGCGGCGAGGCTCCTGCCGAGCCGAGTTCTTTTTGCAGCTCGGCAGGAGCCTCGCCGCCTCGCCCTCCCGTCTAAGCCTCGCCCTCCCGTCTGCGAGTCGCGCAACTCAGGGATTGAGATTAGGATCAAGAGGTTCTGTTAGACGGCCAGAGTCTAAGTCTCCTGACACGTGTTATAATATCGGGCTCACAAGGAATCGATCGGAGGCGAAGTATGAGCAGGAGCTCTCGGTCTCGACGAGGATGCCATTTCGAACGGAACGAAGACCGTCTCTGTTTATCCACCGTTGCATTCGAGTCGCATCCCATTGACGTCACGGAGACAACAGGTGGTGTTGTTCTGACTGCCGACCTGGATAACGACGGCGACCAAGACGTCTTGTCAGGGGATGATCAAGGGATTTCGTGGTTTGAGAACGTCGATGGCCAGGGGGGAGTCGCAAATCCCGACTTCATCACAAGGGCTGGGGAGCTCCAGATCACAGCCGACGTTGATGGAGACGGAGACGTTGACATCTTGGCGCAGTCGGACAACCTCGACTGGTACGAAAACACCGGAAACGCTCGTTTTATTCTGCGGTCCACCAGCGTTGCCATACCTGAATCCGCATCGTTGCTCGAAGGCGATGTCGACAGTGACGGTGACGTGGACCTGGTTTACTACGGTGCCGAAGAGTTCGGTGTGATATCGAACGCCGACGGACTCGGAACATTCGAGTTGGGCCAGGTCGTGATCACTTCACCGAGTCACAGCCACGCACTGGTCGACGTTGACCACGACGGCGACCTAGACTTGGTCACGGGCGACGAACGCAAGGTGTCGTGGTATGAAAATGACGGAGCAGGTCGCTTTGAGTCTGAGCAGGATCTTATTCGTCGGGGCAGCATGGCTTTTGTCTTAACTGACCTCGACGAGGACCAGCGGCTTGACCTGATCCTTGTCGACTACCAGCAGATGCGGTGGTACGAGGCGAAGGACGATCCTCAGCTCTTTAGCCTCAAACAGGCGGCTGCAGGGATTCTCGACTTCGAGTTTACGCAAGAGGTCATCGCCTCGGACATCGACGGAGATTCGCAAAAGGATATCTTGGTTCATTCCGCAGTTGGGGCCGAGTTCGTATCGGGCATCTTCCCGGTCAAACTCAACTCGAACGATCAATTGGTAATCACGGATCAGTTCTGGACACCCGCGGCAGAGTCGCTCTTTCCAAGCGATCTTGATAATGACGGTGTTGTCGATCTGCTTATTTCCGAAGCGACCGATCACCGCATTCTACGACTGAAGTACGACGGCAGGCTGCAGCAACTCGACCATGTCGCGGATCGTTCGGAACCTGTTTATTCGTTCCAGACGACCGACATCGATAGCGACGGTGATTTCGATATCGTCACCGCGACCACAGCTGATGCCTGTCCAGTCGTGTTTTTTGGCCCTGCCGAATGCTACTCAACCGTCGCCTGGCAGGAGAATCTAGATGGAGCCGGTCACTTCGGCCCACGCCAAGTGATTAAGCAGCATGATGGAGCCGACTACCAGCGGTGGTTGTCGACGGGGGATATTGATCAAGATGGCGACAACGACGTTCTGACTCGCTTTGATGACGAACTCGTGTGGTTTGAAAACGTTGACGGCCTCGGCAACTTCGCGACCAGCCACGTCATTGTTGAGCAAGCGAAGAGCGTGCCGATTTCACTAGGCGATATTGATGGTGACGGCGATCCGGACGCGCTCGCGGCGGATGGCAAGGTCGTCTGGTATGAGAACCTTGGCGGTGGCCAATTTGGCCCCGCGACCGACGTCAGTGATCTCACTTCAAGTTGGAGTCAGGTATCGGCAGAGGACGTCAACGGCGACGGGCATCTGGATGTCCTTGCCGCGGGGTCTGACAACCTGCTGATTCTGCTTCAGTCGGACGCTGTTCAAGGCGAGTTCGCTGTGCACGAAACATTGCCAACCGTTGCCGATGGCGGTTACGACGTTGGCGATGTTGATGGAGACGGTGACGTCGATTTAGTTGTCACGACCGATGCTGCCGATGCACAGGTTGCCTGGTATGAGAATGTAGATGGAACGGGCAATTTCAAGCCGACCTTTTCTCCAGTAGGCAACTCAAGCCATCGTGGGATCTTGGCCGCGGATTTAGACACCGATGGCGACGTTGACGCCGTCCGCTGGCGGGAGCAGCGGCTCATCTGGCACCCGAATCGAAACGGTCAAGGTGTGTTTTCGCCCTATGAGCCAATTCCGAGTGAGCTGTCTGGACCCATCGGTTCCGACGACATCAACGGCGATGGAAGGCTCGATCTGATTGTTGCCTCGCGAAGCGGAATCATGTGGCTTGAAAACCGCACGATCGGCGATGTCAACGGCGATTCCATTTTCAATTCTTCAGATCTTGTCGAGGTACTGGTGTCGGCCGAGTACGATGATGGGGTCCCCGGCAACTCGACGTTCGATGAAGGGGACTGGAACGGCGATCTGGAATTTGATTCGGGCGATCTCTTGATTGCTTTCCAAGCGGGACATTACATCGCCGCCTCAGTTCCAGTCGCAAGCGAGGTGGCGGCTGCCGTCGATTTCTTGTTTTCCGAGGAAGACGCAAAGAAATCACGGCGAGGTTTCGTAGCTTAACGAGCGACGACGGTTCAACAATCGAGTCAGCAGTCGTATGCATGCGTCGACATTCAGGATGGCGGCCGCCCAGTCCAGCTCCGTGAAAGGGCGCACGGCCGAGAACGTGGCCAGGCACGCAGAATTTGTTTCCGTTGCCAACGAGCATTCGGCCTCTGTTGTGGTCTTTCCAGAGCTTTCGCTGACAGGATATGAGCCGACTCTCGCGGCCGAATTGGCAATCGACCCAAACGCCGAAGTGGTTCAGCCGCTGCGTGATGCGTCAGAGAACACCGGCATCACCATCGTGGCAGGTTGTCCGATTCGATCCGCAGGCAGCCTACCGTTCATCGGAGCACTCATCTTTCACCCTCACCAGCTGGTGACCGTTTATCGGAAAAGATTCCTGCACGCAGACGAAGAACAACACTTCTGCCCATCGAACGATACGGTCGTGTTCCCATGTCACGGACAGCAAGTCGGCGTGGCAATCTGTGCCGATGTCAACCATGCCGAGCATCCACTGGCTGCGGCAAAACAAAACGCAACGGTGTATGCCGCTGGTGTGGCAATGACACCCGGCGGAATTGATCAGGCCGTGGCCAATCTGGCCCGTTACGCCGCTCACCATCAAATGCCGACAATGATGGCAAACTACGCCGCACCCACGGGTGGTTTCCCAATGGCCGGCCAGAGCGGTATCTGGAACGAATCGGGAGAATCTGTTGTCCAAGCACCGTCAAGCGGAGAATGCCTTGTCATGGCCGAGATGGGCGGTGAAGGCGTTGGTCAAGTCGTGTCGATGCAATGAAGTGCGTCGAACGTTGACTCACGATGTGGCGTCTGTTGGGCCGGTCGCGGCCTGTTTGCCTTCGGCGGCAGTAAGTACTTGTTGCGCATTCTCAAGATGTCGATTCGCCTTATTCAGGCTTGCAGTCACTTCATCAACGTAGCCGTCGGCCGCCGCCGACCATGATCGGTTGACATAACGTTCTGCGGCTGCGAACTCGGTCATGACCTCTGCGTATTCTTGCAGTCCGAATCGCTTGACTAACGACTGTCGCGAGTCGGCAAACTCGGCAAACCTCGGCGCACACTGCTCATCAATGCAGCGGAGTACTTCAGATGGCAGCCGCTGACTATTGCCCGATAGCGCTCCGACGGTGGCAACCAGCGACTTCAGGCTTTCTTTGACGACCGAAAACTCCGCCTCCGTCTGTTGATGGTCAGCGTGGATTTGTCGGTTGGCCAAGCGAAGCAGGACGATTCCGGCGATGCCGAGGAACATCGAGGCACCGTAGTAGGTCCACGGAATGGTCGACCACTTGTCCACCGTATTCTCCAGCTGGCAGACCGACCAGAATGCGGCTGACAGAAAACCGATCCATAGTAATAGGTGACCACAAGGACGCATCATTTTGCCTATGTCATATCCAGAGCCTGATGTGTTCATAGCCATAATGTGTGAGGTTCATGGCCATCTCGCCCTCACTGGCCCTAGCGAAGAACACCTTGATCAGCGCGTTGCCAACACCAACAAGCGCCTCTCCGACGATCAAACCGGCCGCAATCGGAATGCCATATTCGTGGCTGAATCGCTTGCTGAGGAACTTGTCTGAAACGATACGAAGCACGTTTCCGATCGTGTATGTCAGCACGATGTTAAAGGGCATGTAGAAGCCCAAGGCGACAAGTACTCCGATCCCTCCCAAGCCACTCAAAGCCAGCAATAGTCCAAGACCACCTCCTGCCGCGTATCGATACGTCGGTACGTCGTCGTTCAAGATACCTTCGGTCAAAGCCGCTAACGCCTTCGCTTGAGGTGCAGGCAGACGATCCGACCCGATTTCATATTGATTGTTGAGCAGAATCATCAGGAAGATGACAACAATCGGTCCCAACCACGCTCCGATGAACTGAGCCAACTGTTGCCGACGCGGGATGGCACCGACGAGGTATCCGGACTTGAGATCGAGCATCATGTCGCTGGCCTGTGAGATGGCCAAACAAATGGCGGCCCCGACAACCATGGAGCTCATGATTGTATCCGCGGCATTAAGGCCACTCTTGCCGATGAGGATGAGAATCGTTACCGCAATCAAGGTCATGCCCGACAGAGGTGACCAGTTGGTGCGCCCAATGCACTCGGAGACGATGACACCCGCGACCCAGACCCAGAGTGTTCCTAGCACGGCCATTAGGCTGGCGCGGCCGAGTGTCATTTCCTGCACCGAGCTGAAGGCGATCCAAATCATGACCAACATGCCGCCAATGATCGCCGCGTAGAGCAAGACAATTGGCATTTCATCAGCCTGTGCATTCGTTCCCGACTCGTGCTGTTGCCGAGCCGATTGCATCGACTTGAACGCACTTGCGATGAGCGGAAAGGCCGCGATGATTCCCCCAAGTGCGGCCCCGACGAGCATGCCGATGCCAAGTGGACGATAAAGGACGCCACGCATTTGCGATGGGTCCGCCGCCATGGCGCTTACTTCGGCACCCGCGAATTGACTTAGAAGAGGCGAGAGAATGAAGTAACAAATGAAACCACCGGCGCCGAACCAGAATCCGCCTTTGCCGGACAGAAAGCCAACACCTATCGTCATCACCGACAGATAGAGGCTGATGTTGAGCATGGTGGGAAGGCCGAATTGTTGGCCCGCGTGCCAATCCCCTTCGTCACCTAGAAACCAAAGTACTGCCAAATGAGCGATTCCCGAGAGCAACGCTCCGCCAAGCAGCAGGAGCGCCTTACGGACACCCGCCCCGGGTGATTTGAGAATTGCAGCGACCGCAATGCCACCGGGATAAGCCAGGCGATCGAAATCGATCATCTGTTTGCGCAGCGGAATAACAAATGCCAGCCCCAGCACACAGCCCGTAATGCACGCGAGGGTCATCAACGGAATATTGAAATCCGCTACCGACTCAAAACCCTCGGTCCGGCTGATAATGAATAATGCCGGAATGGAGAACATGATGCCGGATGACGCACCATTAACTGCCGAAGCGATCGTCTGATTGATGTTGTTTTCGACAATACTCGTTCGCCGCAGCACGCCGCGAAGGACACCCCAGCCAAGAATGGCCGCCAGTTCCGATCCTTCGATGGAGAATCCGAGAATGAGTGCAGCGTAGCCGATCGAGATCGCGATCAAGATGCCGATTGCCCAACCCACGAAGACCGCAGTCCACGTGAACTCAGGATACGGACCACGCCGGATCGATATCGATTCTCCTCCCGGTTGTTGATTGTCGACGGCGCTCATTGCCCGTATGTCTTCGCCTCAGGTTGCGAACGTATGAAGTCAGGCGTCACGGTATTGTATTGCAATTGTCGCCGCAAGTTGAAGGCCGTTGTCAATTGCTTGCCTGCAGGATTGGCCGGAGCGTGATGTTGCGATACTTAACGTTCGTATGGTCGCCCTGAAGAAAGATCGGTCCCGGCAACGTGTCATTAGCTTGGATGCCACCTCCAGTGCAGCCTTCGAGCAGCTGATTGTCGATGACAGTTTCGCCATTGAGATTGACCGTCACGTGCCGATCGACAAGCGTCAGAACGTAGGTGTTCCACTGACCGCCGGGCTTGCCCGCGTTCTTGGTTGGCTTGATACGACCGAAGATAGCGCCCGGTCCTTGAATTCCCTGCATAGGGCTCTGTTGGTCGACCACCTGCGCCTCGTACATGCCTCGGAGATAGATTCCACTGTTTCCGCCCACTGGCACGTTGTACTCGATGGTCAGCTCGAAATCAGTGAACTGTTGCTCAGTCAACAGGTTGCCATATGCGCCGTAGGCACCAAAGTCGAGCTTCGGCGTTTCGTTCACGAGATGCCCGTCCTTAACCTGCCAACCATTGATCTTCTTGGGATTGGAGAGTGTCCAGCCGGAAAGATCTTTGCCGTTGAACAACTCGATGGCGTCTGCAAATCGGATCGCCGACAGGTTGGGTCGAGGCGGCGGTGGAGGAATTCGGGTACCCATGATGATGACCTCTTCCATTGGCGCGGCTTCTGCGCCCCCTGTGGTCTGATAGAAGCGCAGATGCAGCTGGCCATCGCTCGTGGTACCGTGAAATGGTCGAGTGATCCTCTTGACGATCTGTTCGCCGTAGGGTCTCCACTTCAACGTTCGTTCGAACGACAGTTTTCCATCGTTGATTGTGAGGGAGCGAACGGGGCGTGCGCTGCCGACGCTCCAGAGCAAGTGGCCCTCGAGTTGACCCTCATCATTCGTGAGCCTCAGCCACGCAGGATTTCCATCAGGCAGTGCGAATGCCCAAGCGCCGAGAAAAGGATCTTCGCTCGCACGACCAGGAGCTAAATCGGCTATAAGCCATGTTGAGGTCAGCGTGAGCCAAGTGAATAACCGGAGCATGCTCGAGATCTCCTTCTGATGTGCCGGAAGCTATTCGTCTCGCAGCGCAAATTGCCAATTGTGTGCCAAACCGTCGTGCTGGGGAGTTGACGCAGTAGTTTGAAGACGGATGCCACTGCGTGCTCGAGACGTGTGCGAAATACAGTTCTGGCTGAGTCGTGGGACATGGCAACTATTTTGATGAATCGGTGGCTCCAAAGAAATGGCCGCTCCGATCGATCTTTTTTCGATGCATACCACGCGAGCCTGGGACTTCGTTTTGATTTACTTCATCTCTCGAATGAATTCGATGTGACCGCATTCGGTCAGAGCCGTCTCCAGGGCCCAACCCGTGAACGAGGCATAATTGAAGTCTTTGTAGGCACGCGGTGAACCTGGTTTGGCGAGATTGCTCTTAAGCACGCACTTCATCGTCGGCACAATCGGCTCCGCGTGGTTGCCCAGCAACGCAATCGCTCGCGCTGCCTCAAGCGAGACCCAGGGTCGTGCATCTTGCACCAGTTCGTCAAGAGCTTGCAACGCCTGGCTGACGAGGGCGGGTTGGCTCTGAGGTACCAGTGCCGTAGCTGCCGCGATACGAACTGAGGGGCTGGCGTCGTTGAGCCGCGCAGCCAGAGCGTTTTCGGCGGCTTTCCGCTCCAACTTCGAGATCCTGTGCAGCGACAGGTGGTTGTAGATTGCGATCGCGGACCAGTATCGCACGCCGGATTCTTGGTGATCGAGTCCCGTGATGCATTCTTCTAGATCGAGAGATGGATCAGCGACGCGCCAGGCGGCCGCAAGCGTTGCGGGAAGGTCGTAGCGATGTGGATCCTGAACGATATCCAGTGGAGTAAGCCCGGCCTTCGCCGCCCGAATCTGATACTCAGCTTCCGTTAGAAAACCGCTGTCACGGTGTTCCAGTATCCAATTTCGCAGCTGCTTGGCTAAGGATTGTTTGATGCGGTCATGATCCGACGAACCAGCGAGGTTCATCAACTCATGTGGATCCGCCTGCAAGTCGTATAGTTCTTCCGGCGGCTTTCGTGGCGCCCAGATCTTGGCCTGGGCTTGATTCATCTCTCCCGCGCGATGCGCTCTTCGGAGCTCGCGAATCGACGACTTTCGATCGTCGAAGATGACCGATCGCTGAATGTATGGGAGGTGAGGCATGAAGTGTCGAACGTACAGATAGCGACCATCGAAAACGCTACGCGATACCTCGAACATATCGTCGGCTCGGCTTCTCGCGCCAAACACGAACTGTCGAGGTGCGGTTGTTGTCTTGCCTAAAAAGGGTTTCCCCTGAAGAATCTGCGGAACGTCCAGGCCCGCCAAACTCATGGCTGTGGCTGGGAAATCGACGAAGCTAACAAGCTGATTGGTTTCAGTGCCCGCGGCATGCGGGCTCAATTCACGAAACTTCGGTGGGACGTATACAACGAGGGGCACGCGCAAGCCAGAATCGTTCAGCCAACGCTTGTACCGAGGTAGTCCGTTGCCGTGGTCGGAGAAGATGAAGACGATCGTGTTGGCGAAATCTGCATCCTCTTTCAGCCAACCAAGCACTTCGCCGACTTTGGCATCAAAAACTTTGGCCAGGTCATACATGCCGGCAACGATCTTTCGCATCTCACCTGTGTCAGGATAGAAAGGCGGTAGCTGAATACTCGCCGGCTCGTGCTTGGCCGCAGCCGGTAGGTCGGCAACGGCCTGCTGATGCCGATCCGGGAAATTAATACGCCCTTCGTGAGTTTCGCCAATCGTCATGAATGCGAAGAATGGCTGACCCGCTTGGCGGTCTCGCCACGGAGCGGGTTTGTTACTCCACACATCCCAAATGCCGTCCGGATTGAAGTTGTAGTCGGATTTGCCGGTATTCGTGCAGAAGTATCCGTGGGCGCTCAACCGCCGGGCCAGAGGAACCACGCGGCTCGGTATCTTCACCTCACAACGCAGGTGTTGCGTTCCCAAACTCGTCGCATAGAGACCGGTCGCTAGACACGATCTTGCCGGCGAGCAAATGGGTGCCGTTGCAAAAGCCTGCCGATAGACGATTGCTCCGCGAGCCAGCGCGTCGATGTTCGGAGTGACTACCGAAGAGTGTCCGTAGCAGCCCAGGTGTGGGCTCATATCTTCAGCATTAATCCATAGGATGTTGGGTTTCTGCTCGGCGTTGATTGTGCCGATCATCGTCACTAACCACGCGATTGTGAGACAAGTCTTCAACCTGGTTGTCATCGAGGGTACTCCGAACGCTTAAGAGCCGTAGCCGTTACAGCTTGTTTGAAAGGCACACTTTAACGTCGCGTGAATCAACTCGCGAGCCTTTGAGATAGTCGCGCCTGACCATGATTTTTCGCAGCACCTACATCGCTGTTAAAGTGTGCCATTTGGCACAGACGCGCAAACCAATTGCAATTTTTAACATTCGGGTTGAGAATGAATGGTATCACATCGGGCGTCTTCAACACGCCTCACCAGGGTATCAGGAGGATTCAACCGTGCGCCGAGTTCTCATCTCCATGTTGCTTGTTTTCTGTTTCAATCCTCCGATGGCTTCCGCTCAAACGGTGCGCGACTGGACCTACCGAACTCGCAACGGTAGGCAGCAGCAAATCACGGGCGTTGCCGTTTCGTTGAGTGAGGGGCAGCTTGAGATCCAAGCTGACTCAGCCAAAAAGCATATCCCACTGGCACTCATGGCTGAAAGCGATCGAAAGGCGGCGATGATCCAGTTTATTGGTTCGGGTGTCGTCATGATCAAAACACTCGATTTCGATGGTGATGAGACAGGCTTCGGAAGTGGATTTCTCACTGGTGATGACAAATTGGTCACGAATTATCACGTGATCCGCGGAGCCGCTTCGGTGGAGATTGAGTTCCGGGACTCCAAGCAAAGGATTTCGCTGGACGAATGTCTCGTGGTCGACCGCAAGAACGATCTTGCCATTCTTACGATCGAACCACCGACAGCCGCACACCGACTGGATCTGGCACGTCCTAGCGAGCTGGCCCCTGGATCTGAGGTCTGGGCGATTGGTCACCCACGTGGATTGAAAGACACGGTCAGCTGGGGCGATGTCAACGCTGTCCGTCGTACGAAAGACCTGCCCGATCGGCTTCAGTCCATCCTCGACGCAGACGAGAAAACACAATGGATTCAAACGAACGCCGTGATCACCTCAGGCAGTAGCGGAGGCCCATTGCTAGACGAATCGGGCGAAGTCGTGGGCGTCAATACGTGGATTGCGGGTCCGAATCTTGGGTTCGCCGTTTCCGCCGCTAATATTCGTCCGTTGCTCGCTCGTTCTAGTAGTGCCACGCCGATTCCACTGCCCGTACCGCCAGCAACGGATGAGTCCGCCATGCGATGGCACAGTAGGCCCATCTGGCCGCTCTTGAAGACAATGGTGGACCAGAAGGAGGAGTTCGACAAACAAATCGCGCGGATGCCGTATGAGCAAGCCGTCGATGCGCAAAGCGAATTTCACGCGCGGCAGCGCAGGGTGTTTCTCGAGTTTGCCCGCGAGAAGGCCGGGACGTGGGAAGGTTTTCAATCGCTGGTCTTTGTATGCCAGTTCTGTACGGATGAATCGCAGGATTCAGTGGATTGCATGACGGAAGCTTGTCAAATTGCCCATCGCAAATACCGCAATACCGAATGGATGCTGGATCTTATCGGGGCACTTCGAAGTTCGTCTCTTAAGCCATCGCGCCAGTACCTTAAGTACCTGTACCAACGCAGCAAGACGGAGAAGTTAAAGGCTTGGTCAGGAATCGGGCTCGCCGCAAATCTCATCTCGTATTTGCAAGAGGGCGAGTTGATGTCCGGCAAGTCCATCCGAAATGGACGCTCGTATATCGAAACGCTGCTTGCCGATCTGGAATCTAACCACAGTGAAATCGAGGGGGTTGAGGAAGCATGTGCGCTGCTCGACGCTCAACTCGAGGCAACGTTGGTTGGGCAAGAACCGCTACCAGTTGACGGTATTGATGTCGACGGCAAGCGGTTTCAACTGAGCCAGTACCGGGGTAAGGTCATCGTCCTGGACTTCTTTGCCAATTGGTGTCCGCACTGCAAGGTGATGTATCCGCACGAACGCGAGCTTGTAAAGAAGTATGCCGACGAGCCTTTTGTGCTGCTTGGCGTCAACACCGAGAGCCAGGAGGTATTGGAACAGCTCGTGCGGAGTGGAACGGTGACTTGGCCCTGCTGGGCAGATGGGCCGGACGGTCCGATTGCTCAGCGATGGGAAATCGACGCATATCCAACGGTTATCTTGATCGGCGCCGATTACACGATTCGCAAAGTTTTCAGCGGCAACCCGGGCGACAAGCTAGAGGAAGGCATCAAGCAGTTGCTGAGCGAGACGAAAACTCGCTAGGCAAACAGTTCGATGCTGTGTAGCATCAAACCATGGCCCTCAGGCGTGAGAAGGTCGCTTGACCGCCGGCCATGACCAAGGGGGCAGCGCGTTATAGAGGAGGCGCACACGAGAGAAGGTGGGCACGAGCGTCCCATTGGGGGCGGATTCGGATCACTGCTGGCAGCCGGTCTGCTTTGAGTTGGCTGTGGCTTGACGCTGGTCGTGACCTGAACGCACACCGCATGCAGTGCGATGTAGGGCCAAACCGTTGACTAAACGGAACGATGGCAGCCGGCACATGATTTGCTATCGTTGAACAAGCTTGTAAGAGATTGTGCTCTTTCCGAAGGAGCTCAAGCGTGCCTTATGCAGATTTCCCAGACAGCGCTCCGATAAGCGAGCAACTTCGGTACTTACTCAAGTACGCGATCCTCGCACCCTCAGGGCACAATTCACAGCCCTGGTTGTTCCGCGTGACAAGCAATTCGATTGAGCTGTATGCGGATCGATCCCGCGCGCTTCCTGTGGTCGACCCAGATGACCGTGAATTGATCATCAGCTGTGGCGCGGCACTCTATTACACGCGTCTCACGATGCATCATTTTGGCATGGCAACGGAGACGGAATTGCTGACCGGGGGCGCCAACCAGGATCTGCTGGCGCGAATTTCGCACGCTGGAGATTATCAGGCGACCGACGATGAAGACGTGTTGTTCGCAGCGATCTCTAATCGGCACACGAATCGGTTGCCGTTTGCGCGTACGCACGTGCCCGGCGATCAAGTGGCCGCGCTGATCAACGACGTGATCGCCGAGCACGCCTGGTTTCGTCATATACACGAAGGCGAAGAGAAGCATGCTGTAGCCGACATGGTTGCCGAAGCCGATCAGATCCAGGCGTCGGACAAACGATTTCGGCGTGAACTTGCGTCGTGGCTGCATCCAAACCGCAGCAAGTGCGGCGATGGAATCCCCGGCTACGCTATGGGGATCGGCGAAATCGCATCCTATGTCGGCCCGTTTCTGGTTCGCACGTTTGATTGGGGCGAGGGCCAAGCGGCCAAAGATCGACAGCTCGCCGAGGGCTCGCCACTGCTGTTCATCATTGGTACTGATGAAGATAATCCGTTGGCGTGGTTATACGCCGGGCAGGCGCTCGCTCGCGTCCTATTGCGAGCGACATCGCTTGGTCTGTCGGCCTCGTTCCTGAATCAACCCATCGAAGTGGATCCCCTGCGACAAATGTTTGGCACACTCGTCGGCGTCGAGGGATATCCTCAGCTGCTGATTCGAATGGGGATTGGTCAGCCCGCGCGGCCGACTCCGCGACGCCCGGTCGAGGAAGTGGTTGTCGATTAGCTTCGGACTGATCGCCAGGCGACTTATCTATTCTCCTCCTCAAGAAAGATCTGAGTCACCGGTTGGATATAACGAATCGGCAGTCTTGCTACTGACGGGTCGGCCAGGGTAATTTTCCCGCGGACTTGGTACGAATGCTCCACAGCGATCCACCGGCGGTGATGTAGAGCGTTCGGAGGTCAGCGCCGCCAAAAGCGCAATTAGTCACTTCGTCACGTGGGATGTGCACAAAGCTGAGCAACTTGCCTTTTCGAGAGAAGACATACACTCCACCTTTCTTGTCGCTGGTTTCGACGGGCAGATTGGGCTCGTTGAGTCCACCAGCGACATACAACTGCCCTCGCTCGTCGAGTACCATGCCGTCCGGCCCACGAGCCGTTCCCCAGTCGTGAATCAGCTGCTGGGTCGCGAGGTCAACGGAGCCGTCGCGCTTTAGTTCAAATCGCCACAGCTTACGCGCCCCGTTGACCGTATTGTTGTTGTTGTCCGCGACATACAAGAAGCGATCATCTGATGTGACAACCAGCCCATTGGGGCGATCAACCTCATGCGTGATGATTCGGGTTACCTTGCCGTCTAAGTCGATTCGGTAAACGCCTTCGATGTCGCGTCCGTCGGAGTCTTTCATCTTGATCTTGCTTCGATCGCCATAGCACGGATCCGAAAAGTAGATGCGACCTTTCGAATCGACCGTAATGTCATTCGGTTGATTGAAGGGCTTGCCGTTGTGTTGGTGTGCCAACAGAGTGCGTGTACCTTGGCGATCCGTTCGAGTGATCCTCCGATATTTCGGCTCGCAAGCGAGAAGAGTCCCGCGATGATCGTACAACAAACCGTTCGTACCGGCGTCTTTGCGGTGCACAACGACTCGGCCGTCGTCGGTCAACCGCATGATGTTTCCTTCGCCACTGAACAGCAAACCGATCTCATGGTCCCAGGCGGGGCCCTCCCCTGCCCCTTCGTTCAGAATCATGTGAGGTGCTGAATCCTCGAAAATGTCGTCAGCTTGAACTGATGCCACACCAGTAATTGCCACGGCAACGGCTAAGACGAGGGCGAAGAGTCGTGTCGGCATGGGATGCAAATCTCCCCGTGATAGGTTTTCGCATCATCTTAATCTCAATGCCTGTAATCGCAATCCTTCGGAGCGTCGCTTTGACAATAAGCGCATTGGCAAACAGATTTCCAGGTCGCGTGCAGCCATACGCTGAGGATGCAGAGAATAAGAGCTGGCCTTAAGCCAACTGCATGATCTCACCCCAGAAAGGAATCGAGCCTGGATCGGGAGATGCATTGGTCGAATCTTCTGGGTGCCCCAAGACATCAGCCAGCTCGAGCAACAGAAATGAGCGAAGGTCTGAGCCGTAGAAGATGATGTCGCCTTGGTACACGGACAGGACGGGGTTTCCGGCACGAAGCGGACGCCCGACCAGGTAACGATGACCAATCAACGGGATTAGCGGTGGCGCTTCCGATATCAGATCGGCTAATTTCGAACGACAAGATGCTAACGTGTCTGGACGTGGACCCCATGACGCGAGCCACAGATCGTTGTGCTCGACGTCAAACATCAATCCATTCAGTGGCCACTGGAAAGCGGCTTCTAGATTCTCGCTGTCGAGAAGCCAGTTGTAGAACCCCGGACCGGTTCCAAACTCCAATTCTCCATCCTGCCCAAAGCCTGCCTCGATCATAGGTCGATCGGTCGAATGAATGCAGCGCAGGAACAAGCGATAATCTTCAGGGAACTTAACTTCCCAGCGCTGCTCGATAGCAAGTACCTGTTCGACGGATAGTCCTTGCAGCCATCGTGTGCCGTTCTGCCAGTCAGAACCTCCAACGCATTCCGCTTCGAAGTCGCGTGTCTGATAGGTCGACCAGAGTTCCTCGGTGACATCGCGTAACCACACAATAAACGCGTTTAGTTCGTGTGGGATTGCGGTCATTCGAGCTGTTCCGTACTCCTCATCGCGCTCAACTGTTTAGCCGAACGCGAGGTATGCAAATCGCATTGCGAGAGCCAGAATAATACCAATAACCCAAGAGGGTACTTTGCAGAATGACATGGTTGTCACTTGGTTACAGCGAGCACACCAAGTGGATCCCTGAACGAATTCCAGGAATTCGATGCGTGTGTAAGTGCGGCATTTCGAGCAATACATGCCGATGCCCCTATCTGCGTGGCACACCCACCAACTTAAATATAGCTCACGACGGCAGCGTCGGCATGTGATCGCTCAAATTCTGCAAGTCCCGGGTGTGTCGAAGATGATACGTGTTTGGCAGGCCTCCCTAGCGAAAGAAGCGGACTGGCAACAGAACCGTATCGATCACGTGGATGACGCCATTTGTCGCTTGGATATCTGTGACGGTCACTCTGACGCGGTTATTGAGGATCACATCGCCACCATTGACATCGATGGAAACATTGCGACCGAGCAGCGTCCGGACCGAGTCGCTTTGAATGATGTCTTCTGACGACAGTGGTGTATCTACGACATGGTAGAGCAGGATGTTTCTCAGTATCTCGGGCGCAAATCGCGTGAGGACCGTTAGTAGCTGAGATGGCAGCTTATCGAAAGCGTCGTCGGTCGGTGCGAACACGGTGAAGGAGCCATCCGAATCCAGAGTGTCCGTCAAGTTGCCTGTCTCGAGCGCTGCTCGCAGTGTATCGAAGTTCCCATTCGTAGCGACTATCTCAGCGATCGATTGCTCAGATGTCTCGGGCGGGAGGAGAACGGTGTCGATAACATGGATCACGCCATTGGAGGCAATGATGTCTGTTGCCGTCACGAGAACACTCTCGTTGAGCACCACGCCTTGGTTTGTCACGCGGACATCGATGGATTCACCCAGTAGAGTGTCGATCGATTCGACACTCACGACGTCTTCTGAGAACAGCTCTGTATCTGTTGCATGATATAGCAAGATGTCTCGTAAGCGGCCTTGCGGGTCGGCCAGCAGCGAATCGATTGTTCCCGCTGGAAGTTTGTCGAATGCAGCGTTCGTCGGTGCGAATACAGTAAAGCTGCCCTCGCTATCAAGGGTCTCTGCCAGGCCTGCGGCGACGACAGCTGCTTCGAGCGTTGAAAACTCATCGGACCCGACAACGATGTCTGTGATCGAACCGGGCGGAATCAGTACCGCGTCAATCACATGAATGACACCGTTAGAGGCAATGATGTCGGTCATGCTTACGTTGACCGAACCATTTAAAACGACGCCATCTTGAGTCACTTCCACGGCCACGGGGATGTCAAGCAATGTCGGCACACGCGGAAGTTGGACGACATCTTCAGCGAAGGCAGATTCGTTAGCAACGTGATACAACAAGATATCTGTGAGTTGCCCGTCGGGATCAGCCAAAAGCGCTTCAAGTGTACCGTCAGGCAAAGTGTCGAATGCCGCGTTGGTCGGAGCGACGACGGTGAATTCACCGTCTTCGTTCAATGTGTCTGCTAACCCAGCGGCGACAACGGCCGCCTCTAATGTCGAAAAATCGTCTGAGCCTACCACAATCTCCGTGATCGATCCTGGCGGCATGAGCACCGCGTCGATGACATGAATCACCCCGTTGGATGCAGGGATGTCGGTCGCTGTTACATTGACGGTATCATTCAGAACCACGCCGCCCGGCGTCACGGCCACCTTGATCCTGCTGCCAAGCAGTGTTTCCACATTCGTCCGCTGAACGATGTCCTCGGCGAAAATCTCCTCGCCGGCCGCGTGGTAAAGCAAGATATCCTTCAGCTGGCCCTCGGGATCCGCCAGCAGCGCGTCGAGTGCACCGTCTGGTAAAGCATCAAAGGCGGCATTCGTCGGAGCGAAGACCGTAAAGTCACCGTCCTCGTTCAGCGTATCCGCTAAGCCAGCCGCCACAACTGCAGCCTCGAGCGTTGAGAATTCATCGTTCTCGACTACCAGTTGGGTGATGGAATCAAGCTGCTCCCCCAGCAGACCGGCGTCGGCGAGTTTGTCGAGTATTGCGTCAAGTCTGTCATCGAAGTTTTCAACACCTCGATCGAATTCACGTAGTTGCGGATCTCGGGCAAAGCTGTTTGCCTCTGCCAACAATCCATTATTGCCGGAACCACCGTCGATCGAGACGCGACTGGTGAAGAGACTTCGTCGGACACCAACCTCGTCGAACCCGCTGCCCGCTGAGAGATCCACTCGGTCACCAATCTCAGCTTCTTGAATCCCAATAAAGTCGGAGTCTGATCCAAGATAGATGTTGGCCCGATCACGATGAGTCGAATTCAGTATGATGGCTGAGTCAGCGTCGTTCGAGCCGGTTCTCGAGAAACTGTATCGAGGACCTGCCTCGAGAGTCGTGTCGTCCGAAATTACGGAATCGAGAACGGCCACAGTATCGTCGCCCGTGGAACTGTAAATTCGCAGGTCATCGTCGATCCGGGCATTTTTTGTCGAGAGAACGTCATCGCCGCGACCGGTCCTCATGAAAATGTCACCGCGAACCGCCACGTCATTGATGCCAACAGCATTGTCGCCAGCGGTTGCATAAACGTAGATGTTGCGGGCAATGGCCGATTGAACCCCGTTGCCGTTGATCAGAACTCGGTCGTCACCTGATCCAGTGTGAACCTGAAAGCGGTCGTTGGCGGAGACACCGTCGAAGGTATACTCGTCTTGCCCTTGTCCGGAGTCCGCATAAATGTCATCCCCGACCAAGATGTTCGAAACAGAAATTCGATTTGATCCACGATGGAAACGAAGCTGCAGATCGTCAGGGATTCGCTTTTGATCTTGGAAGACAACTAGCGGTTCCGTGCGACCGTTGATGCGTGTTCCGTCCTTGCCGGTTACGGCGACCCCGCCGCCTTCAGCGGGCGCGATGTCGACGGCATTATCAGCGGCATCGCCGCGGAGAATTAGATCACCACGAACTATGGATACGTCGACGTCGCCAGCGAGCATGGTCCGAGATTCCAGGGTCTCACAGCTCAAAACCTGTTTACGCGAAAGCATGCGACGAGAAACTGACCGGCTGCGCTTCTTCGACTTAAACATCATTCAATCCCTTACCTAGCTACTGTTGTGCAAGTTGAGCACACTGCCACCCCTTTACATGTCCCGGCACGGTAGAAGGCGTCACGGTGTCGACAAGCCAACACGGACCTATTTTCCGCAGTGTATCGATGGCTTTTCGACTGAAACCCCTGTTGCGGTGGGCATGCGGATAGCCAGTCTTGTCTACGCGCTCCCCACATCCGGTGGGCGAATTAACGACGACGACACCGGCGTTCAGTTGAAGCCAAGTCAGTCAGGTAGAGGCGCGATATAGATGCAGACTGCGCCTCTCGGTCAGAACGATCTTTGAGTGGATATCGCGTAGTGGCTCTCAGTTGGCCGGTTTCCACTTTTCGAGAAAGGCGAAAAAGACCTGCTCGTTGTAACCTTGCCCTTCTTCCAATTCTGCCGTGCCTTGGGAATGCAACAAGGTGCCGTCGGTGTCGAGCACGAAGAAGTGTGGGTAGGCCGGCACTTCAGGGTATGCGGCCAGGAAGGGCGCGTTGGCATTCTCGTCGCTGTAGTTGACTTTCATAATCAGATAATGCTGCCGCAGCATTTGGGCGACCGGCTGATTCTCATGGACGAACTCGTCCAGAATATGGCACCATCCTCACCACTCGCCCCCGATCTCGAGGATGATGTGTTTGCCATCCCTTTGTGCTTGGGCCACGGTCGCCTCAAGATCAGATGCTGGGTCCGCAGATGGATCGTATTTAGCGACTGTGTAGATCTCGGACGCTTCAGGACTGTGATTTGCGCCTTCATCCGGAGCTTCCATCGTCGTCTCGACTTGTGGGTTACAACCGGCGAACAAGCTGATCATGACAAGAACGGTCAATGCCAGAGTCTTCATCGATGGCTCCTTGGAATTCGAATCAACCAGTGACAGACTTTCGATCTCGTTCAGGCCGGCGACGACGTACCTTGGTTTAGCATAATCGACTTAGTGCCGAAAGGCGTCGATTTGATGATGAGAGTACCAGCCAAGTGCTTGGATACCGGCACAAAACTAGGGCCTCGTACGTGCCACTCGAAAGCCATTGTTGCTGTAGACAATGATTGGATGGAGACGGTTTCGGTAGGCGCAACGCAGAAATGTAGGCTGCTTTTCGAACGAACCGCCGCGCACGATTCGGACCTTGTCCGTTGGGACGTCGAGTGCCTGCTCGATGTCGGCCCTCGTCTCCGCTTGAGGATAGGGTGTCAGTCGATCCACGCACCACTCTTCGACATTGCCATACATATCAAACATGCCGAAGTCATTCGGTTTGAGTGACCCCACGGGCCAAGTCAGCTTATTGGCGTTGTCAGCGTACCATCCGTAGTATGGCAGCAGCGTCACAGTCTTTCCGTAGTAACGCGTCGTGGTGGCACCGGCCCGGCTGGCATATTCCCATTCGGCTTCGGTCGGCATCCGATATCCCGTACGCTTGAGGTAGTTGGGAGCCAAGCGGACGTCACGCTCCTGAAGGTCCTGAATCTCATAACACCATTGCTCACGCTCCAGTCCGGCCTGCTCGCTTAACCAGTTGCAGTAGGCAGCAGCCATGAACCAGCTAACGCCACCGATCGGACTATCAGGTGTCTGGTACCTGAACATCTGACCGTGCGAAAACTCCTCGTCAAATACGTCGAGATGGAATTTCTGAAATTGGTCCCGTGTCACTTCATGGGCGCTGATTTCAAAGTCTCGGGGTATCTCGACCATATGGAGATACTCGTCCACGTAGCGTTCATCGTCTGCTGGTTGAGAACCCATTTGAAAGCGAATCGGTTGAGAGAAGACGACCATGGTTTGGCCTTCATGGTTCAGGTACCAACCGTTGGCACCGCTCAATGCCGCCGGGCCGGATGTGGACCGCTCCATGATCTCCTGATCCGAGCGAGAGATTTCGTCCACCATATTCCACTGCGTGAGAACCCACCGTGTTGCGCCATGAATACCCGGGTCTGGGTCGTTCCGGTATCGGTCGAGAATTGTGCGCTGTATCATTTCCGCCACAGGCGAAGAAAGCTCCTGAAGAGTAAATTCCCCAAGGCTCAACAGAATTGCCCGCTGCGCGGATACATCAGGCTCGTTTGAAAGACGCTCGACGAGCAAATCCGCTGAAACGCCGCGCGACTTGAAAAAGTGAATGAGCTGGCTGCGCAGCCTCGGATCGGCCGAATGGCGCAGGATCGGCCAGATCATTTCCGCTTGGTCCATTCGCACGAGTGCCGCCGCCGCATTCGCCTGTTGAACCACGATTTCCTCCTCAAGAGCGGGGCTTGCAATCAGTCGCTTAAGCTCTGGGATCACGGACGAGGAACTCAATTCGAGTACTGGGAAGAGTGTTGCGAATTGTTCGGCATTCGAGCGAACAATTGCCGCAATCAGATCGTCGGGAAGGCTTTCGGCGTAATCTGTCAAGACGTCGACGGCCATGTTGCGTTGTCGAAGTGACAGTGGTTGACCGTTGAAGGAGTCACTGCCAACGATCGTCGCAAGGTGTGATGTCAGTCGATCATGGATGGGCCGCAGATTGTCCATCCATTGTCCCAGCAAGTTGGCCGGGCTTGAAACGAGTTGCAGTGCTATATCGTTCGTCACCGGTTCCTGCCAACGTTGGCTATTGCGATCCAGCATCGCCAATGCCGCGGCTGCCCTGAGCCGACGCTCGGGTTGGTTAGCCTGACGATCCTCAAGGTCTCGCCAGAGCCTGACTTTGACGTCCGAGCGGTCCTCTAAGTTCATGTATTCCATCACGACCGGGATGTCTTTGACCCGGACGTCAGACAAGATGCGTTTGACAACCTCATCAGCGTAGGTGGGATCATCCCATCGAACCAAAGCCAAGCTGGCACGGAGCCGTTGGTCTTCGCGCAGATTGGGATAGAGTTCCTGCAGGCGCGGTTCGACCCACTGACGAAAGCGGTCGAGCTTTTCCGTACTGCGTGGAATCTCCGAGATGTCTGAACTCAGCAGGCCCTGTACGATCCCATCCGCCACGATCCGATTTCGCACGTTCGTGGCAATGACAATCGCGGCCACCAACACGAAACAGGCCAGACTTGCACGAAGGCCGTAGTACGTCGAGGACTGGCGCATCATCTTCTGCTCTGCTTTCGACCAGCGACTGCGGTCGGTATGCATGCAGATACTCCAGAATTCCCACCACGAGGGGAGATTGCGATTCTCGGGGCGGGCGTTCCAAACCGAGGCGCGATCGGTGAGCCGAATCTGTGCTCTCCCGCTTCGCGTTTCCATCTGTTTTCGTGTCAGCCACTCTCGGATCGAATGCACCAGGTAATCGTGGGTCAGTTGATAGTATCGCTGGCCCGGTGTGTCATCGGTTCTCGTCCCAAGTTGTTGTTCACTGCCCTCCGGGTCGGTTGGCGTAATCAGCCGAATCTCGCTGTCGAGAATCTCCAACAAGTCATCGAAGTCTTTCCGATCACGATAACCCGAGGCGGCCATCAATTCGTCGTAAGAGCGCATGTGCCCCTTAATATCCGTCGACGTGTCGGGAAGCAGTAGCGCAAGCACCGAGCGAGCGGCCTTCTGATGGTAGCGATGTTCTGGGGACGCTGTGTTGCTGCTAAAAGTCTCATCTAAAAAGGTCACGCCGATGCCGGATGTCCCGCCCAGTTCCTTCAATGAACTTGGAGTCCAGGGGTGTCTCTTGATCATCTCGGCGAACAGCGCAAGTCGAACGCAAATGACGCGTCCGTCGTCGGCAAGTCCGCTAATCGCTGTCTTCAGGAATTGCTTTTGCTCGCCGGACATATCGTGAGCATTCTGTGGCAATCGTCCGAAGGCACGTCCGAATGCCGCGAGTACCCGTTTGGCATGATCCTGGTCGAACAGATCTGCCAATGCGACGTTGTAACGCTCGAGAAGATGCACCTCTAGCTCGCGCATGAAGCGACTCACGGCGAGCCAGAAGTCGTCGCGAACAAGCAGAATGCATTGCACGCGACCGCCATCGCATTGACGCAACGCCGGTACCAATTCGCTCCTCTCGCCGTGACGCGAGTGCAGCCACTGCTCAAATTGGTCAATTACAATCAAGATCTTCTTGCCGTGGGGCAAGAATTTGCCCTTGCGCAGATTCGCTAGGGATTCACGCAGGTCAAAATGACCCGGAAGCGTGGGGCACCGCTTCCTCAGTCCTTTGAGCAACCGAGTCTCGGTTTCATTGGCCGTTGACTCGATATAGATCGCGGTCACATTCGTTGATAAACGCGGCAGCAAGCCAGCTTGCATAAGCGAAGACTTGCCGCAACCAGACGGACCATAGATTAGGCCGACACTAAATGTCTTGTCAGGATCTTCCTGCTCAACACGACTTTTCCAAAAGCGAATACTATCGGGTAGACCGTGACGATCTCGTGGCCCGGGCAATAGCTCAAGAAAGAAGTCTGCGTCGTGTTCATCAAACGGTCGAAGTCCCTTCGGCACGATCCGTAAAGGCTGACTGTCGGTCGCTGACGAATCAAGGTCGTAGACGGTGTCGGACGGTGTCGATACGTCGGACCCGGTAGGTGTTGGGGAGTGTGGGTTTTCGTCGAGGAACAACAGCAATTCCTCGGCCATGTCGTGAGCCGTCGTATAGCGATCGGCGGATCGCTTTGAGATCGCTTTGAGGCAAATCCGTTCAAGTTCGCGCGGAATGGATTCATTGAATTGCCGCGGCGGTTTCGTGTCCTTGTCAAGTTGTTGTAGTAGCTCGGTCCGATCATGGGCCCGAAATGGACGTTGTCCTACCAAAAGTTCATAGAACACGACTCCAAGGCTAAACACATCGCTGCGGCCATCGATGCGATGCCCTTCGCCGCGGGCCTGCTCGGGACTCATGTAGTGCGGTGTGCCGGCGAAGTTTAGCTGCTGATTGATGTCGGCATCTTTTACAGCCAGGCCAAAGTCGACCACATGCGGCTGGCCGGCTTTGTCGATCAGAATATTGCTCGGCTTGATATCGCGATGGACAAGTCCTCGTTTGTGTGCGTAGTGCAACGCTTCGGCAACGCGGGCGATGAGCCGGGCGGCTTCAAAGCAGGATGGATGTTGGTCGTTGGCGTACTGCGTCAGGCTCGCCCCTTCGATGTACTGCGAGACCATAAAGAAGGGATATTGATCCGTGCTGCCAACGTCATGCACTGCGACGATGTGCGGATGATCTAGCCGGGCTAAGGCACGTGCTTCGGCAACATACATAGCGGCATCGGGGCGCGTAGAAACAAGACGACGATGGGGAATCTTGACAGCGACCGAGCGATGAAGCTCCTCATCATGCGCCAGATAGACATTCCCGAAACCGCCAGATCCAAGCACCCGATCGATCCGAAAGCGACCGATCTGTGTCGGGCGCGCCTCGACCCTTTCGCTGTCAAACGAAGTCGAGCTATCGCCCAGACGTTTATCGGTCTGACCTTCCGTCGCGGCGTCCTTTTCCTGATATTTTCGAGTCAGGTCTTCCGACCTTTGCTCGTCATTCATCCATTCCCCCCCAATGACCGATTCACGGCCAGCGGCTGGCCCCAAGCGCCGCGGCCAAACCGCGGGATCAGAGGCCGAGCGTATTAGAATGGAATGCGTCAACTCGAACAACCTTTCGCGCCGCTGGGGCTGAACGCGGGGGTCACCAGTCGGAACTTTGACACCAGCAAGACAGGGCACCTGATCCGGCTCATGCCGGAGCCCCGCGGCTCTTTGCTTTGGCGTGTCGCGCTCGTGCAACTCTCGGCGTGCAAGATTCAGAACTTTTCAAGCTCGGGTTGCGTCAGCGTTGTGCTTGTGACCGCGCGTGCCTGCCTGAGGTTGATATTAGATTGGCAACGAATCGAGTACCCACAATCGCACGACCTGTGATCGTGGCTCGAACAAGGCGGCAACGACTTAATCTCATTTGCTGGCCGTCGGATCACAAAGCTCGCCACCGTTTTGGATGGAGTTCAATCAAGACTTGGTGCGAAGTCTGCCGCGGTTGGACGGCACAATTGACCGAGAGTCAACTGCAGGGAGTCGACGTCTTTTTCTGGGGCGCACCGACAAACGAGGTGCGACTATCGGACCAAGAGACATCGGCACTTGTCAGCTTCGTCCAAAGTGGCGGCGTTTTGCTGTTGGAATCTGATTCGGGAGGCAATGATCGAGTTTCGGCGAACAACGCGTTTGAGGCCGCCTTGGAAGTGCCCGAACCATCCGTCACCATGCTGTTGCTATCCGGCATGCTGTCCATCTTATTCCAACGTCGATGACGACGTTGACACGTGGGACCTTTTGTTTGTGACACCCGAACTTGATGTTTCGCTGGATCGTGATGAGCGTTGATCGGCTCTTTTTCAATTGATCCAACGACATGCGGAACTTCGTGTCGCGAATCGATCGCAGTCGATGCGGGGTGCTAGCATTGGTGCCTAATCTGCTATCTGCTGAAACCGCTTTGATTGTTATGCTGTGTCAAACACATGTGGCTCGCGGTTCGATCTTGAGGAGCTGTGGGTATCCGAATGGACCGGTGGATTTTAAAAGGAGTTGACAAGTGAGAAGTGCAATCACCCTGAGTGTTGTCTTATCGACATTGATCGCAGTTGGCGATCGGTCCTTTGCGGACGAAACGACGGCCAAAGCTGGTGAGCAACAGCCGCACGTCTTGGCCGAATTGCTTGAGCGTGCCGAACGACGGAAAGCGGAGATTCGCAAGACAGTGAAGGACTATACCTGCACGATTGTCAAGCGAGAGCGCATCAACCGCATTTTGCAGAGCCATCGCTTTATTCGGGCGAAGGTGCGTGCATCCAGTACGCGTAATGGGCAGCAGGTGCCGTTGGCGGTGCATTTGACGTTTCACGCCCCGGTTGACATTGACGGACGTGAGATCATCTTCATCGAAGGACAGAATGACGGTGAAATGGTCGTCAAACGCGGTGGTAAGCGATTCCAGAATGTGACAACGACGGTCGATCCTGACAGTGACCTTTCCCGCGGCGAGACGCTCATGCATATCGCGCACATGGGATTTGATGGAATGGTGGCTGAAATCGTGACTCAGCTACGCAAGGATATCGCCGCCGATCCGGACAGTAGCAACACCACCGTTCGCGTGTCACGCAGTGCGCGAATCAACGATCGTGACTGCACTTCCGTCGTCATCACTCATCCGAAGAAGGCGAAAGGTCTACTGTTCCATCGAGCCGAGTTTTTCATCGACAACGAAATCCACTTGCCGGTGCGCGTGGCAGCCTTCGATTGGCCCAGATCAGAGGGTGGCCGACCGGAACTGTTGGGTGAATTCACGTACACAAACATCAAGATTAACGTTGGCCTGACGGACGCGGACTTCGATTTCGATTGGGTCCGAACCGCGGCCGCTTCTCGTTAGTCCGTCTTCTCAAAAAATGGGGCCATCCGATGGAACGATCGGGTGGCCCTTTGCATTTCAAGATCGATCCACGTCGCAAGGCAGCTACTCCGCGATCGCAAAGGCGCGAACCGGAAACGTACCAAATCGCTGGACTTTCACGGGAACCGCAAAGAAGCGGCAGGGGGCTGTCGGTAGCGCCGTCAGGTTGGTGAGATGTTCGACAATGGGAATGTCGGCGGCCAATAAGGTGGTGTGAACAGGACGATGCCCATCACGGGTATCGTCGATGTTAAGAGAGTCGATTCCGGCCAACTTCACGCCTTGGTCTCGCAAGAAGACAGCGGCCTGTTTGGTCAGATAAGGATGCCCCTCGAAGTACGCTTCGGTGTCCCAATGCCGGGCCCAATTGGTGGCCACCAGGACTGCCTTTCCGCCCACATCCAGATCCTCAAATGCGTCAACGTCAATGCGTCGATCGTTGGATCGCACGACGATGGTCGGCAGATCGGCTAATGATTGCAGCGGCAGTTCGGAAAGATCTTTGCCGTCCGCATACCGATGAAACGGGGCGTCAACGTAGGTGCCTGTATTGGCAACCATCTCGATTTTGCCAATGTGGAACTCCGTATCGTGAGCGTAGTGTTGGCGTGACTCTTCCCGAGTCAAGTAGTCGCAGATGATTGGGGCGGGCAGCCCCTTGTAGGTGACGAGCCCGTCTTTGATCGTATGGCGTAGGTCAATGAGTCGTTCAGAATGGCGCTGCGTGTTCATTTCTACTCTGTCGTTGTTGTGGTGGCTCAGAGTTTACTCGAAGGTCGCCAGTGCACGGTGCTTTCTGTGATCAATCAGCTGTGCGATGCGTGGCGAAAGCGATCTAGTGTTTCTTGCGCGCTGGCCGACGAGCGAATGTGGATGAAATCAATGTGTTCGAATTCGGAATCGGCCATCATGGCCTTGTACCTGCGGCGGTTCCTGCCGTGGTTCTGAAGGGCCCAGAGAACGATGGAATCTCGGCTCATGAAACACTTTCGCAATGTCTCTCGGTTACCGGTTCCTTCCCACAACTCGGCTCCGCTGAAAGAGCGGCTCACTGCTCGCTTCACAACTCGCGAAACCGTTTGCACCATGGGCAGGTCGAGCCAGATGACGCACTGCACTCGGGCCCACTTGATGGCCGTGGTCCGTGTGTAGTTTCCGTCCAGCACCCAAGCCTCTCGCTCCACCGTCGTCGCGACGCGCGGCAGGAATTCTTCATCATCCAGACCCTGCCAATTCGGACCCCAGAAGATCGCATCCATTTCGATGTGCGGTACATCCAGAATCTTGGCCAGTCTCCGACTGAATGTGGTCTTGCCCGAACCGCACGTTCCGATGACGTTAACACGGCGGTACCGTCGGCGGCCAGTGCACACGGACTCAATCCTCGTGGGTTGGGAAAGCATCAGAATGGTCGTGATTCTTGAAGAGTCACACGCGACACGCAGGCTAAACGTGTTTTACACCATCATCAATGTGGCCATTTCCAATGGCACCTGGACGGGGCGTGATTGCATCCGCACGTGTCGGACGAACTGAAGAAAAAAGGCCCAGCTGGTCGGCTTGTGCCGTCCCGCTGGACCTTTTGTTTCGTTCGAAATCGTCGTTTAGCGACGAGCACGGCGTCGACGTGCGGCGACGAGTCCGAAAGTCGCCATGCCGATCAACACCAGGCTCGATGGTTCGGGGATGGCTGCAGGTGCGGCTGCGGCGACGTAGCCTCCATCGGAGAAGGCAAACACCAGATCGCCACTGCCAAACTCCATGTCTCCGTTCCAGTCACCCAACTCCCAGGTAGCATTCTCTCCCGACTCGTACTTACCACCGGCGAAAACGAGAACTAAGTCACCGCTATCGAAAACGTTATCGAGATTCGAATCGCCGACCGAGGTCTTTCGCAGCTCTCGAATCCAAATCAGTCGGTCGCCCCACGCGGAAGTGTCGGCCCCGGGAGTCCCCACATTGACTTCGCCGTCGCCATTGTGGTCGAACTTCGCCAGATCCGGGTTTGCCTTTTTCATTTCGGCACTTTGCAGGTCGATGTCGACAGCATCCAGGACACCGTCTTCGTTATAGTCTCCCGGCTCGAACGGATTGGTCGCACTCAGCGTTGTCTTGCCACCCGAAACCTCGACCAACAGCGTCCGTTCATTTTCTGTCTCGATCCAGCCGTTGGCGATGTATCCGTCAAGAACGGCTTGCTGGTCACCGTCTAGCACCAAGATTCCATCTCGGACTTCGATGGTACCGTCTCGGGCCATTTCGAGGCCATCCGATCCGACGTTCATGACGCCACCGAAAAGCTCAAGTGTACCGACAGGTCGTTCCGTTGGGTGAGAGATGGTGAGGCCCTTGACGGTCACCTCTCCGCCGGTCATCTCCCATTTTCCGTTGGCGCTCTTCGGTGGCTCGCGACTGCTCTGGCGACCGAGCACCAAGACGGCGTTTTCGGCATCAATCACGCCGCCCTCCATTTCGAAGGTAGCGCGGGTATCTCTTGCTTCACCCCAAATCAGGTCGTTTCCGGTTAACTCCAGCGAGCCACCGGTCATTGTCATCTTGGGTCGCCCCTCGTCCGCTGCTAACCGACTGATGACTGCTTTGATTCCGTCCTCAATCAGGGGGCCATTGTTGCCTTGGGCGCCTGCTCCGAGAAACACAAAGCCGTCGGCGGGGGTAGGCTCACGTCCCTTATCCCAGTTCTCAACGGTCGTCCACAGATTGTTTTCGCCTTCGCCGATCCAGAAAGCTGAGCACCAGGCCGGGCCCGCCAAGATGGCACAAAGGAGCAGCCCCATTAGGCACTCTTGCAGTACTCGTTTACAAAGCCATTTGTGTTCGTTTGACACACGTTGCCATGTCATGATAATTCTCTCCCCAAACAACCGGGATATGCGCTACTTGATCCAAAACTGCCGGGCGAAATTCGCTCTAAACAGTGCCAAATGAAACACGGTTTGCCACGACAGAAGCCATTCCCAAATTGACGCAAGCTCTGATAGTACATGGAGCTTAGGCGAATAGCAACATCGTAGCTCGAAGTGTCGGAAACGCGTGCGCGGCCTCGATCGAGGCCCGGAACGAGGTGTGAATCGAATCCTGGAATCACTCGCTGTCGCGCTAAGTGAAATCGCCGCAAGTTCCGAGTTTTCGGTGATTGTAAATATCTTCTTACTACCGAGCCTCCTGACATTACTTGAATTTAGCGCTGACGATCAGGAGCTACGTCATTCGGTTTCTCATGCAGGCCCTACTGAGCCGATCAGATGAGACCGCAGCCCATGTCTCCAGCTGATCTGACGGAAGATCATGGGGCCAAGGCGTTGCGAGGCGGGCCGACGCGGTCACCGACGTCCGGTTATCGAGCGTCCACGATGGCCAACGCGATAACCCATACAGTAGGGAATCTGTCGAATTTCGCAAGTGTTTTACAGGAGTTGTGGCCAGTTTAGCCGCGTGGAGACCACTATGTATGCGGGCTAGGCGGCACCACGTCAAGCCACGTAGATCCCCGCTTGGAATGCGAACACCAGGTCGGAGGAATCGAAATCCCCGTCGCCGTTGAAATCGCCCTCTTCGTAGCCCGAGTTGCCGACGAGATCGTCGTCGTACTCCCCTGCCGAGAACAGCGCGACCAGGTCGCTGGAGTTGAATAGCCCGTCGCCATTCACATCTCCGATAACGGCGGGAGTCTCTTGAATATGAGCTGTTTTCGTGGCTCCGGAGATCCAAACCGGCAATTCGCTGGTCGGAGAGCTCAGGATAAAGTCGAGTTGGCCATCGCCGTCGATGTCGCCAATGTCTGAAAGCTCGGTCACGTTCAGCCATTCTGACTCTTCACTTCGCTTCAACCCAAAGACGTTTTCCGTCCCTTGCCTACCACCCTTGCCAAGGGTGTATGTCCAATTCAAGCCAAAGCCCATCTCGTGCCAGACGCGGTCAAGGTCGCCATCATCGTCGATGTCGGTGGAGATGAAGACGCCATCCCCTACATCGATCGTTTGCATCACGTCGCCGAATTGTGCCCCCTCGTTTCGAATGAGCAAGTTAACGCTGACGAGGTAATGGACGTTGAGATCGTCTCGGCCATCTAGATCGTAGTCGACCAATTCGACGTAGGCTCCCTCTTCGAAGCTCGCAATCTCTGTGACTTCAAATTGATCGCCACCCTGATTCGTGTGTAAACGCACGATCGTGTGCCCACACAAGTTGCCGATCGGGTCGAACGCGCAGAACTCCTCGATCCAATCTAGATCGCCGTCCCCATCCACATCCGTGGACAGCCGAGGATCAACGAGTGTATCGGGGAGCTTCACGAGATGGCCTGTTGCGTCGTTGCGATAGGCCTCGCCGATGGAAGTATTTGGATCCTCAGTGAAGATGTGGCGGATCACGTCCATGACGCCATCATGTCCAATGTCTGTTAGGCGGATGGAGGCGATTTGTCCAGACTCAGGAGCCGATGCCCAGTTGTGTTTGACAAAGTCCCCCGTCTCGTCACTGTTCTCGAACCGATCACCATTGGCCAGCACGACATCGAGATCCTGATCGCCGTCCAGATCGGCGAGATCAAATTCGCGGATCGTCCCGAAGTATGTTGAGTGTGACGTATCGAAATTGTGGGCAACAAAGTTGCCACGGCCATCGGCGTTTTCGTACCAGCCATTGCGGTTGACCGCATCGAGATCGCCGTCGACATCGATATCGACCAGCGTCGTCAACATTGCTCGCAACTCGAGGGCCTCGAAACGCAGTCGATTTCGCCCGGATGCTTCAATTGCGCGGCTCATAGTCACGCTCCTGGGCCGAATGGAGTGAACTCTCGGATCATAAATCCAGTCAACATTCAATGCAATCCAAATGCAATGTTCGGGTGTTCGTCACCGCGATGCGACCCTCGCCTATGATCCAAAATTCAAACACGGGAATCCGTCCGACCTTCGGTGAATGTTGAAAGTTCACCGTAAACGCCTTTTGGTTGGCGATCTCCCTGAGAGAATCAGCGTGGCCGAGACAACCAATGCTGTCGGGGCGTTGCGTTTTTAGGCGGGACGCTTCGTGGCAGGAGATCAATCGCCCTTTGGGTTCGACCCAGTGCTCCTCGACTTCAGAATCACGGAGTTGACCGCGCCACAAACCCGACATCCACCCAAGTTGTTCGATCGATTTGAGATCGGGCAACTTGTCGGCTTCCTCTGCGAAGGAAGTGAATGTGGCCATCAAACCCACTCTGTTCGGCGTAAGTTGCCGAATTTAGCACGCCGACAAGCAACAGAATGACGATTCGCATCGTGAGATGTCCTTGCAGGACGTGACAGCAGCGATCTTACATCGCAGAACAAGGTTCGGCCTGCAACAGAGGTGCCTTCTTGGCCGGCGGACCGCTCGAAAACTTCTGTCTACCGTCCGTACAATCTGGGTCCTATTATCGCTTCTTAACATGACGCTCCGATCTACGGGACCATGTTGGAGAAACCATGTTCGATATTTCGGGTTTGGCTGTTGTCGTGGGATTCGTGGGTCTGGGGGTCGTGGGGCTGATCGTTCGCTCCGGTCGAGTTGTGCGCCAGCAGCCGTGCCAGGCCTTGCTGGCCAGCCGATCGCGCCGCCTGAATATCGAAGCTCGTCTCGGCTACCGCCCGAACGGCCAGGGACCCTACCAATTCCTCACGAAGATTCCCAGGAACGAGGTCTTTCAGATTGAAGTCGCGGAGAAAGAGTTCTGCCTGCCAAGATTACCACGTGCTTGGGACGGCCTCTCGGTTCTGCACCTGACGGATCTGCATTTCAGTGGCGCTATCAAACAGGCTTACTTCGAACAAGTAATGCAACTGTCTGCCGAACTCAGCCCCGACATGATCGTCTTCACCGGCGACCTGCTCGATGATCAGAGGCTGACCGAATGGCTGCCGGCCACCTTGGGTCGTCTGCACGCTCCACTCGGTCGATTTTTTGTGCTCGGTAATCATGATTGGTATCTTCAGCCGGAGTTAACGCGGCGTGCCCTGCGACAAATCGGATGGACCGACGTTGCTGGCAAATGCGTGACGGTGGAACACGACGGCCACAGTTTGGCCATCGGTGGGACAGAGCTTCCTTGGATGGGAGAGCACCCCGATTTCGATGCCGCGACAGGTGAGGCATTTCGCCTGCTGCTGAGCCACACACCGGACAACATTCAGTGGGCCAAGGGGCAAAGCGTGGACTTGATGTTAGCCGGTCACAATCACGGCGGACAAGTTGCCTTTCCGGTTGTCGGACCGATCTACGCACCGAGTATCTACGGGTGTCGTTACGCGGGCGGTGCGTTCTGGGAAGAGCCCACCTTGCTGTATGTATCGCGTGGAGTTTCCGGCCGACAGCCGATCCGTTGGGGCTGCCCACCGGAACTTACCAAGATCACACTACGTTGCCAGTCTTAAGCACGCGGCGGATCATCAAGACCGCAGAGGCTTGGTCCGCCTGTGCCCAGAGTATGGAGCCTAGCTCTTTGCTTCCCAAATCGACCGAATCAAATTCAGTCGACGCTCGATGGTTCGCAATCCGCAATCGAGCGCAGCGGCAGCCTCCTTGTTGCTGTAGCCCTCCATCTTCAGGAGTGCCAACCGCCGCATCGGTTCGTCGGGCAGTAAGGCGAGCAGTTGTTCTGATTGCTCGGATACTTGAGCAGCGAACTCCGCGGTCGGTTCGCGACCGATGATCTGATTGATCCCTTCGCTTTCGCCATCAGCTTTGAGAAACACCGATTCGCCCTGGACTTCGCCACGGCCGCGTTTTTGTGTGGAAGCTGATCGTATCCGCCGCATGGCTTTCCGGGCAGTAATCACGACCATTAGCGCCCAGAGGTTGTCGCGATCCTCGAGACGAGGGAAACGCCCATCTCTTACACCTTCGCAGAGTGAATGGAATGCACTGAGGGCGACGTCCTCTTCGTCAAAGTCACGCCGCACGGACCGTGGAAGCTTACTCCCGGCCATCCGTACCAGCTGCGAGAAGTATCTCTCCCAGAGTTGCTGCGCTGAATGCTCGTTGCCCTGTCGTAGACCGTCGATCCAAAGGGTCACCGAGTCATCAAGATTCATCGCGGAAATCCTCCCAAGATCTGAGCGGCTCCATTCTAGCCAAAAAAAATGACCTGGTTGGCGGGTGATCTTTACGGTTGGGCATTCAAGATTAGTACCACCTCGTGCGCTCTTAGTTCAGATCTCAAATCACGGGATTCTGCAGCTTCCACAATGCCTTTCGATGAATGAATCATGCGGATCGCGGCGGGATCGTGCAAAATGTAAGTTCTCAGCTCCGAGAGATGCGGTTTCTGGCACAATGTGGTTTCTCAAATCCTGAACTCTAATACCCAGATCGGTTTATGTCGCAGCGAGATCCCAGCGTGACGTTACAAGTCAAATTGGATGCGATTTGCATGCAGTTTGAACAGTCTTTGAGACAAGGGCAAAGGGTAACGATCGAGTCCTGCCTGGAAGGCCGTGGGGAGGATGAGCGCGCGATGCTGCTGCCGCAACTGTTGCTTGTGGAGCTCGAGTATTCCGAGTTGTCGCGATCGGTGGCAGGCCTCGACGCTTATCTGTCTCGGTTTCCCAATGAGCAGTCGGTCGTGCGACGTGCCTTTGAGCAGCATAAGGAAGGTATTGGCTCGATAGATGCTCACGCATCGGATGAAAGCCAGATCGTGAGCGACCAGACGGCACATCACGAGCCGATTGCTGAGCGAGCCGGGAGTCGAATCGGACGCTATAAGCTGCTCGAGAAGATTGGTGAAGGAGGCATGGGCGTCGTCTACATGGCGCAGCAGCAGCGACCCGTTCGCCGCAAGGTCGCTCTGAAGATCATCAAGCCGGGTATGGATACGCGGCAGGTGGTTGCTCGTTTTGAGGCGGAACGACAGGCACTGGCGATGATGGATCACCCCAACATCGCGCGCGTGCTGGATGCGGGCAGCACCAAAAGTGGACGTCCGTTCTTCGTCATGGAACTTGTCCGCGGCATCTCGGTCACCGAATTCTGTGACAAGTCGAAGCTCGAGACTCGAGAGCGACTAAAGCTGTTCATGCTGGTCTGTCACGCCGTTCAGCACGCGCACACCAAGGGTGTTATCCACCGCGATCTTAAGCCCACGAATGTCCTGGTCACACTTCACGATGGCGTACCGGTACCGAAGATCATCGACTTTGGCGTTGCGAAGGCAACCGGCCAGCAACTCACCGAACAAACTCTGTTTACCAGCTTTGCACAGATGGTTGGAACGCCACTCTACATGAGTCCCGAACAAGCGGAGATGAGTGGTTTGGACGTTGATACGCGCAGCGATATCTATTCGTTGGGCGTGCTGTTGTACGAATTACTTACCGGTTCGACACCATTTGACCGCAAACGACTCAGCACAGCTGCCTACGATGAAATCCGTCGCATTATTCGAGAGGAGGAGCCGGCCAAGCCGAGCACACGAGTTAGCTCGTACGGGAAAGACGCCATTTCGATTAGTGCTCAGCGAAATACCGATGTCGGTCGACTACGGCAGTTACTGCGCGGCGAGTTGGATTGGATCGTGATGAAGTCCTTGGAGAAGGACCGTACCCGCCGTTATCAAACAGCACGTGGGTTGGCTGCAGATGTCGAGCGTCATCTGGCAGGCGAAACGGTTCAGGCTTGTCCGCCAACATTTGGCTACCGATTCGGAAAGTCCATTGCTCGGCATAAGGCCTCAGTGACTGTGGCAACCTCGTTCCTGCTGTTGCTGATTGCATCGACGGTGGTTGCCTGGGTGCTCTATGCTGACGCGAGCCAGGCGCGCAACGAGGCAGTTGCCGCTCAAGAAGGACTGACGGTTGAGCGTGATCGGGCCATTACCGCGGAACGAAACACGCGCATCGAACGTGACCGTGCCGAGTCGGAGAAAGTGCGAGCTGACCGGCACGCCGACGAACTCAAACAGCGGCTTTACGACTATAACATGATCAAAGCTCAAGCGGCCTATCAGCAGGATGATGTGGCGCAGGTGCTCGCCTTCCTGAATGACTGTCTTCCGGAGCAACGTGGTTGGGAATGGTTTCACCTGCAAAAGTTGGCGAACCACGATGTCGCGAAGCAATTCCAGCTGCCTGCTCAAGTCGGAGTCTTCGATGTCGATCCCGCCGGAGCCTTCGTCGCGGTTGTTGATCTGTCCGGCACACTCCGACTGATTGATGTGGGCAGCGGGGAAGAAGTGTGGACGCACAGTATGGGATTCGACAATGGCGTCGACGTCACTTTCTCACAGGATGGAAAACTGCTGGCTGTCACTTGCGTGAATCAGGCCTTGAGTGCCGAAGCTGATCTCGATAGTGGTGTCCAGGGTGAGGTCAAACTCTTTAATGCGGGGAGTGGTTCAGTCCTCTGGGAGGAGCGACGCAGCAAAGGTGTTTTCGGCGTAGCGGCGTTCAGCTCGGATCGTCGACAGCTCGTCATGAGTGGGGCCACGATGGACCCGATGGCGGTATTCGTTGAGCTACGGTCGGTGGATGACGGAAGCCAGATTTGGAAAGGACCCACGGCTGGTTACGGCACCTCGTTGGCTTTCTCGCCCGATGGACAGCAACTATTCTTGTCGCTTTGGTCCAGCTTTTATATCAACAAGCCATCACAACTCGCCTGTTGGGATGTCGCCAGTCATTCAGAGATCTGGTCCCATTCTCTACCCGCGTCGTCTTCGTTGGCAATGAGCCCCGACGGCACACGACTCGTGACCGGCGGTGCGGATCACCTACTTCAGGTCTGGGAAGCGGATTCCGGCAAAAAGCTAGAAGAGCTGAGTGGCAGGCATGCCGACTACGCAGCTTGGGTCGAATTCAGTCCGAATGGCCAGTCGCTGCTCTCCGTCGGTCACTATGGCATCACCATTTGGGACTGGACATCCAAGGACATTCAGAGATCGATCAGTCAAATCATGTCGCGTGAAGATCGGCTGACGGAACACTACTTCTCGGCAGATAGCGCATCCATTGTCTCGTTGAATCCTGCCGATCACCGATTGGTTGAGTTTCGCGGTGTTGAGTTGACACCTAAAGTGATCTCTTTGATCGGGCATGAAGAAGATGTGGTTGCGACGTCCTTTTCACCTGTTGAAAACGAACTCGCTTCGGTTGGTCTTGACGGCACGTTGCGACGATGGAACGTCGCAACGGGACAAGAATTGCGAACGCAGAATATCGAATCGAGTGTCGAGAATCGACGAGTAAATGCTGTCGCTTATTCACCTGATGGTCGGTTCATCGCCACCGGAAGCGACGAAGGTACGAAACTTTGGGAAGCTCGGACCGGACGATCTGTTCAACATTGGCCCGACATCGGATGGACTTGGTGGGTCGCCTTCTCCGACGACGGTCATCGACTGGCCGCCGGTGGACGCACTGGAAATGTTCGGGTGTGGAACGTCGCCGATGGTCGAGAGCTCTTGTCCAAACAGACAGAAACCATGGTCGATGGCCTTGCCTTTCTTCCTGACGGCAAGTCGCTTCTTGTACTACAGAGTGCTGGGCAACTGGATCTCGTCAACGTCAGCAACGGGGAGAGCCAATTGCTGCGGGGACCACTTGATGTAGCACCGACAACTGACACCTACCGCGCACGCGGAATGGCGCGTCATCCAAATCGCTCTGTGTATGCCATCGGGATCCGCGATTCGATCGAACTCTGGGATGTCCAACAGGCGATACAACTTCAAGCACTCAAGAGTGACGCGAAAGTCAGAAGCCTCACCTTCAACCACGATGGCTCGCGTTTGTTTTCCGGCGATAGTGACGGGGTGATTAAGGTTTGGAACGTTGAAACGGGATCGCAGCTGCTTGCATTTGAAGCACACGATGGATTTATCTGGTCGCTGATGTTGAGTCCCGATGGAACAACTCTGGTATCTACGGGCACGGATGGATTGATCAAGATCTGGGAAGATCATCGTCCGGCGGTGGATACGATCCAACAGCGACGCATCGTCGCGGAAGCAACCAGGCAGGTGAACCAGCAGTACGAGCGATCGGCGTCGCTCCGGGATGTCCTTGCCGCTTTAAAAAATGATGACTCGATCGATGATCGTGTTTTGCCAACGGCACTAGAGATTGCCAATGCGAGAGGCGATCGTCCGAATCCGCCAATGGGAGGTGCGCGTAGGACGCAGGTCGATTTGACTGCACCTTCAGCAATCACCCAAGGTCTGTCCGACGCACGAAATGCCATGGTCGAATTGGTCGAACGGGTGGCAGGGTTCAGCGTTTCTTCGGCACGCGATCGGTGGCGGCAATCGACGGCACCCGATCGCTGGTTCGTGGAGGCGAATCGAATTGTCGATCCTGGCCGTGTCGAAATGAATCACGCCGAGTTGGAAGGGCTATTGTCCTTAATGGTCGACGCCTATCCGCGTGTCCATCAATTCTCGTACTTACGCGGTCTGTTCTACGCACGAAGCCGCAAGTGGCAGGAGGCCGACGAGGATTTCGCAAGGGCTTTGCAGCAGCTGCCGAGGTCGTCAAAGCTATGGCATGAGTATGCTTATCGTCTCGCATATCTGCATGCGTACACCGGTCAGCTGAATCGGTACCACGAACTCTGTCGAAAGACGATCGAACAGTTTGGAGATACAGATGATGTGAAGATCGCCGAAAGAACCGCCAAGATGTGTTTGTTCTCTAATCAAATCTCGGTCGATGTTGAGCAGGCGGCCCGGCTTGCCGATAAGGCGTTTGCAGCCCCCGAGGCATCGGATGAGTTGCGACCGTATTTAATCTTGTGCAAGGGAATTGCCGACTATCGGCGTGGCGACTTCAGCGGCGCGATCGAGCATCTGGAGACCGTCGTGAGTAAACGTCGATATGCAATCCTGACAACGCGACTCTTTCTCGCGATGGCCTACGAGCAAGCGGGGCAGCACGAAAGAGCCGAGGAATTGTTGCAATCTTTGAAGGGCGAACTGGATCGCCTCGACTCTCACCTGAAGAGTGACGAACAGTTTGGCGGGGTTGGTTGGAATGACGCGATGATTCTTTCGATCGTGCGCGCTGAAGCAACCTCGTTGATTTTGCAGGAAGAGTAGGTCTCGCTTACCGCCTGGGACCATAACGCAACTATTCTGTCTCCAAAGCCCGCAGCCCCTCGAGTAATGCGTTGTATTCGTCCTGACAACACTTGCATTGCTTCAAGTGGGTCTCAACCGCTCGCAGAGCGTCGGGAATCTCACGAGCTGCGAGTTCCACCTCGACGAACTCCGACAATTGCTCAAAACAGCCATCGCAATCGAGATCATCCGCCTGGCTTGTGGCAATCATGCCAATCAGTGTAGCAATCTGTTCTTCAGATAGTGCCATGACTCAATCTCCTCAAGTGAATATCGCGTTGATTTCTTCAGCCGCGATACCTTTCTGTTCGAAACCGTCGCGAAGCTTCATCCGTGCATCGTGAATCAGTTTGTAAACGGCGTTGCGGTTGCTCCCTGTTCGCTCTGCGATGACTTCCACCGGCATGCCTTCGAGTAGTCCTCGGATCGCAAGCTTCTGTTTGTCGGTCAAAATGGTGTCGATTAATTCCTGCAGCGAACCGATGATCGTCTTTCGATCCAGCTGGTCCTCAACCGGTCGATCTTCGTCGACGGCAATTTCAATTTTGAGACTATCTCCCGCCGTCATCGCATCCAGCGAAATATCCTGGAAATGCTTGCGCCGGAGTTCGCTAATGCCGACGCGCGTGGCGATGGTCATCGCCCAGGTCGTGAAGCGGCTCCGGCCTTCGAAGGAATCAAGCGAACTCATGATCCTGACTAACGCCTCCTGGACGACATCTTCGGCTTGGAAGCTGCGGCCGTAGCGGTTGTTGAGCGAGCGCGTCAAACCACGAAGAAGTAGCTCTCGCAGCTCCTTCAACGCAGCGTTACGCTCGGATTCCTCTCCGGTCAACCTTTGCAACCATTCATCTCGTTCGGCGATGGGTGACACGCGATTCGCTTCCTTTGTTGCACTCGGACGGTCAAGCATCTGGATTTTGTCACGCTAGATGATGAACGTCCACCTGACAACCTATCGAATTCGGCGGCAATGATCTTCTGCTGCTTCATTCGACGCGTGAATGTGTGAGATCTTACGTTCGATTGGCAAAAAAACCTGGCTGTGATCGATGCGAACGGATTTTCCAACGCTGGCGGTAATAACTCCAGCGTTCGTGACGTCTCATGATCGGGCCAGCAAGCCAATCCCGCTTTCACTGAACAGAGATCGGTCAAGTCGAAGGAGCAGATGTCATGTTGCGATTATCATTTGAAGGCGTTTTTCTTCCAGTCCTGCAGTCCATCATTGTCATTGCCGCGCTCACGTTTTCTTCACAGCGTGCGAGTGCTCAAGTTGTCAGACTGACGCCCAACGTAAGTCCCTATTTAAATCTGACTCGCAGCGAGTTTTTGCGGAACAGTGCATTTCCGGTTTACCAATCCGTGGTACGTCCACAGCTAGAGCGGCGGTCACTCTTACGACAGCGAGCCTTTAGATCACGTGTACCACTAAATACGGGCCGCGCCGCCTTTGTGTTGCGTCCGCCGGTGCGAAAGCCACTCGGTTACTTCACGCGACCGGTGGGAACGGCTGCCAAGCGATTTCCGGGAGCTTTCTAGACTAATGGGCTCAAGCGATCGCGAGGGCGTGGTCATTCCAGATGCGAAGACCGTGCTCGCTACCGCCCCGGAGAGTACAGATAAAAAAAGGTCCCTGCTTGCGGAGGGACCTGACGAGACAAAATGAGTTGCTAATTGTGCAACTAGCGAACCGGAGTCCAGCAAGTCGCCGCGGGTGCAGGAGCATAGTACGTCGTCACCGGTTGAGAGACGACGACTGGACGAGCCACCGTAACGATCTTCGACACGACGATTGGTCGTTGCACCGTGACCGGTGCGGACACGACGACGGGTCGAGCTACGGTGACCGGAGCTGCAACTGTGACGGGGTGAAAGGAGGTCATCGTCTGGGATACAACGACCGGACGAGCCACGGTGACTGGTGCGGCCACAACCGTGGTGACGGGAACGGCAGCAATCACCGGCCGCATCACGGTTCGTCGGCCAAACAAACCTCGACGCTCTTGTACGTAGCCCACAACGGGTGTGGCGGGAACAAGTGTCGTGACAACTTGTGCGTTCGTTTCCGCAGGCGTTGCAGCTGCAAACAAACAACAGGCGACGACAAGTAACGCCAATGACTTGGTTGAATGGATCATCGACCTCGTCCTTATGATCACGTTGGTGAAGTAACTTGAGACACCGATCGAGTCAGTTGGTTGTCTAATTCTGTACATACAACCCTATATCGTAATCGTGCAGGATGAGAGCCGCTATCCCCAACGGACCGCTAGCCAGTCTTTGCTTCCGTCACGATATGACCTCGTAGTCAGAGCTTAACGATTCTGACGAACACGCAAGCATGTAAAGTTGGGCATGGTCAGCGTAGGGCCATCAAGATCACCACCGAGCGAGGGTGTACCGTGTAGGTGGCGTCGACGACCGGTGGTGCATCCGGCGGGTCACAAAAATCGTCGGGGGAATCAAGGTCTGTGTCGAGAATGCGCTTCCAGGCATTGCTGCCGTCGAATGGTAGCGGGGGGATTTCGAAGCAGAGCTGTTCCCAGAACGCGTTGAGGATGATGTGGAACTGATTCTTTTCACCTTCAACCGTAAAGGCGAGGCAATGTGAATGCGGACTCCAATCGGGCTGATTTAGCTTGACACCGTGCCAATGAATCGGTGTGTTGTGCAACACCTCAGTGAGACTTATGCGCCGACCATTTCTGTATCCGGGCAGACTCAATCGAAATCGAATCAGTCGTTGCACGAAACGATGGATGTCAGCATTTTTCTCAACTAAGCTCCAGTCAAACCAATTCAACTCGTTGTCCTGACAATAGGTGTTGTTGTTACCTTTCTGTGTTCGTCGAATTTCGTCACCCATCAGCAGCATCGGAACGCCGAGTGACAACAGATTGATGGCGAAGAAGTTCTTGATCTGGCGTCGACGTAATTGTTCGATCGTTGGGTCGTCCGTCGGTCCCTCAACGCCACAATTCCAGCTCAGATTGTCATTGTGCCCGTCGCGATTGTCTTCGTTGTTCGCCGAATTGTGCTTTTGGTTGTAAGAGACCAAATCATTCAGCGTAAAGCCATCGTGGCAGGTTACAAAATTGATGCTTTGCTCCGGTTCCTTCTGCCGATGTCCGTAGATGTCGGGACTGGCTAGGAAGCGTGCGGCCATGTTTCCGGATTGTGCCAGATCACCTTTGACGAAGGCCCGGACATCGTCGCGAAACTGACCGTTCCATTCCTTCCAATGATCGCCAAAAAAGCTGCCAACCTGATATAGACCTGCTGCATCCCAGGCTTCCGCGATTAGTTTGGTTCCAGCGAGTACGGGATCGGTTTCAATGTCCCAGAGAATCGGGGGATTTGCCAGCGGATCGCCTTCTCCATCGCGAGAGAGAATGGAGGCCAGGTCGAAGCGAAAACCATCGACGTGCATCTCCTGGACCCAAAAACGGAGGCTATCTCGGATTAGACGTCGGACGACCGCGTGGTTAGCGTTCAGTGTGTTTCCCGTCCCGCTATAGTTCGCGTAGTGCTGCTTCTCTTTCCGCAACGTGTAGTATGCGTCGTTTTCAAAGCCCTTGAAACAGAACGTCGGGCCTAGCTCATTTCCTTCGGCGGTATGGTTGTAGACGACATCCAAAATCACCTCGATGCCGGCCTTATGCAGGGCCTTTACCATGTCACGGAATTCATCAAGCACTGCCGGCGGATCGTTGGCGGCGCTATAGCCAGAGTGGGGTGCAAAGAAGGAGACCGGATTGTAGCCCCAATAGTTCGTCAAGTCGGGAGGAGCCTCCTGCGGATCGTAGTGATAGACCGGCAGGAGTTCGACGGCGGTTACGCCAAGGTCATGAAGATACGGGATCCGCTCAATCAGTCCCGCATACGTGCCTCGCTTGTTGGGGGCAACACCGGAGTTCTCGTGACGAGTGAACCCTCGCACGTGCATCTCGTAGATAACGGTTTCGTCGAAAGGAGTACTGAGCGGTGAGTCACCTTCCCAGTCGTAGGTGCTGAGATCGGTCACGACACTTTTCATCGCGCTGGCCGTGTTGTCTCCTGCGCGACTCGCTGCGTCCCGATCGTATGCGTCCGGCATCGCAACACTACAGCCGTATGGATCGAGCAAGACTTTTGTCCCGTCGTACCGATGGCCGCGATGCGGTGCATAAGGACCATGGACTCGATAACCGTAGACTTGGCCTGCTTTGAGGCCGGGAACAAAAGTGTGCCAATAATGAAACGTGCGATCTCGCGGGCCTAGTTCGATGACACGTTCAGGTTTGGCGTCATCGACGGTGTCAAATAAGAGTAACTCAATAGCCTCGCCATTCTTTGAGTAGACGCTGAAGTTGACTCGGCCATCCTCGACAGTCGCACCGAGTGGAAAGCATTGGCCGCGTTTCACATCGCTGTTCATCAAAGTTGTCCTCTTCTCTCGTGGATCCTTTCACTCTAGCACGAGAATGGCTGAATCGGTTCTTGGATTTTGTTCGCACCAGCGTTACGCGAAACTCTCAGAGCCCATGTTTCACATCGGTGACAGTGAGATAGGACGAGGTTGCCCGCTGGCTGCCTGTTGTCGCTCGGAGAAACACTGGCGTGACACCCAAAGAAGTCAGGCCCGTACCGGG
>CAJHYQ010001081.1_pt1 | contig 77352 bp, 40 predicted proteins | sample 9198721 | NCBI WGS metagenome assembly CAJHYQ01 (sample SAMEA7708357, study PRJEB35096) | sediment metagenome | biome: marine neritic benthic zone biome [ENVO:01000025]; feature: sediment [ENVO:00002007]; material: shallow marine sediment [ENVO:03000034] sea grass bed [ENVO_01000059] ... | reverse complement strand
CTGTTCCAGAACCAAGTGCATGGCTACTTGCTGTTCTGGCGCTACTCTTTTGTGGCTTAAGATCTCGACGCGTCACATCGTCAAATCCATGAGTAGCGTCTGCATCTTGCGACGACGTATCGTTGCGGCCGGCGGATTAACAGGCAAGTATCTACCGGGGAAATAGGAACGCAGTTCTCTTACACTGCGTTTCAAGTAGATCGCTTGTCAGCGTTACCGTGGTTGCGGAGCGATTCGATCGGCTTGCAACGTCGCGATGCGTCTTCTGATGAGCCCCCTCTTGACGCCTCGTTTATGACAACGGGCCACAAATACCGGGACACCACACCCGTCCCTATCCTAGCTGGCGGCCCGTTGCCGTCGGAGTATGATAAGGTCAGGGAGTTATGAATATCCGCAAATTGAATCATCGGTCAATCCTCGCTCTTGCCGGGCTGGTTCTTGTTTTGTGTGTCAGTTCGGCGGGAATTCGCGCCACGCACCTGTCGCATCGTCGACAGTCGTCTGAGCAATTGGCAAGTCAATTGCCAACGCGTTCGCGTGATGCTGGCTATGTGTCATCGGATGCCTGCAGGGCATGCCACCCTGGTGAATACGCCAGCTGGCATCGCACCTATCATCGCACGATGACGCAAGTCGCAAGTCCTAAATCGGTCCTAGGCGACTTCGATGATGTCTTGCTCAACTATTTTGGAAAGAATTTCCACCTTACAACGCAGGATGGGGAATTCTGGATATCGCAGTCGGGTGGAAGTCAAGCGAGGGTGGTTCAGACAACCGGCTCGCATCACTATCAGGCTTACTGGATTCAACGCGGGCATGGAAACTTGCTGCACAATTTCCCGTTCGTCTTTCTGATCGATGAACAACGTTGGGTAAGACGAAATGACGTCTTTATGATGCCACCGGAGATAGGAAACCGACCCGAAAGCGTCTTGTCTTGGAACGAGACCTGCATCCGTTGTCACTCCACACATGGACAACCAAGAAGCGCCGCTAAGGCAAAACGTGCCCAAACTGTCGTTGCTGAACTTGGTATCAGCTGTGAAGCCTGTCATGGGCCTGCAGCTGAACATATTGCACAGTACAGCGATCCGACTGCACGCTACACAAAACACATCACCAACAAGACGGATCCAAAGATCGTAAATCCAGCCCGATGTGATCCAAAGATATCCGCACAGATCTGTGGTCAATGCCATGGTGTTACAACTGAGCGAAATAGGAAAAAATGGAACGCAAAGGGTTCTCCCTACCGTCCAACGAGGGAACTCAGTGATACAAGAATCGTCGCGAGGCATCCGTCCAACGTGGCGCAAGACTGGCACTCGCGACAACCGCCGGACTTCTTTGACCAGTACTTCTGGAACGACGGCATGGTTAGGGTCTCTGGACGGGAATACAACGGCTTGATTGAGAGTCCTTGCTACCAACGGGGAGAACTCTCGTGCTTGTCCTGTCACTCGATGCACGACAGCGACCCCAACGACCAAATCAAGTCGGGCATGGAGGGCAACGCTGCGTGCACGCAGTGCCACAGCGACATCGAGTCACGACTCGAATCACACACTCATCATGCCGCGAGCTCAACTGGTAGCCTTTGTTACAACTGTCATATGCCGCATACGACCTATGGGCTTCTCAAGGCTATTCGTAGCCATGAGATAGACTCTCCCAGCGTCAGCACAACCGTTCAAACGGGTCGTCTGAATGCATGCAATCTGTGCCATCTCGACAAGACCTTGGGTTGGACGGCGGAGCACATGCAGGAGTGGTACGGAGATACTCCTCCACCGCTTACAGCTGAGCAGCAAGGCGTTTCCGCGGCGCTACTCCACGTTCTTAAGGGCGATGCCGGTCAACGGGCGATTGCCGCCTGGCATATGGGTTGGCAGCCGGCAACAGCAACGTCCGGCCAGAGTTGGATGGCCCCTTTTCTGGCGGAGCTTCTAAGTGACTCCTATTCAGTTGTCCGCTACATTGCCATCCGCTCGTTGAGACGGTTGCCTGGCTTTGCGGATTTTGAATACGACTATACCCTTCCCGAAGAATCTCTGCGCCCTTCCGTACAAAGTGCAAAAAACCGTTGGCAAGCCCACGATTCAAACACCATCACCGCACCAGAGATCCTAATCGGAGATGATGGGCGTGTGATGGTGGAAAGAGTCCAAGCCATAACGAGCCAACGTGACGATAGACCAGTAGACCTATTGGAATAACAGCGTCGTATGGGTAAACACGAAAGGCGAAGAAAGGCGGCTGTCAGCCAGCGGGTGCAGACACCCTCACCACACGAGGACGACGCTACCGAGCGATTGGCTCGACGACACACGCGGATTGGTTGGTGGTCACTTCTGGTGTTCGTGTCGCTTGGCCTCACTCTCGAGGCAATGCATGGCTTTAAGTTTCAGTGGTACGTAGGTGAAGACAGCTCGACGCGTAGATTAATGTGGACACTAGCTCATGCGCACGGCACACTTCTTTCGCTGATTCATCTGACTTTTGCAGGCCAGATCAGCCGGCTTAGTGCATCGCCCGGGCATCTCCTCAGGCTAAGCTCGTGGTCGCTTTCTCTCGCTGGTATTCTGTTGCCCGGTGGCTTTTTCGCGGGCGGCATCGTGATCTACGACGGTGACCCTGGGCTTGGCATCCTTCTCGTGCCAGTTGGCGGTGGCTTGCTTTTTGTCGCGGTACTTCTGACTGCCATCGCCGTCGAATTCTCGCCCATCAGCACAAGCGTTCGGAACTCGGGAGGAGGATCGAAAGATCTGCAGTAAGATCTCCGTGAGGGTGGTTCAAGCTGGTCACCCTACTTCTTGCGCGCCGCAACGCGGATTCGCCGATAGTCGGCAAACCAATGGGAATCTTGAAACAGGTTTGGTCGAGCCATTTCCTCAAGATAGCTGAAGAATTCGTCGTGTCGGTCGGTCGGAATCTGACTCAGCCAATGCTGACCAAACATATGCACCCAGTTCCTCAAGCCATCAGTGCCCTCAAGCAAAGTGGGACGATCGATGAGCATCGCCATTGTGACTTCCAGACCATGTGCTTCGAGCAGCGACGAGAATGCTGCGATGCTTGGAAAATACCAAGGGTGCGGCAATACATGACCAAGCAACGAGTGGCTGGCGGTCTCGATGGCGGTGACGAGATGCCGCACATTTCCGTCGCCACCGAACTCCACGGCAAGGCGTCCACTGGGTCTCAACGCTCCGGCCATCGACTCAACAGCCTTTTCAGGTTGCTTGAGCCAGTGCAATGCAGCGTTTGAGAACACTGCGTCGAATGGCTCGGCGGTGTCCAGGCATTCCGCGTCTCCCAATTGGAACTCGAGTTGGGGATGCAAGCGGCGAGCCTCTTCAATCATGGCCATCGAACTATCAATGCCGACGACGTCTGCCCCCGTTTCCGCAATCTGTGCGGTCAGTTGCCCCAGTCCGCAGCCAATGTCAAGGATCCTCTCACGCTGGCGCGGAGCCAAAACCTCAATAACGGAAGTTCCCAGCTTCCAAACGAACGAATGCTTGTCGTCGTACAGATCGGGCTTCCATTGATCTCGCGGACTCGCATCTGTCACGATGCTTCCTGCGACAATGGCCCGTTGGAAAACCGTTTCGACATGAAGAACATCGTGTTGCCGGGCGGATAGTCGTCAATTTGGCCGAATTGCGAGTAGCCGTGTTTTTCGTAGAAACTGGGCGCTTGAAAATTAAAAGACGACAGACAAGCACCAATGCAGCCACGGGATTTTGCTTCCGTTTCTGCGAAATTCAAGAGTCTCGTCCCAAGGCCTGAGCCTCGGCATTCTTCTTTGACCCACAGAATCTCGACATACAGCCAATTCCAACCCGTCAGACCCTTGAGGCCGGCGACGACCGTTCCCGCTTCATTGCGGATCACCATGTTCAGCGACTTGAAATCGTCTCGTCCTGTTTGCTGAGCATTAAACTCGTCGAGCCGCGCGTGAAGAAAGGAGATATCATCCTTTGTTGGATTGGTGTCGATTCCGCGATGCGGGCTTGTTTGCGAGCAATCATCCTTCCGCGTCCGCTCAGCCGGCAAGGGTTTTGCCAGACTGGTACGATCTTCAATCACGTATCCACATCGTTGGTAGAAGCTGACGACCTGCGAATTCGTTGGCCGAACTTGTAGATTCACCTTCGGACAGCCAAGCGCCGTCAGGGCCGATTCCGCCTCGCGAAGCAATTGGCGACCGATGCCACAGCGGCGATGGTCTGCCAGTACGGCAAGGTTGTAGATCCATCCGCGAATCCCGTCATAGCCAGCGATCACCGCTCCGACAACGGCTCCGTCCTGTTCGGCCACAATCACAAGATCATCGCTCTGCGCTAATTTGCGATGCAGAACACTTCGTGGTTGATTCCAAGCATGGGGAGAGGGCAGCACTTCTTGCCATAAATCGACGAGTGAATTGGCATCGTCTGGACGGAATCGTCGCATAATGGGGTCAGGCTTCATTGTTTGCTCGCACGATGTGTTTCGCGCAGTCCGTGAAGAATATTGTGATCAACTGAGTCTTAACTCTCATAGATCATCGTTGATCTGGACACGAGCAATCAATACGGGTTCGTGTCGAATACGCTCAGTTGCGTGATGGACGGCTTGCGTGACGTGGCTGCGGCCAACCGAAGTGCTGAAAACACGGGGCGGCTCTCTGCTCGCGGAACCTACCCAGGACGATGATCCTTCCTAGAGATTCAGCCTTCGGCGTTGTTTCCTGCGAGTCGGGACCGTTTGGCCTTGAGCCGCTCGGCCAGATCGTGTTGCCCCGCATCAAGTGCCAATTGAATCGCGCGGTCGAAAGTTTCGCGTGCTCGATCGAATTGTTCGGCCGTCGCATAGCAAACGGCAAGCGTATCGAGGATCGAAGCCGATTGATATTTGGTCAGACGTGCTGCGAGTTCGGCTTGACGTATCGCCGATTGAGGGTCGCGTAGGGCTGGATCTTTGTTGGTCGCCAAATGCCACGCCATATTGTTCAGCACCGGGATCGAATTCGGATCGACTTCTAGTGCCCACCGATACATTTGCAGAGCTTGTTTGACCTGATCCTCGGTAGCCAGCAGCGTGCCGAGCATTCCGATCACTTCTACATAACCGGGCTGTTGTGACAGTTCCTTGTTGTTTCGAGAAACGTAGTCCAGCGCGTCATCAAGGGCGCGGCGGTCGATCAAGTCTGCCACGATTCCAATCGGTGCGAATCGTCGCCGGCCATCGAACCAGATACCGCGAAACGGTAGGGCTGTTTCGGTCAAGGACCGCTCGTCCTTAGTCAGAGACTCGACGTCCGCCAGTAGTCGAGGAATTGTCACTGGTCCACGATAGACCGCGGCGAGTTTCCCATCGGCGCTCAGAAGGAAGCTCGCGGGCAAGGCCGTCTTGCTTTGGCGACCAAAGACCATTCGCTCGGCGAATTGCAATCGCCGAATCGTTTCGGCCGGGGCAGCTCCGGCGACGAAGGGGAAGTTCAAATCCATGATGAATCGCTGCGCATCCGCGATGCTTGTCGGCTCAACATCAGGTTGCTCGAATCCATCCAAGGACAGCGCGACAACATTGATGCCAGCAGCGCGCAATTGTTCGGCATGCGAGGTAGCTTCACGCAATTCTTTCAAACAGGGCACACACCACGACGCCCAAAGATTGAGCCATACGGGTTGCCCACGGTAGCTGTCGAGTAGCTCCGCCGAGCCATCGAAGCGTTGAATCGTCAAGCGTGGTAGCGACAGTCGACTGGTGAGCAGGATCTGTGCCGCATCCGATGAGGGAACAGGCGGTAATGCTTGCGACGTCAAGCGCTGATCGAGATTCGGTCGCGCTGGTCGCTGACGAGGACGCTCTTCGTCTTGGATCACTTCGTAGAAAGTATCGGGCTTGAGCCCCGTGATCGTCTGCGTCTGACTGCTTCCGGGCCAGTGAATTGTCAGAGATTCGATCGTTGTGCTGTTGCCAAGGCCAAAATGCATCCATTTGGACGACTGCGCGAGGAAGCCCTCGCCGGCTCGCAAAGTCTTGACGAGTGGCCGCTTGCTCTCGGAAGTTTTAAGTTCAACGCGGGCTCCAATTGCGTCGCGGTTGCAGGATCTTCCCGTTAGTTTGAGAGCCACGAAATGGTGACCGTTGGCAGCTTGGTTCCGCAACAGTCGCAGTCGTGGCCCCGTCCGGTTGGTCGTCCAAATGTCAACGGCCCCGTCTTGATCCCAATCGACGAGTGCGTGGGCCCGACCATCGTCCAGATAATTCAAGCCAGTCACGGCCGAGACAGTAGCAAATCCAGCCGAGCTGTTCTCTTGGCTACCAAGGTTCAGGAAGGCGCAATTCCGTTCATTACCGCTCCACGATTCTCCGTCCTCGAGCATTCGATCGAGCCGAGTGATTTGCCGGCGATACTTGCTTTGAGGCCGGGCTGCTCGTTCAGAGTCTCGAGGATCGTCGGGGGATTGCGACACGACCTGTCGCCAAAAGAAACTTCACAAATCGTCTTGGGCCTGGTCGCCTGTAATGTAACCGTTGGCAACAATGAGGTCTTGCCACCCGTTATTATCGAAGTCGGTGAAGAGAGCTCCCCAGCTCCAACGCCCCATCGTAACGCCGCTCTTGACGCTGACGTCTTCAAAGCCACGACCGGAAAGGTTGCGGAACAAGGTGTTCCCACGTGCTAGGTGTTGAAAGCGACCCCGACCTTCTTCATCAAGCTCAGGCTTAAACTCGGGCATCCGGCTAATTCGACTTCCGGCGGACGAAAACATGTTGGCGACATAGATGTCTTCCCATCCATCGCCATCATAGTCAGCTCCCGCTGCCGCCATGCCGAACGCACCGTCGTGCATGCCGAGCTGCAGGGCCACATCCGTAAATTGAACCTCGCCGGAAGGTGATGTTTCATTTCGATAGAGATTGTTTCGCCCAAAGTCATTTGCCACGTAGAGATCTTGATCCCCGTCGCGATCAAAATCGATCCAGATGGCGGCGTAGCTGAAACGATTGTTGTTTTGGTCCAGGCCGGTGGGCGCTGTAGCATTCGATGTTCGCCATTGACCATCATTGCGTATCAGGTAATTCTGCCCGCCATTCTGCGCGTCGAAATAGGGCGTCGGAATCGGCAGCGACAATCGATCGGCATCAGCGCGATAGTAACGGCACGCATAGACGTCCAAATCGCCGTCGTTGTCGTAGTCCGTTGCCGCTAGACAATAAGCGTCGTAGATAACCGGAATGTTGTTGGCCAGTGAGAACCTGGTGTTGCCGTCGTTCTTGAGAAACAGGATGCCAGAGACGGACGCCAGGATGAGATCTTGATGGCTGTCGTTGTCGAAGTCGATGATCAATGCACTGCGAGTGTTGTCCAGGAAGTCGCAGCCAGCTGCTGAGGAAAGATCTTCAACAGTGCCATCAGGTGTTTGCACATACAGACGATTTGGAAGACCTCCCGGCTGACACACGTAGATATCGTCGAGGCCGTCGCCATTAACGTCGCCAACGGTAACACCGTGATGTCCCGATTTGTCGATGATATGATGTCGCTCGATCCGCTTTCGCCAATAGATGTTGCTAAGTGCCATCTGTTGGGTGAATGAGTCTGTTCCCCGGAAGACGCTCGCCGTGACGTCTGCAAACCATGGCTTTCGGCGACGTAAGTGAACTTCCTCGTAAGCATCGACGTCGATCGTCAACAATTGCAACGATGAGTCGTCAGACGTTTGTCTCCAAGAAACACTCCAGTGACAGTCTACCTCGACCAGCCCGTTGTCACCTGGGCCGTCGAGCTCAACGTGTGCGTGTGTTGTAATCGTGTCGCCTTGCGCGGCGACCTCGTAGATATGTAATGAAAAGTGGGGATCAGGAGTAGTAAACGCCTTGCGCAGGCCCGCCATCGCTTGAAGAAATCCCACGCGTTGCTCGCGAGGTACCGCACTCTGTTTCGTTCGCCAGACAACAAAGTCGTTGTTGCGGTAGATGACATTCCGGTCGGACGGGCGGAGTGGCGAACTTGAAAACCTGTCGGAGACCCACGAAGGAACTTCCGTCGTCGCGTCGGCGGTCAGGTAAGTCCCCAGCTCTTTCAGTCGTGCCGTGGCCGCCGGCACAACGAGCTCCTGAGTAAATCGAACATCACCCGGTTGCGCAGATATGGCCGATTCGCGTTGCGGTTTGACGCGTTCGCCGACACCGTTGGACATCGGTTCGTCGGCGTTGTTTTGGGCGATGGACGTGGCAGACGTCTCTGGATTCGACGAGGCTTGCGGGCTTTCGTTGCAGCCTAATTGGCCGATGCATCCCATGGCCAACGACAATACGCCGAGTGGCAACCAACACTTTGCCCACGAAGCGGTCACGACGGCTCCCAAAGAAAGAACGAAACGAGGACGGCAAAAGCCGTCCCCTGATTCGTTTCATTCTACTTTGAATACCGACGTCTAGCGGCCACTAAGCCCAGAATTGCCATGGCCCAAAGCGTCAGGCTCCCGGGTTCGGGCACGGCGTTGACTCCGGCGTCGGGCTGCGGGCCTTTTTCGTAACCCTGCCCAGCCAAAGGTCCACCGGTAAAGGCGGCGACAAAATCGCTGCTGTCGAATTCACCGTCGGCATTCCAGTCGCCCGTTTCCCAAGTTGAGTTTCCGGGAACGCCGTCCTGGTATTCTCCCGTCGTGAACACGGCTACTAGATCGCCACTGTTGAACTCCAGATCGAGATTAGCATCCCCCAGATAGGTTCTTTTCAATCCCTCGACCCAGAACACGTGATCCTTGATGTCGACGGCGCCGTCTTCATTAACGTCAAAGACCTCACCCATGCCGCCAGTCAGAATCTCCTCGGTTAGCGCGTTGATGTCGGCAGCATCCAAAACACCATCCTGGTTGAAGTCGCCGGCAAGGCTGCCTCCTTCGAGAAACTTGGAGACCCCGTCGTTCATGATCGCTTGGATTGATTTTTCGTCCAGTGTTTCATCCCAGACGGAAACATCGTCGATCAAGCCAACGAAATAGAAGTTATTGCCGACATCATCTCCGGCTCCAATCAAGAACGGGTTCGAAAACTCTGGATTGGCAACATATCCCTGATCTGAAACGATAGCTTCCTCTTCTCCATCAACGTACAGCGTCTTGGTATCGGTGTCGCCGTCATAGGTGATCGCCAAGTGTTGCCATTCATCCAGCTCCGCCTCTGGACCGATGTTTCGGCCCCAGCTACCGGGCGCTCCGCCGCCACCGGTCCAAAAGTCCCAGTTGTTTTCCGGTGAATTGTAGATGATGTATCCGGTGATGAACTGACCATCGTCACCTGTAGAATGCGACCGGGTTGAAACAACTGTATTCCAGTCTACGGTTTCGACCGGATTGACCCATGCCGTGACAGAAAAGGCATCTTCCGGGTTGAGCGCCTCGTCGTATGGCACCTCGATCCCGCCGAAGCCCTCGAATTCCGCAGCACCTCCGAAGACGCCCTCGTCGGAATAGGATACCTCCGGATCGTCACCCTCAAAGCCCGAGATGACATCCACCGCATCGCCGTCCAGTGGAAAGTGGGCTACGATTTCAGCTCGCGATAGCTGGGTGATAGTTATCGCCAGCAACATTGCAATAGGTATCGTCTTTGCTTCCATTAGTCATCCTTCGCCCAGATCTTGGCAATTGAGGCAGGTAAAGGCTGCGTGATTGCAGTCGTGGTGAACGCCGTGAACAGGCAGCATAAGCGTTCCATCGATTGCAGGCAAACGGCATTGTTTCGAGTTGAGTCCTACAAGCCATTCGAAACTCGCGTAACCGTCGATGCACCTGCTGCAAAGTTGATGAGAGCTACCAGATGTTTCGGTTCCTTAACTCTTGCTCGGGATACCACACTTTTTTTGTGCGCCCGGAACATAGTCGTTGATTCTGCCATTGGGTCGTTTACAATCGCCAAGGCTTTGACCGCAGCGTGCGCGCGGTCCGTTACACACGTTTGAGGAACGCTACTGACGACTCAACAACTAGGGAACGCGGCTGATGACCTTGCTGAAAGCGGGTCTTTGGCCACGTTCCTTTTTTTGTTGGGTCAACATTGGGCACGGCGATTGACATAGGTGACTGCAACGATGAAGAACTTTATTACACTCGCTCTTACCGGGATCATCACGATGGGTATGAGCAACTCTTTGAGTGCCGAACTGGTGGCTCACTGGCCCCTAGACAGTGATGGAAATGACGCACTTGGAACGCATAACGGTAGCGTCCACGAGTCGATCAACTTCGACGCGGAAGGGAAGTTTGGCAATGCGGCGACATTCGCCGGAGCGGGCGGGATTCAAGTTCCCTTCAGCGCAGATTTGAACCCAGCCAACTTCTCCCTGACTGCCTGGGTCAATCCCACGAATACGGATGCTTGGAATTCGGTCGTGACCAGTCGCGAGGACAACGGCACATCAGTCAATGGCTACATCCTCTATAACTCGCCAGACAATAATTGGGACTTTTGGACCGGGGGCGGCGGAGCGCCTGGAGCGTGGGGTCGGACCACCGATGCGAACCCGGCAGTCCTGAATGAATGGAGTCATCTAGCGATCACTTATGACGGAGCCACCGACACCAAAAAGCTATGGGTCAATGGGTCGGTCGCCGCCGAGAGCACGGGACAAGGCTATGTGCCAAACGGCACGACGCCAGACACTTCTCGACCACTGAACATTGGTGCGGGCGAGGACTTTGGCACGAACTTCTACTTCACGGGTAGAATCGATGACGTTGGATTGTGGAACTCCACGTTAAGCGAAACCGAAATCAATTCGATCAGGGCCAACGGAGTCCCTGAGCCGTCATCGCTCGCGCTGCTTGCAGTCGCCTCTGCTTCGCTGATTTACCTCCGGCGACGTAAAAGAAAATGATCGGATCATTGATTCGTTTTGACGCCGTGAGGTTTCTCGCGGCGTTTTTTTTTGGCCATCCATCAACATCTGAACTCACTGGCCCAGTGTTCGTTGCTCGCCAGTGACTCGCTCGCGTTGCCGGTCAATCACAAAGCTTGATATTCGAGTTTCAGATACACTGTTGGCGGATAAGCGCGCTGCGGTGCGCGCCATAAACTCGGTATCAGAACTTTCGCTTGGCAGATTGTGGATCGGAAAAGAATCAATCCTGGATTTGAGAATCTGGAGTCGCGGCGCGTGCTTGCCGCGAATCCAATCATTTCCGAAGTCATGGCTTCGAACCAAGCGGCGTTGACCGACTCTTTCGGTGAGACGCCGGATTGGATCGAGATCCATAACGCAGGCGACGAACCAGCAAATCTAAATGGGTGGTTCCTTACGGACAACCTTGAGCGACGCGACAAATGGCGATTCCCATCCGTGTCGGTGGAACCGGGTGGCTTCCTGCTGGTGCACGCATCGGGCCGAAATTTGGCTAACGCCGTCGATGCTTTGCACACTAACTTTCGCCTCTCGGTGGACGGTGAGTCGGTGGCTTTGGTTCGCCCAGACGGGGAACAGATTGCCAGTCAAGTGACTTTTGGGCGGCAACTGGCTGACGTCTCTTACGGCGTCTCGATGAAGACGTCGTCAACAGCTCTCGTCGGTGGCGAGTCGAACAAACAGTGGCTCATTCCGGATGATGATTCTCTAGGCAGCTCATGGACTCAGGTGGGCGATGTGTTGGACGATCGTTGGATGACGATCCCCGGAGCACCTCGCGGTGAACCTTGGGCGATTGGGTACGACCGAGGCACGTTGCTGGTTGATCCTGGCCGCTATGCTGAAGCGATACTGGGAGACCGACCTACAGCGTTTTGGCGTTTTGAGGAACCGGGCGGGCGGCTAGCCGACAACTTAGGATCGATTGGCCTGGAAGCTGAGGCGTTGCATAGCCGTGAAACGCGACCCTTGACTGATGGAGTTTTGCCTGGAGCTTTGGATTACGCGGTTGCTCTCGTGCAGGCGGACGAACAGAAGATTGAGATTCCGTTTCACGAGGATCTTAATCGGCCGGACTTCACCGTCGAGGCTTGGGCACGACTGGAAAGCGGAAGCGGTTATCGATCGATTGTTACATCACGAGATAATTCCCCGCAGTCGGGATTCATTCTGTATGCCGCGCCCGACGACACGTGGGAGTTTTGGACGGGCAATGGCCTACGGTCCTGGAACATAGTCCGCGGCAGCACAGCCAACTCCGGGATCTGGACTCACCTGGTCGGCACTTACGACAGCACAACTCAGCAACAAATACTCTACGTAGATGGCGTTGAGGCGGGGAGCATCGCCGCTTCTTTCGCTCCGAATACCACGAACCTCATGAGGATCGGTGGCGGCGCAACAGAAGGTCCAGCCGATTTCTTCTTTGATGGAGCCATCGACGAAGTTGCTATCTATGACCGGGTGCTGACACCCGAGGCCGTTAACACTCACTTCGAACTCGGGAAACCATTACCGGTCTCGGTTGAAGAGCAGCAACTCATGCTGGCGGAATTCGAGAATTCGGGGCCGGCTGAACTTGGGGTCGACGCGGCGAGCCTACGATTGGCTGGAAAGACGTCCGAGCACGCGACACTTGCTAATCCTGATGGGCGACTCCTGATGCAAGGTGGCGGTACGGGCAGTGCAGTGTTCATCGCTCCCGTGCAAAAACTGACCTTCGATGATCCAATTGTCATTCGAACCGATGCATCCTGGGAGGTTGGTACTGCGCCCGAGACCGATGACAACGCTTTCTTCGGACTGGTGGCCTTGCACCGGAGTGGTGTGGGAGCCACGGGTGGAGATCGCAAGGGCGGTCTGTTTGCCATGGCTCAGCCTCGGCGAAGCGGTCTGCTCGACTTACGGCTTGGCTTTCAAACCGACTCCACCGGCACCTTTCGCGACAGCTTCGTCGTTACCTCATCCAGCTCGATGGATTCGCTCATTGATGCTGGATCACCGATTCAGCTTGAGTTGATCATGGATGGCCTACAGCAAGATGCTGTACTTCGCTTTCGAATTATCCAAGGGGCTGTCGTGGAGGAGATCACGACGACAATCGGTGACGTACGGCGCGCCTTAGTTGATGGGTCATCAGTTCAGCTTGCCCTGGATGCGGTGCTTGACGATCTCCGCAATGATCCCGCAGGCATGAATGTGGGATTGATCCGGACGCGTGCAAATGGTGCCTCGACACGCAACATCGCCGCCTACGAACGGTTCGAAATTGCCACGCAGTCAGCTTCGGATGAGTCCGTCGTGGCTAACTACACCGAGCAGATTCAGACGGATTTAGAAGCGTCGATGTACGGACGTCGTTCGACCGCCTATCTACGAATGCCGTTTGACGTTGGTGAAGCCGAACCGTTCCGCGAACTCTCTTTGTTAACTCGGTACGACGATGGGATCGTGGCCTATCTGAACGGAACCGAAATCGCGCGCCGTAACGCTCCTGAGCCCGTCCTTTGGAACTCGGCCGCAGTGATGGCTCGAAACGATTCATCAGCGCTCGTTTTTGAATCAATCGATGTTTCGCCCCACATCTCCGCTTTGAGAAACGGTAACAATGTTCTGGCAATTCAAGGTCTGAATCGAGGCATGGAGGACTCGGACTTTTTGATCGAAGCGCAGCTCGAGTCACGACAGACGACCATCGACGAGAGTCAACTGGTGTTCTACGGAAGATCATCACCGGGCGAACCTAACGTGGCGGGGGCCGAGCTTGGACCGATCATCGAACACGTTGAACACTCGCCAGCCACGCCATCGGTGTCCGACCGGATCGTTGTCACGGCCAAACTTGACGAGACTCACTCGGCCGAGTCGGTCTTGCTGAGCTATCGGACGATGTACGACAGCCTGCACACTTTGTCGATGCGTGATGACGGGCAACTTGGCGATCTGTTGGCCGGCGATGGAATCTATTCAGCCGAAATACCGGCGGGCCTTGCCGACTCGGGTCAGATGATCCGCTACTTCGTCACAACCACCGGCACGTCCGGCCATCGTTTCCGTTCGCCCTACCTGCCGAATCCAGCTCAAACGGATGGCTATCCCGTCTATCATGGTGTTGTCCTTGCGGACGTTTCGGATGACACACCGCTACCCATCTTCAGCTGGTTTGTACCGGATCCGCGTTGGCATGTCTCCGGAGGCGGTAACAATCAACGCTGGTCGGAAGCCTCCGTCTACTACGATGGTTCGTTTTACGACAACGTGCGCGTCCGCGTGCGGGGCCTAACGACGAGCAATTGGCAAAAGCCAAAGCTCAAGTTTGAATTCAACGATCGACACTACTTTCGGTATTCGCCAGACTTCCCACCGGTCGAAGAGTTCAATCTTCAATCTCACTATCGAGAAACCGGTGCGGTGTCGTACATGGGGGAGACACTAGCATTTCAGTGGCTGCGTGAAATTGGCGTCGCAGCCCCAAACGCGTTTCCGATGCATGTCCGACAGAATGGCACTTTCTACAGTCTGGCTTCTTTCGTCGAACAAATTGATGAGACGTTCTTGAATCGCAACGGATTTGACCCCGAAGGAGCGATGTACAAGGCGAACTCGGCAGCCGTAATGTCAACGTTGCGGCCGAATCCAACGGCGGCACACTACCGGAAGATCACGCGACAAGACGAGCCGTTCGATGATCTGCGCTACTTGACGGACGGCGTCAATAATCGGTTGCCGAATATAGATCGTTCGACGTTCATCTTCGACAGCATCGATTTGCCGCAAGTAATCAACGATATGGCCGGTAATGTGATCATGCCTAATCATGATCGGCTGACCAAGAACTACTATATGCATCAGGACATCAATGGAACCGGTCTTTGGAGCCGCTTTCCTTGGGACATGGACCAAGCCTTCGCACGTTTTACCGCTCCAAACTTTGCTAGTGTGCTCTACGGAGATTCTGAACATCCTCAATCACTAAACCCGATTCATCAGAATCACTTGTACGATGCCATCTTGGATACGCCTGCTACGCGTGAAATGTATTTACGACGAGTTCGCACTTTAGTCGACGACTATCTCGCGACGGGCTACTTCGAGCGGGAGGTTGATCGATACCACGAACTGCTGGCAGAGGATGCGGCGCGTGATAACGCAAAATGGCGGGCCGGCAATATTCGAGGTGGTGTCAGCCGTATCAAGTCCAACGTGGCGTTTCGACTTCGCCAATTAGAGTCTGAAGGCTTGTTGCCCGGTGCGACACCGATCAACACCGATATGATTCTGCTTGCCGCGAATTCGCCCGTTACTGCGTTCGTACCGCAGAACGATGCCTTAGGCGACAGCTGGACGGGTGCCGCTGAACCATTCGATGACTCGGACTGGATTGCGGGCACGGCGGGCGTTGGTTTTGACAACGGGCAGAATCCGCGTTACTTGGCTGAAATCAATACGTTGATGGAGCCGCGCACGATCTGCGATCAATGCACTTCGATTTACTCGCGGTTTGAGTTTCAGGTCGATGACCCAACTGAAATCAGCACCCTGATTCTACAAATGAAGTTTGACGATGGATTCATTGCCTATCTCAACGGTAAGCAAGTATGGAAACAGAACGTGTCGAACTCGGAATGGAATAGCGTGGCCGCCGCCGCGTCGCAGGAAACCCTGGAGTTCGCCAGCTTCGACATCTCGTCGTTTCGAGAAGAACTCAGTCGTCGCAGAAATATTCTGGCAATTCACACGCTCAACGCCTCACGATTCAGCAACGATATGCTCACTAGCCCGCAGTTGCTGGCCGGCCGCGTCGTGCCGCAGGGTATGCCAATCCAGCTGGGGCACGTCGAGTTTAATCCAGCTTCCGGCAATCAAGATGAGGAGTTCATCGAAATCGTAAACAGCGGAGATCTGTCAATCGACATTTCAGATTGGCAGCTGACGGGTGGCATCAACCATCGTTTCCAGCACGGCACAGTGATCCCTGCACACCACACAATGTATGTGTCGCCAGATGTCAGCGCGTTTCGCCAGCGCCAGGCGGATCCGACGGGCGGCATGGGGCTCTTTGTCGTTGGAAACTACGACGGTCATCTTTCCAATTTTGGCGAAACGGTGCGGCTCCTAAGTGCGGAAGGGGAAATCGTCGACACTCATGTGACTCCCACGGCCCCCTCGGATGCCCAACTGTTCCTGCGAATCAGCGAATTGCACTATCATCCGGCCGATGATTTGCAGCCGGAGTTTATTGAATTCACAAATATCAGCGATGGGAACGATGCCGTGCCCCTCGATCTTAGCGGCGTGACCATCGTTCAAGGGCCTAGCGAACCATTTGTCTTCGAGCCGGGAACGAGGCTTGCTGCCGGTGAGACGCTGCTGGTAAGCAACGATATCGACGCAATGATGGTGACCTATCCTGCCGTTGGTCCAGCACGCATTGCAGGTGCCTTTGCCGGTCGATTGAATAACGGCGGCGAGGAGATCAAGGTCGACGATGCAAACGGTAGCACGGTCGTCCAATTCACTTACCAAGATCGCCACCCGTGGCCAATTGCAGCAGATGGGCTGGGAGCGTCATTGCATCTGTCGAATCTGAATGCCGCGTCGGACGACCCACAACAATGGCACGCAGCTAACCCATCACCGGGTCGACTGCATACGATCGATGGCGACTTGAACTTGGACGGTCTCATCGACGAGACAGATATTTCGAGAATGTGCCAGTTAGTCGCCGAAGCACAACCGTCCGCCGACTTTAGCGGTGACGGGGCAATTGATCAGCGGGATATTCGCGCGTTCGTGGAAATTGCAGTGCGGACGCAGATCGGTGATGCAAACTTGGATGGCCAATTTGATTCCAGCGACTTTGTACGCGTATTCCAGCTCGGTGAGTACGAGGACAATGCTGATAACAATTCAACATGGTCCGAGGGCGATTGGAATTGCAGCGGCGATTTTGGCACCGACGACCTCGTGTTTGCTTTTCAAGCGGGAGGGTTCGTAGCTGCAGCCGCACCCGCCCTACGCTCAATCAATTCAGGTGTCAGCTACGCCTCGGAGTCGGTTGAGGCGGCTGCCGACGCTGGTCGACTGATCACGATAGCGCAGATTTCACTGCCGAAAGCCACGCAAACTCTGCTTCCTCGCCGGTCTCAAGAGTTTCAAGTACGTGAACTGATTTTTGACGACTGGCATCAGCCGGAAAGGCCCGCCGGCAGCCAGCCGCAACACAACCGTTTAAGTGGTCGGCTTATCGCCGGTTTGACTCCGGATGATCATATTCCTTAACATCTGGCGTGGCCGCCCACGGAAACGAATTGACTGCGGAAAAAAACCTACTATCGTAGGGACTTAGCAAAATAGTCGCACGAGCGCATTCTTTCGCAGGAAACGCCACTGACCCGGACCCAAGCTATTGGCTCAAGATTGTCCATTGGACGATTCCGGGATCGATGTTCTGACAGCGTTTCGCTAGAGCTGCATCCGGTATGACCAGCCTGGGTCTACTTCATGATCGGAGATGACAACAATGAGAACCACAACATGCGCACTCACGGTCGCTGTCGCGCTAGCTTTTGCCACGGCTGCCCAAGGCCAGGGGATCACGGGTTGGCTGGACGCCATTCAGGCCTCGAACCCTGGCTACACGAATACCAACATCGCAGAACCAATCCAAGACGACATCGGCGCTTACGATGATTCGACTAATGGTGGCGTGAGCTACGAACTGATTTATAACGCTGATGTCGGCGGACCCAGTAGTGCCTTTATGGGTTCGTTGAACGCGCCCGCCGGCGACAGTGCTGGATTGAAGCTCGACCAGTGGAATATGACTGGCAAGTTCGGCGCCACGGCGTTTGGCGTAGCTGACTTCACTTTCGAGACGGATTACGTGTTGAATGCGGACACGCATGTCGTTTACGTGATGGATGGCGCTGATACGGCCTTCTATGTGAACGGTGCTCTTGCCGAGAACTATGCCGGCGCGTCATTCTCGCTGTCAGGACTCACGGGAATCGGTCACGCGTACAATCATGGGAGCGAGGGAAGCGTTGATCCGATGAACGGCACGATTCTGGGTGTTGCCGTCTACGACTCAGCACTCGATGCCGGCACGGTCGAGGGGCACTTCAACGCGTTTGTGCCCGAGCCCAGCTCACTCGTTTTGTTCGGCCTCGGACTCCTGGGCCTTTTCAAAATGCGTGTCCGACGCGGCCGATAGCGATTCTTTGAGCGTTCACGCCAGCAACGCGTGGCAGTTGCTGGCGACCGCTATCGTCTTCAACTGAGCATCGCGTCGATCAGATGACCGTGCACATCTGTTAAACGGCGGTCGATCCCATTGTGCCGGAAGGTCAGCCGGCGGTGATCGATCCCCATCAAGTGCAGGATGGCGGCGTGCAGGTCGAAAGGTGCCGTTTGCGGCCGACTCGCAGGCGACGTCATCACTCTTGCCATACGTTGTCTCGCGCTGATCCGGGCGCCTGATCGACAGTCTGTGCGATCTACGGCAACTCCTTCGGCAATTTATTGGCAGGATTGTCCCATTTGTTCTGCGGTCCGCCCATGCCGCTCCCCACCTGCACGAATCGCGCGTCACGCTCGATGAATCGACGCGCCACCAGGCAGTTGCGAGGATGCCGATTCGCGATCGGTGTCGGCGGAGTCGAAAAAGTTGCGTTGACCGAAGGATTTTCTAACAATCAGATGACCGTCAACGCAATTAGAAGTCAGGTGAGGCAGCGAACCGGTAAGTGGTCAGATCATCAATGAAACGGAGACTCGGAATCGTTATCGGCATTTTGACGGGGTCGATCTTGACGGTCTGCCTGTGGGTTACTTTTGGGCCAGCACCGATTGATCCAGTTGCGTACCATCCGCCGCAATCAAAAGGATTCGTCGATGAATTCGCCGTCAATAACGGTCTCGCATCCGCCGAGCTGATTGAGTTGCTAACAGGTGTCGGACCCGAAGATGTAGCCGTGGACAGTGAAGGGCGAATTTATGGAGGTCTGCACGACGGACATGTGGTTCGCATCTTGCCTGACGGCACCGAGCAAGTCTTTGCGAAGCTTGAGGGTGGCAGGCCATTGGGACTTCACTTTGACTCGGATGGCAATCTGATTGTTGCCGATGCGTGGAAGGGCCTCTTGTCGATATCGCGCCAGGGAGAAGTCTCCACGTTGACAACGACAGAGGGAGGGATGGCCTTCGGATTTACAGACGACTTGGATATTGCATCCGACGGCAAGATCTACTTTTCTGACGCGAGCAGCAAGTTTCGACAACCGCAATACGAACTCGATCTCTTGGAAGCACGCGCGCACGGGCGGCTGTTGGTATACGATCCTAGTACGGGCGAGACGACACGACTGTTGGATGGACTCTACTTTGCAAACGGCGTCGCACTCTCAACGAATGAAGACTTCGTTCTTGTGAACGAATCCGGTCGATATCGGATTACCCGCTATTGGCTGAAGGGTGAAAAAGCGGGAAGCAGCGATATCTTCATCGACAACTTGCCCGGTTTTCCGGACGGGATTTCATCCAATCGCAAAGGGATATTCTGGCTTGCAATTCCCGCACCGCGGGTCCCACAATTTGATGCGATTCATCCGCGGCCCTTTCTCAAGCGACTGATCACGATGTTGCCTTTGCCGAAACCAGAGGCCATTCGATACGGTTTAGTGGTCGCGCTTGATGAAGACGGTCAGGTGGTGGATACATTCCACGATTCTGATGGCTCGCCGATCTATATGGTCACGTCGGTCGAACAGGTCGGCGATCACATCTATCTTGGCAGCCTTGAAGCCTCGCACATCGCTCGGATGCCCGTGCCGGACAAGCTATGAGCTTCGCCATTTAGCTGCACGCTCAACGATGCACTCGTGGATGGCTTAATTCCGCTGCCCATCACTCCGCAAATATTTGCTGCGGTAATGACGGAATTGGTGGTAGGTGAGTCCCAACAGGCGAGCCGCCTGTGCTTGGTTGCCATCCGATTTCTGCATCGCATCCGCAATCAACTCTCGACAAAAGGTATCGACACGTTGTTTAAAACTGCCGTCGCCTTCAGCCTGCCGGTGTTCAGGAAGCATTCCGATGTCTTCAGGAGTGATTTCGTTGGTGGTGTCGCGATACGCCGCGCGCTCAATGATGTTCTTCAGTTCACGGACATTTCCAGGAAACGAATAGTTGTGCAAACCCTCAACGGCAGATCGAGCCAGAGACTTCCCTCGGAACGTGGGAATCTCCAAGGCGAATTGATTCAGAAAGTGTCGCGCCAGCACCTCTACATCGCCCACTCGGTCACGCAAGGCCGGGACACGGATGACCTCAAACGATAAGCGATCGTACAAATCACTCAGGAATTCTCCCCCCTTGATCTTCGCTTTGAGATCAACATTGGTCGCACCGATGATGCGCACCGAGGCCTTCTGTTCGCGGTGCCCACCAACGCGCGTGAACGTGCCGTATTCAACCACTCGCAAAATCTTCTGCTGAAATGGTCGTGACATGTGGGAAATCTCATCCAAGAACAACGTTCCACCGTTGGCTTGTTCGAACTTGCCATGCCGCGTTTCGTCAGCACCGGTAAACGCACCTCGTTCATGGCCGAACAACTCGCTTTCCAAAAGGGCATTGGAGAAGGCAGCGCAATTCACGGTGACGATCGGTTGACTTGGGCCTTGCGCTGCAAAATGAATAGCTCGCGCCACGAGTTCCTTTCCGGTGCCGCGTTCGCCCAAGATCAGGACGGGACGTGGCACTCGCGCAACCTGTTTCACTTGATTCAGCAACTCTTGGATCTGTGGTGACTCGCCCACAATGTGAAAGCGGGCCTGGATCGTCTCCTCAAGCTGCGAATTTCGCTCGTCCAACGTTCTGGCCCGCTCAATGGCCTCCAGCAAACCTTGCATTTTGGCCAACAACGTCGAGGCGCGGGCCTCTAATTGGTCTCCTCGGACCAGAAAGTCATTCGCGCCCGCTGCGATCACATCCGCCGCGGACCGGACGTCACCGTGGTCCGCCACCGCCACGATGGGCAAATCGGGTGCGAGTCCGCGTAGGGACGAGATGATCTCTTCACCGGGACGCATCCCATCGCCCCGCTCTGCGTGCACCACGACCAAAGAGAGTCGATGATCCTTTCGTAAGCGATCGATCAGTGCGGTACTGTCGGTGAACAACGCCAGCTCGCACTGGTCGGGCAGGAGCGAATCGAACGCCCGTCGCAGATCGTCGACGGCATGGTCGGGTGGGTCGAGAATGTAAACGCATTCGAGCATCACCTGATTCTACCTTTGGACCTAGTGAAATTTGCTATGACCTGACAGATTTCACTAGGTCTGACGCAAGTTGAATCGTCGTAAGTCTTTTACTGGTAGTTGGTTATCCCATTCTCTGTCGATGGCATAAGGCTTGCTTCTATGCTCGGCAACGCCCCAAGCGAGGCTCGGTGCCACGCCCAGATGTAGGCGTGTTCGCAGAAAGGAGAGCAATCCATGGATCGCGATTTAGATCGCTTCGATGACGGCAGCCGCGCACGATGGCTCCGGACCTGGGGCCCGCTGATGGGAGTCGGCGTGATGCTTGGGGCGGTGTTGGTGGCGTTCATCATCTATTCCAAATTTCGCATCGATGTTCCGGCTCGGCATTTCGCGGTGCTGACCAAAAAGACGGGTCAGGACTTGGAGAACCATTGGGAGGTGGCGCCTGACGACACCTACAAGGGCCTGCAATTGGAGGTGCTGACCGAGGGACGATACTTCTACAACCCGTACCGATGGAAGTGGCGCGTCTATCCGATGATCGAAATCCCGCGCGACAAAATGGGGGTCCGCATTCGTCTCTACGGGAACGATTTGTCCTACGGCGATTTCTTGGCGTCCAGTCCACAGCAAAAGGGAATCGTCGAGGAGGTGCTAAAGCCCGGTCGCTATGCGATCAATGCCATGATGATCGATAAGAACACCAAGCGCGAAGCGGGAACGCTACGTCAGGCGCAGAGTGACTACGTCGAGATCATTGAGCTGTGGCAACCGAAGGTAATTCCCGCGGGCTACAAAGGCATTGTTACCAACCTGGCCGGACCTTTACCGGAGGATCCCAACGTACTGTTGGTGAAGGCCGGACACCGTGGTCCTCAAGAGAAGACTTTAGAGCCTGGTACCTACTACCTGAATCCATACATGTATCGCATCAACGCGATCGATACGAGATCGCAGAGATTCAATCTGTCTGAGGGCGAAGACATGACGTTCCCCTCAAAGGACGGTTTTCCCATTTCACTTGATGGCATCATCGAATTCCGAGTTATTCCGGAGACAGCTGCGCAAACGTATGTCACGTACAACGACGTGAGCAACGATAAGCCGGGCGCTAGTGCCATCGCCGAGGAGATTATCGACAAGGTGATCATGCCCAACGCTCGGGCTTTCTGTCGACTGCGTGGTTCCAATTCATCCGCGCGCGATTTGATCGGCGGCAAGACCCGGACGGCATTCCAAGCAGAATTCCAGCGGGCGATAACAAATACCTGCAAAGCCCAAGGTATCGACATCGTGCAGGCATTAATCACGAAGATTAAGCCCCCGCAGGCAATTGCTGCACCGTTGCGGAATCGCGAAGTTGCTGCGCAGGAGCTTAAGCAGTACACGCAAGAGATACTGCAGCAGCAGCAAGAGGCCAGGTTGGCGACTGAAAAAGCGTTGATCGCTCAGAAGCAAGCACTCATTGTTGCCGATCGAAAAGTCGTCGAAGCGGTCACGCTGGCAAAAGAGCAACAGCTGGTTGCCCTTGAAGCGGCAAATCGCGATCGGGCCGTGGCAGTCGAAAAACTGTCGGCCGCTCAGGATGACGCCGTGGCAATTCTAGCCAGAGCCATCGCGAAGGCAGCTGTCGTCGGCTTCGAAAACGAGGCTGATGCGGCCGGATGGAAGAAAGCCGTCGAAGCTCTTGGTAATGACGGCGAGTCGTTTGCGCGTTACGTGCTGTACCAAAAACTAGCGCCCGGATACCGAAGCATCATGACGAATACGGCTGACTCGCCGCTCATGGAGGTATTCCAGAATTTTGCGACGCAGGACTCGCCACCATTAAGAACTCACATTACTTCGTCCACGGTCAGCGACTGATTCTCAGCAGCTGACGTTGACCTAAGCAAAGGGAGCCACCAGATCCCTTATCCAGGGAGATCATATGTCCAAGAAACTGATTGTTCTGAGTGTCGCATTACTTGTTAATCTGCTCGTCCTGGCCTTCATATTCGTGTGGACCGTGAACCGAGTCTACGTGAACGAAGGCGAGAGCCTGATGCTGCGCTACAAGGGTCCGCTCGTCTTTGGCAGTCGCGATCGTGCCCAGGCGGGCAACTGGGCAGCCGAAGGTGAGATGGGTGTGTTGGCAAAACTTCGAGGCCCCGGCCGACATTTCTATTGCCCCGTCTGGTGGCAGCGAGAAATCGTGCCCGACGTTGTGATCAAACCGGGTGAAGTGGGTATCGTCACTTGCAAGCTTGGCGAGAACTTGCCCGCGGGAGAATTCCTGGTCGATGGCGATGTTGGTAACACAAAGTTCAAAGGTATTCTCCGGAAGGTTCTGGCGCCGGGCAGGTACCGCGTGAATCCCTATGGATACTCGGTCGAGAAAGCACGACTTCAAGCCTTCACTTCCGGTAACACGGAAAAGAAGGCCGGCTGGGTTGAGATTCCAACCGGGTACGTGGGCGTCGTCACGAACCTTTCCAATAACCCACTGACGGGAATCAAAGCAGGTATTTCCGAAGCGGTGCTTCCGCCAGGCATCTATCCCATCAACGGGCGGGAGCAAAACATTGACATTATTGAGATCGGATATCGGCAAAGCACGATTCAAGTCGCAGTCCAGCGCGATCGAGATGGTCGCGTTGTTGTCGACGAAAATGGCGAGCCTCAGATTGCGGACGAGGATGGAGGTATTCAGTTTCCCTCGTCAGACGGTTTCTCCATGCATATCGACTTCACGGCGATTTGGGGACTGATGCCTCAGGAAGCGCCACACGCGATTGAAACGATCGGTAACGTCGATGCAGTGGAACAGAAGATTGTTCTGCCGCAGATCGACTCGATCCTGCGAAACAACGGCTCTGAATACCAAGCCGTTCAGTTGCTTGTGGGAGATGATCGTGAAAAATACCAATCCGCCAGTCTTGAGGAGTTTCGCAACGTGCTCGATGCAAAACAGATCACGCTGCTCTACGGTCTGGTCCGGCACGTCTATATCCCGGAGCAAGTTCGAAAGCCGATTCAGATGTCGTTCATTGCCGATGAGCTCACCTTGACGCGCGAGCAGGAGCAGAAGACGGCCAAGGAAGAAGCCAAGCTGCGCGAATCGGAAGAGCAAGTGCAACTGGCGAGCAAGACTGTCGAGGTTGACACCAAGAAGCAAGTGGCGGCGCGCCAGGCGGAAGGTGATCGCCAGGCTGAGACGATCCGGGCCGAAACGCTCAAGTTGGTTGCCGCTATCGAAAAGGAGACGGCAGCACTCGAGGCCGAAGCCGAAAAAGTCTTGGGTGAGGCCACGAACCGAGGAAAGCAGAAGATCGAAGAGGCGACGGCAGACCGTTTCAGGTTGGCCGTCGAGGCCTTCGGCACGCCGCAGGCATACAACAACTGGATCTTCGCCACGGGCTTGCCTGACGACGTGAAGCTGCAACTTCTATATGCCGGTCAGGGAACGCTGTGGACCGACATGCATGATTCGGGCGGAGGGAACTTCGGCGTGCGAGCGACGATTCCCCTGCAAACTGGTTCAAAATAGTGTGGAGTGACGACGTGCCCGGCGTGCATGCGTAGGCGCGAAAATCCCAGTGACATTCCCAGGGCAGCGGTGCCCTGGGAATGCAAGGACAAGAAAACGCTTTGCCTAACCAGACTTCGAACTTCAGTCGTCCACCACAACCTCGACACCGCAGAGAAGCGGCTGACTCTTATGAGCCGCGAGCGTAATGGTCAGTTCATCGCGAAACTTCACTCCCTTGATTGTCTTGACGAGCGTACGTTGAGACGCTCCCGCCTCTTTACGGACATCCAGGGCGGTGATCACCGGAGTACCTTGAATCGCAACGTCAAACACTCGTGCATCCGGTGAGACCTCCGCTGGCTCGGAAAAGACGAGCCGTACGGTGCAGGTTTTTTCGGCAGCATCATTCGGTAGATCCCTCGGAGCGAGTGCAACGGTTAGTGACTCGAGACCCGTGACTCCCGAAGCCGACACCCAACTCGGACCGTCACCAGAAACGGTGGCAGGATGCCTGCGAAACGTCTCAGTCTCTCCGACCAGCGAGACGTTCACTTTGGGTGAAGGGCCGCCGACGGACGGGTAGTCTAGCCACAGCGTCCCGTTCTCCGCGCGTCGATCACCCGGTGCGCCGAGATTCAGCCCCAACTGCTTGATAGGACCTTGATCCAGTTCGTAGGTGCTGTAAGTCCAGGCCTCAGATTCGGGTACATGAACCAGCGCAAGCGATGTGAATACCGAATAGGAGCAGACACAGCCGTGACCGTAGTTGGGGGCGTTGAGTACTCCGTTGGCCGGTATCAAACTGTTGCGACAGCCGGAGCGAAAGCCATTGAGCCGCGCCGTCTCGCCAGTGGCAATGTCACAGAAGCCAGCGGTGTCGGCACGAAACGTCATCAAGAACTCGCTCGCAATGGCGTAGTTGCAATGGTGACCGACTTTCGTGAATTGCCAATCCACTTCTTGGCCCGTCAACGGATTGGTTTGCACAACATTTTCACCCGTCCTAAGTTGGTAGGCCAGTCCCGGCCCGCGTTGGTCCAACAGTTGGTCTTTCCAGATGATCAGCCGGTCCCAATAGTTTTCTGGATGCCCCTTGAACCCCTGCCCCGTGGACTGCTTACTCCACAGCGACTGGCCCGAGGTGCCATCGACCGCTTCCATGCCGTTGCGATTCGACACCATGACGACGTCCTCTTGTTCAGAGAAGGAGAGCCAGGAGACCGGATCGTCGTAGGGCTTTGTCCACAATTCTTCACCGGTGGACACGCGCAGCGCTTGGACCGCAAGCTCGTCGCTCTGCCGCACGGGAACACCTCCGCGCCGTTTCTCGCTGTCGCCACGATAGAGACCCGACAGCTTTCCCTCATAGCAGTACACGATGTCGTTGCCGATCGCAATCAGCGGAAACCCTAATTTCGAACGCAAACTCCAGACTTCAGCACCGGTCCGCTTATCGAGCACATAGATCGTCAGGGGGCGCGCCGAGTCATCCTCGAGCTGCACGAAGGCGGGAACGATGAGGAGGTCCTTCCAAAGCCGGATTCGCCCCCACCGGCTTGCTTCGTCGGGCAAACGCAGTTCGTTCAGCAAGTCACCCGAATCGGGTGACAGTCGTAGACACTTGTCCGGGAAGGTCAGATAGATCGCATCCTTGTCGGCAATGTAATGATAACCCGATGCATCCCAATTCGCTCGGCGACCAGGACTCTTCCCGTCGGGGAGTTCCTTTTGCCACAAAATGCGACCCGTATACACGTCGACCGCTGCAAAGCTCCGCGGACCTTGAATAAACATCCGTCCATCAATAACTGCCATACTCGGAGCCCAATCGTGTCGGTCGTAATAGAGGCGACCATCGGCTGACGGACCACCGAACCATAGGACCCCTAGGGGTGCCTTCACTAGTTTGTCATGCGACATGAGAGTATTGGCCGGATCGCCGAATTCATGTGTCCAATCGCCGCTGCCGGGTAATGCGCCGGATCGGACTAACGACGTAATACCTCCGTCTCGGCGCAGTATTGCGTTTGGCAAATCGCTGGCTTCAACCGCCGCACGAATCGCTTCGTGTTGTGTATCCGTGGCGTGAAAACTGGCGGCGCCTCCATACGGGCGTAATGCGTGAAAGATCTGCCGCACAAACGACTCTGGGGCGCCAAGGCCACTGTTTGTAATGTCACCCGACGTCAATAGCGACGCCATGTAAGGTGGTAGTTGCAGACTCTCCAGGTGCGCCGTCTTGGCAACAACTCGTGTCCCGTATTTGCCGTGTCTGTCCATGCGTTTGCGAAGTTCAGACACGTTTGACTCGTTTGGATCGATGACGATCACGCGAAATGGAGTCTCCTGCACCAGCTCATCGATTAGCTGGCCGTCGCCGATGCCGAGCACCAGGCAGTATCCGTCCCGCATCGAAGCATTCGAGGAGTGGGCCTGTGCCGCTCCCGTGCTTGCCACTACGGGCATTGCGATCGGCGACGGGGCAATCGTCTTGGCTTCGCGCGCAACGCCTTGAAAACAATGAACCACGCCTTGCTTTGTTACAACACACAGCTTGTTATCTGCGGCCAACATCGACGCCGCTTCTCCATCAATCTCTGCTCGCCACGACACCTGGGGCTTAGCGTCCGCTGTTTCTGGCAACTCGATGGCAAACAGCATCCGTTGGTGGTGAGCGTAAAGGCGATTGCCTGCTCGCATGTGCACCGTTGCGGCGGGAATGCCGTCCAACTTCCACAACAGACGTGGCACACGCGTCAACACTTTTTCTCCGCGACGATTTGTCACCTCGACCTCTGTTTGGTCTTCGAGATCATACGCGTGCACCAAGCCCTCATTCACGAAGTAGATCTTGCCGTCGTCTGTCACGGGACGATGAGCATCCAATTGGAGGGACTTTGATGTTGCGGTGTTGATGATCTTGCCACCGTGGAACAAGTGCTCGAGATTACACGTCAGGTGATAATCACTCGTTCCACGCGCCTGGTATTTCAAGGGCAATCGTTCGTAGGAACCAAGTTGTACGCCATAGGCAGTTGAACGGCCGCATGGCACGTAGAGCTTGTCTTCAGCCGAAACAAGGTATCCCTGCGGTGCCTGATCTCGTAGGTCAGCCACGTGCTTTTGCTGACCGGTTGCTGGATCAAGGCAGTAAAGCAGGGTTCCCTCGAATGGCCATACGCCGACCGTGAAGTACAGTTGGCCATCATCGGCAATAACGGGGCCAGTGCGGACTGGCCAGACCGAAATCATACGTTCGTTGCCGATTGCCAAACGCCCCGATGGAGCGCCGTTGAACTTCCAAACGACCTTGCCCGTATTCGCCTCGAGGCAATAGCAATGCCCGTCATCCGATCCAAAGATGACCCACTGTTGCCAGGCGACGGGAGCAAACCGGATTGGGCCGTCTGCATAGAATTTCCAACGGTCGTGCCCCGTATCGACGTCGATGGCCGTCAGCGAGTCGTTTTGAGACGACGACACATACATCGTCTTCCCCTTCACGATCGGTTGATAGTTGGCATCAAACTTGAGACGCGGATCCTCGTTCCAAGCCGGTGTCAGTGCTGGAAGCTGACGCGACCATTGCAAGTAAAGTTGCTCTGACAAGACGTGGTCGGTCGATGCCGACCGTTTGGAGTCATACCGCCATGCGGGCCAATCGGCGGCAGACGCCATGTTCGCGAAAATCAGCAAAGCGAGAAGCGGACGAGGACAGACTCGTGACATCGGTCACTCCTTACGTCGAAGGTCGGGGTTCCTGCTGGCCGCTAGCATAAGGGAGAACGGAGCCCAATGCACCACGGCGTGCGGAAAGTTGTCGCGAAAGCTGTCTCACGCCTGGCAACTTGGCGTCCCGCGTGAGAGAAACTGCGTACTTTCCAGCTCGTATTGGAGAGGAGGCAAACGACATCGCGTGTGTGCCATCGATCAGACAAGGAATGCGAGCACGAGAACCAAGATCGTTGTGCTTAGATTCCTGATCACGGGACCAGATAGTATGGCGCGCCGTCGCGGCCTAAGCCCAGTACACTATGAGCACAGCGTGATGGCTCTGGGCCAATATGAGACGCGCTGTGTTCGCTTGTTTCCTGCTCGTCACATTGGGAGCTGAGGAATGCCTTCAATAACGAATGTCATAACACGCATTGTTTTGACTCTATTGGTGTGTGCGTTGTCTCTGCCAGCCAGCGCCAATCCGAATCGCGACGGCACAACAAACCGAATGAACGTCGTGTTCATCTTGATCGATGACCTTGGTTGGAATGATCTGGGCTGTTATGGCAGCCAATACTACAGAACGCCCAACATCGATCGGCTTGCCGCTGAGTCAGTGCGGTTCACCGACGCTTACGCTGCTTGTACAGTTTGCTCGCCGACGCGGGCCGCCATTCTAACCGGGAAATATCCTGCGCGACTGTTGCTGACACAGTGGTTGCCTTCGGGCCGCTGGAATCCCCAGCGGAATCGACTCAGAGAGGCGCGCTATCTGTCGAATCTTCCACTTGAAGAGGTAACGATCGCCGAGGCGTTACGTGAATCCGGCTACCGCACCGGCTTCATTGGGAAGTGGCATCTGGGTACGCAGCCCTATTACTATCCAGAGCACCAGGGATTTGAAGTCAACATCGCTGGTCGTGACTACGGAGCTCCCGGTAGCTACTTCTTTCCGTTTGAAGGAACTTGGAGCATTCCGACGACGGGTAAGCGATTGTTCAAAGAGTCTCCCCTAGCGGGCAAAGATGGCGACTATCTGGTTGATCGACTCGCCGAAGAGGCAGAGCAGTTCATTCGCGACAACAAAAACACCCCGTTCTTTCTCATGTTGTCGCACTACGCCGTTCACGCACCGTTACAAGCGAAGGCGGACATGGTAGCCTACTACGAAACGGTTCCCACGGATGAACGTCAAGGAGATCCCCGCTACGCTGCGATGGTTGAGAGTGTCGATGATAGTGTCGGACGTGTACTCAGGACATTAAAGGAGTTAGGGATCGACAAACGAACGCTCGTGATCTTTACCAGCGATAATGGTGGCTACGCGCGTGCAACCAGCAACGCACCCCTGCGGGCGAATAAGGGTTCCAACTTTGAAGGAGGGATACGCGTCCCATTGATTGTGAAGTGGCCAGGACGCGGTGAGCCCGGATCGGTTTCACACCAACCGGTCATTAGCATGGATTTCTATCCCAGCATCCTGGCGGCGACGGGGCTCCCCGCTCGCCCGGAACAGCACCTGGATGGGCTTAATCTCGAATCGGCTCTAAGTGGAAGTCATTTGGATCGAGACGCCATCTTTTGGCACTATCCACACTACAACCAACACCCTCAGAGTTTTCCATGTGGAGTGATTCGATCCGAAGACTGGAAATTGATTGAGGCATTCGAGACCGGAGAGGTCTCGCTCTTTAACCTGGCCGATGATATTGGCGAGAAGGTGGACCTGGCGGATCAGAAGCCGGAAAAAGCATCCGAACTTCGTCTCCGCTTGCAGCGATGGCGCAGTGAAGTTGGAGCCGACCCGATGCGTCCAAATAAGGAGTATCGCGAGCCATCTTCCAAGACAATTGGCGGGCAAGAGATGAACCCCCCGCCCAATCCTTTGGTCCACCAAACGATCGCCCTTGTCGGCGGACGCTTGATTGACGGACGGGGCCATCCACCGCTGGAAGACTCGATTGTTGTCGTGCGCGGGAATCGAATTGTCGCCGCCGGCTCTCGTGACCAAGTTGTCCTCCCACCAGATGCCATCACGAACGACGTTTCCGGCATGAGCGTGCTGCCCGGGCTCATTGATTCTCACTTCCACTCTCGCAACAACGTCAAGACGCCCGTCGAGTATGAACTACGCAATGGCATTACTTCGTTTCGAGATCCGGGACATCCGTTCCGATTTTACAGTGCCGTCCTGCAATCGAAGCAAGCGATGCCTCGCGTATTCCTTTGCGGAGGTCACCTGGATGCCGCCCCGGCCGTTTGGCAAGACCAGGCGGTCGTCATCACCGATGTTGAGAATGCTCGCCGGGCGGTCCATCAACACGTCGACCGGGGAGCTTCGGCAATTAAGGTCTACTTCCGATTGCCGCTTGAGCATATTCGGGCCGCCTGCGCGGCAGCCCGAGAGCGGAATGTCATCGTGACCGCTCATTTAGAATTGGTCGACGCGGTTTCCGCAATTCACGCCGGCGTACGAGGGATCGAGCACGTCACGTCATTTGGAACGTCTCTGGCTGACAGCAAACAGTCAGAACATTTCGTCTCCGCAATTGAGGCGGACTCAAATGCTCGTCGGCAATGGCGGTATCGACTTTGGGCAAGTCTGGACTTGACGCATTCGGCAGGAACTCAACCCGTGATAGAAACCGTGGTCAAGCACGGCGTGTTCGTCTCCCCAACACTTGCCGTCTTTGAACGTCGCGCGGGCCAAGAGAATACGACAGATGTCCAAGCCCGGGCTTTCGAGAATATGCTGCACTTCGTCGGGCTTTGTCATGAGGCAGGCGCAAAAGTGGTCGTTGGATCTCATACCAGCGCACCTTTTGCCCAGCGCGGTCAGGCCTACCAGCGAGAGCTTGAACTGTTAGTTGAAGCAGGCCTGAGTCCGCTTGAGGCGATCTCGGCGGGGACACTGCACAATGCACAGTTCTTTGGCATCGAAAGACGACTCGGCTCGATCCAGTCGGGAAAGACGGCCGACTTGATCCTGGTCGAAGGCGACCCGTCAAAGGATATTGGGGCGATGAAGCATGTCAGGCGAGTGATGCTGAATGGGAACTGGGTCGCCGAAAACCAGTAAGACCCGAATCGTCAAGCCTGACGAGACTTGGTCGCGTGTCGTCGCCAGAGTCCGACAAATGGCACGCATCCCATGCACAGCCATACAACTCCCGGTTCTGGCACCGCCGAGACCTCAAAACGTGTGAGCTCGGTTAGTGCTTCACCCCGGCCTGTGTCGTCACCGAAAAAGAAAAAGCTTGGTGCCGTGTACGGGAATCCACTCTCGATGGGCGACAGACTCGAGTAGTCGCGCAGCTCGCCTTGAAGCAACAAGTCTTCATCAGCAAACAGTTGATAGCCTTCCTTGCTGAGTATCAGTTCGTATTCGTATAAGGCGTCGGTTGTGTCGAACGCAACTGATTCGCCAACCGGGAAAGCTGGATTCTCATCGCTCAAAGCCACGATGCCGTCGGTCTGAAACTGAAGTTCCAAGCCGGTGAGATTCTCGCTCAACGCGATCACGGCGAAACCACCGCGATTGCGCTCGCCGGACGCGCGCGAATCGGAATCGGGCGTGTCACTTCCGGCCACCTGACGCATCGTAAAAGAAATCGAGTATGGACTGGTATCGAGGTCCATGACGGGGTTCTCAGGATGAGCCAGAGATAGGGCAGGCACCTTGCTGAAATAGCCTGCTTGTTCGGATATCAGAGGGCGGGTATTCAGTGTCAGCACACCGTCATTCACACTCTGAGAAACCTGAGCACCGAACAAAGGATTGGCAACAAATGCCCATCCTTGTGAGTTAGGCGTCGTTCCAAGCGATGCATCGTATAAGAGAGCAGCCTGGCTGTTCGACGCCGCCAACATTCCGGCTGCGACTGCAATGTGCAGAATAGATCGCATGATTTCCCTCAAGTTGCAACTTCTAAAGATCTTGGATTAGCGTACTCGATATCCGAACACGAACGTCCTGCGATTAATCAACCGGTTGGCCGGATTCATATTATGTAACGCATCCCGCGGTTGTGACAACCTGCTGTCCACGTCCGAGATAGAAACTTAATCGTTCATCCGACGGACGTAAATGTAGTAGGCACCGCATACTTCTCGATCGTCGCGGTCCAGCATCCAGGATTTCATCTCGATGGGACCTGCCGCTAATTTCGTGCGGAAACTGACCGCAGTTCCTTCCTCGTTTGACTGGTTCGTTTGATCAAAAACGTCAGACATTTGAAGTCGTGCTCCCGCAATGGGCAAAGCATTTCCTTTGATGAAGGTTCCATCAATCACGGGCGTCTTCGCACAACCTTCATTGAGTCGTAAACCACTCTCGCGTGGCCATCGGCGAAGCTCGAACTCGTACGTGCCCGGACGGGCTACGTCCAAGTGCCAGGTGCCATTTTTTCTCACCCCGCTACGTATTTGAATTTGCTGATCGACAAAAACATCAAGCCATTCGCACGCGGACAACAGCATGGGGTTTTCAGATTCGTGGCCAATGATAACACGCTGTGGATCCATCACGGTGGTCTTTACGCTGTCCCACCATTGGTTCAAGTGATCTCGCATTTGCTGGACGACTTCAGGATGCTTGTTGGCGACGTCATGGTCCTGATGCGGATCGGTTTCGATGTGGTACAATTCGCGGTCTTCGAGCAAACGCCACTTCTTCCACAGCACCCCGGCGCCTTCGCGCTGAGGTATCGCCGGATTGCCTTGCGTATAGGAAACCTTGAACATCGGCATGCGACTGTAATTGATGACCAACATTCGATCTTCCAGCGTGGCTTGTTCTCCTCGAAAGATCGGTGCCAAGCTCTGGCCATCGAGTTGGCTGGGAAGCTGATCTGACACGCCGCACAGGTCGGCCAGTGTGGGCAGCAGGTCTTGCACATGACTCAATTCGGGGATTTCTCGCGGGCGATCTAGACCGGCCGGCCAGCGAATGAAACATGGCACTCGGTGGCCACCTTCCCACAGCGTCGTCTTCTTTCCCCGCATGCCCGCATTGTAATAGTCGGGACCCATCGTACTGCCGTTGTCGGTCAGAAAGACAACAATCGTGTCTTCCCCTAACGCGGCATCTTTCAGGAAGCGGTCGAGCCGACCAACGTTGTCGTCGATATTGGCACCCATCGCCAGGAAGCTGACCAAATTCTCCCGCTGCTTCGGTTTCAGATGTCGAACCACTTCCGGATGGGCTTTCAGCGCCTCGCGAATCGCTGCCCGGTATTGGTTTGGAACGAACCATGGCCAGTGCGCCGAGTTCAATGCGATGTAGGCAAAGAATGGTTTGTCATCCCCAACTCGCATCCAGTCCATCGCCTCGCGGAAGAAAACGTCCGTGCAGTATCCCGAAAACTTTTCCCGTTGGCCATTGTGGATATACGTGTCGTCGAAGTAGTCGTTGTCCCAGTAGTCGGGGCAACTGTTGACATGTGAGGAAGGAAACCAAATCGCTTCGTCAAAGCCCCGATCTTCCGGACGGAACGGATAGTTGTCACCGAGGTGCCATTTTCCGAACAAGCCGGTTCGATAGCCCGCTGCACGAAACACATCGGCCATGGTCTTCAATTCCGGTCGCAGCATGGTTCGACCGCTGCTGACGTTGATCGCCCCATTTCGAAAAGCGTCCAATCCCGTCATCAATTGGCCGCGTGTCGGGGTGCACATCGGCGAAACGTGGAAGTCCGTCAGCCGGATGCTCTCGCGCGCTAGTTGATCCAGATGCGGTGTATTCGTCAGAGGATTCCCATGACATGAAAACTCACCATATCCTTGGTCATCAGTCATGATCACAATGACATTGGGACGAGATGCTTCGGAGGAATTGAGCAGGGTGAAGAGTGTGAGAAGTATGACGAGGGCAGGGTTCAGAGTCCTCATGCGTTTCTCCGAGCGTGATTTACGTTTTTGATCGGTATCCCTGAATGACGTGACACGTAAACTGGGGCGAGTTTTTCGGGAGGGCGAGGCTCCTGCCGAGCCTCAAAACGCTCGGCTCGGCGGGAGCCTCGCCGCCTCGCCCTCCCGTCCGCGCGCCACTCAGGTATTAAGATTAAGTCGTAGGGATAAGACTCTAAATCAAGAAACGGCGGTACCTACCTGCCATCAACAATCCGCCGACGAGCAGGACGAACATTCCGCCAGGTTCTGGAACCGCAGCCAGATCGCCACGTGGTCCCAGCTCATATCCACCCCCGGCGAAGGCAAACACTAGGTCGCCACTTGCATAGGTGCCATCTCCATCCCAATCACCTTCCGCCCAACTCGCATCCGCTCCCGTTTCGTATTTACCCGCGCCGAATACGATCACCAAGTCACTCGAATTAAATTCACCGTCGAGGTTGGCATCGCCAATGTATGAATTCAGCTTGTCTGGCGATGAGACGTAGACTTCGATGTCGCTCGAGTTCACGAATCCATCCTGGTTGACGTCAAAGGTTGGATTATTTGTCCCGGCTTGGACTTCACCTCGCAGCAGGTCGACATCATTAACGGTTAGCATGCCGTCGCCGTCGAAGTCGCACGGATCACCGCCGAAGTAGTTGCCGCCTGCCAGCACATTCGCGTAATGGGCGGCGATCTGGTCACCGCTCAACGCTCGATCCCAGAGCGCTACCTCGTCGATCACACCGGTAAACGGCTCTCCGGCGTTTGGCCCAACATTGCCGATCGTGGCCTGAGCCCCTCCACCGCTAGTTATCAGGCTTCCGGCGCTCAGTTCGACGGTCCACAGTTTTTCGCCGTCGATCCAAATCGCTTTCTCGCCGCTGTCGCTGTCGTAGGTGGCCACAACATGATGAGTTTCACCGTCGGCTAGGTCGTCGACCGTCGGCCGGCCGTCGATGCCGTCCAAGGGCATGTCGAGTTCGCCGTAGCCGTCAACATTTAGACCGAACGAGAGCACGGGCCCCGGATCGACCGGTGGATTAGCACCACCATTGTTGGCGTCATCCTGAAACGACAGCAACAATCGGTTTCCACCATCCTCCTTTCGGAAGATTTCGTCGTAGTCTCCCCCTAGCCATTCTGATTGGAAGAGGGCCTCGATGGAGATCCCCGTGTCGAATGCAAAGCTATTGTCGTCTCCAGCGCCCACGTTGACGGCGTCACCACCAACGTTGTTAAACTGAGCCGCGCCCTCGCCAATCAGCCCGGCTGTTCGTTCAGCAGTCGATTCAAAGGCTCCAAGGTTACCGCCTGGTTGATCCTGGACAGGCTGGGTCCCCGTCGCGTCTTCGTCAAAATTCCAATATGACACCAGTCCCTCCTGACGGTCCAGGATGGGATCGGCGACTCGCAGTCTCACGTTTCGGAAAACGCCATCATCCCAGAACGTACTGCCAGGCCCGCTCATGAGGGCTAGGGTCAAGTAGCGAGCCCCCGCGGGAATATCGATGTCAATCTCCTGCGACGGACTGTCGACACCACCGGCAGTTGGCAGGTTGTGCGTCGTTTCTTCCAGCTGATCAACGCGCTGCCCATCGACAAAAACAATCGCTTGCGTGACTCCTCCGTTTGGATCTGTCGTTTCAATGCTGCCCCATGAGCCATAGTTGCCGGTCAATCGCAAAGCCCCCGCAGGAGATCCCATGATTTCCTTCCGAACGTCTTCTAGATCGTATGTAATGACCCAATTCGCGTGGCCCCCCAAGCCTTCGTGCGCGACGTCTGCTTCGTCATCGCCTTTGACCCAGAGGTTTCCTCCCCGACCATGTTGGTTCGAGCCGAACCCGCCAGCCGTCCCTCCATCGACAATCCATGGTTCAACATCGATCGTCGGCCCGGCTTCGTCGGCCGTGTATGGCACAACGTTAGCCGCCACCGAATTTGGTACTTGACGCAGGATTTCAACCATGCCGTCCGATGTTGAGTGTCCGTCGGCAAACGTCCCGCGTCCAAGCACGTCGGTACTAAGACTGACGTTAATGCTGGGTGGACCCTTCGGCGTTGGTGGCAATTGTGGCGTCATTGCGCCCTTGCCGGCATCAAAGTGAGCTTCGATACGTGTCGGTTCCAGGGCATAGTTATAGAGTGCAACTTCGTCGATCCAAACGTTGGGGCTTGGCTCGCGATCATCCTTGCCGATGTAGACCTGATTGTCTCGATTAATCAACTCACCAAATCGTGGATTCTCGCCGGCAGAAACGTTGACGTCTGCTTCGACTCCGTCCAAGTAAAGCAGGAAGTCTCCGGAGTCGATGTCCCACGTCGAAACCACGTGGACTAATTCGCCTGCTTCGATGCGTCGGACACTGTCGATGGAAGAAAAACCTTCATCCGTTTGCACGTGAGGTCGGATGAACCCACCGGCTCCCGCGTAGACCATCATGTTGAAGTCAAGTCCACCTTCGCCGTCGCCAACTAAATTCACGAATCCACCCGGCACCGATGCGAAAGACGTCCAAAACTCGACTGAGAATCCGGTGCCACCGACGCCGGCGACGTCGTCAAACTTCTCGAACGGATCGGTCGTCATCCGTTCGCCCTGGCTGAAGAAAGCGGAGGTGTCCGTCTCGCCAAGGACCAGTGAGGATTGCCCTAGTTGGACGTTGCTGGTGTAGAGCCCTTCGCCGTCTTGCCCCAGCAACCCGGCGTTCATCGCGACGTCTGCGTCTGCTTCGCCCAATCGCCAATAAGCAACGGGTTCGTCTGCCACGACCGCATCGTTATAAGCTCCAGCGGATGCCTGTCTCACTGCCACCAAGAAGATAGTTGCGGCCAACAAACCAAAACTCATATGTCGTGGTGTCATCGCGAGCGACCTCGTGCTTAAAGGCATGGACTTCTCAGAACTTGACGTTGGGTTCAGTCTACGAAACCTGATGTCTGGACTCTGATCCCCTGCAGTTACTCCGTCGGACCAAGCCCAAGATCCCCGTGATCAAGAGCAGCCACCCGGTAGGTTCCGGCACAGCGGCGGCTTCAAGGGCTCGCGGCCCCAGTTCATATCCGCCATCGGCAAAGGCGAAGACCAGATCGCTACTTCCGAACACACCGTCTCCATCCCAATCGCCTTGATTCCACGTAGCATCTTGACCCGTTTCGTATGTCCCCGCGCCAAAAACGGCGACTAGGTCCGTTGAATTGAATTCCTTGTCAAGATTTGCGTCGCCGATGTAGGTATTCAGCTTGTCACGCGAGTTGACGTAGAGTTTGATATCGGCCGAGTTGACACTGCCGTCGGCGTTCACATCGAACTTGGGGTCGTTTGTTCCGGCCTTGACTTCGCCACGCAGCAGGTCGAGGTCCAGGATGTCGAGGACACCATCGCTGTTGTAGTCGCATGGGTCCCCTTCTCCGAGGTTGAATAGGTTCTTGATCTCGGTCTCTGCCAGAGCATTGTCGTATACCCGGAGATCGTCGATCAGCCCATGATAGAACCATTGCCCGCCGCCCGGAGAGGAGTCCAAGTTGCGACCGATACCGACTGTGTCTGGACCGTCCGGGATGATATCGGCCATGAACGAGATTGCGTCATCGCCAGTTTGGTAAAACAGATCGACCAGTTGACCATCGATGTAGAGCAGACCGACGTTGTCACCATCAACCGTCGCGGCAACATGGTGCCATTGTCCATCGAGTAAATCGACTTCGTCGGCCACGTCACTGATCATGTGGTTTGGAAAATCTGCGCCGCGGATTCCTAAGTATTGGCTTCCATTTTCCGCACCACCGGGACCGACAGGATTGAACGGTGAAGTTGCCGTGTGGACAACCCACCGCATTTCAGCTGAGCCTTGCGTCGAATCGGATGCGGCGAAGATTGTAAGAACATCTGTGAAGTGGCAAACGTCGTCCTGCCGACAGTTGGTGTTATCTGCTTCTTCCGCGGTCACAGGTTTGACCCAAGCTGCCAGCGTTCCTTCTGCCAGTTCACCAAATTTATCAGCATGCTCCGATAGATCCACATAGTGGTTGTCCTCGTTGTTTGAACCTCCATCAAAACTCGCCGCCTGTCCGATCTTGCCGGGCACGCCCGTCATCGGACCGTCATTCATTTTGGCGCCATTCAGTGCATTGCCAGAGATGTCTTTGACAACGTCTCCGTCTACGTCGGCATCATCAAAAGTGTAATGAGCAATGAGTTCCGCTTGACTGAATGATGTTGCAATGGTCGCAAGAAACATCGGGACGAGAAGGGCAAGACGTCGCACCATGATTGAGATCTCCAAATAGGTTTTTCCTCGGATGCTGCCATCTTCATACAAGCGTTCCGACTGACCGTTCGAGGCAGCGTGTCACGCTTGGGCTGGGGCCTCCATTTTACGAGCAGAATCGTCGCTTAGAAACAAGAGTTGTGGATTCGGCAAATCGATCGTCGTGCTTGAAATTTGGTTCAAACATCCCTCCAATAGGCACTGCTGCCGACCACGAGACCTAGTCCTAGAGCGTGAGCGAGGGTGCAAACGCCTACTTTGAAACCGGAGGTAATCTCATGAATCTTTCCCGCGAGAAGATAACGCGACGCAAATTCGTTCGAAATACGGCGGGAGGGGTCGCCGCAACGTATTTCGTCGCCCCCCACGTTTTGGGTGGCCCCGGCAACACAGCGCCAAGCGACAAGCTGAACATTGCCGGTATCGGCGTTGGTGGACGTGGAGCCGCCTGTGTCCGTGGCGTCGAGAGCGAGAATATCGTTGCACTAGCCGACGTCGATGACGAGCGTGCAGCCGGAACCTTCAAACGTTATCCGAAGGCGAGACGGTACCGCGATTTTCGAACCATGTTGGACGAACTAGACGATCAGATCGATGCGGTTGTGGTGGGCACACCTGACCATACGCATGCCGTGGCGGTCATCAATGCAGTAGGACGAGGTAAGCACGTTTACTGCGAGAAACCGCTTGCGCATTCTGTCTATGAGGTGAGGCAGATGGTCGACGCTGCTCGTAAACAGAATGTCGTGACGCAACTGGGTAATCAAGGGCACTCGGCAAACGACATTCGACGATTCTGCGAATGGGTATGGGATGGTGCGATCGGTCAAGTCACCGAGATCCACGCGGCGTGCGACGCGTTCCGAGAGTTGTACTGTCAGATCAATCGCTTGCCACGTCTTAGTGAGAAACATGCGATTCCGAAAACGCTGGACTGGGACCTCTGGTTAGGCCCGAGTCCTGCTCGCTCCTATCATCCGGTGTATCTGCCGTTCGACTGGCGCGGTTGGATGCCTTTTGGTACGGGTTGCATCGGGGATTGGATCTGCCACATCGTTGACCCGTCCATGTGGGCTTTAGAGCTAGGTGCTCCATCCAGTGTCGTGGCGAAGGTTGATCCGAACTACAATCCTGAGAAGCATGTCGATCTCTACCCCGCGGCCACAGAAATAACGTTTGAATTTCCGGCCAAGGGCAAGCGTGGTCCCGTAAAACTCGTCTGGCGGGATGGCAGTAACAAGATCCCTCGGTCTGATGTAGTAGGCGATCAAAAGATTCCAGGTACCGGAGCCATCGTGTACGGTACGGAAGGCGCAATCATGCACGGTTCGCATGGTGCTGGCGGTTGTCGCATTCTGCCAGATGCGAAAGCCAAAGAGACCGCGCCACCTCGCGAGAGAATTCCTCGCGTCAAGAATCACCACGTGGATTGGCTCGAGGCGATTCGAAACGGCCGGCCCGCTGGCTCGAACTTCGACTATGGAGGTCCGTTGACCGAGCTCGGGCTGTTGGGTGCCATCGCCGTTCGTTTCCCAACTCAAAAGCTACAGTGGGATGCCAAGGGGATGCGCTTCACGAATTTCAGTGAGGCCAACGCACTGCTCAACCCACCCTACCGCAAGGGTTGGACGCTGTGAGACGACAGCGCCGCCGATGTTAGATCACAGAGAGAACTGACGCGTCGCCGGCTCTCTCTGTGTTGACCCGGTCATGCACTTGCTTGGCATGTTATCTGGAGAGGTAATCTCTTGTCCGCTAGGGATGCGAAAGGAAACGAGCGCAAAGCGTTTAAGGATTGGTTTGACAGGTCAGCGGCAAAGGCACTCGCCGAGCAAATCAGAAAAGCGTGGCCGAGGTTTGATCAGGCAGCTTTCGTTCGCTCAGCAGCGCGGAAGCTTGACGAATTGGAGTTCGCAGCCCGGGTCCAGCAGTTTTCCAACGCGCTTGCCCTGACCCTTCCCAGCTCCATCCCTCGTTCGTTGGAGATCTTGACAGATAGTCTGCCTGAGCCACAGAACGATTGTGATTCGGTCACCGACGGATGGCTGCAGTGGCCGCTTGGGAAATTCATCGCCGATCACGGTCTCGACCACTTCGACGAGTCGATGACGGCGATGGTCGAACTGACGAAGCGATTCTCTTCGGAATTTGCCGTTCGCCCCTTTGTTCAACGCTATCCAGACAAGACCATCCAGCGGTTGCTCGAGCTTACGGCCGATCGCAATCCGCATGTGCGGCGTTGGTGCAGCGAAGGAGTACGGCCACGTTTGCCATGGGGGATTCGACTCATCGATCTCGTCAATGATCCCACGCCGATCTTCCCAATCCTTGAGCGTCTGAAAGATGACAATGAGGAGTATGTTCGTCGTTCAGTCGCCAACAATCTAAATGATGTCGCAAAGGATCACCCTGATCTCGTTATCAGGCGCTGCAAGGCTTGGCGAAGAAACAGTACCAGTCAACGTGATTGGGTCATTAACCACGCACTGCGTAGCCTGGTCAAAGAAGGTGCACCTGAAGCCTTAGAGCTCGTCGGATTCAAGCCGCCGCGCGGGATTCGAGCCAAAGTCAAAGTAAGTCCCAAGCGAATTGTGGTCGGCGAGTCCGCGATGCTCGAAGTCGAATTGCGAAATACGTCATCACGTACCCAGAATCTGTTGGTCGACTACATTATTCACTTTGTTCGTCAGCGCGGCAGGACTACCGCAGTGGAAACGGCTTGAGTTGCGAGGCGGCGAATCGTCTGAGTTGCAAAAACGTCACGCGATGAGAACGACGACAGTTCGCGCACTTTACTCCGGCAAACATCGGGTGGAGATACAAGTCAACGGCGTGCGTGCCGCTGAGTCGTTCTTCCATCTAACATAGCCGCATGTGGTTTCAGCGAACAGTTGATCCGTTGTGATCTAGCCGAGCTTGCGACATCGCAGGTAGACGCTGATGCTGAAGGCGGCCAGGAGAAGAACAACAGAACTGGAAGGTTCGGGAACAGCCACGCGTCGTCCCATTTCGTATCCACCATCGGCAAAGGCGACAACCAGGTCACCACTACCGAACTCCGCGTCTCCGTTCCAATCGCCCGTTGACCAAGTCGAATTATTGGCGATATCGTCCTCGTATTGCCCTGCTGAAAAAACAGTTACCAGGTCTTTCGTATCAAACTCGCCGTCGACGTTGGCATCTCCAAAATAGGTATTGGCCAGTTCGTGGACCCAGTATTCAAGGTCGGCGGACGAGACTGTGCCATCCGCATTCGCGTCGAAGTAGTTGTCAGGGGACGTGACCCGAATGCGGCGAGTTAACTGGTCAATATCTGTGGCCGCCAGGATTCCATCCCCGTCGAAATCGCCGTCTTCGGTCGGTTTGTCAAGAACAGACTGCAACACGACTTCGCCGGACTGATACAGTTGGCTGACGTCCCACTGTGTCCGTGCAGAAGAAACGATCTCGGTGAACTGACCCTCTGGCTCGAGCCCCTCACCCCAATCAAGCAGATTCACTGTCTGCCCTTCGAACTGTTTCGGATCAGCCGTTGCCGCCACATCCAGCTCGAGCGTGCCCGACAGCTTTGGAGCGGAAGTGCCGGTAAAACTGATGGGCGAGGTCCAACCGTCGTTCACCACGAAACGAAGCTGTGCGTCCCCTTTGAGCTCAAGGAGTTCTGTGATCGTGTACGGTGACTCGCTCGCATGAACATTAACCGCACCATCGGTAACTCTGAATCGTTCGACATTGACATCACCGTGGATATCTAATACTCCGCCTGTCTGTGAAAGGCGCTCAACGTCAAGTTTCGCTCCGGGGACAACGCTCACTGTTGCTTGATCCATGCTTAAGCTTTTCACATCTGCGGCCCCATCGATCACCAGCGAGCCGTCGATCGTTAAACGATTCGCGTTAATCCGTCCGTAAACATTGAGCGAGGCACCTGTGTCGGCCTGGATTCGTGTGCTAGATGAGAGGCTGCCCTCTTCGTGGATTATGACACCACCGCTTTCGATCGTGAGCCGGCCAATCCGCAAATCGTTCGCAACTGAGACGGTGTCAGAGCGTACGATCGCCTCGGCGGTTGGATAAATGTCGGGAACGTCCCCCTGCTCGGTTTGCCAGCGTGGCTTACCGGTTGCCGGGTCGAACGCGTCCCAATGGCCGTCTCCCTGTTGATCCCAAACGGCGGGAATAACCGCACCGAGTATTCTTGATTCAAACGTTTCTCGTTGGGCGGACGTATCGGTTCCAAGTCGTCCAATCACGATGCCCGCCTCGGGATGAGCGAGGATCCAATTCTCGTTGAATCCAAGGGCGCGGAACCAATTTCCATTGACCCACCAGCCGTATCCATACTGCCCTGGGCCGCCGACTGCAGATAGCGGGTGTAGGGGGGTCGAATGCGGAACTTGGAGCTGAGTCGAACTCTCTACCCAATCGCGACTGATCAGTTGCTGCTGATCCCAGCGACCTTGGTTAAGGAACAGATGCCCCAGCCTTGCGAGATTATTCGCCGACACGACGACTCCGTGGCCACCGTATCCGCTGCCACCGTCCACAGTCACACTGTCTTCTGCAACGAACCCTGCCCAGTCGAATTGATCAGGATCCATTCCAATCGACTCCGCAATTCGTCGCGTGAACAGATCCTGCAACGGCTCGTCTGCAGCGCGAGTCAGAGCGTTGGCCAGCATATCCATCGAAGCGCCGGTATACGCAAATTGCGATCCTGGTGGCGTGAAAACTGGTTGACCCGGCGCAAACGGGTCATCGGGGCGCGGTCCAGCACCTAGCGGCAACGCCTCGTCTTTCGCCGCATAGCCGCTCGTTTGCGTAACAAAGTGTTCCAATGTGGCTTCGCCAAAATCCGCAGCAAGTGCAGGCACATGCTCGCTGGCACGAGTATCAATCGTCACCTTGCCGTCGTCGATTAGCAGGCCGAGCGCGACGCTTGCATAAGTCTTCGTCACCGAATAAACATGCTGAGAATGTGCGACGTTGTCACCCTGCCAGATGACTCGCCCATTCCGCACAATGATCATCTCCTGGACACTTCGTGTTGTCCGATCCAATCCCTCGATTGCTGCTTCAAGCTTCTGCGAGTCGATCAGGACCGATTCAGGTGTGGCCACTTCCCAGGTCGACCCGGGAAACATCATTTGTTGGCCCAAGAGGGGTGTGCCGTAGAGTAAACAGACGGCTAGTGAAATGATTGGCCAACAACTAATTCGTTCAAGCGATGACGAAATGAGATGATTGCGACTCATCCTTATCCCCCCAAACCTGATAGAGCAGATTGCAGCAGCCCCCCGGCCGAGCACGAAGACGCTGTTCGTGATTCACGTTAACAAACGAGGCTTGTCGTCTTCCCTCCAGCCGACACCGTTCGTTTGAGGATATTGTCACGAAATCAGGGGCCGCAGGCAATCTCTGCCGTGTGAAGGAATTTCGCGTGGCGCAGGGTGCTTTATTTCCGCGTACAAGTGGTTTCGAGGGCTGGTACACTCAGTGACCCGTGGCGATGATCGCTCCATCCAATTCTGTGACGCCAGGGGAATGGCCAAGCGACTGCCTCCACGATGCGCATCGTGACGAATTTCAACCGACTAGGGGAGATAGACAAACGTGACCAATAGGCTGCGAATCGCCTTCCAACTAACTTTGATCGCCCTGCTCTTTTGCGCCGCCACCCGGGCCGAAGATCCTGAGCCTGTCCGCGTCTTTGTCTTTGCGGGGCAGTCAAACATGGTCGGATCCGACTCGAAGGTGGAAGACATCAAGCGATTTCCGCCGTTCACCGGGTTGGACAAAGTCCAAGAGCGGGTCAAGTTCTCCTATTGCATCGGGCGCGAAAACAAACTGAGGTCGAATGGATGGGTAAATCTACAGCCGGTCAACAACGTCGTCGGACCTGAGTTAAGTTTCGCTCGCGAGGTTACCCGACACATCGACGCCCCCATCGCCATCATTAAGTGCGCCGCTGGTGGCACACATCTTGGCGGTGACTGGAACCCCGACACGCCGCAGGGTTTCAAGATGTATCCGTTAGCACTCGAGCTGATCCGATCGTCGCTCTCCGAGCTAGACCGGCAGAACATTCCCTATCGGATCGAGGGCTTTGTCTGGCATCAGGGTGAAAACGACATGTTCAACGAGCAGTACATGGCCAGTTACGGAGACAATTTAGCGAATTTCCTGGCCCGCTGGCGGCGAGATCTCAAAACACCGAAACTCAAATTCTATATCGGAGAACTCTGCACCAAGACCATTTGGGGCATGGATCTGCGCCCACGGATGTATGCGATTAGCCAAGGTCAGAAGGCCGTGACAGACGGAGATCCGTTGGCCGAATACATTCCGACAGCGCACATCGGTGTTGAGATCGGCGACGGTGTTGGGTTGCACTATCACTACGGAACGCTGGGGCAACTGCAGCACGGTGTCAACTATGCCGAGGCCTATCTGCGCAGCATCGGCAAGAGCAAGAAGGATGCTCGGCTGTTCGACACGTGGCCTCACGACAAGGGATCGAAGCTCAAGCTGTTTGTCCTGGCTGGCCATCGAAACATGGAAGGTGAGCGGGCCTTTATTCAGCAGCTCAAGTCGCTCGACAGTCGATTGCTGCAAGACAACCAATCGGTTGCCTTCAAATACAGCCTGGGTGGTGGCTACAAGACATCTGATGGCTGGGAACCACTGGGCCCTACGGGCTACTACAGTACGTTCGGGCCGGAACTGAGCTTTGCACAAACCCTGCAAAGCCAAACAGTGGCTGACTTCGCCATCGCGAAGTTTACCCATAGTGGCTCCCAGTTGAATGACTGGACACCTCAAGGCAGCATGGCCAAGACGCGACACCTCTATCCTCGATTCATCGCATTTGTACGCGAATCGATCGAACAACTCGAACGAAAAGGCCATACGGTGGAGCTGGCAGTTATCTTCTATCACGTCGGCGAAAACGAGATGTCGATGCCGCGCTACCGAAGAAGAGTGCCGGAATGGTTGAAGGCCACGGTGAGTCAGAGCCGTCGTGACCTGATGCTGCCGGAACTCAAGTGGTACGTGAGTCAACAGCCCCCCACCGATCACGAGTCGGTCAACTCCATCGACGTAGCGCGCGCCATCGAGACAATCGCGGAAGCCGACAAGCACCTCGTGCACATCAAGGTCTTCGACCTGCCCAAACAGGACAAAATGCTCGTGCTCGACACGGCGGGAGTCATGCACCTGGGAAGAGCAATGGCCGAGAGATTTCTCGCCGAGTCAGATCGAAAATGATTCGGCAATGATTCAGCATTGGCATCGCGCGAGAATTACGAAGCTGGTGTCTTCGTCGCCGGGTAATCATAATGAACCATGGCTCAATACTGGCGCTTTGGCCGACGAAAGGGAACAGGACGAATCCGCCCAATATGATTGATCGACTTCTGTTGTATTCGATTGCCGTCTGGATTAGCGCAATGGCGGGATGCCGTTCTGAGTCCAAGAGTCTTCTGTCAAACGTGACCAAGGATGTTGGCATTCACTTTGAACACACTCCTGGCGAAAACGATCAGAAGTATTTTATGCCCAGGTCTGTTGGGTCCGGCGCTGCGTTCCTGGACTTTGACAACGATGGATTGCTCGACATCTTGCTGCTGCAGAATGGGGGTCCGGGTTCGGGGATCACGAACCAACTGTACCGTCAAACCACGGACGGAAGTTTCGCGGACGTGAGTCTCAATAGCGGTCTTGATGTCGATGGGTTTGCCATGGGTGTGGCCGTTGGCGACATCAACAATGACGGGCGAGTTGACGTACTGGTGACCGAGTATCGTCAATCGCGCTTGTTTCTCAATCAAACGATCGGCGCGACGCCGAAGTTTGTTGACATTTCGGAATCGGCCGCGTTGGATAACGATGCGTGGGGTACCTCGAGCTGCTTCTTCGACTACAACCGCGACGGTTGGCTGGACTTGGTGTTGGTAAATTATGTCAACTACGACCCCAGCCGTGCTTGTTATGACGGTGCGGGACGTCAAGACTTCTGCGGACCCCATGCGTTCAAAGGACGGCCCACGAGGCTGTTTAAAAACCTCGGCGATGTGGACCGGGATGGGTTGGGTGATGCTCGCTTCGAGGATGTGACAACCAGCTCCGGATTGTCGCAGAAGCCGGGTCCAGGACTTGGAGTGTTCTGCGCCGATTTTGATGGCGATCAGTGGCCTGACATCTTTATCGCGAATGATGGCGCACCTAATCATCTCTGGATGAATCGCCAGGACGGAACGTTCTCGGAGGAGGCCGTTGCTCGCGGCATCGCTTACAACAGTATGGGAAAGAGCGAAGCCGACATGGGCATTGCCATCGGCGACGTCGACGGGAACGGTCTGTTCGACATCTTTGTGACACACTTGGCCCGAGAGACGCATACACTTTGGACTCAAGGCCCCCGCGGAGTCTTTGCGGATAAGACAGCGACCTCCGGTCTGACGAAAACCGCTTGGCGAGGAACAGGATTCGGCACCGCCTTCGCCGATCTCGATAATGATGCAGACCTGGATTTGGTCTTGGTCAATGGCCGCGTGATGCGGGCGAAGTCACGACCAAGCAACATCGCTCCAGGCTTGGCGGACTTCTGGGCAGACTACGCCCAGCAAGACCAGATCTTGTTGAATGACGCAGCGGGCATGTTCGCCGATGTTTCGGAAGAAAACAGCTACTTCTCGGCACATGCGTCCGTCTCGCGAGGATTGGCGTGTGCCGACTTCAACAATGATGGTTCCATGGACTTGCTGGTGACACATATTGCTGAACCGCCAGCACTGTTTAAGAACGTCAAAGCCAAAGCAGGTAATTGGATCGCCATCAAGGCTGTTGATCCAGAGCTCAATCGCGACGCGTATGGCGCTGAGGTCTACGTTATGGCCAACGGCAAGCGTTTCATGCGATGGATCAATCCTGGCTACAGCTTTATGTGTAGTAACGATCCGCGAGCTCACTTTGGCCTGGGCAGCATGAAATCGATCGACAAGATTCTGGTTGTCTGGCCGGATGGGCGGACGGAATCGTTCCCGCCAGTTCCGATTAATCAGCAGCACACCCTGAAAAAGGGTATGGGCACAATCGACAGCGCGCCGTCCGCATCGTAAGGGCGCAAAAAAAAACCGCCCCTTGCGAGGCGGTTCTGAATTAGCCGTTAGTGCTCACGTTGCCTAGGCTACTTGCGGCAACGACGGCATCCGAAGGCGAACAGTCCGAGTAAGACGAGTACCAGACTCGAGGGCTCCGGAACTGCGGCAGCAGGAGGTGGTCCCTGCTCATAGCCACCACCGGCAAAGGCAAAGACAAGGTCGCCACTACCAAACACCATGTCACCGTCCCAGTCACCTAGTTCCCAACCAGCCATGTCCCCGGTTTCGTATTTGCCACCGGCGAAGACTTGCACCAGATCGGTACTGTTGAATTCGTTATCGAAATTCGAGTCGCCGATCCAGGTACCACGAAGGTCGGTCACCCAAATCGAACGGTCATCGATGTTCACGACGTTGTCACCGTTGTGGTCGAACAGATCGGTGTTCTGCTCTGCCTCCGGCTTCTTCATCTCCGCCGATTGCAAGTCGATATCCACGGCATCCAGGACACCGTCCGCGTTGTAATCTCCGGGGTCTCCCGTGTCTGGACCACCAACGTATCGCCCGTAGTGGACAACTGGGTCTTGCTGCGTTCCGTCAGGTTCCGTGAGCGTCACGCTGACATTATCGATGTCGGTGTCAGCCCACTCGCCACCGGTACGAGCACGGAAGGTCATGCGACCATCATATGGTTCAAAGAAGTCGATCGGTTCTTCCTGGAAGGCAACCACTGATTCACCCGTCTCTGTGTCGGTCACGACGACCGTGACGGCGCCTTCATCGTTCGGCCTGGGCTCTAGTTCAATGTGGGCACGTTTGACCGAGGGCGTCTCCAACCAATTGTCGGGGAGATCATATTCAGCCATCGGAATGGTAACTAAACGCTCACCGTCAAAGTGCAGGGAGAACGAATTCGGCAGCGTGGCGTCGGGATAGGTTCCGCCCGCATCAGGATCGTCAATCGCGGAATTCATCCAAGTGTCGAATCCAATCCCAAGCGAACCTTCTAGATTCGGTTCCTCACCAGAGTGGTTCGGAAAGATATCGTCTTCCGCCGATTCGCCGAAGACGTCGACGCTCGCGTAGGTCCAGCCGATTCCATCCGCGATGCCCTCCGGGGTGTCATTCAAGAAGCGAAACTCGAAATCAAACTCAATTTTTGAATAGTCACCGGTAACAGCACTGTCGAAGGTGAAACCAGTTTGCGAGCCCCCCACTCCGTCGAACGCAATCCGCATTGCCTCGCCGTCCCAACCATCGATTTCTTCCGGTAACTCGTTGTTGCTTTCGACAGCCCAGTTGACTTGGCCATATACCGCTGTCGAACTGAGCAACGCCCAGACGACAATTGCAAAGCTAAGTGGTTGGATTCGCATCATTAGTCTCGCCTTTCAAGAGCATGTGGAGATGAGCCAAGTACCTGACAAGAGCGTGTAACTTATGGGGTCGTGATCCGCTCGTCAAGTATTTTTCGCAGCCACTGTTGACATTAACCGAGAGCCCGCCGAATGTTCACGAATTGAAGCGCCCCAAATCGTTCAGTTCGACTGACGGCGCATCAATTCCAACCAGCTGCGAGCTTGTTTATCGTCGGGATGGTCTTCAAGAACTCGCTGCAATTCCGCCGCAGCTTCGGGCAGCCTGCCGGCCTTCATCAACAGTCCTCCCAAAGCGCGTCGAGCAGGCAGGTAGCTTGGCTCCAACTCGAGAGATTCGCGCATGGCCGCAATGGCGTCGACCGATTTTCCCTGCTTGTCCAGACAACGGGCCAAGTTGTAGTAGGCCATCGCGAAATCAGACTTGATCGATATAGCGCGTCGAAATTGCTGCTCCGCTTTCGCCAGTCGCTGATCATCGTTTCCCAATTCGGCCCAGTACAGCATTAGGATGCCCAACCGGAAATGTGCTTCAGCTGAATCGGCGTCGAGTGACAGGGCGGCGTTCAACTGTTGTTCGGCCTGCAGATAGTGCTGCTGGGCCGCCTCCCTACCGGCTGACATTCGTCCCAAACGAATGAGGGTTCGTCCGAGACGAATGCGGGCAAACAGCGATTCAGGATATTGTGCAACTGCGCGATCCAGGATGGCGAGCGCATCGTCGTACCGCGTTTGGCTATAGGCAATATCAGAGTTGGACAGCATCGCTTTTAAACCGGTCTTGAGTTCGTCGATTCCTCGGGTGTAGGGGTCGGACCAGTCGATATCGCTCTGTTGATCTGCCAATTCCTGTTGCTTTCGTCCGGCCTCGTTATCGCCGAGGCGATACATCGCAGTCGCCAGCATGGTACCGATGGTCTTTTGCTGACGCAGGTTGGCCTGCAATTCTCTGTTGGCGGCGTCAACGATGGCCTTGGCTTCGGCACGCTGGCCGCCTGCGGCAAGAGCGTTGGCCTTATTCACGTTGGATTGGTACGAGCCTTTGATGTCACGATGCGTGGCGACGATTAGGTCTCTGCAGGCTTCATATTCCTCTCGCAAGAAGTGCAAGCGAGCTTGAGCAAATCGCGCTCGCGGATTCTTCTCATTCTTCAGGAGTGATTGTTTTAAGTGGCGCTGGGCTGCATCTAGCTCATGTCGCTCAAGCAGCATTTCTACGAGGACGAGCCTGGGCGTATCGAGCGGTTCTCCCGGCAGATCCGCACATCGCTCGAGAATCGCCATGGCCTCTTCCGGATTGGTGCCTTGTTGGCAACGGGCTCGCAAGTACGCCCAGCGTTGATTGTCGGGATCGAGTTTCGCGGCGGTCGCGAAACAGGTTGCTGCTTCTTCATTGAGCGCATGGGCTGCGAAGACCAACCCGAGATGTCCCCATCGCTCAGGCAATGTTGGCTCGTCGACGACTTGTTGTCGCGCCGCGCGTAGCGACTCAAGGATCGCTGGATCAATCTCGTCACGTTCCAACGCATCAAGAGCCGGTGGCACGCTAGTGGTTTCTTGCGGTGAGCGGAGCGACCAAACCAGAATCACGAGCAACGCGCCGGCGACAAGGCCTACAGCCACGACCGAAGGCTTACGCCAAAACGCCGCGCCTGAGGTATTCGCTGTGGAAGATCGCGTTTGTTTTTTCCGCTTGCGACTCATGAACGATCAGACTGATCCTGGTTTGCTGCGCTACGATCGGCACATCGCAGCTTCATCGCTTGTATTCTCGTCATTCTGTTATAGTTAGGGCAGTTCCTTGAGGATATGTCGGTGTCAGGAAAACACGGCAACATCCGATTTAATCGGTGACTTGAGTGGCTGTTTGCATGGCCAAATGAGTGATTAGCCGCGCCCGGTGGTAGTCAGACAAGCGAGCACAAATGGTGACCGAAGCGTTCGGGATACTTGAAACCACAGGATTCACGCCTGCGATGGTGGCGATGGATGTGATGGATAAGACATCCGGCACGCAAGTCTTGCAGGCGGAAATCAACGACTTTCTGGGGATCTGCATCAAGGTCAGCGGTACACCGGCCGCTTTAGATGTCGCGTTGAAGGCAGGTTTCGATGTCGCCCAGCAAATGGGTGGCCGTCCCGTCATGGACATCATTCGGCGGCCTAACGAGCAAGCCTGGCGTGTGATTGACGGTCCTTCTGAGTACAATCCGCTGATTCAACAAGCTGTCGTTCGACGTCCTGCCGCTTCGCCCACAAGTGTTGAGATCGGTCCGGAGAACATTGTGTCAAAGACAACTGCGTTCGCATTAGGTTTTATCGAAACACAGGGCTTTACTGCCGTCTTCGAGGCCATCGACACGGCCTGTAAAGCGGCCAACGTCGAAGTGATCGGCAAGGAAAAACTCGGCGGCGGCTATGTGACGGTTGTCATCAAGGGCGATGTCGCTGCGGTTAAAGCGGCCATTGATGCGGGTAGTGGTAAGGTTGAAGGGCTCGGCACGCTCATTGCATCCCACGTCATCGCGAGACCAAGTGAGTCAGTCCTAGGCCTCTTGCCAAGTTTGTAGTACCCGCGCCATGGCGATCGCGCATGGTCGTCAGCTCGCACGGCCCAAGATCTGCTCGACTCTTTCTTTTGTACTGGCCGAGATGAGTCCCGATTGCTCAATCAGTTGACGGTCGTAACGTTGGGTCGGTCGATTGCCGATAAGCTTGAAGTAGTAGATGAAGGGGATGCTTGCCAATTGGATCTTCCGAAGTTGGGGAGTTTCATACACCGACGCGGACTGGAATAGATCGGCTGGGAACTCGAAGCGTCGGTGAGTCACGTACACAACATCCGGTCCTTCGTGGTGAACGTGTACGTCGAACCGTGGCAACAAGTCAGCATTCCACTTGATGCGCCCTCGGTCGTCAACTTGGATCGCGGTCAACCGTTTGACTCGCTTCCCCGACCGGATTATTTCTGCACTCGTTACCCGGACGACGTCGAATCTCGTGTATTCGAGTATTTGAAGACGTGGGTTTCGTAAGAACAAGCGATAGTTTCGCTCGGCAAGGCGTTCTTCGAATGTCTTCACATCGTGGACAAATACCCCAACGTCGACGTCACTGTGTTTTCGTTTGAATTGCCCCAGATGAGCTGCCAATGCCATCCCACCTTCGAGATACCAATTCACACAGCTCTCGGGCAATAGGTCCGCTAGTAACTCCAACTCATCTCGATACCTTCGAATGTCTTCCGGCGCAGCCAGGTCGACGTCGTTGTAGCGTCGTCTCATTGCGGCGCGACGAGCCTTCGGTGTCGGGGCAATGAACGTCTTCCGCCATCCCAACCTCATAAACGACTCGCTGGCTCAGGTCATCTCTTGGAAGGTGTCGTTGAATTCTCTCAGAAAAACGAAAAGCGCGTAAGACGAGTGTCGCGGACCAAAAAGGGGTCAGGCTTCTTTTTCGGATCGGGACCGAAGCTCTGGCCGACCACAGGGGCGTATCGTTGTCAAATACGGGTGGCACTTTGAGGTCTACTCCTTTAAAAGAAGCCTGACCCTTTTTTTTCGAATCGGGGAACGAAGCTCTGGCCGACCACAGGGGCATATCGTTGTCAAATGCGGGTGGCACTTTGAGGTCTACTCCTTTAAAAGAAGCCTGACCCCTTTTTTTCTCAAACGCGCCGAAACGGCCAATGCAAAGAGAAGTCGATTCGTCGCAGCGCCACGTCCAGCAGCAACAAGAAACATGCAACCATGACGAGGTACGGCCAGAGTGGCGTGGAACGAGTGACGACGTCGGCATCCAATTCCAGCAGCCTGCTGGGATCGGGCGAGTAAATTCCACCCGATGCACCGGCCACACCTCGCAGCAGGCTTTCATTCGTAGGTTTGATCCGCAGCTCGTCACTATAGCCGACCGTCATCCCGCGTGACTGGCGATAGACTACTTGGTCGTTTTGCTTAAGGGCCAACTCAATGTGGTAGGCGCCAGGCAACGGCGTTTCAAAATCGGTGCCGTAACGACCGGGCGCAATTTGCCGAAGCTGTGTCTTGCTCGTTCTCAGCTGGGGATCGATGACAGACAATTCGACATCGGCTTTATTGAGGAACTGCCCCAATTCATTGACGGCGTCGACCGAGAGTGTTGTTGTCTTTCCGTCGCGAATCGCTTCAATCGCAATTCCGCGCGCGTCACTCTTACGCATTGTCTGTCGGACGACTTGAGTCCAGAACTTGCCGTAGCCCTCCCAGGTCATCCACTCGGCAGCCCAACGACTCTTCGCATCGCTGGTAAACGCTGCCGTCATCCCCAGTCCGTAGCGCCACCAGGCAAGCAATGGATCACCTCGCTCGGTGGAGAGAATTACTTCGCACGTTGGCTTGGGTCGTGTCATCACGCAACCCAACAGGAATGGTGCAGCGTCCATATCGAGGTCTTTCAACGCATGAGTTGCCCGGATGACCTGAGGCAAGAATGGTTGTTCGTCGATGGCCGATTTGCTGGCAGTGACCGTTTCCTTGGCAAAGATCTGGGGGACTTGAGCCGGGTCGGTGGTGAAGTAGTAGCGACCCTTGCCGATGCGCGAGATCGATTCCAACAGATCGGTGTCAGCACCGTCACCTACCGCAACGGTCGAAACCGTCATCTTGCTCGATACCATTTGCTGAGCCATGCCTTCAAAGTCGCCTGGCGCAGAGACCCCGTCGGTCAGCAGGATGACGTGTTTGAGTTTCGCGGTGGTGGCCATCAACATTTCGAACGCCATCTCCATGGCCGGGTACATTGTTGTCCCGCCGCCAGCGTCGATGCGAGAAATCTCGTCGCTGATCTTGCCCTTGTTTCGAGCGGACTGCATTTCACTGATGACGTATGTTTCGCCATCGAAGGCCAGTACACCGATCTTGTCGCGACGGCCCAAGAGTTCAGCTGCACCGCGAGCGGCTGACTTGGCCATCTCGATCTTGTCTCCAGACATGGAGCCCGATTTGTCAATGACGAGCACCATCCCCAACGAAGGCGTCTCCTTTTCCTTTTCAAAGTCGCTCCGAACCGGCAAAATCTCTTCCAGTGAGCTCTTGTAGTAGCCGCCGAGCCCAAATGACTGCTCACCTCCAAGCATGATAAATCCGCCGCCGAGCTGCTGGACGTACGTCCGCATAATCTCCATCTGTTGTTGGGTCAGTGCGGTGGCTGGCACGTTAGAGAGCACGACACATTCGTAATTCTGCATGTCCGAGAGCGACTCCGGCATCCCTTGTGGCGGCCGCACATCGGACTCCACGCCCTCCTCTTCTAACGCATACGCTAAGTCACGGATGAGATTTGGATCACTCTCAATGATCAGCAACCGAGGTTTGCCGGCGGCATATACCAAGCCAGATTCCATATTGTTATCAAGCAGCGTATCTTCCTTCAGCTGTGAAATTCGTACGGCATATTTGGCCAGCCGCGCTCGTTCGATTGACTGCTGAAAGCGAAAACGATTTTCGCCAGCCTTGAGCTTGCGAGTTTCTCCGATCACTTTGTGGTCGCCCCGATAAACCTCTAGCAGCCCTTCATCTTCGTGGTTCGAGTGCACGACCACCTCGACAAAGAACGGTTCGCCCTCACGAACCTCCGCGGGTACAGCCACCTCCGAGATTTGCACTTCAGGATCAGACCGGGTCGGTAGCGGCACGGTTGAAACGGGAATGCGACTCCGCGATGCCGCGGCCAATGCGTCGCCAAGTGTTTCGTTTCCGTCACTGAGCAGAAAGATGTGCGGCACATAGCCCGGTGGAACATAGCCAGCCGCCGTCTCGATGGCCGCAGCGATGTTGGTACCGTCGCGGAACGCAGCAGCAGCTGCTTCCTGAGGATCGATCAATGGCTCTTCGATAGTTGGCTGTTCGCTCTCGTCATCGGTATTGGTGGCCGCATCTGTTGTCTCAGGTTCACTGACGTCGTCTAAGTCAGGAGTCGTTTCGGGCGACGCGACCGGGTTCAGTTTCTCACGTTCTGATTGGACATCGCCGAGTTCCATCGCAAACGGCGCGAATACGACCTGCTCATCACCGACTGTCTCAATCGCTTTGTCGAGAAACTGATCGACCACCTCTGCGCCGTTGTCGCTGACGCTTTCACTTTGATCAACAAGGAATAGAAAGAAGCGATCTTCCGTGTCACGCACCAAGGCGAGGCCCGCGAGAGACGAGACTAAGAGCAACATCGTCAGCGCACGCACGACGAGCGACACAATCCTTTGAGGGCGCGGGAAATCGCTTAGGCTGCGCACGAAGTACCAGGCCAATACCGGCAAAGCAACCAGTAACAGCGTCAAGGCCCACGGTCGTGTCAGCTCCAGTGGAATCATAACCGCCGCGGCAAGTGCTGGTGTACGGGATACGTCAAGAAATCATCCTCCGCTGATACCAAAACCACTCTGCTACGCTCAGGCAGCAGCCCAGGAGCAACAAATAGAACCACACGGGCCGGGCGAACAGATTGGCCATCATCGGTTCGTCGACAGACTCTTCCGTGAACTCTGCCGGAGGTCGCAGATCCGTCTCGGCGACATCCGATAAATTCACGGCGAAGTCAGCAAGTGTGTCGACTTCTGTCGCCGTTTCGCCCGTGCGCCGGAAAAGTGTCCAAACGCCACATTCATCAAGTGGCCCCAGCGACAGAAGAGTCGTTTCCGCCTCTTCTTCAGGCTGCCACGACACCGGAGACTCTTTCTCGCTTGGTGAACGCAAGGATACGACATCGGTCGCGTTCAGTTTTTCGGTGTCGAATCGAATCACTTGACCCGTTTCAGACGCCTCACTGAGTTCACCACTCGTTCCGGCAAACCAGCCAAGCGCGTTGGTCACCATGATTGGGAAGGCGGTGCGGAAGGCGAGGTCGCTGCGATCGAGATTCACGGTCAACATGAGGCATTTACTTGAATCGCGATACACTTCTGCGTAGACCGGATCGTTTGACAGCGATCCAGCCAATGTATGAGTCTTACCCTTAAAGACCACGCGCCTCGCTTCCGGCATGATGACGTTGTCCAGGCGAACATGTTTCATCAAGGGTGAGTCGGTGTCTTGTTCGGTCACGATCGGGTCCTGCAATGGCTCCCCCAAATCCCAAAGGTCGCAACTTCCAGCGGGATCAACGACAAACACATTGCCCTCTGGCAGCTGCTCCGGAACCTCGCGATCGAGAACAATCAACGAAGCGTCCGGCCAAACATCGGGGAACTCAGGGACCACCTCTACGCTCACCAGCGGATTTGCCTCGAAGACCTTGCGCAAGAAGAGGTTTCCTTGGCTGACGATCAACACGTTTTGTAATTCACGGGCTGGAAGAATTGCGCTTGCCAGGTCGTCGGCTGCCAGGCCATTCAATTGCTCGGTCGTCACACCGCCACGCGAAGAATCGGGCGAATCTTGGCCCGCATCGTCCCGATCTGCTTCAAAACGCTGGAGCCTTCCAACAAGCTGCCCGCCCTCGAGTGATGTCTTTTCAAGTGAACGACTCCAACGCTCGTTCGGTGCAAGAGTCAGCGGTACGATGTCAACGGGAGCTCCATCGAGTTCCAATTCCAGCCGGCACTTCACGGTTTCATCAGACGCGTTGAAAACGTCGACGAGGATTTCGTAGCCAATGGGATCGATCAAGCTGCGTCGAACCTGAAATTGAGCAATCCCAACATTCGCCAAGCGCGTCCCGAAGACTCGGTAGTCGACCGATGGGATTTGCCCTGTCTCGGAATCTATTTGGGTTGCCGTCGGGCTTGCAGCCCCTTGCTGTTCATTCACCTCTGCGTTGGTGTCCTGGGCTTGATTGCGTTGAGTCTTCTCGCAGCCATCCGTAAAGACGACAACCTGTCCGCGTGGATGGTCGCCAACGAGCTTTTTGCCGAGCTGAATGGCACCTTCAAGTTCTGTCGGGTTATCTGAGACTCGAAGGTCAAGCAAAGCGCGCTTCAACGTCGGCAGATGCGAACTCATGCCGAGCACGACCTCCGGCTGCGGCCCGGCCAGCACGATCGCCATCTGATCACGAAATCGCAGGCCATCCACCAGCGAGATGGCGGATTCGATGGCCGCATCAAAGCGTGTGGGATCAACATCCATGGCCTGCATACTGGCCGAATTGTCAATTACGGCGACGACACGCCGCGCCTGCATCAATTGCCAAGGAAAGTACGGATCAGCGACGGCTAGAACAAGCAAGGCCAGCAACAGCAATTGCAGTAAGAGGGAAAGCAGGTGTCGCAGGTACTGCCAGATGGATCGCGGGGGCTTTTCTTCGTAGATCTGCTTCCAAAACAGATTGGTGGAAACACTCACACGTCGCAAGCGCACTTTCAGAATGTACAGCAAGATGATTGGCACAGCCAATCCGGCAAGCAACAGTGCATATGGAACGGCCAGGGACATAGACTCGTCAGCTCTAGTTCACAGTTCCGGATTCACGCATCATCCGCAGGATCAGATCGTCAAAGCGGACCGTCGACGGAGTTTGCGTACAGCCCAGGCCATAATTCCTGCAATAGTCACGTACAGACTGCTGATGCTCGTCAAACAGCTGCTTATACATACGGAGATTCTTTTCCGTTACCGTGACCTTCCGCTGCGACTCAGTTTCAATGTCGACAAACTCTACATCGCCTAACAACATGGGCGAAGCCTCTTTCGGATCATGTACTTGAATCAAATGCCCATCGAATTTCCGATATCTCAGTTGATCCAAGCCGTGTTGGTATCCGCGCTCATCGAAAAGGTCGCTCACAACCACTGCAAGGCCGCTGCGACGACTTCGATGCACTAATCCTTGTGCGGAACGTGCCAGATCCGTGTCTGTTCCGGTCACGGTCATTTCCTCGAGGAATCGCATCAGCGAAAGAATTCGTGCCTTGCCGCGCGTGAGTGGGAATTCCGCGACAATCTCTTCAGAAAATGCGAGCACTGAAATTCGATCGAGATCGGCTAGGGCGATGTACGCCAACGCAGCCACCAGGTGTCGGGCTAAATCAAACTTCACAGGATTACCGAAGCCCATGCTGCGTGAACAGTCAAGCATCAAATACACATGCAAGTCCTGCTCCTCCTCGAAACGCTTCAGTAACAGATCGCCGTGCCGCGCGTAGATGTTCCAGTCGAGGTAGCGATAGTCGTCGCCCATCGAGTATTCGCGGTGATCCGAAAATTCAATGCCTGAACCCAGTTGCATTGTCCGCCGCTGCGCCAACAGCGAACCACGGAAGACCCGCTTCGAGACAATCGAAAGGTATTCCAGACGAGTCAGGAAATCAGATGGAAACAGCAATCCCGCCTCCCTCATCATGGTTCCAGGTTTCAAGTTGAAACTACTGAGCGACCGCTAAGGCATCCACCGGCACCGACTTCAAGATCTCCGTAAGGACTTCATCCGTCGTGATGCCTTCCGCCTGACCCTCGAAATTGAGAATCAATCGGTGCCGTAGGACGGGCAAAGCCATCGCCTTGAGATCGTCCCGCGCGACGTTGTAGCGATCGTCAAGAATGGCACGAATCTTGGCCCCCAGGATCAATGCCTGTAAACCGCGCGGACTGGAACCATAACGGACGTATCTTTTGGTTGCCTCGGCAGCCAGTTCGTTGTCAAGGTGAGTGGATAGAACCAAGGCTATGGCATAGCGGCGAACTTCGTCCGATACCGGAATCTGACGTGCAAGCTGTGACATCTCGAGAATGCGGAGATCGCTGAGGACTGCGGTGGCCTTTGGATTTTCCATTTCCGTAGTACGATCCAGGATCGTCTCGAGATCGTTCGCTTTTGGATACTTGACCAGCAGTTTGCAAAAGAAGCGGTCGAGTTGAGCTTCTGGCAGGGGATAAGTTCCCTCCATCTCCAAAGGGTTTTGTGTCGCCATCACGAAGAAAGGTTCGCTCAGCCGATGCGTCGTTCCGGCAACCGTTATCGAATGCTCTTGCATCGCCTCCAGAAGCGCGGATTGCGTCTTCGGTGTCGCCCGATTCACTTCGTCTGCCAAAACGATGTTGGCGAATAAGGGACCTCTCTGAAACTCGAAGACCTTTCGGCCATCCGGCCCCTCGGCGACCATATTCGTGCCAATCAAGTCCGCCGGCATGAGGTCAGGAGTGAACTGGATACGTTGAAACGTCAGGTGCAACGCGTCAGCCAGCGTGCGGACCGTCAGGGTCTTTCCAAGTCCCGGTACACCCTCGAGCAACACGTGTCCGCCTGCAATTAATGCAATCAACGAGTCGTCCAGGATCTCGAGTTGCCCCACAATAACCTTGCCCAATTCGGCACGCAGGATCTCGAAGTCCTTGCGGAATTGATCCAATTGGCCACGTAGCTCTTCGGTCACATTCATGAAATGCCCCGCCTCAGTTACACCGTTGTGATTCCTTACCGCGATCTGTCATAGTTTCGTTATTCCAGGATTTTGGACGAATTCAAGACACCATGTCTAGAATTTGTCGTGCCGGTGGGTATTAATTGACGGACACGTTTCGGGTCGTTGGTGTTTCTGCTGCAAATCGTTGCCACTTTTCTCATCAGGAGGCCTACGGGATGCGGTTGGCCAGATTTCATCAAATTGCAAAGCAGATTTTGCTTGTCTGCGTAACTGCAGGCTTTCTTTCACTTCCGCTCGCCGCTCAAGTGGCCGAACTCGAGGCCCTTTCTGACGAGGAACAACGTCAGATGAAGGTCATGGAACGGTTTGTTTCCGTTCTGGAGCGCAGCCCGCGACGAGGAACGGCACTGGACCGCGTCTACGGCCACCACGTCGAGTTTGGGACGTTGGACGACTTCCTGGAAGAACTTCGCGATCGAGTGAAGAAGGCTCCGGACGATGGCGTTGGCTGGATGTTGCTGGGCATGTTCGAAGCGCAACGTGGGGAAGACGCAAATGCCGTAGATGCTTTTCGGGAAGCCGAAAGGCAGCGACCGGATGACGCACTCGCGTCTTACTATCTAGGTCAAGCCTTACTGCTGCTTGGACAGCCGGAGGAAGCCGTTGCTGCTCTGGAACGAGCCACCGATCGAAAGCCACGTCGCAATGACATGATGGAGATCTTTCGGCAGTTGGGCCGCGTCCATCAACGAGCTCAACGAACCGAGGAGGCGCTGCGTGTCTGGGAACGCTTGGAGGCGCTCTTCCCCAATGACCCGCGCGTCCAAGAGCAAATCGCCGTGACCCTGGTTGAAGAGGGTGAATTCGAACTTGCTTTGCCCCGCTACGAGAAACTGGCGACGATGGTCATGACGATTATCGTCGTGTGGTCTACAAGATCGAAGCGGCAGAGCTGAAGATTCGCGAGAATCAGCGTGACGAGGGCTTGGCCGATCTTGAGACCCTCCTGTCAGACCTGAACCCGTCGGGTTGGTTGCATCGCGACGTTCGCCGCCGCATCGAAGAGGTCTTTCTGCGCGGCGGCGACCAGGACGGACTGGTCAAGTATTACGAGCAATGGCTGCAATCCAACAAAGAAGATGTTGGCGCGATGGCCCGCTTGGCCAGGTTCCTGGCTTCGTCCGCGCGAGTGCCTGAGGCCAGCCAATGGATGGAGAAAGCGCTTAAACTTGCTCCTTCACGCACGGATCTACGCAAGGCTTTCATCGATCAGCTGGTCGACGACCAACGTTTCTCAGAGGCATCTGAGCAGTACGAGCAACTTGTCAAAGCGGCGCCGGGAAACCAGGATTACCTCCGGGATTGGGGGCGTCTGGTACTTAAAGACAAGTCGCTGGATGCTGACGAGCGTCGTCAACGGGCCGGACGGATATGGAACCAGATCATCTCAATTCGCGCCGATGATGCGTTAACCAACGCTCAGGTGGCCGATTTGTATCGCCAAGCCAACATGGAAGATGAGGCGCTCGCGCTGTATCGAAAGGCAATTGAGCTATCACCCAACGACCCACAGTACCGCGAATACTTAGGCGAGTACTACCACATCCTTAAACGCCCCGAGGAGGCTTTGGCCACCTGGAAACAGATCGCCGTTGAGGCCCGTCGCAATGCGTTGAATGTGTCACGACTCGCTGAAGTCTATAACAGCTTTGGGTACCTCGATCAGGCAGTTAAGGAAATCGCCGACGCCTGCAAGCTCGATTCAAAAGACTTTGCACTTCAGCTCAAAGCCGCAGAGTATCACAGTCGCGCCAACAAATTTGAAGAAGCGTTGGCCTTCGTCGACACAGCCGACGCGCTGGCCGCGAATGACGAGGAGCATGAGGCGACACTCAATCAACGTATCGACGTTTTTCGAGCCGCACGCCGACTGGAAGAAGAAACCGACCGACTTGCTTCGCAGCTAGAGGAGTCTACGGACGCTTCCGTCACGCAATGGCATACCTTGGCGCGGTACTACGAAGCCGATCGGCGTTGGGCTGACGCAACCGAGGCTGTGGAGAAAGCTCTGAACAAGGACAAGAATTCGATCGTCGCCTTGTCCACTGCAGCGCGAATCTCAGAGATGGCCGGTGATTACGCTCGTGCGGCCAACATGAACCGCAAATTGGCCGCCGTCGATGGCCGCTCGCGTAGCGACCACCTCATGAACGTGGCTCGACTCGAAGCCCAGCTGGGCAAGTCCGATGAGGCACTGGCGGCCGGCCGCGATTTGATTGTGTCCGCCCCGGGCAATACGGACAACTACGAGTTCTACGCACAACTGTGCTTCCAACTCGGCAAAGTCGAAGATGGCCTAGACGCGCTACGCAAAGCCGTCCGCATCAACCCCACCGAGCCGGCACTGATTATGTCGCTGGCATCCGCGTTGTCTCGCGAGTTTCGTACCGACGAGGCCATCGAAGTCTACTGGCGCGCTTTCGGCAAGTCGGAGGAAATCGAGGACAAAACGACGCTGACCCAGCGGCTGACCGAGTTGTACCTGCAGACAAATCAGTTCGATAAGCTCCTCGAGCGTCTGGAGCGCGATCGTCGCGAAAACTCAAAGCGTCGCGAGATGACCATTTGTTTGGCTCAGGCGCATCACAGCGCCGGTGACTTCGGCACAGCTCGGATGGAACTGGAAAGTCTACTCAGTGAAGACACTCGAGATACAAATCTGTTGCAGCAGCTTTCCAAACTCTGTGAAGGCGAGTCGGACTTCGATGGCTCGATCGACTATCAGCGACGGCTGGTCGAGATCGCTCCAGGGCACGAAACAGAATTTCGACTGGCCAAGCTGTTGACACAGCAGGGTGACCACGATGAAGCCAGCGATATCTATATCAAGCTCACGCAGCGCGAAGAAAATCCAGTGAGACTGCTGCGCAGTTTGGATTCGCTGCTCAGGCAAAGCAGTTACGAGAGCGTGATTGCGATTACCGAACCGCGTTTGAGCGAGCAGCGAGATGATTGGGAACTGCTCTATCGAGAAGGTGTTGCTTGGGCTTCTTTGAATAAAACGGCTGAGGCCAAGGATCGCTTTGAGCGGCTCCTGGCTTTGAATATCGCTCACGACAGACTGGGATTTACGGCCGAAGAGAAGTTCAAGCAGCAGCAGGCCAGAGCGCGGTCGAACAATCTGCGCGGAATTCAGACGAAGATGCCTACTCATCAGTCTCCGCTGAGTCTGCTCAACCAGTCGCGTCAAGTTCGAACAGCCGTGGGATTGGACGCTGATAACCGCTACTACAGCGGTGGCCCACCGGCGGTGTGGACACCCGATGCCTACGGTGCCTCGCGGATGGCTGCGTACGGCTGGCTGATGAGATTCGAGCGAGATGCCGACACCGGTCCGTCGAGCAGCGACGAGGACGTAGAAACGACATCCGCATCCTTCCTTGACCAATTGGCGGAGGCCGCCGCAGCCGAGAATGCCGATCGAAACACCATCTACGACTGGATGTACGTTGAGCAATTGCGCAGTAATTTTGATTCGATCTTCAACGTTGCGCGGCGGTTGGCAAGTGCCGGAGGCAAGGAGGAGCAACAGTTCTTCATCAACTCGCTGCGATTGCGCGGGATGGACATGGGCCAGCAGCAGAACCCAAGTCGATCGAGGAACACGAAGCCAAAGAAGGAGCCACTCAGCGACAGCGACATCGAATTGATGCTGACATGCATCCAAGCGTTATCTGAGGAGGACGAACGTCAACTGCAGGCCGCTTTTGGCAGTGGACAGGTGTTGGTCAGCGGTGGACAGACCTACATCATGTCGGGTGGCTCGTGGATTCCCGCGCCCGGTGGCATCTCCATGTTTGCCCTCGGCTCCGTCATGGAAGAATTAAAGCTGGCAGGCCGTGAGGATCAGGCAGAAGAGTTGCTGAATCGCCGAATTGAAACGGCTGACAACGCGGGACAGATTGCCGCCGCGATGAGCATTCTGTTCAGCCAGGAGGAATTCGATGGCCTCGAAGAACTTCACGCGAAATGGCGCGAGGCAGCATTGCAGGAGGTTGCCCGTGGACCGGAAGCGCAACCCAATACGAATCGATCGTCACGGTCTCGCCGTCAGTATGTCGGCCCTCTCTCAAACTACTCGAGATTTCTCCTCCAGTGGACAGGCCACCTAGGTGCCGAAGAAGAAAACCAGCAAGTCTTGGCGATTGTCGACCAAGCACTCGATGTGGCTGTCGAGGAGGGCAAGCAACGCCGCGCACAGAAACGCAAGCGACGCTCTCGCCGCAGTTCAAGCCAAACGACGCGTCGGGGTACGAGTTTCAGCTTGATATACGGCAAGAACAGCAACTACGTGCAGGTGGACTATCCTTCTCCCAACGAATACGTCGACAACGCTGGCTTAATGGTCTTGCGACAAGCCTACGAGATCCTGAAACGAAACGATGTCGTAGCCGACTTGCCAAAGCGTCTTCGTGAGCGGGTCGCCAAGGCCGACGGAAATTCTGGCGATGCGGTTTTCGAACAATTGATGCTGGGCTACGTGCTCTGGTGGATTGACGAAAAAGAAGAGGCCGTCGAAGTTCTGACAACGGCTGCCAATCAACTGCCTGACGATCCGGCCTACCGCCTCGAGACGGCACAGCTGTATCAATTGCTGGGCGACCTGGACACCGCGCTGGTCATCGTCGAGTCGATCACGCCGAGGGATCAAAAGCTGGTCCAGCAACGGGAGCTGATGGCTCTGCAGTTGGCAGAACGTTTGGGTGACATTGACCGAGCCCGGAGCGCCGCGGAACGGCTGTTTGGCCTCCGATTGGATAACAACACTCAATTGGCCTTGGTCGATCCGATGCGACGACTCGGGCTGTTGGAAATGGCCGAAGCCATTGTCGCTCGAGTGCACCGCCGATCGGGAAACCAGACGTCATCTCTTGCTTCCTTGATGGCACTCTATCAGGGTCAGGGGAAAATCGACCTGGCGGAACAGATCGCTCATACCATTCTGCGTCGGACCAAGCCTCCACTGTCGAATGCGTCGTCAGCCGGGCGAAATCCGTTCAGATACAGTCGTCGTGGTGATGGAACACGAAACCAGGCACTGAGAGTTTTGCAGCAGACCGGTTCTCTTAAAGAGCTAATCCAACGCCTGGAATCCCAACTGGAAAGGTCGCCTGACTCATCGCGGACCTACGAACAGTTGGTTGAGTTCTATCAGGCGACGAATGATCGTGAGCAGGTCCAATCGCTGCTCGCGAAAGCGGTCGAGAATCGTCCTGATTCCGTTGTGATGCGCTATCAGTTAGCAAAGCAGCTGGAGTCGACCGGCAAGATCGAGGAAGCTTGCGACCAATATTTGGAAGTTCTCAAACTGAAGCCGGGTTGGATCGCTGACGATCTCCATCGAGTCCGCCGAGTGTTCCAGCGTACCAAGCGTTCAGCGGACCTGGTCCGGGGATTCGAAGGCATCAATCTCAAGTCGATCGGCCGCCCCTATTACATCGTTGACCTGGTGTCTGAGATGTTGCAGGGCCGCGGCGGCGACGACTCAGAGGAAAATCGTCAGATCGCGTTGGACTTGTTTGAGCGTGTGTTTCACCAATTCCCCACGTATCGTAATCAGCTGATCAGCCGGATTCGCGATCCAGAGCTCTGGAAGCTCAGTCGAGTCTATGAGTTGGGAAAACGCGGCATCATTCCGTCGGCAAGTCAGGCCGTAAGTGACCCCTGGTTTGGCGTGAACCAAATCTATTCCTGGAGTTCGGGCGGCAGGGTCAATGCCATGTTCGAGCAGATCATCAATGGCGTGAAGGGTACTGAAAACATGGACGACCTTCGCGATTGCATTGAACAGGGAATCGAGGATGTTCCCGAGTGGTATGGCGGTCATGCAATGCTGGCGCTCATTGATCTAAAAGAAAATCGAAGAGATGAGGCCAAGGCGCGATTGGAAAAGTTGGTTGCTGACGAAGAGGTCGTAAGCAGCATGACGGGCGACGCCGGTTGGATCATTGGCCAAGAACTGGACCAGTTCGAGGACACAAGAGATGTTGCTGTCCGGTTGTTCGAATCGGCTCTGAAGACATCTCGCAACATGAACCAGATTCAGTATTCTCCCGTCGTGCGGCTGGTCGACCTTTACGATGCAAGTGGCCGCTCAGACGACGCTCGCGCCCTGTTGCTGAAGAGCATTGACTCTGGACTCAATAATTTCGACACGGATTACCGGAGCTACCAACGCATCCAGAACTCCGTCTGGGCGGCAGACAAGCTGCTCACCATGGACTTTCCGGTAGATGCCATGAAGCTCTATCGCGAAGTCGTAGATACACCGGAGGAAGCTCTCACGGCCGCTCAACGCTTCGGAGGATCGCGCAACTACATCGGCCAGTCGCGCAAAGGATTGGAGAAGGCGCTGGCGGCACTGAGTGACTCCAAAGCCGACGAGGCCATGAACCAGCTGCTCGCCGCGCGCGAAGACGCCAAGGCCGGAACGATGGCGTTGGATGTGATGCTCAGTGTCCCAACCGTGTCCACGCTTAGGAAAGATTCCATGAAGAGCCAGTTGGCCGAGTTGCTCGATTCGATCTCAAGCAATGACGACGTCTCGAAGCACATCGACCATCGCCTGGCTGAGCTACACATGCAGTTTCCGGCTGACCTCTCCGTGGCAGTCACCCGAGCCATTCACGCGGTGGATCAAGGTCATGACGATGTGACGGACGTTCTGCGCGAACTGGAAGCGGTCGTCGCCGACAATCCACTCGATGATATCCCCTCGGGCCGTCGTCCCAATTCGCGGCAACGACGTGAAGCGTTTCCGTCGATCTCGCTCTGGTTGGTTGCGCGCGAATGCATGTCGACGGACGAGCATCGCGAATTGGGCCAGAAACTTGCCCAGCGGGCACTCATCGCGGCCCGAAGACAGATCAAGACGGATCATGCGGTTGCCATACTTTACGAATGGGGGCAGCGTTCGATCGATGCAGGTGACCGAAAAGGAGCCGAGGAGAAGTGGGCTGAATTGCTTGAGTTGGTGACAAAGCGTCCGGAACGAAAGCAGAAAAACGCTCCCGCGGGCCCGACCAGGCGCCCTCCAGTACGCAATCGAACCGGTCGCATTGATTTCCGATCGCTGCGTCAGCTCGAGGCGATCTTTGTTCCATCAACAGCAATCATGGCTGTTGTTGCCGACGAGCGCTCGCTAGCCACACCCAATCCTCCGCGCGCAACGCGGCGTTCAGCACCCAACGGGAGGCCGTCGAATCGAGTCGCACCGCTGACTCTATCCCAATTTCGCGTCACGATTGAGATCGCCCTCGCCGCGGCCAATAACGACATGCCAGCGTTGTCTCGCCGCGCCGTGCAGAAATCGCTCGAGGGTGGCGTGCCCGTTCCGGATGCGTCGACATTGACAAACTCTGCGCGCAGCAGGGGGCTTGTCGTGCCCACCGCGATTCGCGGAACAACTGCAGAAGCTGGAGCAACGAGCGCAATCGAAACCGAAGTCGCCAACTCACTGCGGAATGTACTCGGACGCTGGGCAAGCCGTAATGACTATCCGCCGGGGGAAGTCTACGAATTGCTGCACCCGATTATCATGCCCAGTGCACGCCCCGCGGAAATCCTGATGTATGCCGACTCGAGCAAATTGATATCCGATGCCGAAGTCAAGAGTCTGGGAGTGACATTGGTCCAATGGGCCAAACGCGGTGACAGAATCGATGACCTGTCGCAACGCCTCAACGATCGCAAGCAACATGATCAGTCTCTTGTACCCGCGCTTGTTTTGGAATCTCACATCGCGATCGCCAATGACGACCTAAAGGCGGCCGGTGCAACACTCAACCAGCTTGCTGACAATATTCAAGCGCGGGCTATACCGCCGATGATTCAACTTGCCTGCCACGCCGCGATTCCGGCCATCGCTCATTCAGAACTGGAGGAGCCGTCGTTCCGCATCCTGGCGTTCGCGATTGATCAGCACAATCGAACGCAGACAGCCAGTCAAAGTCGTAACCCGGATCTTGGCAAGTTGGCCAGCTTGGTCAATCGCCACCTGGTGTCCAAAGGTAACGAAGCGGCCGTCAAACAGTTCTTTGAGCAGTTCCTTGTCAACCGCCAGCAATATTACTCGCGCTACAGTGGAGATTACGGACAGTACATTCAGTGGCAAGATACGGCGCGGCTTGCGGAAGAAGCGGCCAAATCCGGTGTCCCCGCCCTAGCCATGGACTTCATGGGACGCGTGGCTGACTACAGCCACTCGAATTACAACCGTCCAAGTTTGAAAACGGCATTAGCTGTGACTTGCCGCGAGCTGTCACGCAAAACGCCAGAAGAGAGATACGAGTCCTGGTATCAATGGACGATGCCTACCGAGGGCCGTCGCACGATTCGCCTCGCCGCGGACTTCGTACCGCCGGTTAAGGTTTCGAATGCGTTTCTCGACGCAGCCGCGATCTCCTTCAAACAGAAACAACAGGATTTCCTCTGCAACATGCTGGAACTCGTCAAGGCTGCACAAGAGTCCGGAAAGCTGGACGAGCTGCGAGCGGCAGCCCAGCAAGCCTTTGATGACAAACTGGAGAACGCGAACTTCCTCCTTCCAATTGTTCTCGTCTACAAGGGTGATCTGGGGGCCTCCGAACCACTGATCAACGACCTGGTCAAAACAATTGCTGAACGGAACAAGCGGGTCAACAACCAACCCCGTCCGAGTCTATCCGGAGATTACGCGGTCTATCGTGCCTGCATGGAGTTCTCGAAAGAGTCTGCCAAGCTTTACGGTCGCGGACGCCAGGCACTACGAACCCAGGCTCGCGGATTGCAGCAAGGACGTATCGTCGCCAACGTTCTGAATGACTTCGCGCGACGAGAAGCTGCCGATCGCGATACGACAATACGGATGGGTGACCCCGGCCTGAAACACTGGCTATCGGCCTCGAATCGCAACAAGCTCGAAGACAATTCACGTGCGTGGTGGGCGGTGCATGAAGATCATCTCTTGCACATCACCGGACCAACCGCTGCTGAGTTCTTGTATTTTGCGTATCCGCTGACCGGCAATTTCGAATTCTCTGTCGACTGTTTCAACGGCAACTGGGCCGAATCAGACGTCACCTTTGGCGGCGTCGTGGTTGAATCGCAGTCGTACGGTTCTCGCATGCGACTTTCGACTGTCGGTGGACACGAGAGTTTTTACCGGAAGCAAGGCTTCAAGCGAAATCAAGAGCAACACGGACGTGTGAAGGTCGAAGCAAAGGACGGTAAGCTCAGGTATTGGCTAAACAACCACGTGGTCTACGAGGAAAAACTGCGTTCAACGAGCCCTTGGTTCGGGCTGTTCACCGAAGGACCTCGGCTAACCTCCTTCAAGAATTTCAAGCTCAGCGGCAATCCGATCGTTCCTCGTGAGGTGACGCTCATCGCCGATGATCAGATGGACGGCTGGAACACGTCATTCTTCGGTGAAAAACAGCCACGCCATAGACTCATGGCCGAAACCATTGATGATCCGAACAGCTCGCTGGCCTACTATCAGCAGCAGGAACCCACCGAGTTCGATTGGGAGACCAAGAATGATGTGCTCAACGGGACACCGATGCCTGACAAGTCGCCGGCGGACCAGAGTTGGATCTATTATCACCGACCTCTGCAAGATGATGAAACGGTCCGGTACGAGTTCTACTACCTGCCGGACAAGACCGTCGCGCATCCAACGATTGGTCGACTGGCCATGGTATTACGTCCAGATGGTGTGAAATCACATTGGATTGCCAATACGTGGGACGAAACGCTGGCAGGCGTGGACGCCGCGAACGAAATCGTTGAGAGAGATTACCAGCGTAGCGATCAGTTACCGTTGCAAGAAAATGAATGGAACAGTGTGCAGGTACTCTTATCAGACGGCGTCGTAGAGTTGTCGCTGAACGACACACTGGTTTTTCAACGGCCCGTTGCCGAAGTAGATCGCCGCTTTGGCTTCTTTCGACGGAGACAACAGGCAAGCAGAATTCGAAACGCCGTGCTAACGGGCAACTGGCCTGAGACATTGACCGACGAGCTGCGTGACAACCTATTGGCTCTCAAGTCACCGACGCTCGATGACGCGGGAAGGTTGATCAACCGCATGGTCGGTGACCGCTTCTTTGTGTCCGACGTGAATGAGGTGGTCAAGCAAGCGCAAGCTGCTGACGACGAGCAAGCCTATCGGCTGCTACGCGATTGGGTGCTGCCATCGACAACGCACGAAACGATTCGCGTTGTCTTCGACTTGTCTCCTCGACAATCCGCAGTCGCTCTTGATCGCGATCTTGTTTGCCCCGCCATCGAGCTGATCTCTGTGGCCGATCGAATAGGTCAGCTGGATGAATTACGGGAAATCGTAGACGCTTTGCCGACAGCGGACGATTTGGACAAGCGCGGTAAACAGGCCATGCAGGCGATGATTGCCCTCGCTGCGAATGATCATGCGGGCGCAAAGCAGTATCTTGCTGAAATCTACGCACGCCTGGATTCAGGACTTCCGAAGTATCTCAACGAGATCGACCGTCAAGTGGAATACGTTGTCGCCCGGTATGCGGCTGAGCAACCTAAGTTCCGCTCGGTTGCGCAAGATATTGCCGTCAAAATGCAGGGGAAGGAGCGAGATGACGAAACGACCAAAGGTTTTCACAAACTCGTCAGTGCGCTGGTTGGATTCACTCGACAGCAGGCTTACCGTCCGACGACCCGCGAAAAACTAACGCAATGGCAACCCGTTGTTTATGACAAGCCGGACTTGCGTGCACTTGGCTTTCGTCCGTCGGCATGGAACTATCAACGGGGGCACCTGAGCCACGTTCCCGGTGAGACTTGGACGCAACTGTTTTTCCAATCACCGATCCGTGGCAAGTTTGAAATCCAAGCCGAGAGAACAACTCATGGCTACCAGGAGCTAACGATCGCCTACGGTATGCACGCGGCGGAACCCAAACACGATCTTTCGTCCGTACGAGTCACAAAGCTCATGCACCAGACGAAGGACGTGGGTGGAGCCGTCCAAATCCCTCGCTGGCGAGACAGGATTGGCGATTTTCGCATTGTTGTCGATACCAATAAGATCACGACGTTTGCCAATGGAGTTCAAATCCATTCGCAAAGCATGTCATCGCAGCCCGATCCCTGGTTAGTGCTGCAGATGCACAGCCCCGATTGGTCCGGGATGGTCAACAACCTGCGCATTGTGGGTGAGCCAGAGATCATGGAGGAGATCAAACTGCTCGAGATTGCGGGCTTGGCGGGTTGGCGTGCGGACGTTTACGGCGAATCGTTTTCCCACGACGGATCCGAAGCGCCGTGGAAATTAGCCGGTGACGAACTCCAGGCGCGGCTATCTAAGGATCGTTCGGCGATCAATCGCGAAAGTTTAATGATGTACCAGCGACCCATGCTGGAAGACGGTGAGATTGAGTTCGAGGCGTTTTATGATCCGGACAAAGTAGAGGTCCATCCGGCGTTGGGCCGACTCGCTTTTGTGATTCGACGCGATGGAGTCAAATTGCACCATCTGACGGATGCCGAATGGGATTGGGAACCGACTCTTGCAACGAACAACGAGTCGATTGTCAATGACGATGCGATTCCACTCAAGCAGCGGGATTGGAATCGATATCGTCTGGTTCTGGCTGCGAATACATTGACGATCACGGTCAACGATGTAGAGGTATGTCAGCACGAGCTAGATGAAGAGCCCAGTCGCCGCTTCTTCGGACTTTTCCGATACGCCGACAAGAACAAGTCACGTGTTCGCAAAATCGTTTACCGGGGTAATTGGCCAAAAGTCTTTCCGAAGGTCGAGCAGCAGCAGTTAGCGTCTTCGCCCGAAGGGCCCATGCAAATTGCCGCCGATTCGCTTGGTCGTCAGGTCCAACTACGACTAAACCGCTCGCTGCCTGATCTGCAAAAGCAGGGCCTGTCGCTCTTAGGGCCTTCGGAACGGATTCGGACCGAGGACAACGGCTTGCGCTTGCAGCTTCAGCAGGCCAACGGCTATGCAAGCTGGCCGGGAGTCAAGTTCGCCGGACCCATTGAACAGGATTTTGCAGCGACCGTTGAGTTTGCGGATCTGTCAATGAAGGCCAACAAAGACGGTTGGGGTGTCATTCTCGCGTTGGACGCAGCGCTGGACGATGATCACGCCTCCACTATCGAAATTGGTGTGGCAATGAACAAGGATGGCAAAATGTTCGCTAAGGCTCAGCGACGACACGTGCTGCCCAGCGGCAAGCCGCACAGCGATGGCTGGTCGCGGACTGAGCAGTACCGCGCTGGACGACTGCAATTGGTGCGTGATGGTGGCCAAATGCATTGCTTGATCGCAGGAAAAGATGGCGATTTCCGATTGCTCAGAACCTTTGCGGTGGGCCAGGCACCTGTGAAGGAAATTGCGGTACAGAATAAATGCTCTGACGATGTGGGTGAAATTGACGTCCTGCTTACCAACCTCGATCTCAGCATGCGGAATCTTGAAAATGCCGCCGCCCATACGTCAGCGACGAAAAATGGATTCGCGAAGGCAGCGGCATTCGATTAGAATTTGAGGTCGACCGCGAACAGTAGACTTCCGTCATCCAAGGAGTGATCGATGCAGACGATTCGTGATTGCGTCAACGCCGTTCGTGTTCGTCAGCAACGACAATGGATCTGGAACTGCCTTTCCTGGGGCTTAGTCATCGGCGGTGTTGTTGGTTGCGTCTTAGCACTTTCAGCGTGGCTGATGTCGACACCCCTGCCCTGGAGTTGGCTGGCGGTGAGTCTGTTGGCTTGCCCTGGGCTCGGGTTGCTCTTCGCGGTAACTCGACCGCGTCCCAACCGCGAAGCAGCGGTCAGCATCGATCGCAACTGCGGATTGAAAGATCGTACCGCGACAGCCATCGAGATCATGTCCGGTAAAGATATCACGCCAATTCGCGAACTCCAGATCGAGGATACGGCCAGATGCGTGTCGTCAATTGACCCGTTCGAAGTGGCACCGATCGCTGCACCGAAACCGTGGATCGCGGGCATCGCCCTGACGTTCATAGCGGTGCTGCTTGCCGTCGTCGTGGGTGGGCCAGACGAAGTCTCCGCAAACGTCGTGACCAATGAAGTCGTTTCCGCGCAAGCGTTACGAGTGACAGATAGTCTGAGGGAACTCGAAGAGTTCAACAACGAGGAGCTTGATCCAGAAATTGAGAAGCTGCTCAAGGAGTTAGCAAAACACCTGGAGGAGATGAAAGAGCCGCAGACAGACCCCAAGGAAGCCCTCGCTAAGTTGTCCGAAATGGAAGCTGCCTTGCACGAGCAGCAAGAGAAGCTCAATATCGAAAGCGCCGAGGCTTCACTGCAACAGGTGGGCGACGCTTTGTCACTAGCCGAACCACTGGCATCAGCTGGCGAAGCAATGTCACAGGGCGAAATGGAAAAAGCTGCTGAAGAACTCGCAAAGCTCGACCTACCTGAGTTGGACCGTAAGACAGAAAAGGCGATTACGGAGAAACTGGATCGCGTCGACAGCGATTCGAACGGTGCACCGAAAAAGAACCTCAAGACTGCCATCCAGCAACTCTCGCAGGGATTGAGTCAAGGTAATCGCAGCAAGTTCAAAGATGGCCTCAACGGACTGGCCGGCGAATGCAAAAAGCAAGGTAGACGCAAGCGTCTGTCGGACCTGTTACGCAAACAGTGTCAGTGCCTAGGCGAATGCAAGAGCGAGTGTGAAGGCGCATGCAAGAGCAACAAAAGCGGCAAGGGAGGCAACAACTGGGGCTTAGCAGCAAGTGGAAATGAGCCCGGAGAAAAGACATCGAAACTGAAGACGAGCCCGCAGATGGAAATCAAGGGGCAAGAGTCGAATCAAGGCGATGTTGAAGTTGAGACAATTTCGTCCGAAGAGCAGTCCCAGCAAGCGGTACGCGAGTATCGTAAGCAAGCCGATAAGTATGAGCAGCTGTCGGAATCGGTTCTGTCGTCCGAGCCCATCCCGCTTGGTCATCGCCAGACCATTCGGCGCTATTTCGAGATGATTCGGCCACAAGGCGAAGAGACAGACGCTGTCTTGGAGCAAACAGCTGAGTAATCTGCCGACGAGGACTACGAAGTTTCTCGATAGAATCGTTCGATCTTCGCGGCCTGCGTTCTAGGTCGCTGATTCAGTACGCGGCGTTTCCAAGCAAAATGAAGGTCTCGCCACATGGTGCGATCTTGCTCCCGGTAAGCACGCAAGACGTCTGTCTGGGACCGGGACGCAAACTCACCACGAGTGAGTGTTTCTTCGAGGAACTCGATTAGAACGGCGCTCGCCATTCGAACGCTCTTGGTCCAGAGCGTAGCTTCCGTGTCGTGACGATCCAACGCTGGATACCCACGAGCGATGACTGCTCCCGCGTCGACTCCTGAATCGATGCGGTGCAGCGTAAATCCAACGTGCTCGTAATCACGGTGATAAAGTGCCCAGAACAGCGTATTCTGGCCGCGATATTTCGGCACAACACCAAAGTGAAGGTTAATGGCGCCGATGGTTGGAATCGAGAATATTTGAGGCTTCAAGATCGGCGCGCCACAGACAATTAGTAAGTCCGGCCGTAGAGCTGTCAGCAGACGGATTCCTTCTGGACCGTTGAGTTGATGATCGGCGATCTCTTCAACCGGTACCTCCGGCCAAGTCGGACGGTCAAAGAGCTGACGGCTAATTGAGCGGGCAAGACGCCTCGCATGCCAACCGTAGAATCGCCCATGCACAAAGTGGCCAATCCGCTTGACGAACTGCGTTGGCCTTGAATTGCCCTTTCGTCTCAACTTGATGGGTCGCACCATCGCGGAGATTTTCCGATGCTGGCCCACCTGCTCGGACAGAAATGAGCTGACAGGACTATCACCGGCCATGAATACAATTCTTGCTTCCGCGTTCGAACGGGTCACATCAGAGTGTGGGTTCAATACTCTAGCTCCAGCCTGGAGGAACTTTCGCAATCCGTTTTGGCGTTGCTCCGGACACAGTTGCGCAGAAAACCAAGTAGCAACATCGCTGTTCAATCCACTCACGCTTCGAGCGTGACATATTACGCGTTGGGCCCAGGCCCGATGTTAACTAACTCACAGAACTTCTTGACGAACTGTTTCCAACGCCAAAGAACGTTAGGCAGCGAAAACGTATCGACAATGCTCACATCAACAATGTGTGTTGTTCATCATTGGTTGGCAACCAGTTTGTGACGGGTGGGATCGTCTCTGAATGCGGTCACTTCTCGGACAGTTTATGTAGCAGCTGGCTGGACAACAAGAGTGCTCTCCCGTTGTGATAACCGCCGTGCCAAGTGGATGACCGTGACTTGTTTCGGTGCGGCGAGCCGTCCGCATTTGTCGTTGCCCACCAGCCGCCTTTCATTTCGTCGACCTGGTGCTGTGCTACGAAGTCCAGCGTCTTTTCAAAAGCCTCGTAGTACCGTTTGTCACCTGTCAGCGAGAACATTTCCAACATCGACACGAGGGCCTCACATTCAACCCACCACTCTTTACGTCGATCGGTTGCGTCCTCACCGACGGGCCCTGTGTAGTAAAAGCCTCCGTGATCACCGTCGAATCCATGTTTTAGACTGTTCTCCACCAGTGACACCGACCACGATCGCAGAGGGGGCACCGATTGACGCAATGCACGGGCCGCATCAAAGACCAACCAAACGCATTCAACGTCATGTCCGTAGCTTGCGCGGAGATTAGCAGGCTTGTTAATCAGCTTCCAGTCACGAGTCCAACCGTCAATGTTACAGGCATATTCGGGATGCCGGACAGTCACGGTGTTGATGGTCAGCAGTTCTCCTAGCCGACGGGCAATGTCTGAATTCGGCGCGACCCGATAGAGTTCGCTAAAGGCTTCCAACAGATGCAGGTGACTGTTGTAGGTCTTTGTGCTAATCGCACCAACATAGGTCGACTCACTCGGATCGGTGACGAGACGCCAATCCGCATGAAAGAACTCCTGGTATCCGCCAAACTCCATGTCGTAAGACTTGTTCTCGAGCGTATCGAAGACATCCAGGGCCGCGCGTAGAGCCGTTTGGTCGCCGGTAGCGCGGAAATACGCGACAAGACCGTAGATGGCAAAGGCATTGTGATACACGTGCTTGCGAGTGTCGGTCGGGCGACCTTCATCAGACACGCGACTAAAGTACCCGCCGTGCTCTTGGTCACGAAACTTGGTTTGGATGAAGTCGAATCCCGACTTCGCCGCGACTAAAGCCTCGTCTTTGCGAATGTCGTGCGCTGCGAGAACGCTGAACAACCACAACTGTCGCGCCTGCAGCGTTAGGAACTTTCCGTTACCAGGAACGAACTGGCCGCTTTCATTCAATTCTTCCAGATAGCCGCCGTGTCGTTGATCGACGCAGGCTGGCAGATAGAAATCGACAACGCTACGCATCAAGAGCTGGCGGCAGCGTACCGCTTGTCTATGAAGCTCCTCGGATGTCGGATCGGCCCACAACAAACTCGCGCAACTGCCGATCATCAGTCCGATCAAAAATGTAACGATTCGCATCACGATGATTCCTCCCAGAACCGCACGCCGCATCAAACGGAACGTGGGCCATTGTCGTATCGCTGATCCAGCCTGTTGTGCATCTGAAACGCGGAAAGTACGACACGTCTCCCTGCCGCTACCCGCCACAAGCACGGACGGTCAGATGGTCGACCGAGACGGTCAGAAATGTGCATGTCATGCTACCAAACGCGAGTTCATGAGTTTGAATTTTGTGGGCCGCCCGTTAGGCTGGGGATGGTCCTTTTCCCGGTCCGCTTTGTTTGATGGACGATGCCTTTTTCGCAAAGACACATCGTGATCGTCGCCCTGCTCTGCTTGTTCGCAGGCTGTAATGACCGCCCGTCATTGCAGACCAAAGTTTCCAGCGACCGAGCGAAGACGGCGGCCACCGTCCAATCGACTGATGAAGCGGAAGCTGAACTCAAGGCAAAACCCGCGGAAACAAAAAAGCCTGACCCCTTTAATTCAGCCGTCACGCTTTCCGATGTCGCCGTGTTGGCTCTCAACCGAACGCGTGCTTGGACGAAAACTCGATGCGCAGGAGTATTAACGATGGAATGTGCCCACTGTTCGAGAACAACAACTGCGCGCACTGTCTCCAGCCAATTGATGATTTCAAGCCGGATCGCGATCCATGGTTGGCATGCCAGAGCTCCCCTTCACGAGGGTAAGAGATGAAGTTTCACTTTGAGCTTCTGCGTGAACAGTATGCCGTCTGCCGACTCGATCCGATCGCGGAGATCCCCCGATGGGTGCGGGGCGAACTGGTTTCGATCACTCGCACGAAGGAAGAACTGTCGATTGTCTGCCAACAGTCGCATGTCCCCGCCGACGTTGCCGCGCAGCGGCAGTGGCGCTGTTTGCGCGTCGCGGGTCAACTCGAGTTTTCATTAGTCGGTGTGATCGCCGACCTGACCGGGATCTTAGCTGAAGCGGGCATCAGCGTATTTGTCATGTCGACTTATGATACGGACTACCTTTGGGTCCGCGACTTTGAACTATCACGAGCCATCGAATCCTTGGAGCAAGCCGGACATCATCAGAAGCAGCACGTCGAATGCGAAGGTGACGTTGGCGGAACCGAAGGCACCAAAAAGAATCCGTGAACCTTGTTCGCCTGTTCGCGTCTAACAATGCAGCAAAACGAATACCGAAGCAATCTTAAAGACACAAGGTAAATCAAGAGATGACGTCCTATCGACCGAACCTCACTTTCGAAACTCAAGGCTCGGAGCCATTCGCCAGGAATACGGCGAATATACCGCCCTCGACGCCTTTGCGTTTGTGACGCCCGGTCGGTCCACGACGGAATCAATCGTAACCCGGTGTCGCAAGCACCGGGTTTTTTTGTGAGGTCGAAGGTGTGAAACCTGAGGCTTGAGCTTTGAGGGTCCAGCGTGTCTCAAGTCTCCG
>CAJHYQ010000085.1_pt1 | contig 78611 bp, 48 predicted proteins | sample 9198721 | NCBI WGS metagenome assembly CAJHYQ01 (sample SAMEA7708357, study PRJEB35096) | sediment metagenome | biome: marine neritic benthic zone biome [ENVO:01000025]; feature: sediment [ENVO:00002007]; material: shallow marine sediment [ENVO:03000034] sea grass bed [ENVO_01000059] ... | reverse complement strand
CCCAAGCTGCCCACCGATTCAAGCGTTCCCGCATTGTTGGCAACCGTGGTCAATATCCCAAGTGAAGCGTCGATTCCGTACTGCTGCGTGCTCGTCGCACCAGCTATGTTCGTGTCATATGCGATGCCCGCGATGTTCGGGTCGGTGCCCTCATGGGGATCGCCCGCGGCGTAGAAGACATCGGTTTTCTCGACCGGAGTGAGGTACTCTCCATCTGCTCCGCCGATTACCCGATTGTCATTTGTATCGGTGATGATTCGACCGAACGCGCCCGACATGAACGCGGGGTTGAAGTCGAATGCCATACTGGTCCCTACCAGCGTTGGATCAAGTGTGTTGAGCAGCGTCGCACTGAAGTCTGTTCCGGATACGCTGTTGAGACGGTAGACGTTGCTCTGGCTTCCAAGCAGCAAGACGTTTCCGCTCGCCGGCTGGTAGTCCATAGCCACGAGGACGTCATTGACTTCCAATCCAGTTACCGCCCCACCGCCAATCGAATCGGCGGGCGAGGCGCTGTCGAAAACCGTGATCCAGTTCTGCGTAGTGAGCCCAAAGATGCGCTCCGCGAAAACCTTGTTCGGACTGAACAACGCGGTGGCAATCGCGAGAAACAGATACCAATTCTTCATGGGTAGTACGTCCTTCACCACGGAGGCAGCGATCCCAGTTTTTCACACGGACCCGTTTTCACACGGACCCGTTTTCAACACGAACACTGGGTAGTACGACCAGAATCAACTCGTGGATGCAGGGTCGCGCAAAAAGCTCAAAGAAACTATCTTCAAAGCCGTTGGCCGCGAGGCAGTCCATTGGGATCGGACTCCCAGAAAGGACGCTACCGCCTGACTTCAGCCTTCATTTGGATGGCCTGAGACGGAGTAACTGCCGCGGGATCAGATTCCGATGTCACAACCACCTCGTTTAGCTGGCCAATGTCGTCAGGAAGCTCCACGACGGCGGCCCCGAGATTTTGATTGTTAACATCAATTGTCTTCGACTTGAGAACTTCGTGCTGATCATTCAATAGCCAAAGTTTGAATGTGCGCCCCTCGTTGGGCACAAGGTCATAGCCGAAGAAGTGCGCTTCCTTGGTAAGTTGGTCGTATAAGAGATACCCTTGAATTGGACTCGTATTCCCCTCCATTCGCAGCGACACATATTTTAACTCTGGCGCAGCAAATGTTCTTTCCAGCTGCTCCAATTTTCCCATCTGCCGAGCGAATTCCTTGATGCGTTCCAAGTCACGTTGGGCAGCGGGGTCGCTTGGCCCGAGCCAACCTGAAGTCCACATGGTGCCAACCAAAAGTGCGATCAAGACACTGGCCGCCAACGCGTATTTTCCGATCGCGAACCCACGTGAGTCGGCAGTCTCCAAGTCGCCTGCGATCTGCTGTGTTTTTGTAACGCGCTCGATAACATTCGCTTCTAATTCCGCAGTCAGAGTCGGCTTGTCCAAAGATGCCGCCATTAACAGCCAGGCCTCCGACGACCTGCGAACGAAATCATTGCAATGTTCGCATTCAGCTCGGTGCTGTTCGAGTTCTGAATCGAGCGAAATCTCCGGACCCATCACCTCCAATTCTTTGAGCTGGCGAATGAATTCTTGACAGTCCACTATAGCGATCCTCCAGAACGATGGTCGTCCAAGGCTGCCCGCAGCTTTGCCAATCCTCGACGAATGTGCGACTTAACGGTCCCAAGTGGCAACTCGAGGTGGGATGCGATTTGCGAGTGCGAGAGCCCTTCGAAAAACGTTAACTCTAGAGTCTTTCGCTGAGTTCCATCCAGTTCGGCGAGCGCCAGGACAGCAAGGTCTTCAAATTCGGCCTGCGCGAGGCGTTCACTTGGCGCGTTGTGACCCCAGTCCACTTGTTGCTCTGGCAGAGTCTCCGCTTCCAGCAAAGTTGACGTCGGACGAGATCGGACTTGAGCGCGGTAAAGATCAATCGCGCGAGACCTAACCAGCATCAGCAAGTACGCTCGAGGCGTTCCCCGAAGACTGTCGTACCGTCCACGTTTTCTCCACATTTCGAGGAAAACCTCGGAAACCACGTCCTCGGCATCTTGCCGATTCCCCAGAATTCTAAATGCCAGCGCGAGCGCCTCGGGAGCATGTCGTCGAAAGAATAGGCGAAATGCGTCAACATCGCCCTCTGTGATGTCGGCGAAAAGGTCCGCATCGTCCCGTGCGCAACGATTATCTCCCTCCACATGTTACCTTTCGCGCAGGTCCGGGGAAAAACGACCGATTCTTCAATCTCTATATACCAGTACGTGCAGAATCAGCCACTCGATGCAAACGATTGCCAATTTGTCAGGAGGACAATCTCGCTGATGCCCTCCGATCCCACGGGTTAGATCACGTCATTGGGGCGGTCGGAGCCTTCTTCGATCTGTTCACCGAATCTAACAGGAAACACCCCGTCGGTCATCCAACAGTCTTCAAACGGCGGTTGTTCCTGCTTCGACAAAACCCAAACGAAACAACTTAGTTTCCGTCCTTCAACCAACGTGACGAGCACGCGGGCCTTTCCGTCAATGAACTTGGTTTGTCCGACGAGTACGCGGTCGGGGGTCGTAAGCGCGCGGAATGTCTTCGAGCGTACCATGTGACCGAATTGCTCAAGTGGCCCAGTGATGGCCAGGTTGTCTGGCGATGCGAAGTTCATGCACTGCAGGATTCCCAGAGCCTGGTCGGGGCAACTCAGTCCGGCGAGTTGGATTGTTACGACTTCGTCGGGTCTCAGGGAAGCAGACGGACGCTTGGCGGAGTCGATTCTCGATGACAACATATCGATCTGCGTCATGTCCGAAGCGGGCCGCGAAGTCGCGTGACTCAATAATAGCGCCAGACAAAAGCACAGAAGGATCAACAGGGTTGGCCGCAAGAATCGATACGTAGATTGGAGATTCATTGTTTCGGTGTTGATGCGCTTCTTAATCTTGCCTCAAGGGACGTTGACTGATCTTCGGAACAACGACGGTTACCGGGGCCGCGCAGAGGCCAGCGGCTCTTAACACACGAGTTTATTCAGTTTCAAGGCAACTACAACGATTTTGCGCTCGGTCCTTCAGCATGAAGCAAACGGGCTACCGGGCAACGGTCTGTGAAACGGGAATGCCGTAGCTGGGTTCCGGCTCGTATTTGGAGATCCGAACTCCAGACTTTTCTTCCGCGCATCCCCGGCACATGGTCAGAAGATAGGCCGAGGGGACAAAGTAAAGGGCAAGAATCGTGGCCCCACCAACCCCGCCGGCGATCGTTACTGCCAGTGGTGGCCAGAAGCCACCTCCAGCGATGACCAAAGGGGCGAAGCCAGCCATGGTGGTCAGTGACGTTGAAACGACATGTCGGGTGGAATGCACGACGACCTCACGCACGGCGATGGGATCGCCAGCTCGTGCGCGTTCGTCCTGACGCACCGCAGCCATGACCACGATTGCGTCATTGATCGCGACGCCAATCAAACCCATCGTGCCGACGATAGCCATAAATCCGAACGGAAAGCCGAACACCCAGAGTGCACCGATCCCAAGTCCGGCCGCAAGCGCCGCGACGGCGCCGATCACGGCCGCGATACGAAACGAACCGAAGGACAAGACGAGTGTCGCGACCATCAAGACGAGCAGGACACCCACGTTCGCCATCAAATTGCCGACCGCTTCGTTCCGCTTTGCCGCCTCACCGCCCAACCGAAGTGCGTATCCGGGAGGCAATTCGAACTGGCTGGCTGACAACCGCTGCTGGAATCCACGCAACACGTCCGCCGGTAGGACGCCGGCCGGAATGAACGCTTGCAGTTCGTTCATCCGCTGGCCATCCAGTCGGGTGATCGCCGCTAACTCAGGGACGAGATCGACTTCGGCCAACGCTGAGAGCGGAATGCCGGGATGGTTCATGCCGCGTTGCACACTTGAGGGCAGCAAATCCAACGAGGCGATGCCGCTGAGATTGGCACGTTGGCTGTTCGGCAACCGGACCCGCACTGGCAATTCCTCAGTGGACTCCAAGACGGAACCGCCCACGGCACCTTCCAAGATCGCGTCCAACTGCCGCGCAATCGACTCATGATCGAGACCGGCCAGCCGCGCCTGCTCCTCGTCGATTGACAAGGCGAGCTTGGGTAGGGCTTCCGCCATTTCTGACCGCGTGTGAATGACGTCCTTGGTCTGTACCAGCACTGACCGAACTTGCTCGCCCAACTCCCTCAACCGATAAATATCGGGACCGAACAAACGCACTTCGATTGGAGCGTCGAAGGGCGGCCCCTGCTCAAGTTGACGCACTAACAGGCGGGCTTCGGGGAACTCGCGATCCAATTGGTGTTGAAGCTGGTGAATGAGCTCTCGGGCTCCCTCGGCTGACTGCAACTGAACGAGTGCTTGAGCATAGTGTGAGGTGTTCTTACGTCGCGTGACCACGTTGTAGTAGAAGGTGGGGGCACTTTCACCGAGGAACCAATGAACATCCTCAACTTCCGCTCGCGACATGACGGCATCCCGCACCTGTGCGACGTTGTCGAGCGTATCGCGCAACGACGCGGAAGTCGGCAACTCCAATTCAATCTGAACCTGGTCGCGATCGGCTGCAGGAAAGAACTGCTCGGTTAGTTTGCCAGCCTGCATGAAGCCCGCGATAGGCAAGGCCGCACCGATCAGCACACCGACGATCGGTCGCGCGAAGATCTTGTCCAGTGTTGCCCGGTAGAGTGCCGTGAGCGTCGGGTGTGAAAAGCCTTGATTCCACCAGCGAGATGCCGCCGCAACACGAGTGCCGGATTTGACGAGAGCCGTCAGTGCCGGGATGATCGTCATCGACAACAGGAACGAGCTGATGATGGCAAGAATGACACTGACGGCGATTGAGCCCACGAACTCACCGGCCGGTCCGGCCATCAGCACAATCGGTGCGAAAGCCAACACGGTGGTCAATGTTGATCCAAACAGTGGAACGGCCAAATGGCGGACGGTATCCGCTACGGCGTGAGCCGGCTTAGACGACTTTAAGCGGTCACTGACTTCGTCAACAACCACGATGGCGTTGTCGATCAGCAGACCTAAAGCAATGATCAAACCCGTCACCGACATTTGGTGGATCGGAATGTCCAGAAAACGCAGACCACTCAAGACCATCAGCGCGGCCAGCGGCAACGCGGCACCAACCACCAGCGCGTTGCGCCAACCCATCATGACGAAGATGACCGTCATGACAGCCAGACCGCCGATCATTAGATTCAGCAGCAGCGTTGAGAGGCGTGCTTCGACGTACCGGTTCTGCTGAAAAACGATGTTCAGACCAACACCCGCTGGAAGTCGAGCTTGGAAGTCGTCAAGCACGGTTTCAACCGACCGAGTCCAATGGTCGATACGCACATTCGAGCGGATCAGAACGCCCAGCGTGACGGCGTGCTTGCCGCTGATCAAAGCGAGACTTCGCGGTGGCTCGGCGATGCCTTTTTCGACACGGGCCACGTCCATCAGCTGCACAACCTGGCCATCTTTGCTGTAACGAATCGGCGTCTGCGCGATCCGCTCTAGCGAATCAAGTTCTGTGTCGACTTCCAGCAACATGTCGCTGGCGTCGCCCCGAAACTGACCGGCAGCCGTCTTGGCGTCGCTGGCCGCCAGCTGTCGAGCCACATCCGCAGCAGTTAACCCCAGAGCTGCCAGTTGGTTGGGACGCACGGTCGCAACAATCTCTTCATCCGGATCGCCGTAGGTGTCGACCTCCTCGGTCCCCGACACCAACTTAATCTCATCTTCCAACTGCTCGCTCAAACGCCGCAGGATCGCGTAGTTGGGAGCATCATCACGGTCCCAGGTCAATGCTGCAATAACGGCGTAGGCCTTCACCTCAAGATCATCGAAGTCGGGCTTCATGACGCCAGCCGGCATTTGTACGGCCGCATCATCTAGCTTGTCTCGGATCCGCGACCAGATGTGTTCAGTCGCATAGATGTCGTCGCGCAACTCAATACTGATCGTGGATACGCCGACTCGGCTCGTTGAACGGAGCTCCTTGATATCTTCAATCTCACGCAGCTCCTCTTCGATCTTCTCCGTCACCAGCGATTCAACTCGTTCCGCATCGGCACCTGGAAATCGCGTATTCACCAAGGCGAATCGCGGCGTCAGCAATGGATCCTCCATCCTCGGCAAAACGTAGTAGGAAGAAAGTCCAGCAACCAAAATCAAGCTCACGGCTAAGACGGACAGCCGCGGGTTTCGATAGAAGATGTTCCACATAGTTGTTGTCCTGAGCCTGTGCCTTGATTGCTTAGCCTTCGTGCGTCGTCACTCGTTGACCAGCGACCAGCCGGTGCGTGCCGCGGCCGACGACCCGATCGCCGTCAACCAGCGTGCCGCGAACCAAACTTCGCTCGCCGTTGGTGTAAATGACTTCCACATCACGCCTCTGCACCGTTTGCCGTCCCGCGTCGTCCTGCTGGATGACCAAGACCGACCAGAGACCGCGGCCTGCCCGAGTCAAAGCTGGCGTCGGCACCCAGAAACCTCTCGCAGCAACCCGCTGTTCTACTTCGATGCGAACGACCTCGCCGGGGACGATTTGCGCCGGAGTTACGCTTGGTAACGTGAGCACGACCGTACGCGTGCGAGTGGCGCCGTCGAGTTCGGCGAGTACGGACTTGATGACCGCTTGCTGCAGTTCCCCTTCGATCGTCAGCTGATACTCCTGCCCAACCTCTAATCGACTTGCTGCGGACGGAGGTAGACCAACCCAAGCCTCAACGGGACTATCCTCAACGATGCGAAACAGCGGTTGAGCCGGAGAGACGATCGTCCCTTCGTCGGTATAGCGTTTGGTCACGTAGCCGTCGTAGGGTGCGAGGAGCAAACTGTCTTCGATATCGATCTGAATGTCGCGCAGCGAAGCTTCCAGTTGCTTCACGACCGCACTCTGTGCATCAATTCGTTCGCGCCGTGTCCCGGCCAAGAGTTCGTCAAGCTGTTGTTCGGCTGCGGCAAGACGAGCACGCCCCGAGTCGAGACCGAACAACGCCTGCTCAACCGACTCCTTCGATGTCGCATTGCCTTTGAGTAAGTCACGTCGCCGATCAAGTTGACGCTCTTGGAGGGCGACCTGTGCTTTGAGATCCTCGACCGTTGCCCGCTGCGCGGCAATCTTTTCTTCGCGCGGTCCACGCTCTAACTCAGCCAGTACCGCTAAGGCCTCGTCCAATTGTGCCTGGAATTGCTGCCGTTTGACCTCGAGACTCCGCGTTTCAAGTTGTGCCAGTTTATGTCCCTTGTCGACTCGCTGCCCCTGATCCACAAAGACCTCGATCAGCTCTTCAGCCCGCTTAAAACTGAGCTCGCTTTGTCGCGCCGGTTGAATGAGTCCCGTGAAAGTCCTGGGGCGCTGGTAGCTGTCGACCTCTGTCACGGTGGTCGTTTGAACCGGCAGCGCTTGGGCGTCTTCCATGGCCGTCTGTTTCGGCGGAATACGCTCGTCCGTGCGCGCCGCCATGGAAACGGCTGTGATCACCAACACGGCGAACACCACGGCTAGGCGACGAGCAGTCAATAATTGACGACTCGTCATTTTAGGGCCAAAATTTTTTCTAGAGCTGGGCGACTGCTGCTGTTTCGTCATGAAATAGTTCCTCGCGGATTCGATCGTACACCGCTTCGTAATCGTGTTCTGCCGACAAAGGCCTCCAGTCGTAGCCATCCAGCAGCCGGGTCTGGTTTTGGCGTACGGCCTCAAACGGGTCGCGGATGCCCAACTCGATCAACGACGGACTGGTCGTGATGATACTGTAGGCACCATAGGTCATTGACCACAGCCCGAAGACCAAGTCTTCCGGCGAAGAATTCTCGGGTAATTCAAGCTCGTCTCGGGCAATGGCATCACGCACGATGCCTGCCACTATTCCGATACACCGAGCCTCGCAAGATCGCATCACAATCCGTCTATTTTCCGAGGTTTTCTCCCAGATCGACGAGGAACGAATGATCTGCTCAACGGTGAAATGATCTGGATACAGCTGAACAAACAGTTCGGCCGCATGGCCAATCGCGGCCATCCGCTCACGAGCATGCCCTCGGAAAGACGAAGCTCGTTCGAATAAGTCGGTTCGCTTCTCGAGCGTCTCAATTGCCAAGGCGATAATGATCTCTTCTTTGCACGAGAAGTGGTTGTAGATCGTGCCTTTCGAATACTCGAGCGACTCGGCAAGCCGATCCATGCTGAGGCCATGGTAGCCTTCCTGAATCAGCATGGGTCGAGCCGTGGCAAGGATGAGCTCCTGCCGCTCGGCAATCTCGCGTTGTTTGCGGGTCATCGTGGTCATATGGCTACAGCATTATTGACGAATCGTCAATAAATGACAAGGTGTTCCAATCTTTTTTTGAGACGAATCCGGCGGGAACAGCCTAACCCCTGACGATCAAACACGTTGAGACCAGCCCGAAACTCTGAAACGAGCTGAGATCAGTGCGGGACTCGTGGGCCAGCCGGAACGAAGGGTCGGCGGATGCCCAGTCGGCAGACGTTGGACCGGCATACTCAGACAGAGCACGAATCGAGAGAGACCGTTGCGGCGCTACGGGTGGATGAGCGGCTCGAGCCGATAGTCACCCACCAGGTCGCGCAGCTTGTTCATGGCCCTTAGTTCGAGTTGCCGAACTCGCTCTTTGGAGATGCCAAGCCGCTCACCGAGCCGCGTAAATGTTGGCTTGACTCCCAAGTCGATGAAGCCATACCGTGCTCGCACGATGAACTGCTCGCGGTCGTCCAGGTGATCGATCATTCTGGCAAGGCTCGACTCGAGTTGCGTTAATTCCGCTTCGGTTCGATCAGGGTCATCTTCCTCGATCAGCTCTTGGTGCAGAACGTCGCCGTTGCCAGTGGCGAAGCGAGTCCGATCTCGGTGTGTCTTCTGAATCATGCGAAACACTTCGCGGCGAACTGCACTCGTCGCGTAGGTGCTGAAGCGAAAACCGCGGTCGAAATCGAACTTTTCGACGGCTTTCATCAAGCACGTGATGCCGTCGCTGAGCAGATCGTCGAAACTGTTCCGCTCGTCCGAGAAGTTCTTGATAATTGAGATGACCAATCGCGTGTTGGCACTCACGATCCGATCACGAATCCGTTGGGCTCGCGCGAGCAGATCGTCAACCTGATCGATTTTGCGAGCACTTGGTCGAGCCGCGTTGAGCGTGGCACGAATTCCGTTTGCCCGGTACTTCAGATAATTCATCAGGCAAAACAGTTCTTGCTCTTGTTTGTGGGTCAACAACGGCTCAGCACAGATCCGCTCAAGGTGAGCCGGCATGCGGAAGCGACTCTTTTGGGTCTCGCCACGTCTGGAGTCGTCGGAGCTGGTCTTCGACATCAGCTGATTACGCCAGACGCGATCGGCGTCCAGTTCTCGGAAACTGGGGTTGGGAATGAAGGCAATCTCAAGTCGCAGAAGCTCACGTGTGCGAGCCTTCAGCTCTTCACGCGCTCGCGAATCGCCCTTCTTTGTTTTCTTTCTCTTAGTTCTCTTCCCAGCCGCCACAACCATCTCACCCCTCGATTCGCAGCCTGCTCCAAAAATCGTTCAATTCGTTCACACTAAATAAACCGCATTCCAGGGGCCTCGGCAACGCGAAAAAATACTGATTCGGGCAATTGAACGAATGCACCATAAACCACTACCTAAAAACAACTTATGGCACCTCGAAAAACGGGGCCGTGGGCCACTCGATCGGCCCAATCACGGCTAGGCGAATCGCCCCTGCCGGCTAGGGTGAAAGTGGCCCGTTATGGGCGACAAATTTCAGGATTGCGACATGACGCCTAAGAGCACGAGTTGTTGGACGGTTGAGGTGTTTTTCGACGGCGATTGTCCGTTGTGTCGACGCGAGATCGACCTCGTCCGACGCTTCGACCGCCAAGACCGGATTCGCCTGACGGATATTGCCAACCCTGAATTTGACCCGACGCGTTTTGGCATGAGTCAGCAGGCATTCATGGACGAGATCCAAGGACGTCTGTCCGACGGACGCTGGATCACGGGCGTCGAGGTCTTCCGTCAGATCTACGCAGCTCTCGGTCTGCGGCCGCTGGTCGTCGCCACACGGCTGCCGATCATCTCCCACGCGTTGGAATGGGGCTACCGCATCTTTGCCCGCAATCGCTTGAATTGGACCGGTCGCTGCAACTCGTCTGCTGCCTGCCGCATTTAGTCTGACGGTGACGACCTGAGACATCCATCGGCGATGCCCTGCGCCGACCAGCCCGCAACGTTACCAGTGCCAGGTCGCATCGCGGACGTGCTTGGGATAGAAGGTGTCCTTGTAGGAATACCTGAGGAAGATCTCTTCGAGGATGGAGCACGTGCGTGCACAACGCAAGTAGCTTTGATAGATCGGAGTCAGCGGTAACACCATCAGAATTCTGAGGTCGCGTCGCCGATCGAGCGAGTAAAACAGGACCGGCAACACCTGCAGCAGCTGCAGTATGACGTACAACACGTACAGTGTCACAACCACCTTCAACAGGTCGTTGGGTGGATTGATGATCGTCGTTAAGACCGAGCCCCAGATGGCAAACAGACATCCGATGCGAAATACCCAGGCATCGAGCAGATGAAAGAAGTTGCCCCACCGAAAGTTCGGGCTCCAGAAAAACGCCATATCGATGTGCTTGCGCGACTTGTGCCGGATGACGCCACGATTCCACCGGCGACGTTGCTTGAACAGTTTGGTCCACTTGGTGGGCACGTTCGTAAAGCATTGGGCATAGGGTGCGAACTCAACTCCGAGTCCTGACTTACGGAGCCGCAGCGTCAAGTCACTGTCTTCGCCGTGGCCCACGTCCCAACCTTTGATACGTTCCAGCTGCTCGCGTCGAAACGCACCAAACGCACCGGACACGATCCCAAGGATCCCTATCTTGGCCGTGACCATCCGCCCGAGGAAGATGGCGTGAATGTATTCATAGGCTTCTAGACGCGTAAGCAGATTAACGAAGGCGTTGCGTGCCAAGACCGCTCCCGATACAGCTCCCACACTGTCGTCGGCCAAGGGTTGCACGATCTCCCAAATTGCCGCGGGCCCCAAATCGGAATCAGCATCGACCGGGACAACGATTTCACTTTTGGCATAGTGGAGTGCCGTATTCAAAGCCGACGCTTTGCCACTGCGTCTAGCGCGACGAAATACGCGTACGTTATTGTGTGTTTTGGCAAACGATTCAGCTACGTCGACCATGCCATCGGTCGATCCATCATCGACGACAATGATTTCGAGCCGTGGATACGATCCCCAAATCGAGGTCAAGGTCGCCCCGATGGTGTCTGCTTCGTTGTGGCCAACAAGAATCGCCGTGACGGACGGACAATATGTGAATCGGTCCTCGTCAGACTTCCTCTTTCCAAACGGCCAGGCCAGCTTAGCCCAGTCGTAGACGCACAGGATCATGGTCCCAAGCGCGTATCGAGGCGCGTCAAGGATGAGCAACCCGCCCAGGATGGTAAGCAACTCGTCACGTCGAAGCGACGAGATCCAGTGCAGCCAACCTGATAAGAGGTAATCGATCACGCCTGATAGATCTTTTCTCTTCCCATCGTCACTTCTCGAGTCGCATTACGAGTGTCGATAACCAGATTGGCCTGCGACACAATCTCGCTCATGTCGTAGCACGTATGGTCGGTGACCAACACCACTGCATCCTGACTTGCCAGGTACTCGGGCGTCAGCTGCTGACTCTCCAGTTCAGGAACATCGGCATGCACGGCGGAAGATAGTTTGGTAACGTACGGATCGTTGTAGGACACAATGGCACCGCGCTCCCTCAGCAACTCCATCAGCGCAAAGGCTGGACTTTCGCGGCAATCGTCGACATCTTTTTTGTAAGCGATGCCGAGCAGACAAATCCGACTGTCACGGACAGCTTTGTTCTGCTCATTCAGTGCTTCTGTCACTCGGTGCATAACAAAGCGGGGCATTCGCGTGTTGATTTCACCGGCCAATTCGATGAACCGCGTCGTCATATCGTACTTGCGAGCCAGCCACGTGAGGTAGAACGGATCGATCGGGATGCAGTGTCCGCCGAGACCCGGTCCTGGATAGAACGCGTGGTAGCCAAACGGTTTGGTCTTGGCGGCATCGATGACCGACCAGATATCGATATCCATTCGATCGAAGAGAATCTTTAGTTCGTTAACCAACGCGATGTTGACGGCGCGGTAAATGTTTTCGACCAGCTTGGTGGCCTCAGCGGTCTCCAGGGATTGAACGGCAACGACCTGCGAAACGATCGTCTCGTACAGTTTCGACGCCAATTGCTGGCTCTCTTCGTTCAATCCAGCGACGATCTTGGGCGTATTCGATGTGTCAAATTGAGCGTTGCCAGGATCTTCTCGTTCGGGACTATAGGCAACGAAGAAATTGACTCCGGCCCTCAAGCCAGAAGTTTCCAGCAGCGGGATGACGACGTCGCGAGTCGTACCGGGCCAAGTCGTGCTTTCCAACACGACCAGCTGTCCGGGCCTCAGGTGTGCGGCGATGGTCTTGGCTGTTGCTTCGACAAATGACAGATCTGGATCACGGGTCTCGCTCAAGGGCGTGGGGACGCAGATCAGGATCATGTCGGCTTCGGCCAGTGAATCACTGTTCGTGACGGGAAACAACGTCCCCTCCGACATGCATTCGGCAATCCACTTCGAATCGATGTGTGACAGATAGCTCTCCGATCGATTCAGCTGATCGATCTTGCTTTGGTCAACGTCGAAAGCAATTGTTCTAAAACCGGCTTTGGCAAACCGACAGGCAAGTGGTAGTCCTACGTATCCGAGCCCAACGATCGCTACTTTGGCCGTTCGGTTAGCGAGTCGATTCTCAATCTCGGCAACCGGCGCGGGTTGATTCATCGGCACTGCATCGTTGGAAACATCAAGGGTTGCGAATGAAGACGCTTCGGAGTTTTCAAAAATCATTGCTGAATCTCACTAGTCAAACAGGGTGTCACTTGAGCGAACGAAGAGTGCCAGGCGTCGACACGCAGAACGCTACTTTCGATTGAGTGGCGTTGTCGAGTCGATGAGCTCGCGCCAATTCAATCGATTGGCGGCGTAGGTGTAAACGTCATGCACCGCCGCTTCGCGAGCTGCAAAGCGAAAATTGCATTTCAGGCAGTGCGCGATCGCCTCCAGGCTTGAGTCTTGCCAACGGCAATCGAGGCATTGATACTGCCCCTCGAGATACTCAAAATCCGATCCCACAACCAACTTGGAGGTGCGGCATTTTGGGCAGTTGAGATGCCCGTTTCGTTGGAATGCCGAAGCCAGGTCGACGTGCGCACACGCGAAATGATGGATGAGTTCATCGCGTTTGACGCGTGCTGAGCCGCATTTGCGACATGCATTGCGAAACGTCGGCAGACTGCAGCAGCGTGGACAGAGTTGGACTTGATCGCACAGAAAGCGCTTCAACACTCCGACCTCAACACAGTCGTCCAACGTGCTTTGCGAGAGTGCGTACTCGAGCGACAGGGTTTTGGGGTTGAATTGCGGTCGCAGCTTTCCATCCAGCAGGAAGTCGGCACCGTGCCCACCGAAGCGTGTGCCGACATACATTCCGCGCGAAATGCCAGGCTTGCTGAAGCAGACTTTGACCCCGGCGAAATGCGTCTGGCCATCGTCACCTTCGACGCCAACCAGCAACGACGAGGGGAGCTCCTCGGGCAGATGATCCACTTCGATGCCAAGTCCACCCTTCGAGACGTTAACGGAGTATCCCGCGCGTCGACGGTCCCAATCGAGGGTGCCGTCGGGCATCACGGGAATCACAACAAGAGACTTAGCCGCCTCGTATCGTTCATACCGTCGCCGGTTTTCGGCACGCGATGTCGATTCGTCTTGGTCACCTTGTTGGCTGAAAGGTGTGATTGGTCTGATCAGTCTTTCGTCTGACATTGATGCTTCTCTCTGCTACCACTTGACAACACTTCCCAATCGCAGCGACATCCAATGCCTGTGCGCGGCATCCGGCTTTAGATACACCGGCAACAGCGGCTCGTTACTCCAGTAGTACCGTTCAATCGCGGGCGGCGCCGCCCTCAACTTGTGGCCGATGCGTACGACCGTGCAAGGAATGCGGACGGAGTACGGTTCCATCTTGACCTTGAGTACGTCGCCAATCTCGATCCGATCGATGTCGTTTTGAGACAGGTAGATCACTACCTCCAGCGAACCTGTCTGCAGAAGTTCAAGCACGGGCTCCTGGGCTTCGACACGCTCACCAACCAACTTGTGTCTCGTCACCACAATCGAGTCGAAGGGAGCCCGTAGTTGTCCCTCCTCCAATGTTTCGCGCAGTCGCACGATTTCGTTCTGCAGGTTCTCAATCGCCGCCAGTTGCGGAGCCAGCTGGTCGCTGCCTCCGTCCTTCAGAGCCTGGACGCGATCCGATCGGCGCTTCCACATTTCGGCTGACGATTCCAACTCCGTCACTTTTTGCCGTAGGCCGAGTTCGGAGAACACTGCTTGATCTTTGCGCTGGATGGAAATCGCCTTCTGATCAGTCAAACCTTCAGCGCGGACGCGATCTCGCCTAAGTCGCTCCAGCAACGCTTTGCTTTCGGCGAGTGAGCCCTGGGCCTCGAAGTGCTGCGCGGCGACGCGATTGCTCAGATCTTCAGTCTCCTGCGCCTCCCAGCGAAGCTTGGAGATCTGAGCATCGAGTTGCGCTTGAGCCATTCGCAAGTCATCACCCAAACGATCGATCTGATGTCGAAGAACGAGACTGTCGATCCGAGCAACCGTTTCGGATTGTCGGAACTCTTGCGATTCGCTGGCGTTCGATTCAAGGACCATGCCGTCCCATGGTGCCGCGAGCTGAGCAACATGCCCATTCAGTGTGCCGTAGGCAGTGTGGTAGAAGAACATCGTCCATAACCGATGCCCAACCAAGGCGCAAATCAGCAGCAAGATGACGCCAACCGTGAGCCGTCCTTTCGGCCGCTTGGGAAGCGGTGTGGGTGCTGACGATGAATCTGTTGCACCCAAGGAGGCGCTTGGGTCACCGAAACCCGCATCGGCATCGGATGGGATCTCGGTTTGAAAACCGCCTGGGGCAAAACCCATGCCCAGGTCGGTATCCATACCGGCATCGACCGAGGGTTCCCCCGTCTCGAATTCAATCTTGGAGTCTTCGGACAGCGATGGCATTTCGGCTGTGTGAAATCAATGGTGTGCAACGGGCCCCGAAACAGCATCGACTGCGGCAATATGTTGAAATTCCATTCAAATGGCGCGCAGATGATGCTCAAACGTACCTCTTGATTCAATGTACGTCGGTGGAAACAAAACGCTTGGCGACGAAACCGATCATAACGAAATGTTAGGCTGCGCCGTGCTCATTCCGCTGCGATATCAGGAGCTCGAAACGGCACGCCCAGTCGAACTAATCAACTGGACTGTGCTGATAGCTCGCGTCGCACTGGAGTCACAAACCAGGCCGACAGCGACAGCAGCGCATAGATGCCGGCAAACAACCAGATCGCGGGCCCATAGCCGCCGAGATGATCCTTGGCGACGCCCATAATGAAGGGACCAACACTGCTGCCAGCCACGGACGCGGTCCAAATGGTTCCACGAATCTCACCCAAATGTGTGCGACCGTAATAACGCGCCCAAACGGTCTGCCCCAGCACAATGAACAGCCCCTGTGAGAAGCCAGACGAAGTGGCAAAAACGACCACGGACAAACGGCTATCGACAAACGGAAGATAGATCACATTGAAGGTCATTCCCACCATCGAGACGAACAACAGCAAATTCAATACAACGCGGTCAGCCAATACACCGCCCAATAGTTGGCAAATGGCCATGCTGAGTGCGAAGTAAGTGAAGAACTCCGCGACCGCGGATTTCCCCAAGCCCTGCTGCTGGAAGAGCGTCACGATATGGAAGACGATCGCCGTACCAACCATCGCCCATGTCATGTGCATTGCCATCAGGATCCAGTACGAGCGCGTGCGGAGCGCATCTTTCAGCGTGAGGCCCCAGGTCAGTTCTCGTTGCACGGTCACATCCGTCTCGGCACTCGGGGATGAGACACCATCGGGTACCTGTCCGATATCCTCCGGCCGATTGCGAAAGAAGAATGCCAACAAAGGCAGCATCACGATCCAAACGCCAAGGCCCAGCATTACGTAGGCCCAGCGCCAGCCGAAATGCTCAATCAAATACAGGTTGATGCGGGGCACGGCGGCAAAGGCCAACGCGCCTCCAACACACATCAAACCAGACGCCGTCCCAAGCCGGTCGTGAAACCACATGGATAGGGTGTTGCTGCTAAGCAACGAGAGCGCACCCTGCCCAAGCATGCGCAACATCAGGAAAGCCAAGAACAGGGTGAACAACCCGCTTACCTGTGAGGTGGCGATACAGGTGCCGCCAAACAGCACGACGACGATCGACATGACGCGGCGAATTCCGTGTCGATCCATCCACGCACCAACAAACGAGACTGGCAACGCGGCCAGCAGTGTCCCCGCCATGTAAGCACCCGCCAAAGCGGTGTGACTGAGACCGAGATCTTGTCGAAACGACTCGTTGAACACCGAGATGCCGTACGTTTGACCAGGGCTTGTCATCACGTGTCCGGCAATCGCTATCGGCAACATCACCCAGCCATAGAAGAAGGGCACACGTGCGGTTAACGGATCGCACGGTTGCGACAAGAGGACGGCGTCGCTGCGATGACTGGACATTACGGGAGCCGAAGGTGGGACGGATGACCCCAACGAACTGGGCGTGCGTCGGTAGCAGGCACACATCTTAGCAGATCGCAATTGATTTACAGCGGGGGCTCCGAACAACCTGCCGAACTTACCACGTGATTTCGGTGACGCTGTGTTTTCGTTTCACGCAGTGCTAGGATGAGGAGATGAACCCATCGAATGCCGGGAGGCCGCGATGACAAAACCACGCCTAATTCGAACCGTAACCAATGCTGTCTTGCTGGCTACACTATCCCCGATGCTCCAGCCGCTTGCGGCTGATGACGAGATGTCTCGAATCAAAAGCGACGAGCGAGTCGTATTCTTTCCTACCGTCGCGAACTTGAGTGAAGACGATCGCCACTGGATCGTGCCAATTCACGGTTGGATCTTTGAACCCGAGAATGGCGACCTGCTGCGCGAAGCGGCGCTGCGGAAATTGATTGGTGGAGACAGGCCGTCGTCAACGCTCTTCAATCAACGCATCCGTCCGTTTCTCACCGACAACGAACGAGGAAAACGAATCGGAGTGCGTCTCGGTGATCAGCAACAGACCCTCGAAGCATCTGGACGCGACGGCCACTTTGCCGGCACCATACTCGTCCCGGTCTTCAGCGACCAGAAACGGAAGGTTGGTGAACGCTTGGTCTATAAAGCAATCACAAGTCCTTCGGATGAACGTGAATTCTCCGGTGTCGCCTATTGCCTACCGCAGGAAGGCGTATCGATCATCAGCGATATCGACGATACGATCAAAATTACGGAGGTGACAGACAAAGCTAAGCTGCTGGAGAACACCTTCTTTCGCGAATTCCGTGCGGCAGACGGAATGTCCAAGGTGTATCAACGCTGGGCTGATGACGGGGCTAAGTTTCATTTTGTCTCGGCCAGCCCATGGCAACTCTTCGAACCACTCTCGGCATTTACTCGTGAAGCCGGATTCCCTGACGCGAGCTTTCATCTGAGGAAGTTCAGCCTGAAAGATATCAATCTGCTCAACCTGAACGAGAATCCCGTCGAATACAAATTGGCCAAGATCGAACCTTTGTTGAAGGCCTTTCCCAAACGAGTATTCATTCTGATTGGAGATTCGGGCGAGAAAGATCCCGATGTGTACGGAATTCTCGCTCGACGATATCCCCAGCAAATCAAGGGCATCTTCATTCGCGATGTGACCGGTGACAGCCGCGACGCACAGCGCTACCGTGAGTCATTTCGTGAGGTGGACTCCGGAATGTGGCACTTATTCCGGAACACAGAAGAGGTCCAGTGGCCAAGCCTGGCAGAGACGTAGTCGCCAGCGCCTATCTCGTGTCCTGCGCATCGCGCACATAAATGTTTGCAAAATCGACCGGCGCGGAAGCACGAAGCCGCAAAGGCCCGCTTGCCGATGGAGACACGGATTCGTCCGTCATCACTTTGTGACCGTTGACGGTGAGCGAGAGTCGATTGCCGCTGAGCTCGCCCTCCAAGCGATTCCATTTGCCTTCCGTCGCGAGATACTGCTTGATGGACGCAAGGTTGGAAACGCCAAGGATCGGGACATCGCGGATGGCAACTGCCGGGACGGAACTCGACGGCTTTACGCGCACGTCAACCACAAACCCGACATCGCCAAAGTCTTCAGTTGTCGTCAGTGTCGCCTCGCTGTCGCCGGTATGTGCCAGGATCCAGTCGCGGGACTGCCACCCCTTTCCAGACAACTCCCAACCGTCGAGATCAATGCCGTTATAAAGGACACGGAATCCGCGATCGACGATAGCAACATGCTGGTCATCGACGGGCGTATCCGGCAACACCTTGATACGTAGATTTCGGTAGTGGACGACACCGCCTTCCGATTCAAGGCAGATATAACCCTTACTTGGAACGCAGTCTGTGCCTCGCGTGACAACCTTTCCGTTCACGGCGAGCGAGATGTTCCCATCGCGACATTCAATTCGATAGTGGTTCCATTCTGGGCTTGGTTTAGAACGGAATTCCGTCGGGAACGCCCGACTCCCGCCACGCCCATTGATCGGATTCATGGTGGCACCGTGAATTGGAAAAATATCACCATGCGTCGTGTGACCACGACCATTTCCGTACGCGTTCTCCAGCACTTGAACTTCGATACTGCGGTGGAACGGGACGCCGCGAGCGGTAATGTCGTCGGACCACACGAACACACCGGCATTGCCACGCGGCCGCATGTGTCGCCACTCTAATTCCAGGATGAAGTTCTGGTACATCCGAGTCGTACGCAACTGGCCAATCGGCTTGCCCGAGCAAATAAGCATGCCGTCACTGAGCGACCACGTCGACGGCGCTGTGTTGACACGAACCCAACCGTCCAAGTTCGACTTGCCCAGCAATGGGCGAAAGTCCGCATCGGGCTCATCGGCCCAAGCAGAACAGGCGAGGACGGCGACCAGTAGCAAGCAACTGCCAACTCTATGCATTCTCATTTGTATGGGATCTCACCGACAAGTTAGTGGCCTTCATCACACCGCCTCATCTTAAGCGAATCCTCAGGCTCATGATGGCGCATTTTGGGAGGGCGAAGACGATCGGGAGGGCGAGGCTCCTGCCGAGCCGAGTGCGTATTGCGGCTCGGCAGGAGCCTCGCCGCCTCGCCCTCCCGTCCTCACAACGATTCCATCTTCTGGACCGTGAAGCGCCAAGGAAAGAATCGTGGAGGAAATCGACATCACGCGGCGAGTCGCTTTGGATAGTATATGCTGGGCCGATCGTAGCCTCCGCGTGCTACGACCCGATTGCAGGGAGGAAAAGATGCGGTTTCGATTGATACTTGCCTTGGTGATAGTGGTCACTCTCGGTGAGGTGGCCTCGGCTCAGTTTACTTTCCGCCAGCGGAACAACGGGGCAGCCGCTCGCTTCGGCTTCGGAAACTCTCGCTTTCGCGCCGGCTTGACCGCCGACCAGGGAAGCAGCATCTCGACATCCATGAACGCGCCGACCCTCACGATACCGGCGAACGGTTCGGGGTCATTTTTCAGCGGAACACTTCGGCCGTTTGTCACCGGTTTCACGCCGGTCGTTGGCCGCGGCGGCTTCTACCCGACACCGTGGCAACGACGCGTCACAAACGTTGGTCAGCGTCAATGGTCAACGGCGGTCGATCGAGGCGTTGATCGGCAAGCTCAACGGGAGGAAGCGCGCTCGTCGCGCCGATTGCGCGTGATCGAGAGATATCAGCAACGTGCTGAACACGAGCGGCGGATGGGACGTGATGCGGCTGCGCGGATGTACTATCGGATGGCTCTAAAGCGAGCAAGCGGAGAGCAGCGCGAGATCATCGTGGCAAAACTCGAAGAGCTGGAGTGACCCCTTCCGTGCGGGTCTGCCCCAGCTCAATTTGATTCGAGAATGTTGTCCCGACGAAATTGTGGCGAGCGTCGCGCCGCTGTCTTAAAAATCGCCGGTCAGCACGTCCGACAGCTTCTCCGACCAGTTCCCCCAAAGCTCATTGACGAAGCGATCAGAATCTGAGCGGCTGACCCACCAATTACCATTCGCGTAGCCGAGGATGTCATCCTTACCATCACCGTTGAAGTCGGCGACTCGGATGTGCAACCAATCAACGGCTGTGGACCAATCGCCCCACTTTTCATTCACGAATCTGCTGCCGTTGGAACGGGCAACCCACCAAGCTCCGCCGGATCGACCGATGATGTCCATCTTGCCATCGCCATCAACATCTCCGATGCGCACATCCTGCCATTCAGCTCGTGTGGTCCAATTGCCCCACTTCTCTTGGACGAACTCACTTCCGGTAGAACGACCGACCCACCAGGTGCCGCCGGTGCGGCCCAAGAGGTCGGCGCGACCGTCGCCGTTGACGTCGGCCATCCGCACGGTTGTCCACTGGAGCCGTTTCGCCCAGCGACCCATGTATTGATTGTTGAATGTCGATCCAGTGGAGATGGCAGCCCACCAGGTGCCGTTTTGAACCATGCGACCGACGATGTCCGCGCGTCCGTCGCCGTTCACGTCGGCCGCCATGACGTATTGCCAATCGACCTTCGACGACCATTCACCCCACTGTTCGTTCACGAATCGGGAGCCGGTCGAACGGGCGACCCACCAAACACCGCCGACACGGCCGACGATGTCGGTTCGACCATCGCCCGTGACGTCCGCTAATTTGACGTCTTCCCAATCGGCACGGCCAGACCACGAACCCCATTTGGCATTTTCGAAGCCGGTTTCTTTGCCGAGACCGACCCACCAGTCGCCGTTGGAAGCACGACCGACGATGTCGTCGACACCATCATCGTTGACGTCGCCGGTGCCTAGGTCTTGCCATTGTTCCTTACCCGACCAGATGCCGGCGTCCTTTTGCTCGAAGCTGCTGCCAGTCGAGACACCCGCGATCAGCTTACTGCCTGACCGTGCAATAAAGTCGGTACCGGGTACTGCAGGCGTTGCATCCGTGTTGCCACGAATGTCGATAGCCAAGGTCGAGGACGTCACCGACTCTGAGTCGGATACGGTGTAGCCAAACGTGCCGGCAATTGTAGCGCCGTTGTTGAGCGCGTTGACCACGACGTTCGAATTGTCCAATGTGTATTGGTAAGTGCCGTTGGATCGCAGCACCAATGTGCCGAAGTTACCCGTCACCGATTGCCCGATACCAGCCGCACTTCCATTGACCCGCACGACGGTCAAGGCATCTCCATCCGGATCAGAATCATTCGTTAGCACATTGCCAGAGATCGGGTTGGTGCTGCTATCCTCGGTGATTGTGCCTCGATCGGCGACCACGACTGGCGGCCGATTATCGGTGCTGCCATTGATGGTAACGGTGAGCCGACCGTTATTGGAGGCTCGACCATCGCTCGCGGTGTAGTCGAACGTTTCGGTCAGCGTCTGTCCCGTGCTCAATGCGTTGACCGCCTGGTTTTGATTGTTCAGCGTGTACCGATAGGTACCGTTGGCATTGATGCGAATCGTGCCGTAGGTGCCATTGATTGTGGAACCCACGTTGCCCAACGCTCCTTCCACGCGACTGACCGCCAGCGTGTCTCCATCGGCATCGGTATCGTTGGTCAGCACGTTGCCAGAGACCGGATTGGTACCATCCTCGGTAATGGAGCGAGAATCGTTGACCGCAACAGGTGGCCGATTAACGACGTCGGTGCGTCCGTTGATGGTGATCGTGAGCCGACCGCCGTTGGCAGCCGTGCCGTCGCTGACCGTGTAGCCAAATGACTCGGTTAACGTCTGCCCTGTATTCAAAGCGTTGACGGCGGCGTTGGAATTGTTGAGCGTGTACTGGAATGTGCCATTTGAATTGATGCGAATCGTGCCGTAGGTGCCGCTGACGGTCGAACCGACGCTAGCCGCAGTTCCTTCCACTCGGCTGACTACCAGTGCATCTCCATCCGCATCGGTATCGTTCGTCAAAACGTTGCCAGACACCGGATTGGTACCATCTTCGGTGATCGAGCGAGTGTCGTTCACGGCGACGGGCGGTCGGTTCACCGCGTCGGTGCGACCGTTGATGGTAATGGTCAGCCGGCCGTTGTCCGAGGCGCTGCCATCGCTGGCGGTATAGTCGAATGCTTCCGTCAGCGTTTGCCCGTTGTTGAGCGCGTTGACGGCGGCATTCGAGTTGTTGAGTGTGTATTGGTACGTTCCGTTCGAGTTGATCCGAATCGACCCATACGTGCCGTTGATGGTGGAGCCCACGCTACCTGCGACGCCTTCGACGCGACTGACGGATAGTGAATTGCCATCCGCATCGGTGTCGTTCGAAAGTACATTGCCAGAGACGGGAATGGCGCCATCTTCGGTGATCGAACGCGAGTCGTTGACGGCAACCGGAGCTCGGTTGTCCGTGATGCCGTTAATGGTAACCGTGAGCCGGCCTACGTCGGCAGCGGTACCGTCACTCACGGTGTAATCAAACGATTCGCTCAGTGTTTGCCCGGTATTGAGCGCGTTGACGGCCGAATTCGAATTGTTCAGCGTGTACAGATAGGTACCGGTCGAATTAATCCGAATCGTCCCATACGTGCCGTTGACGCTGGAACCGACGTTGCCCGCAACGCCTTCGACGCGACTGACAGTTAGGGAATTGCCATCCGCATCGGTGTCGTTTGTGAGCACATTGCCGGTGACAGGATTGGTGCCATTCTCGGTGACCGAGCGCGAATCGTTGACGGCAACCGGGGCTCGATTGTCCGTGCGGCCATTGATGGTAATCGTAAGCCGTCCAACATCCGACGCGCTGCCGTCACTGACCGTGTAGTCAAACCTTTCGGTCAAGGTCTGCCCCGTATTCAGTGCATTGACCGTCGAGTTGGCATTGTTCAACGTGTACTGATAGGTACCCGTCGAGTTGATGCGGATGGTCCCATACGTGCCGTTAATTGTTGAACCGACATTACCGGCCACTCCGGCGACGCGACTGACATTCAGCGAATCTCCGTCCGCATCCGTGTCGTTGGTAATTACGTTGCCGGAGACCGGATTGGTGCCATCTTCGGTGATCGACCGAGAGTCGTTGACTGCGACAGGAGCCCGGTTGTCGGTCGTGCCGCGGATAGTAACGACCAGTGACGTCGAATTGGTTCCTTGCCCATCAGATGCCGTGTACGAGAAACTGTCGGTTAACGTCTGTCCGTTGTTGAGTGCGTTGACCGCGGCATTTGAATTGTTCAGCGTATAGGTGTAGTTGCCGTTGGCGTTCAAGCGGAGAGTTCCGTAGTCGCCCGCGACGTTGGTGCCAACATTTGACGCCTGACCCCTTACATTCACAACGGTCAACGTGTCATTGTCGGCATCGGTGTCGTTGGTCAGAACATTGCCAGAGACGGGATTGGTGCCATCCTCTGTGATCGAGCGATTGTCGCCAACCGCGATCGGTGGTGAGTTAACAACATCGGTCCTGCCATTGATGGTGACGGTAAGCCGTCCGGTATCCGCCGCACTGCCATCGCTAACCGTGTAGTCAAAGGACTCAGTCAACGTCTGGCCGCCATTCAAACCGTTGACCGTCGGATTTGAATTGTTGAGGGTGTATTGGTAGGTGCCCGTCGAATTGATTCGAATCGTTCCGTACGTACCGTTGATCGTGGAGCCGACATTGCCGGCGGATCCTTCAACTCGCGTCACCGTCAATTCGTCATTATTGGGATCGGTGTCATTGGACAGTACATTGCCCGAGACCGGATTGGTACCGTCCTCGTTGATGGAACGCGAATCGTTCACAGCAACCGGAGCGCCGTTGTCCGTCGTGCCATTGATCGTGACCACCAACGACGTCGAATTATTGGCCCGCCCGTCGGACGCCGTATAGGAAAAGCTGTCTGTCAGCGTTTCGCCATTGTCGAGCGCATTGACCGTGGAATTCGAGTTATCCAGCGTATAGGTGTAGCCGCCGTTGGCATTGATCCTGAGAGTACCGTAGTTGCCGGTCACATTCGTGCCGACATTCGCTGCTTGTCCTCGGACATTAACGACGGTCAAGGTGTCGTTGTCCGCGTCGGTATCATTATTCAGAACATTACCGCTCACAGGATTCGGATTTCGATCCTCCCGCACGGAATTGGCGTCCGGGAAAGCAATCGGTGGGGCATTATTGTTGTCGTTGCCGGCCCCTCGAATCGTGATTCGTACCGTCGAAGAGGCGCTTAACTCGGAATCTGAAATGGTGTAATCAAAGGTGTCCGTCAGCGTCTCACCGGAATTTAGAGCGTCGACCGTCGGATTCGAATTATTGAGTGTGTAAGAGTAGCTGCCATTGGCGTTCAACCGGAATGTGCCGTAGTTGCCAGCGACGTTTTGGCCGACGTTGCCCGCAGCACCTTCTACACGCACAACCGTCAAGTCATCATTGTCCGGATCGCTGTCGTTATTCAACGCATTGCCGGAAACGGGATTCTGGGCGCTATCCTCTGTCACAGACGTCGTATCAGGCAACGCGGAAGGTGCCCGATTATCATTGTTGCCACCACCACCGGACGTGCTGAAGCCCGCTCGCACATAATTGTTCACAGCATCCGCGGTGTATTCGGGCCGCCAATTCGTTCTCGACTGCTTGCGAGCTTCAGCAATGAAGGCGTCAAAAGAGGGCGGTCCGCCCAGAGTTAGATTGTAACTGCCCGCCGTGCGATTTGGATCGAACCAATTGACCGTTGCCGAGTCTTGGTTACTGCCACTGATCGGAGAATGCTCAGAGTAGAAGTTGTTCTCCTCACTACTGATCGTAACGTCTGGGCTGCCCTGCCCGTTAGGACCACCTCGATACCACTCATAAAAGATGTTGTCACGAAGATTGATATTCCGAGACGGGTCGTCGCTCGTGCCGCTGATCCGGATTCCGTAAGTATTTGTCAGAACACTAGAATCATGGGCAATGATGTTCCCGGATGTGGTATTGGATTTCACATCTGCCAACTGGATGGCCGTACCACGTGGCGTCGTGGAATTCGTGTCGTTCCCGTTTAAGATCACGTTATTGCTGATCACGCTGTCGACACCATTGGGGTAGGTCGACCACGGATCGTCCCCGGGATAGCCGACAATCGCGGTGATTGGATTCTCAACGAAAAGATTGTTCGACAGATTACCACCGGGGCGGAGCTGAATGCCGGTCGCCGAAGCGCGTGAAATGATGTTGCCACTCACGTTGTAGTTGTCGTTCCCAACGTTTTGCACGTAGATGTTGTGATTCAAAATTGTGGCCGAAGCATCACGCGAGCTAGCCCAACCATTGTGGTCGAGCACATTTTGTGACAGGGTCACGTTGCTTAGGTTGTACAAGAACAGCCCGTGAGAGAAAGAGCCGGAAGTATAGTTGTCGACGATAATCGATCGGAAGAGCGTGACGTTCTTGGTGTCTGTATTCGCATGCCGGTTCTGGATCACGATTCCCATCGTGAAACCTTCGACGTACAAATCCTCGAACACGATGTTCTCGCCACCCCGCACCCAGTCAACTCCCGAATAACCTCCCGATCCGGGAGTAAATTCGGGTGAGTCGTAATCGTTTTTGTACTGGTGAAAATGAATCCCCATGAAGAAGACGTTGCTTGTCGTCCCCGCACCGTTTGATTGCAGACCATGTCCGCTTGTCTTTAGCAGCGGGCGATCACCGTCGCCGTAGGTGGATACGAGCTGGGGTTCCTGCGAGCTTCGGCCTGACGTCGACCAGCTGCCCAACCCCTGGTCTACCCAGATGTCCCCTCGTTTGAGCAACAGCCAATCAGGCGACCCATCTCTGATCAACGACTTGCCCGCGGCAATCGATCGTTTCGCGGTCTGCGGCGTTAGTCCATCATTTGAGTCATTGCCTTGCGAGCTGCTGACGTAAACCGTGCGTGTGTCTGCGCTGGGATCAACAACGGTCCAACCGTCGGAATTCGAACTAACAGCCAACAGAGTTCGTGACTCGAGATCTTCAAAGGTCGATGTGCGTAGCATGAGTCTCACCAGAATGAAGGGGCATAGTGAATCGCTGACGAAAAGGGTCGATCTGTCAGCTGCAGATCTACGTCATCACGGGATGTGAAATGACGAAAGATCCTCGGCTAACGGACAAACGCGAAAGGGGAAGGACAAAGTTGTCCTTTGATTTGATATTCGCGGCCGTCGCTGCAAAGCTCCGGTCCACAATTCGATGTACAGCGGTGATGCGATTCGCAGCTGTATAGCGATCGGTCGAAACGGCAGATGAATGACCAGCTGCTGTGCAGCCGACTGAAAATGCCAAATCGAAGCCGAACGCGCCTTCAATCGTTGCCATCAAATACGCAATCAAGATCTTGGCAACTCGGCGAACGTTCTCCGTTGGAGTAATTCGTCGCCTACCAGAAAGGACTCGGACACGAACTCGTGCCGCTACGCGGCCCAAGAACGTATTCATCTTGGCCACCTGCGTGATGACGTTTAGCGAAAGGGGGAAAGTGCAACCAAACAACTCTACGTCAATTCGGGCCGGAAGCAATTAAATGTTTAACGCACCTTTTGTACGAGGACTGTCTTGAATTAAAGTCCGTTTTTGAAGCTGGGCTAAAGATTGAAATGACAACATTCAAAAGTGTTGTGCAGGCACCTGCAGCATGAAGAATGGGCTGCATATGAATTGCATGCATCAGCTTTTGAGGCGTGATATCACACGCAAGCATCGTCGCTTTAAACGATCTTTTGCGAATGGGCTTAAATGTTATTTCAGCGTCGCAAACAACTGAATTCGAAATAATTATCAAAAGGCAAACAAGAAGTTTGCGACGGCTCGGAAGCGCTATGCGCAAACATCGTTCAAGAGCGACTTCGGTTGTCCGCAAAGCATACTTGCATTCGCTTTATGCAGCGCACTCATTCACTGTCTCTCAAGCGCGCTAATCGGCAAGGTCGCATTCAGTACCGCGTGTTTCTTCGGCAAAGATGAGGAGTCGCGGGGGCCCACTTCCGCAGGCCTACGTCCGTACTCCGTGGGATGGTTCACTCCATGACAGAGGCACCAAAGCTCACGGTTTGGTCGTTCCGGACATTCCTGAATCGGAATACCACCGTAAAGGCAATCAAACCCGTACATTCCGATTTACATGACGACGGTCCCACCGGAAATCTTCGTATGGATGCGGTAACCCGTTGATTTTGCCACGTTCAAAAACAGAATGAGGCTCAGGGATTCGGTCCTTGAACACCCCTCACTTCACAACGATTGAGCTTGCGATGGAACGTCCAATACCTGCTTGGAAGCGAGCTCATGTCCCACCTTGTTGTCACCATGACATTTCGCCTGCATTCCGCGAAACCAGCCAACGTGGTCAACGCGTTGACCATCGACGTCGAAGACTTCTTCCAGGTCACGGCATTTGAACGCCAGATCGATCGGTCGGATTGGCCGTCGTATCGTCCGCGTGTGCTTGACAATACGAAGCGACTCTTAGCGTTACTAGAAGAACACCAAGTGCGTGCGACGTTCTATGTATTGGGCTGGGTCGCAGATCGATTTCCAAAGCTAGTTCGAGAGATCTCTGATCAGGGACATGAGGTCGGATCACATAGCTATTGGCACCGGCTGATCTATAATCTTTCGCCACGCGATTTTCACGAAGACCTGCGGCGATCACGGCTTGCCATCGAAGATGCAACCGGAAAGCCCGTGCATACCTTTCGCGCGCCAAGTTTCTCCATCACCCGAAAGTCGTTGTGGGCTTTTGACATTCTGGCGGACGAAGGCTTCCACAGCGACTCGAGTGTTTTCCCGACGCGACATGACCGTTACGGAATTCAAGGCGCACCGGTTAACATTCATCAGGTCAAAACACCATCCGGAGACATCTGGGAATTTCCGATGACGGTCGTTCAACGCGCGGGAATAAACATCCCTGTTTCAGGCGGTGGCTACTTTCGTTTATATCCTTTGTCATGGACGACGAGCTGGCTTCAGCTAGTGAACCAGGCTCAACGACCATTCGTATTTTATCTGCATCCGTGGGAAATCGACCCACAGCAACCACGTCTTGGCGCCGGCTCCCGCTTGTCTCGCTGGCGTCATTACGTCAATCTCGACTCGACCGAGTCGAAGCTCAAATCTTTGTTGAATCAATTTGAATTTGCACCGCTTACTGACGTGCTCCATCAGGCTCTTCCAGTCGATGAGCCCGCGAAAGCGGCGCAAAGCGTTTACCAGTGAGCGGTCAATCGACGATTCCGATTCCAACAGACAACTTGCTAAACCCCACCAGAATATAAACCTCACGCGCAGGAACAGCTCGGATATGAACACCCTGGAGGCTGTAACCTTGGACAGCTCTGCACCTCACGTCGGTCCTTGGAGGATTGTGACGAATGATGTACGGAGTGAATTCGTCGACAACCGCCCACCCGAGATTTCACCCGAGATTGCACCAGCGTCTTATTTCCGCTGGAAGCCCCTTGCATCGCGAGCTTTCGCCTGTGTGCTCGCGATTCCCGGCATTCCGATCATCGGAATCTTGATGGTCCTGGTTCGCTTAACATCACGTGGTCCGGCCATCTATTCGCAGCTCCGCGTCGGTAAAGACAACAGGACTTTCAGGATGTTCAAGCTTCGCAGCATGCGGTTTGACGCCGAAGAAAATTCCGGTCCGGTCTGGAGCCAGGAGAACGATCCGCGCGTCACGCCTATCGGCCGCTTCTTGCGCGATCATCATCTGGACGAGTTACCGCAGTTGATCAACGTCATCCGTGGTGAAATGGATCTCTTTGGACCGCGGCCCGAACGCCCCGAGTTCACGACCGTCCTAACGGCCGAGATCCCTACTTACCGCGATCGAGTCAAGGTGCTGCCCGGTATCACTGGTTTGGCTCAAATCAACCTGCCGCCAGACAGTGATCTCGAAAGCGTTCGCAGAAAGCTGGACCTCGATCTCGAATACATCGAACGGGCAAACTTCTGGCTCGACGCCAAAATGTTCTTTGCTACCTTCTTGCGGCTGATGGGAGTGCCGCGCGAATGGGTCATGCATATTGCCAAGCCGGAACGCATCAGGAAGCTGCGGAGACGTTCCGAGCACGCCGTTCGGAATTGACGGGCCCCCGAAAAGGGGTCAGGCATCTTTTCCAATCATCTTTCCGAGTGTTCTCTCGCATCTACGCGCCGTCGCTCGGACGGACATTCGATGCTACACCCTCGGTTGAAACCGTGACGCGCGTTGAATAGATCGCGGCCGGATCGGCCCGCTCGCTTAGACTGGTTTCCAAGTTGGCCGCCGAGCGCTTCAGCTGACCCTTGAATCGAGCCACACCGTTTAGGTTCACAGTCACGGGTTTATCCAGATCGAGCATATCATCGTTGACTAATACAGTTACTCGCTCCACATCGGTCGATTGAATGTCGATCGTCTGGCCCTTTCGGTCGGCTCGGATGACGGTACCCGGACGTCGGTCTTCCGCGCCGACAGCCAGCCAATAGAATCTTGCGTGTGTCACATCATCTTGCTTCCAGACAATCGATGGCGGTACTGGATCTCGCACGATCTTTGACATCCAAGGAACGGCAACGGCATCCTGTCGATCCATCCAATGGCCCTTGCCTTCGTGAATGATCGCTTGATGTCGATATCCATCTGGAGTCTCTTGTTGTAACTCGGACAAACGTTGCTTCCACTGCTGAGCCACTTCATTCCGGTTGTATGCCGAGTCGTTTGCTCCCATGTGCAAGGCAAAGCCGATGTTGCGCAGGCCGAGCGGTGAAGCATCGTTCGGATGACCGGCCATCATGGCCGCCGCGGCCCAACGATCGGCCATTCGTGGCGCGAGTTGATAAACGCCGTCACCACCTGCTGAGTAGCCCATGACGTAAACACGGTTCGGATCGACGTCTTCAAAAACCACCAAGTTCTCAATGAGTCGGTCGAACATTGGATCAATATGCGGTTGATGCCACAAGTCCCATGTGTTGGTGGGTGCGCGGGGTGCTACGTAGACGCCTTCATCTGGTTGATACAACTGCTTCTGATTCTCCCACTGACGATCGTTCACGCGAGCTCGGGTACCACCGCCGCCGTGGAGTGAAATGAACAGGCTTCTGCCGTCGCTCGGCTTCTCCCCATGCACGGTGTAGTCGAACTTGAGTGTCTTGTCACCAAGCTTTAGGGCTCGCGTTGCCATCTCCTCCGCCCTGGCTTGACGCACAGCGCTGGCGTGATCTTCCCAAAGCATGGTCGCAACCTGCTTCGCCTCGTCTCGGCTTAGGGCCGCATGACTGAAGGCCTGCTCGCTCAATGTGGGTCGCGTGTCACGAGCAAGCGCGAAGTACTTCGTCAGTTCTTCTATCGCGCGGCTGCTTTCCGCATCCGGCTCCTTGGTGGCTGTGGCGATCGTGAGTGTCAACCGTTGTCGTGGTTCGGCGGACGTTTGGAATGCATGCTCGACTGGCTGGCTTTGACCCACCGAATATTCGATGACATAGAAGGTCAGGGGATCTAGCATGACTTCCAAGCGATGGTTCGCATCGTCGTTCGGGCCAGTAGTCCGCGCTTTCTTTATCATCTTGCCTTCCTGGCGAATGACGATGTCTCCGCCAATGCGCTCGCCGCTGAGCTGACGTAATTCGACTCCTAATAGGATTCGGCCCGTGGGAATCTCGTGGTCGGATTGGTCGCCTGCGTATCGATCCGTGATGTTGACAGCCGCGACATAATCGACATCGCGATTCCAAATGAGGGGGAACGCTGTGCCCGTTGGTTTCCAACTCGACGCATAGATAGCGCGCCGCGGATCATCCTTGATCGCATGTGAGGCGTCGCGACTGAACCAGGTCTTGTTCAATCCTTGCGCGTTGTATTCACACGCCCCGGTAAAGTGCCACTTGCCATCCCAGATCTCGACCCAGCTGTGATTACCGCGCTTCTTTGCCCACCGAGGTGTGCCGGCAAACCGAGCGGGCACGCCCACCGCACGACAAGCGTCGATCAACAAAATCGACAGGCCGGTGCAGGAAGCGTATTTCGCCTGGATGGATTCCAGCGGACTTTGGTCGGGCTTCGGTCGTTTGCGCGCGTGGTATTTGACCTCCAGGATTCCGAACATGTCGCGATTGAGAATCTGCGCTGCCTCAGTTGCCGATTCGCATTCAGCGACCAGCGGCATGAAACGCTGGAAGAAGTCTGCACGCCATGCATCTCGACGCTCATTCACCGACGCATAGGGCAAGACGTCGTTGAAGAAGATCGCTTCAGGTATTCGCTTGCCCCAGGCCGTCGACTCTCGAGCGCGAAAGGCAAGCGCAACATTCTGAGTGATGTACTCAGCGGTAAGCTCACGGAGATCGCGCTCCGGCATGTAAGCGATCAAAAAGCGGACCGCGCGCAGTTGACGCTCTGGCGTTGACGCCAGAGCGGCTTTGATTTCGTCGCGATTGTCACCAGCTCGCTCCAGCGCAGCGTTGATCTGGGCATTCGTGACCTCAACACCTTCGGCCAGCACGGGCAATTCGGTTTCGGCAGACATTGAATGGTTGCCAAGGATCAGAAACAAGACACAGATGGGTGTAATACGTAGGCGAATGATGGCGTCGATCTCCTCAGGTATTCGTGGGAATTCCATGCAGATATCCATTTTAGACGCCTAACCCGATAGAATGAACCGATGTCCGCAACGTCCGCCGCAACATTACGATGACGGCGGGCACCGTTGTCTTTCGTTACTCGCGATCGAGCGAGGATTTTGGCGTGATGTCCGAGGAAAAACAGCACTGGACCGGTAGCGAGGATGTCGTCTGGTCCAACATCGACAACGCACTGGACGAAGGGGACGACATCAAGCTGGAGCCCATTGACCCCGAGACGGATAAAGCGCGGCAAGCGATGCGCGAGATGGAACAACCGCCGCTGAAAATCGTCGATGATGTCGTCCCGGAGCCGGCCAGGTTTCAGTTCACACTGCGACAGATTCTGATTGCCAACGCGGTCATCGCGGTGGCATTCGCCCTGATGCAGGTCTTTGCTCCCAGTGGCATGGCGGGGCTCTTCGGGTTCGCCGTCTTTGTCAGCGGGATTGGTCTAGCCGTCTATCAGCCGGATCATCCTCTGGTCACGAAGATTTGGTGGGGTATGGTCGCGATGTACGTTGTGTTTTGTGTCTATGCACTGCTGATGTCATAGCTCTTCGAGCTTCGCAACATGCACGTCCATTTGCGGAAACGGAATGCCAATGCCGGCTTCATCAAGGTGCATTTTGATGGCACGCATCATTTCCTGTCGCTTGGGCCAAAAGTCTGCGGCCGGAAACCAGCCCCGCACGGCCCAGTTAACCGACGAGTCGGCGAGCTCGGACAGATTCACCTGAATTCCCCTGCCCTCTCCTTCGATCACACCCTCAACTGCCTCCGCGGCGGCTGTGAGCACTTCGCGAGTGCGATCGATATCGGCTGAATAGTCGACACCTACCAGTACTTCGACGCGGCGCTCCTCATGATGCGTGACGTTTTCAATGATGCCGCTGGCAATCATCCCGTTGGGAACGACAATTCGACGATTATCCGGCGTGTCGAAGGTCGTTGTGAAGAGGTCGATTTCATTGACCTTGGCCGTGATACCAGCAGCCGTAATCACGTCGCCTACGGTGAAGGGTCGAAACACCAGTAGCATGATGCCCGACGAGAAATTGGACAGCGTGCCTTGAAACGCCAAGCCAATGGCAAAGCCAGCCGAGGCGAGTACTGCGGCAAAGCTGGTAACGCCGATACCGAAATACTGCAGCACGCCCAACAAGGCGCTGATCATGATCACGTAGTAGATGACCTTGGCAATAAAACGGCCGAGTGTCTCGTCAACGCGTGAGCGAACTGGCGTGCTGGCAACTCTCGCAACGAATGACGCCGCAAAGTAAGCGACGATCATGACGATCAAGGCAGTAAAAGCCGGAATCGCTAAACCCAACAGGATGTCACCCAATTTGCTCGTCGCTTGACCATAGTCGCCGGCGGTGAGTGCTTGTATCGCGTCCTTCGCGTCCTCACTGATCGTTTGACCCGAGTCGCTCAGGGCTTGCTCAACAGTCGCCTCCGGACCTGACTCGGCCGTCGTCTGTTGTTGTGATTGTGCTAAAGCGCATGCTTCCATGAACGGAATGCAGATCACAAGGATCAGCAGCGGCAAGTGCTTACGATTCATCCTCTTGACTCCTGAAAGATCAAATAAGTGTCTGGCCCACCGGCGTAAAAGCTAGTGGTTTGACCGCCCCACGTAAACGGGAGATTGGATTCACATGCCTTTGGCGGAATTACACAAGTTGACTAGACTGAAGGGCTACGCGGAATTTCAAGTCCCGGTTGGACGATACCTGGTGACGGTTCGAGGCCGCGAGGGATCAGGCGGATCGCTTCCAACTGGGCACTTGATTTTGGAGAACGACTGAGGCAAATCCGGGCGTTAGAGCGTGAAGCGACGTGACAAGCCAAGACGGTTTCTTAGAGTCGAGCAGTTGGAGTCCCGCCAACTCTTGGCGGTTGATCACGTCGTTCATATAAGTGTGGATGGGCTCGCGTCGCAGGGATTCGAATCACTCCTAGGCCTTGAAGAAGTCGCTCCGAGCGGGAAATACACGAATTTCCTGCGTCTCAGAAATGAAGGGGCTTCGACCTTCAACGCCAGGACGGACTATACGCACACCGTCACACTGCCAAATCACGCGTCGATGTTAACGGGGCGACCCGTTTTGGCGCCCGCGCAATCTCCGACGGCCGTTTATCACAACTGGACATCTAATGGTCAGCCGCCCGGGGGCGCGACGCTGCATAGCAATCATCCCGACAAAGACTATGTAGCCAGTGTGTTCGACGTAGTCCACGACGCGGGAAAATCCACAGCACTATTTGCGAGCAAGTCCAAGCTCTCGCTGTTCGAAGTTTCATATAACGCAGCCAACGGCGCTCTGGATACAAATCCCGCGGGAGGAGACAACGGCCGTGACAAAATTGATACCGCCTATTTCCTGCCCAACACGGCGGCGGTTGTTGACCGATTTGTCAGCCGGATCGGCGACCAACCCTTCAATTACAGCTTCTTACACTTGGCTGACCCCGATGTCGTCGGGCATTCGTCCGGATGGGGTTCGGCTGAATGGCAAAGCGCGGTGCAGGTGGTCGACGCTGGAATCGGTCGGATCCTGGATGCCATCGCAGCGCACCCCAAGATGAATGGATCCACCGTCGTGGTTGTAACATCGGACCACGGCGGTAAAGAACGCGGCCATGGAGATCCAGCCGAGCTATCGAGCTTCGAAATCCCCTTTTTTGTCTGGGGCCCCGGCTTCAGCGGCGGTACCGATCTCTACGCTCGATACGCCGGTCGAGTCGTTAATCCGGAATCGTCTCGGCCCGATTACACTCAGTCGAATCAACCGATTCGCAACGGAGACTCCGGCAATCTCGCTTTGGCCCTTCTTAACCTGCCGGCCATACCGGGGTCATCCATCAATCGTCTTCATCCCTGCGCGACCGGCAATGGCTGTGCTCCCTCCCCACCACCACAACCGCCACAGCCGCCACCGGTTGTTGTCGAGGCGCGTGACTACGGCGATGCGCCAACGCCGTTTCCAACGCTCACATCATCCAATGGCGCGTCGCATTTAATTGAATCCGGCTTTCATCTTGGCAGCCAGATCGACGCCGATTCGGACGGCCAACCAAGCCCTCAAGCGATCGGTGACGATGCATCCGGGAACGACGAAGACGGTGTCCAGCTGTTGACGCCGCTGGTGCCCGGACGGTTGGCACAAATATCGGTGACGGCATCCGCCGGCGGGTTGCTGCAAACTTGGGTCGACTGGAATGCCGACGGGGACTGGGATGATCGCGGCGAGCAAGTCTTCACAAACCAGCAGTTGGTGAGCGGCGCGAACCAACTCTCGATCGAAGTTCCGACATTGGCAACTTCCGGCACCGTTGCCTCGCGATTTCGTTTCGCTCAACAGTCCAATCTTCCGGCGACCGGTCCGGCCGAATCCGGAGAAGTGGAAGACTACGTCTTTCAAATCGACTCGCCCCAAAAACTGGATACGGTCACCGCTCGGGACGATACCTTCGTGCTGCAGGCCGGTACTCAGGAGTTCGTGACACGCGTACTGGCTAACGACGATGGCGAGGGGCAATTGACTTTGATCGACGTCGGAACACCCAGCCGGGGTGGATCCGTGCGGATCAGCAGAAGTGGCACCGAGCTGATCTATGCTCCGCGGGCTGGATTTGTCGGATTGGAAACATTCTCCTACCAGGTTCGCGATGAAAACTCGGCGGTGGGTGAGGCGAACGTCACCGTCGAGATCATGCAACCGGTGGCACCCACGCGCGATCAGGTACGAGTACGATTAGAGGCCAGGTCTGCATCGGATGCCGCCCTTGACGAAGTGGCAGTCGGCGAAGTGTTTTGGCTGTCGATGATCGTTCAAGATGTTCGTTCGTCGGCACGCGGGGTTGAGGCTGCCTACGTTGACATCGCTATGACCGGTAACGTCTCCAGCCGGGGGCCAGTTGAGCACGACCCGGCATTCTCGGGGGCAACTTCAGCCAAGCTGGTCAATGGAAAGATCGACGAGGTCGGTGGTAGCGCAACTTCGCCCACAGGTGACGGTGAGCAATCGGTGTTTCGAGTACCGCTTGTTGCCGAGGAGGTCGGGACCCTTCGTTTCGAGCTCGATGCTGCGGATGCGATCGGGCATTCGATCCGTTTGTTCGGTCGACAAGCGTCAGTGCCATTCATTTACTGGATTACCGAGCCACTGCAGCTGCGTGTCGTCGCCGAGCAGGAGCCGCAGGACCCACGTGACGTGGATGGCGACGGACTCATCACCCCACTTGATGTACTGCTGATCGTCAACGAACTCAATGAATTTGGTCCGCGACCAACAAACGACCCGATGAACCCGCCACCGCGGCCAGTCGACGTCAATAGCGATGGCTTTGTCGCCGCCATCGATGCGCTGCTCATCATCAATCATCTCAATGACGCAGACGCGCCAGTGGCTGCTGCACCCGCGTTACCTGACAGTCTATTGGCGGCCGCCATCCTTGATGAGCAGACGCTTGACGATCTGACCAAGCCGCTCGGGTAGATTCCGACCCAACTCCCCCAAAAAAGTCAACCAACACTGCCAACGTGTTGGCATCTCCCCCAAATTGAAGGTCCGTCGACTTAGTTCGTGTCGACAAATTCTCCAGCTTGTGATTTGACAGAAAAATAATGTGTGATGACCTGAGTACTATTGGGGTTGGTCGTTGTTTGTTAGATAGGGGCACCAACGAAATGGAAAGTCAGCATGACCCCACTTCGCGTTTTGATCATGCGACATGATCAGGTCGTCGACGTGCATTCATTCGACGATCCGAGGAAACATTTTGTCGAAGAATTCAATCGACTTAATGCCAACTCCACCTTTTGGGCGGTCTTTGAAGAAGAGGCGTCGCCGCCGTGGTCGAAGCGACTGCGAGTCGCGTGCAGCCCAAAGCGTAGTTGCGAGGAAGTGTAAGACGGACCTGATTGTCGCCAGCGAATCCCATCATTAGCACCTCCGAGCCCATTCGTCGGGATACGATTCGCTCGCCTGGAATGATGCAAACGGACTTTGATTTCCAACTCACCTGGCGAGACACCAGTGCGTTCATCGGCTAGGTCACGCGTTGCTGCGTGATTTGGCTGCCGGAATTTCCATTCAGAAGGAGAGTTCTCCCCGGGGAACTGAAGTTAAGGAGATACCTTGGAGTGACAGAGAAGTGTCACTCGCGTCCATGGCCGTTTCGCGTGCCGCCTCCAATGCCCTCTAAATCGACCCGCACCGATTTTGGGGGCGGCACACCAAGCGGCCTTAGCCGGAGTGACACGTGCGATCCCGAGGCTCTTTCGTGTGCCGTCTCTGCTATCTATCTGAATCGACCCGCACCGATTTAGTGGGGGCGGCACACGAAAGAGCCTGACCTGCAGTATCAACGCGTAATCGACTACCTGGTGTGCCGTCCCTGGAAACTCTGAATCGACCCGCACTGACCTCGGGGGCGGCACACCAGGTGGCCGAGTTCACGAAGAGAGTTATCGTTTCAGTCGCGAGCGACAGGAAACCCCAGAGCTCCGTTGGACGCAGCGTTTGTTTTTTTTCGCGCGTGTGTTGTCCAGGGCAGCGTCGCCGCTCGCCGCGTCGGCCTGCCCTGGGCTGTATTGGGGACGCGGCGTTGGGGCATTGCCAGCCTGCCAACGCCGCGATCGGCTTCTTCTTACTGACCCGTCTCCTCCGGTTCTGGCAAACGCACCAACCACCACTGCTGCGTCTGGCCGTCTTCGAAGTGCACCAAGGCGGAGGCATCGTCCTCAGTCAGATTGGAAACACCGGTCTCCATGATCGGCCAGTTCTTACCCTCGACATTCCATGCGGCTCGCTGACTCTGCTTGTCCACCATTCCCTCGATGGTCTGAACGGTGTCGGTCGCTGTGTTTTGCAGCGTGCCACCGATGATGCCATCCTTGCTAACGGCCAGCTGCAAGTACAACGTCGGATCGCTTCCGGTCGGAGCGCCGTCGTAAGTTACGGCAAACACACCCAGCGGTAGCCACTCGAGGCTATCGACGTCAATCTGCTCGGGCAGACTTTCGGCGATACCTTGCGCCTGCTGCGCGAATTCCTCCGACGTGGCTATCGCCTCACCGTTTTGATAGACCGATCCGTCTTCGTAGTAGACGTTGTCGCCGTAGTTGTAGTAGACAGGCTGCCCCCATCCCATCCATCCGGCGACGCTGCCCCAGGTTGCCCAACGCCACCAATTGACGCCGGGTCGGAAATTCCAGCGACAAGGGTGTCGGCCCCAGAAAGAATTGCCATACCAGCCGCGATAACGATTGGGATGTTGCGTCACGTGATCGCGAACGCCTTGGCGTCGGTCCTGACGTTGTTGCATCCACTCTTGCCGGTTCTCGATGCGATCTGGGCGGTTCGGACGATCGCCACCGGGTCGGTCGCCGACACCGGGTCGCTCACCTGGCCCGGGTCGCTCACCAGGAAGTTGCCCAGGTCGCTCGCGGCCGCCCGGACCGGGACGATCGGCTGTTCCCGGTCGATTCTCGTTGAGGAATTGAGCTGCGGCGCCGCCAGCAGCACCCGCCGCGATCCCCGTCCCCACGCCGGTACCCGGACGCGTCGAGGGTCGGTCGAGATTGAGGAAGTCATTGAGCTGACCTTGAGTCGGTCGATTACCGGCCCCCGGTCGATTTCCCGTCCCAGGTCGTGTGCCCGTTCCAGGTCGTGTGCCAGGTTGGGTGCCCGGTCGCGTGCCGGTTCCAGGTCGCGTGCCCGTTCCAGGTCGTGTGCCCGTTCCAGGTCGTGTCCCAGGTTGGGTGCCCGGTCGTGTGCCCGTTCCAGGTCGTGTACCGGTCCCGGGTCGTGTACCAGTGCTGGGGCGTGTTGAGGGTCGACCGCCGGTCGAAGGACGACTGCCGGTGGAAGGTCGTGTCGATGGACGACTGGACGGACGACTGGATGAACGGGGCGCCGAGCGGCTCATCGATGGAGACCTTCCGCCACCTCGCATGCCGCCGCCACCACGACCACCTCCCCCACGACCGCCTCCTCGACCTCGTGCTGCGAGATCCTCGCATTGCCAAGCCCCAAGCAATATGACGGCGAACACGACGACCAAAATGGATTTCATTTTCTTCATGATCAAGAGCACCTCTGCGCTGCGTTATGTATTGTGTGAGATGTTGCGGCGGCAATCGGGATTATTTGCGAACAATGATGACCTCGTCGAGGTTGGGCAAAAGCTCTCCGTCGACGACTCGATTGATTCGTTGCCAGCCAAAGCGATCTTCGTTAATCATTCGAATGATGCTGGTCGCCGATCCACGACGTCCATCCGGCAACGTGGCGGTCATTCGGACAATCCAGCGCTCGCCCTCCTTGGTCCACTCGCCTTCCGCAAAACCTCCATCGGAGTCAAAGACCCACGAACGAATGGCTCGTTGAGTGGGATCCCAGCCGATGATCTGCATACCGGCCAGATCTGTTTGATCGCCCCCCGAGATAGCGAATGAACGGGTAATGAAATTACGATTTCGAGTCCAAGAACACTCGGTCGTCACCGACTGGTTGCCATCCTCGTCGGTCCAATTGCCGATCATCCATTCCAGATCTTTCAGCTGCTCATAATGTGATAAGGCAACCGACGTCTCTTCATCCGTCGTACGATCGATCAACCATTGACCATCACGTTTGACATGAACAACGCTGTAGTTTGTCTGCGAGGGCTCCTGCCCGTTGCCTAAGACAGTTGCCGTCCCTCGTTCGAGAGCAACGTTTGGCGAAATGAACTCGATTGATTCGATAGCCACTTCAAGCTTCGCGCCTGCCCGCTCCTCAAATAGTTTTTCAAAATCGGCTTGCAACGCGGGTCGACCAGTGAGGCTCTCGCCAGTGACGCGACTGATGTACACGCCCTCGGGCGACCAATGCTGAGCCAGAGCCGCGGCATCGCGAGCATTGAAGGCGGCCACGTACGATTGGATCGACTTCTCGATGGCAGCGCGATCGGTGTCACGATCTTGCGCGCCGGCATGATCCGGCAGGCCAGCGACAGTGGCCAAGACTATGAACAGAACAATCGATTCAAATCTCATTACCTGGGTACTCCGATACGTCGTCAGTGTTTTCAGGAACTCTAGGATATGGAACCCGGCCAACCTCCAGTGTCGAGATTTCGCACGGGATTACCAGGGCTTGCGAGCGTCGAAGCCCAAATTATCAAAATACGTCTAGAAACGTGCTGAGTGTGGATTTCGACCCGCCGATTCGATGAAGCTCGAATCCGGCGTCATGTCCAACCTTTCAGCCATCGTTCGCCTAGGGCGCGATGATCAACTCGGGCGTGGCCAGCGTCACGCCTTCACGTTGAAGAATCTCCAGTTGAATCATCGCTCTTTGCAGAGCGGCCGCTCGACGCGGTTGCAGTTGCTGCATCAGCGGTGCAGCAGCATTCAAGACCTGTTGCGTCTTCCATTTTTGCAGCAGGTTGGTCCTTAGTTGTGTGTCATCGCTGTCGTCGGAGAGATCAGCAAACATCTGCTCCAACAAACTCTTTGGTCTCGGAAAGACGCGCACATCGTATTCTTCGAGGTCGGCCTTCTTGGCGGCAATGCGAATCGCGTCACTCAACGTGCCCAGCTTGTCGACCAAGCCAAACTCAAGTGCCTGTTGGCCGGTGAAGACACGTCCGCCCGCCAATTCTTCGATCGGCTTGGTCAGTCGATCTCCACGAATTCGAGTCACGTGACCTTTAAAGTCTTCGTAGACTTCATCCATCCAGCGCTGTAGAAGTTCGCGTTGCTCATCGGTGAACATCTCGCCGGAATACAGCATGCCGGAATTCTTGCCGCGGGCGATCGGATGCCAATTAATGCCAACCATGTCCCACATCTCACGTGTCGCAAGCTTTCCGGAAACAACACCGATCGAGCCGGTAATGGTCGACGCGTCGGCGACAATCGTATCCGATCCGCAGGCGACATAGTAACCGCCGCTGCCGGCCACATCACCCATCGAGACGACGAACGGTTTCTTCTCAGCCAATCGCTTCGTGGCCTGCAAGATGATCTCACTTCCGACAGCAGAGCCACCGGGCGAGTTGATACGTAGTACGACCGCCTTGACGCGTTCTTCGTCAGCCAGCTTGTTCAGCGCCTTACGGATAGGTTCGCTATAGGCAATCGCGGACGAAAGGCTGAACGGGCTCGGCTGAGCGTTGCCCGGCATGATCGCGCCCTCCACGTAAACGATGGCGACGGTGGGCTTCTTGCCTCTTGCCTGCTTGGTATTGCCTTGCAGGATATCGCCCCAGATCTTAAACACTTCAAACGGATTCGACAGATTCACAACCTTTCGTTTTGGCTTGCCGTACCGCTTGTCCCACTCGGCTTCTTCTCCCACCTCTTTCTCGACGAACTGCACAAAGTCTTCTCGATACTCGACCGCATCAATGATCTTTTGCTCAGCGGCGGATCGCGCCGAATAGACCCCGGTGTCGACCCATTGGCGAACGGTGTCGATTGACTGGTCGCGTCCCTCGGCGAGGAGATCTACATAAGCATTGAAGATTCCGTCGTAGAGCCATTTGTACATTTCCGCCGCTTCGGGGCTCGGCGTCGATCGTGTATACATTTCCCCGGCGCTCTTGTAGGCTCCGCAAGTGAGGAAGTCGGGTTTAACGCGAACCTTGTCGAGCAGTCCACGGAAATGAGGTTGCTCACCATAGATACCAGTTACGAAGACGTCGCCCACCGGCGTGACACTGACTCGCGAAGCCGCTGATAACAATGTCGCGCCCCCGAACGTCAGACTGTTGGCATGAGCGTACACCGGTTTGCCGCTCTTGCGGATCGCCAACAGGGCGGTGCGCACTTCTTCCAACTGGGCGCGACCCAACGACGCGCCGCCCAGCGTGACCACAACAGCAGTGACCTCGTCATCATCCTTGGCCTTCTCCAAGCGCGAAACAAGGCTCTTTAGCGTTTCCGCGCCTACGGTTCCAAACAAAGGGTCATCGCCGGTCGGAGATTCGAGGACCGGACGATTCAAAACGAAGACGGGCACAATCTTTTTGGTTTTCTTCTTGGTTTCTTTCTGCTCGTCTTTGTCATCGGACTTGACCTTCTGATCCGACGCCGCAGTGTCATCGGCGTGAGCAAGCTGAGTCGGTGAAGCCTGCAAACACAGCATCAAAAGGACAACCACCGGCATAGCCATGCAATGAATTCTGGACGAGGACATAGTCTGTTTCTCCAATGAACCTGTAGACGATCGCACACCGACTCTATCACCATTCAACATACATCGCAGAGCCCGGAAGAAAAGAGGGAATCGAATCGGCATGTGCAGCCCAAAGAAAGCTGCACTCATCGGGCGGTGGCAGAATATCGCTATCCACCTAATTTCGTGCCAGCGATTTCGCGCTGGCTCGGCAGGAGCCTCGCCTTCCCAAGCACGGATAATCGTGAGTTGTTCTAGTGATAGGCCTTTGGGCGACAGAATCAGCGGCTAATTCCTCGCTCCTCGCGACGCTTGCGGAGGGCCTCAATAAAGGCAGCCATTTCGGCTCGCTCCTGGGGGGTCGAGTTGTCTAGGCGCTGACGTCTCCAACGTTCGCGATCCTCTTCGGTACGTTCCCCGCGATTGCCTCGACCTGGTCCAAATCCGGACCGACCGCGTCCAAATTCAGGCCGTGCTTGTCCAGATGTTCTGGTGTTGCCGGACCGGCCACGAGCTGTCTGGCCAACCGCTCCGCGTTGGGTTTGGCCGCGTTGCGTTTGGCCGCGTCGCAGCTGGCCGCGTCGCTCCATCTGGTCAATTTGTTCATCGAGGAAGGCAATTCGCTCGTCCGACGACAACTGACTAAAGGTCTGGATTGTCTCGCGAAACCGTTCGCGAAATTGCTCACGCGACGCACGTCGAACGGCATTTCGTTGTTCCTCACTCAACTGCTCCATCTCTTCGCGAAGTTGCTGGCGTACTTCATCACGTTGTTGATCAGAGAGTTGATCGCGACCTTCACCAAACAACTGACTTTGCAGTTGTTGAACTTCGACCACTTGCAGGTCACTCGCTTCGTGCGACCACCACCAGTAGAAGCCGGCAAAGATCGCAATCAGTAGCAGAGCGTATAGCGCGCACCATTTCTTCATGGCAAGACTCCTTGAGGATGTGAAGTGAGCGATCGAAATGCACCGCCCAACTCGCGAATCAAAACGACTCGACGTGAGCATCTGCGAAGAGGACGTTGCGTGCTCCCTCGGCGCCCGACGGACCATGAAAATGATCGAAGTCGAAGGCGACCCAGATTTGCTTCAAAGGCCGCCTCTTGGTTAATTCCTTGCGTGTTTTACCGGCGACGCGAATCGCCGAGTACTCGTAGCTGATCCCTTCCGCAGCAAAGAACTCGCGATCACTCGGGCAAGCAAATAGCTCACGATTGTTCTCGGCAAAACCGCCCAGGACATCGGCGAGGTCTGGCTTATCGGGCGTAACGCTCGGCAGTTGGGCCGCGAGTGGAAAGCGTTTGTGGATGTCGACGTACTGCTCCATTGCCAGTCCGATTTGTCGCAGATTCGACAGGCAATGGGTTCGGCGGGCCGTTTCGCGGACAGCATTGACCGCCGGTAGCAAGAGAGAGACTAGTACGCCGATCACAACGATGACGATCAGCAATTCGACAAGCGTGAACGCGGAATGCGCGTTCGCAGGCCCTCGGCGGCTGCGCGCTCTCATGGCACATCTCCTTGGTAAACCATCAAAATCGCGGGCCTGACGGCATTCTCAAACATGGAACCCGTCAAGTTGTCGTGGGTTTCGCCCTGATTGAGAAAATTCAATCCTAGGCGCGTCAGAGTTTTCGAGTCGACAAGTCTGCAACTCAAGATTCCAACTCACACGGTCTACTTGTGCGATGCCAGTCCGTATACTGGTGAGACTTGTATTTGCAGACGACTCAAAGGGGCCGACATGAGATTGACAACGATGCAACTCGCCTTGGTGACCGTGATCCTGATGTCCGTGGCTGCCGATGCAGCGCAGCTAGCGGGAAAACGGCCAAACATTATTCTGATGATCACCGATGATCAGGGTTACGGTCCCGTTGGGCGGCATGGACATCCATGGATTCAAACGCCGAATCTAGACCAGCTGTACGACCGCAGCCTGCGTTTCACCCGCTTTCTTGTCAGTCCAACGTGTTCGCCAACTCGAGCGGCTCTGATGACAGGTCGGCATCCGATGAAGAACGGTGTCACGCATACGATCCTGGAACGTGAGCGTTTGACGCTGGACGTGACGGCCTTGCCGCAGGTCCTGCAGTCAGCAGGTTATGCGACCGGCATCTTCGGCAAGTGGCATCTAGGTGACGAGGAACCCTATCAGCCACACCAACGAGGATTTCAGGAAGCCTTCATTCACGGCGCTGACGGGATCGGTCAGGCTTACAACTGCAGCTGTGCCGACGCACCAAACAATAAGTACTTTGACCCGGTCGTTCGTCATAATGGCAAGTTCGTCAAGACGAGTGGCTTCTGCACGGATGTGTTTTTCACAGCAGCGATTGATTGGATCCATCGCGTCCAAAATGGTGACGAACCATTCTTCGCATACATTACGACGAATGCACCACATGGTCCTTTCATCGCTCCACCTGAAAACGCAAAACGATTTACCGACCTTGGTTTTGGCAAGTCGCAGGCTGGTTTCTACGGCATGATCGAAAACATTGATGAGAACGTTGGCCGATTGATGAATCGACTAGAGGATTGGCAATTGTTGGACAACACGCTCATCATTTTTATGTCCGATAACGGCATGACTGGTGGTGGGTCTGGGCAGGCCGGTCGTGCCATGGGAACGTCAAAGGATGGCAAACCGATGTTCCCCTACAACGCTGACATGAAAGGTCTCAAGGGCAGTGCCGACGAAGGTGGTGTGCGCGTTCCGTTCTTCGTTCGCTGGGATGGCAGGATTGTATCGGGGCAGGACGTGGATCGCATCGCGGCTCACATCGATGTGTTGCCTACCTTCGCGGCACTGGCAGGCGCCGAGCTGCCGGAGGGTCAAGTCGAAGGTCGCAGTCTGTTGCCACTGATTGAAGACCCTAACGTCGCCTGGGAAGACCGGTACGTGTTTACTCATAGGGGACGTTGGAAGACAGGCGAAGACCCGGATCTATTCAAAATGACCAACTTCGCCGTCCGCAATCAGCGATACCGAATGGTCGTCGACGCTCTGTACGACATGCAGAACGACCCAGGTCAGACCAAGAATGTGATCCACGACTACCCCGAAGTCGCCCGTCAAATGCGTGCGGCATACGAAGACTGGTGGCAGGAAACACGGCCGTTGATGGTCAACGAAGACGCGCCAATGTCGCCCACCCGACCCTTCCATGTGCTGTATCAAAAACAACTCGAGTCGACGGGAATTCCCGCATGGAAGCCAGCGGCGCCGTGAGTCTTTTCAGCAGACAACTGAAGCAACGCTAAGCGTCGTCCAGCCGGGCGATCTCGCGTTCGACCATCAGGAGCTCCCATTCAACTTCGGCTCGCTCTTCCTCAGAAGGGATCTCGGCCTGCAGGCGTGCTCTCAATTCGTCTCGTCGTTGTTGGATGCTTGTGGGGTCTCTTTGAATCATGGCACTGATCGAATCGGGCAAATAAAGAGAATGATCGAAACAGTCGGCATCCGAGCCAGCTCGATCGGGGGTCCACGTAAACCGTAGCATAACTTTGAGAGCTGTCGAACGCTCAAATCAGCTCGCTGATCAAGTCGCGTTGCTCCAGCAAATAGCGTGGTCGACCCGAGAAATCGAGAAAGGTCTGCGCGGGATCGATGCCCATGTGGCGATAAATCATCGCTAACACGTTTTCCGGGCGGTAGGGTCGATCGTCCGGACTTTCACCCTTGGGACTGGAGCGACCCACAACCTGCCCGGTGCGGAGGTCACCCCCAGCCAGCAACACACTCATCAACGCGCCCCAATGATCGCGGCCCGCATTGCGATTGATCCGTGGTGTACGGCCGAACTCACCCATTGCCACCACAAGCACATCTTGGTCCAAGCCTCGTAGATGCAAATCGTTGACCAAGGCAGCGACACCTTGATCATAGGCCGGACCCTTCGCTTTCATCCGCTTCTCAATTTGATTGTGGTCGTCCCAACCTCCGGCTCGCACGGAAACGAATGTCACTCCAAACTCGACCAGTCGCCTCGCCAACAACATGCTCTGCCCCACCGTGGACCGTCCGTAGGCATCGCGAATCTTGGCGTCTTCGGAGGCCACATCAAACGCCTTTCGAGCTAAATCACCGGTGACCAGGTCGTACGCCTCGCGCGTGAAGTGATCGATGGCGTGGACGTCGCCGCGATTGTCGACATAGCGACGCTGTGCATCGAGGCTTGCTAACAAGTCGCGACGCTGCTCGAGCCGTCCCAGGTTCATGCGACCGCTGAGCGTTAGGTTTCTTACCGTGAACTTCTTCTGATTCGGATTGCCACCGGTCACAAACGGCGCGTGCGCATTGCCAAAATAGGCCGCTCCGCCGTTCCGCATTCGCGACGGAACCGCAACATAAGCCGGAAGCCCAATCTGGTTAGGTCCGCGCAGTCGAGCCGCCACCGATCCAATGCAAGGCATCTCGTTCACTCCGCCCTTGCGGCCCTGCTTGTAGTAACCGGTCTGAGTCAAGTGACTGGACGGATCGTGACTGCTACGCTCGTGATGGATCGAACGAATGATGGCCAGCTTGTCCATGACTCGAGCCTGCGCGGCCATGAACTCGCTGAAATGAACGCCGGTGACATTCGTCGAGATTGCCTGAGCCGGACCGCGAAATTCCGCTGGAGCTTCGGGCTTGGGATCGTAGGTCTCCAGCTGCGTCGGACCTCCCGCCAGTTCAATATAGATGACCGAAGTGGTCGGCTTGCCAACGACGCCGGCTTGCGCCCGCAAGGACATGATCTGAGGCAACGACAAGGCGCCCAGCCCGAGACTACCGATTCTGAGAAATTCGCGTCGCCGGAGTCCGTCGCAGCAGCCGAACGATCTTCCCGTCAGCTCGATCATCGATCCGTCTCCTGGATTGAGGTGCCCCCACGCGCCTCTAATTCTAGTGCTGGGGGCCTCGCAAGGAAACGACAATGATCGCGCGCCAGGTTTGTCGGGGCAGATTCCAGGCCCTACGTGTCCGTACCGTTAGAAATCGCGTTACGAGCAACGTTCGTTCCGCGAGCCTTTGGGCGATGCTTCTTACAACTCTCGAATCCGCAGGTTCCGCCAGGCGACTTCGAATGGTCCGGCCTGCTTGCCAATTCCATGAACCTGAAGACCAATGAACCCCTTGGAATGCGTCTTGTAGATTTCTTCGTCGGTGATGTCTTCAATCGGTTGACCATTAATGAAGGTCTGAATCCGTGGACCTTGTGCCACGACCCGATAGTGATTCCATTCTCCGTCCTTAAAGTGATTGTGCGCGATCAGGCGTTCCTTAGGTGTCAGCCATCCGCGTCCTGTGGCCTCACCATAGACATAGCCGGCTTCTGCTCCGTTCCCACCGCTGGATTCGATCTCGACCTGAGGACCATTCACTCGACCCGTGTTGTAGACCGTGTTCGTGTCTGACTCAGTCTTTGTTTGTGAGCGAATTTGGACGCCCGAATTCAGACCGGGATCGACCTTGACTTCGAACTCTAATTCGAAATCGCCGTATTCCAAGACGCTACACAAGAAGGAGTTCGGGCTGCCTTCTGAAGTCCGTCCCACGATGGCTCCATCTTCCACCCGGTACGACGCCGTCCCATTTTTCTGCGTCCAACCTTCCATCGTCCGACCGTTAAACATCGATACCCACTCGTCGGCATCGACGGTTGTGACTCCCACCGAGCCAATGACAAGAACCCATGCAGCCCAACCCAGCAATCGCTTCATCTTTACAAACCCTCTTTCGACAATTGGTGTTGATGTGCCCACGATTATAGCAATTGCCGAGACTCCAAGTTTCCGCAGTGGACGTCGCGTGCGGATAGCTCTGTTTGAAGAAAGGTGTGAATCAACAAACTAGACCGCCTGCACCTCCGATCCAGTTCGAAAACTGCCTGCCTGAATGTGAACGAATTGGATTGACCTCACTGGCCGATCCCGGTACTATGTCATGCATAGTAGTAGTCCCTACCGGTTCCGCGCGGGAGTGTTTCTGTGCGGAATGCCGAGAACTGGGCTGCGCTCTCCCTCGGCGTGGCCAGGGCGGACCAGTTGGGCCTGAGAGATGCGCTGTTGCCCTTCTGGCTCGCTGCTGCATCGCGCATCGCTTGCTCGCTCAACGTTGAGGCTCGTCACGGAAAATGCAAACCTGGAAAACGCAATTACGTAAGGGAATCGTCGAACTCTGTGTGATGGGTGTGTTACGGCAGAAGGGCGAGGCGTACGGATATGAGTTGCTGCAAGCGCTGCAGGGCGTCGACGGTTTGTCTTTTAGCGAGAGCACGGTGTATCCGGTCTTGGCACGCTTGGCTGACAACGGGATGATTGCCGCCCGCACTGAACCCTCGCCGTCGGGTCCACCGCGACGCTACTTTCGCTTGACACCTCAAGGTACAAAACAGCTGCGTGTCATTCAGTCAGAATGGCGCTTGGTCTGCGATTCACTTGATCGTTTACTCGAAAAGAATGGTGATGAAAATGGCTGAATCCGAATCAAGCTTACCGGCCAATTGTCGGCAAAAACTCGATGAGTATTTGGACGCGATCGAGCTGGCCGTGCTGCAAACAACGGCGACACGTGAGAGTCGTCGTTCGGTTATCGACATGGTCGAAGCGCAAGTGATCGAGATGTGTTGCTCAAAGCTGACCGAGGAATCGAGTGCAGCGGAGGTTGCCCGCCTATTCGATGATCTTGATCGGCCGAGTTTATATGCCGAAGCATTCGACAAACGCGAAACAGGTCCAGCACCCAAGCGGAGGCGGGCAAAGCAAACGAGCGGCGTGAGCCACTACGCAATCGCGTCGGTGATTCTGCTGGCTGCGCCGTTTCCGTTCTTGCTGGCTGCTTTGTCTTCTGCCGACGTGATTCCGCTGTTTTATATCACGGCCTTTTTTGGCTGGATTGCGGCTCCCATTTTGTCGTGGCGCGCCCTGCAATCGATTGATGGCTCGAAAGGCCGCATCACGGGTCGTTTTTTGGCGACGATGAGTCTCTATGTTGTGCCTTTGATCTTGGCCAATAGTCTTGTGTGGGTCATCGGCCTCATACTTGATGGCTTGGCGATTGTGATCTGCATCGCTGCTACAATGGGGGCCTTTAATGCGGGCGCGGTTTGGTTGATTCGTTACGTGCTCGACCGATGGTTTCAATCGGAATCAAATGGGATTTCACCACCCGACGAGGTTCCGATGTCGGCCGGAACGGCGGTCGGTTAATTTGAGTTTCGTAACTGGCTCGCGATTCGGTACGGTCTGCTACCTTGCCTTGGAGTGTTTCATGCGACTCTTCCTTTTCGTCGGCGTTTTGCTGTCTGCGACACTTTGCGATCAAGTGTCAGCCGCTGAACGTCGTCAGCAGCGCCCCAACGTATTGTTTATCGCAGTCGACGATTTGAATCATTGGGTTGGCCATTTGTCGCGGAATCCTCAGACGATCACACCGCACCTTGATCGGCTCGCCGCCAAGGGTGTCAGTTTTGCTAATGCTTACTGTGCCGCACCCGCGTGCAACCCTTCGCGCACCGCTTTAATGTCGGGCATGCGTCCATCGACAACTGGCGTCTATTTGAATCGTCACAACTATCGCCCGCACGTAGCCCCTGAGCAGACCCTCAATTCTCACTTCCGGGCACATGGTTACTATGTGGCCGGTGCGGGCAAGATCTATCACGGCGGTGGTGGTCGCCGCGAAGAGTGGGACGACTATGGTCAGAGGTCACCCAATCGCCAAACAGGGGCTCACGTTCGGCGTACGGTTGGAGGTATCCGTTGGGCTCAGTTGAAGGGCGACGACGATGTCGTGCGCGACTATCACACGGTCAGCTACTGCATCGAACAGCTTGAGCGTAAGCACGACAAACCACTTTTTCTGGCGTGTGGCATCTTCCGCCCACACATGCCCTGGTCTGTTCCCAAGAAATACTTCGACATGCATCCGCTGGATAAGATCCAGCTGCCACCGCATCGTGAAGACGATCTTGATGATCTACCACCGATTGGGCGCAAGATCGCAGGCGCCATGCGTGATCATCGAAAGCTGTTGGAAGCGGAGGCATGGCACGAAGCGATTCAGGCCTACCTGGCATCGATTACTTACGCCGACGGTCAGTTGGGTAGGCTGCTCGACGCGCTAGAAAACTCTGAGTTTTCCGACAACACAATTGTTGTTTTATGGGGTGACCATGGCTGGCACCTCGGCGAGAAGCACCATTGGCGGAAGTTTGCCTTGTGGGAAGAAGCCACGCGAGCTCCGTTGATATGGGTGGCGCCAGGCGTCACACGCCGCGGTCAGATCAGTCGCCGCACCGTCGACTTCATGAGCATCTATCCGACTCTGTGCGAACTGACGCAACTCCCCATTCCGGCGCACGTTGAAGGCGTGAGCATCAAACCGCTGTTGGAACAGCCCGACGGCGCATGGGAGCGTCCAGCAGTGACGACACATGGATTCCAACGACACGCGGTACGATCCGAAAAATGGCGTTACATCCGCTACGACAACGGTGAGGAAGAACTGTACAACGAGATCGACGATCCTTATGAATGGACGAACCTTGCACCGGACCCACAGTACACGGACGTCAAGGCGAAGTTGGCAAAGTGGCTGCCAAGTGTCAATCGTCCACCCGTTGCCCGCCGCAATTAGACGTCACTTGCGTTTCGACCGATCGCCCGGAACCAGATAGGGTGGATCGGGAAATGGCGTGATCCCAGCCGACTCGGGCGACTCAAGCCAGTTATCAAACTCCTCGGCATTCCATTGGTCTGGACGTGCGGTCTGCAGAAACATCATCGCCTCGTCGAACGAGAATCGTTTCGCCGCGGTGTCCAGCGAGTTCAAGACGAGCACCCCACGTTCGGTCATCGCGACCCCATGAAGCTGTCCGTTACCTCGAAACGGTACACGCATATTCTGCAGAACAACGTGCGGAATGTCATCGATCATTTCAACGTCGAACGAGTCAAACGTCGCGCTGACAACTCGTCCATCCGGTGACCAGGCAAGCTCTTCGCCCGGCCGCACAAGCACCGCAGCAACGATCTTTTTCCGACCAGGCAATAGCAGGTGTTCTCTGTACGCAACGATGCCGTAGCGGACGGATCGTTTTTCTTGACCCAATTGGCCGAGATGCGAGATCAAGTACAGCCGCTGTCGTGCCATCAAGCCGCTGGAAAAGACCAGCCAAGCAAGCACCGCAATAAGAATGAATGACAGCAGAAGACTTCGCAGCGTGAATCGCGTGAGTCGAAACTCCGGGAAGGCGAGGCCAATCGGGAGGGCGAGGCTCCTGCCGAGCCAAGTACGTTTTGCAGCTCGGCAAGATCCTCGCCCTCCCATCTTCTTTTCCATGGATTCGTCTCGCTCGTCGAGGCGTTATTCATCTCGCTTGCTGGGTCTCTTCATGAGCGACACGACAAACCAGATGAAGATGCCCAACCCAAGGATCACACCGACGGTGAAGCCCAGGATATCGCTCCAGGAGATATTGAAGTCCATGGCGGAAACTCGGGTTTTCGTTGTGTACGTCGCAACCGGCCCTCGATAGCTTACCGATGCATGGCCGCCGCCGCGAGCATCGCCCCAACTCATTCGAGGTCGAGCGGGTGCTGTGAATCCAGCTGTCAGGCGACGTTTCAAGCTGGCGCCCTCAGGGCTGGCATCCTCAAATTCGGCATAAGCGGCACGATTGTCAAAGTTTACCTAAACCGCAGCCTCTTGGATCGCGATACGAGTAACACTGCGACGTGTTGTTGGGGAATCGAGACCCAAAACGCGTGCGAACAGCACTGCCGCAGCGAAGGAGAACGTCTTGGCGACACCACGGACCAGTCGCAGCTTGAGCCGAATCGTCGGCGGGTTGCTCGGCCTCTTGGCCGTCACTATCGATGTGAATGTGAATGCGCAGGACGCAATGCGGCCCGTGCTGCATCCGCAAAATCGCATCGACGCCACGGCTCCGTATAGGCCACGAACTTCCATCATTGATATCGCTCCGCCGATTCCGCAGTTCAGGGCACCGGCGCAGTTCAACGCACCGGCGCAGTTCAACGCACCGGCACAGTTCAGGGCTCCGACGCAGAACGACATCAATCATCTTCGCAACCCTCGAATTAGCAACTCTCGAACCTCGAATCCGATCCCGGCACCTGTCGTTGAAAATGGTCGTCGGCCGCGCGCGTATTCGCAAGCTGGCCGACACACGGTCGCTGATGTCACGTCGGGTTCTATTGGAAATGATCGTGCCACACAAGCGCGTGCTGTCGTTAATCGAAGCGACCCACAACCGGCACCCATCGTAGACAGGAGTGGCGCAGCGCACGCGAAGCCGGACAGCGGATCTGTCGTACCGGACAGGAAGCCGCCAAGGTCCGCTGGTATTGATCGTGACGCACAAACAGATGCTGTTGTCAGTCATAGAAACTCACAGCCGGCGCAGATCGTCGACAAGAGTCAGGCGGCGAAATCGAAGACCAGCAGCAGCCAATCCACCCTCTCAGCTGCCAAGCCGCGGCAAACAACCGAAATCGATCAGAGGACGCAAGCCGATACGGTCCTCAGTCGAAGAAACCCGAACCCGGCGCCAGCGCCCATCCTCGACAAGAGTCAGGCTGCAAAAACGAAGACGTACAACAGCCCATCTGACGTTTCAGCTGCCAAGCCACTGAATACAACGGAAGTCCATAGCGCTACGCAAGCTAATACAAATGTCCGTCGAGAGGCCCCACAGACGGCCCCCATCGTCGACAAGACTCAGGCGATCAAGGCGAAGCGGTTCAGCAATCAATCTGCGGGGCAAGCTGCTAGAGGGCTGAGTCCTGCGAGAATCGATCGGGCCACGCAGCCGATTGCTGACGTCAGTCGCTCGACTCCGGCGCCGATTGTCGATGGGAGTCGTACTCCGAAAGCGAATTCGGACGGCAAGGGACTTCCTGTTAGCGATCCCCCATCGAAGAATTTCAAATTCAGCACCCGTGAACCGACTCGAATAGACGTACCTGGCCAGCCCCATGATTGGCGGCCGGCACCAATTGTTGACAGTAGCCAGCGTGCAAAAAGAGAATTCAATAGCAGACGACCCGCTGTTCCTGATGGCAATCCGACGACGACCGCCGTCGCGCCGGTCAGCGATTCCGATTCCTCTCGCTGGCCGACAAGGCGGCAGACCGGTCACGCTCCGATTGTCGACAACAAGCAAGCTGCCAGCCGACAAGTGGAACAACCAAGGCCGGTCGCTCCCGCCGCCTACGAATTTGCTTCACCTGCTCCCACGCCGATCGCCGCCGAGGTTCTTCGCTCGCAAGATTTGAACGTGACATCGATCATTTCAGACGAGACGGTCATGGGCGAGGATGTTGGTGGCGAATTCATTGCAGCAGGCAATCCGTATGCGTTTCCCGCCAGCAAACCGCATGGTTTATCGGGTGGTCGTTCAGCACGTCGTACGGGCGACATCGAAGTGCCCACAACAGATCCGCGGTACGATCGCGTCGTCGATCTATATGGAGCTGACGGTGAGCTCATTCAACGCGTGCGAGAAGCAGTCGAGCAAACGGAGGTCGGCGTCGACACGACCGATGAGCGTTGGATTACCGTTCGCGGCAACGATCGCATTACCTGGGGCGGCCGCATCGAGACGGATGCTGTCAACTGGGTCGAGGACGAGCAGTACCAAGGTGCACCGGCAGGAATCATCGAACCGGCTGGACAACAAAATTACGTCGAGTTTCGTCGTTTGCGTCTCTTTGCCGCCGGTGAAGGTTACGGTGTATTCGACTATCAGTTGGAACTCGAATTTGCTGAGGACGAAGTCTGTGTCAAAGATGCGTACGTCGGCATGAAGGATTTGCCGTTCCTGGGGTACGCGTTGGTGGGGCATTTCCGAATTCCAATTGGCTTGGAAAATCTCACAAGCACACGCTTCATCCCCTTCATGGAACGCAGCCTGCCGGATGCCCTTTTGCCGGGGCGAGAGTTGGGCTTGGCTTTCTTCAACCATACACCGTCGATGAACGCCACCTGGGCATTTGGTGCGTTCTTTGACAACATCAACGATACGGAAAAACGACGGATTGATGATAACCAAGGAACGCGTGCCCTGGGGCGTGTCACGTGGGTCCCGTTCTATGACGAAGCTTCGCTTGGAACCTGTTTCCTTCACACCGGAGCTGCCTATCTGTACACACGACCCCGGTCAGAAAATCCGATCCCTGAGCCCCCTCCGCCAGTTCCAGGTGGGCGGCGCGTATCGTTCTTCTCGCGGCCAGAGATCAACCAGGGTGATCTTCTCATCGATACCGGTACACTGCTCGCAGATCAATACCATACGGGCAACGTCGAGATGTCGTACGGCAACGGTCCGCTGACGTTACAAGGTGAATTGACGTGGTCTTCCATCGAATTCACCGACGGTGGGACGTCCGATCTCTACGCTGCTTATGCCTATCTGAGCTGGTTCCTGACAGGTGAGCGACGCCCCTACGACCGCCAGTCCGGTACATTCGGACGCGTCATCCCCTACGAGAATTTTTGGGTCGTGCATACCGACCACGGCAAACGCTCTGGCTTAGGTGCCTGGGAATTCGCCCTTCGCTATTCCTATCTGAGCTTTGCCGACATCAACAATCAATCATTGCACGACATCACCGCGGGGCTTAACTGGTACTGGAATCCACACACTCGTTTGATGCTCAATTGGATTCATCCGATTGCGCACAACAGCGAGTTCGCGACCGACACGACTGAAGACGCACATGGGGACATCCTCGCTTTGCGCATGGCGATCGATTTCTGATCGCGGAAACAGAACAAACTCGCGAATACAAACTGCAAGCCGTGGGAGCTTTACCGTGAAAAGGATCGTAACAACATGCCTGTTGGTCGTCTTGGCAACGTCTTGGGTTCGGGCCGAGTCTGGCTGCGCCGACTGCGGAGCGATCATTCCCTCGAAGCTGCAATGCGTCAAAACCTATACGAAGGCAACGGCAGAAGTCATCGAATGGGGAGTTGTCAGTGATCCAGTATGCAAGACCCGTTGCCGTCTCTTTTCATGTTTGCCCTTCGGCAAAGGAGATTGCGCGGACTGTGATGGATATTGTGCGGATGGTTGTGACAAGACCAAACCCTGCAGGATTCGAGGTAGAAACCGGCTGATGCGCAGGACGCTGGTGGAGTACATTCCTGTGACCGATTACGTCGCTGCACCCGTCTGCCAGAGCTGTCTTTACCAAAGACTCGAGACTGAATCGGTTCCGGCTCCTGAAGGTGCTCCCGTTCTTGCTCCCCTGATCGATTCCGCGGCCGTGCAGAAACATAACGCAATGCCGGCCCGTCCAGTACACTGGATTCATTCGGAAACTGTTCCGACCGGGGCAGAAAACAGGTCAGGCGCACCTGAGGGGTGGTTGGATCGCATTGACCTCGCTTTGCCATTGCGAGCGCTGACATCACCGAGTACGTCGCGGGACCCGACGTCGACGTATCCTGTGCAGCGCTAAGATCGAACAAACCGTTGTATGTTGAAAGGACAATCCGATGACGTGGAAAGATCTGACAAGTATTTTGGAGTTTCGACGATCGCATCTCCGCCACGTTCTTCAATCGGCGGTGCTGATTGCCTTGTTCGCTGGGCTGCTGTTCAACTCAAAGGCAGCAGCTCAAACGAGGATCACGGATGTGATTCCGCTTGATCAACTGGACACTCCCACGGATGATCTGGTTCGACTCTCGTCGGGCTACGCCGAGGCTTTGCGAGAATTCAAAATCGCGAAACTTAGCATTGAAACCGTCAGTACGCTTCGTCCAAACGCGGTTGTGACCAACCTCGAGATCCAGATTGCTAACCTCAACCTGGAGGCTGCAAAGCGCAAGGTCGATCTACTACGTCTAATCGTCGAGAAGCGACTGGCAGCCGCAGAGAACAAAGTGCGCATCATGGAATACCTGAATACCCTGGGTGGCAAACCGGCAGAGGCGGTCAACGGCCCGAAAGAAATGGCTTCTTTTCTGAAGACTAACGACGAAGCCACGGTCGAAATCCTGCGCGCAATTCTTGCCATGAAATGACGGGCGACTATCGTTCGGCAAACGATTGAGCACTCTGGTGCCGGCCCCTCGCCGACGGCCATCGAATATTCGAGATCGCCGTCGGCGGCTTGCGTAAGGAGGCTGTGATCGAGGACGATTCGTTGCCGACGATTAACACAGCTCTGACATCGCGCCTTATCCTCGCGTGTCCACGCGTGAGACTCTATATTGATTGACTGACCTGGTGGGGGGTGATTTCTTCGTGGTGTGTCGAGTCCGCAACCATGAGCTCTCGTCGACGAAAGCAACGAAAAGATCTTGTCCGACTCAACGGGACGGAGTGTCTGGAATCACGTCTGGCCCTGGCCGGGGCCGAGATCTCGGCTGCTGAAACGGCACCCGTCGTCATCAGTGAAATCATGTACCATCGGCACGACGAGCGTGCTGATGGTGAATATCTTGAACTGTACAACCGCGGTGGCGAGAGTGTCCAGCTTGAGGATTGGAGCCTCACACGGGGCGTGCGCTTCCGTTTTCCAGATTACTTGTTGGCCGCCGGCCAGCGGATCGTCGTGGCCGCGGATCGCGACGCATTCGCCTCCGTCTATCCCGATGCGGCCATTCCACTTGGCAACTGGCAAGGCAAACTCAGCAATCGTGGTGAAACCATCGAGTTAGTCGACTCCAGCGGTCGCGTTGTTGACCGCTTGCGTTACTCGGACCAGGGGGAGTGGGCGGAACGGGTGCTTGGCGAGATAGATCATGGGCACCGCGGTTGGACCTGGTCAGCCGAGCATGACGGCGAAGGGAAGTCGCTCGAACTGGTCAACGTAAATTTGACGAACGACGAAGGGCAGAACTGGGCTGCCAGCGTCGTCGCAGGCGGAACGCCGGGCGCAGCTAACTCGGTCGCGCAGCAGGATACCGCACCGCTCATCCTGGATGTTGCCCATACGCCGGTCATCCCTTCCTCAAGTGATCGAATCGTGGTAACCGCCTTGATTGGCGACGATCATTCTCGCTCCCTGTCGGCGTCGCTGTTCTTCAAACTTGATGGTCAAGCCGACTATCGTCGTTTGCGATTGCACGACGACGGCTTGGGTGTCGATCGGATTGGAAACGATGGCATCTTCTCGGCCTCGATGCCCGCCCAAGCCGATCGATCAATTATCCAGTTCTATGTGACGGCCACAGATCAATCAGGCCTGACGCGAAGTTGGCCAAACACCCTGCGGACCACGGGCGAGCGTAGTCCTGATGCGCTGATCCAGGTGCTGGACGACGCACCCGATCCAGCGAATTGGTCACCGGAGGCCAACCCGAGGACCTACTTGATCATGACAGCCGCCGAACGTGCCGAGTTGGCGGACATCGGCGATGGTCCGCTGGACGAGGCGCTGAGTAACGCACAAATAAACGGCACCTTCATTCGTGTCGATGGTCGAGGCACTCATGTGAGATACTTCGTTGGGATTCGCAATCGTGGTGGTGCGAGTCGCATAGGTCCACCTAACAACTATCGGGTTAACTTTCCACATGATCGGCCATGGGACGAATCGGGGTCATTAAACTTCAACAGCCTCTTTGTAACTGCCGAAATCGTCGGCAACGCGGTCTATCGTCTCGCCGGCATGGCGTCCGCGCTCGCCTCACCTGTCGAGATGTGGGTCAACGGCATCAACGTTGCCGACTCATCCGTGCCGGGAATGTCGACCGTCTATGTGCAGGCGGAAGCCATTAACGGGCAATTCCCCGATCGTCATTTTCCCGAGGATGCCAATGGCAATCTGTATCGGGCCGAAGCAGCTGCCACGGAAAGCAGCGATCTTCGGTATGAAGGTCCGGACGCAGATGCCTATCGGGATACCTACCGCAAGATCACAAACGAGGCCGAAGACGATTGGTCGGATTTGATTCGTCTGACGGATGTCCTCAACAATTCACCTGAGGATCAGTTTCTAGAACGTGTTGATGAGGTCATCGACGTCGAGCAGTGGATGCGTTATCTCGCGCTGGACTCTCTCTTAGGCAATTTGGAAACGGGATTTGCGCTCGGCACCGGCGACAACTACTGGCTTTATCGGAGTGGGCAGGACGGACGTTTTCGCCTTATCCCGCACGACCTTGACACCGTGATGGGGATTGGCCGTGCGGCGCAACCCAATCGTAGTATCTTCAGCTACACGGCGGTTCCTGGCCTGGATCGCCTGTTGACTCATCCGCAAACCGTACCTCTCTATTACCGCACCTATCTTGACCTGATCGACGAGGTCTACAATCCACAGCAGATGAACCCGCTGCTTGATCAACTGCTGGGTGGACTTATGACCAGCGCCGAGTTGGCTGAGATCAAACAGTTTGTTGTCGAGCGAACCGAGGGCGTGCTGGCGCAGATCCCTCGCGAGTTTGCGATCACCAGCCCTTTACCCCAGGTCGACGGCTACGCTCGCTCGACGCAACCGGCAACCGAACTAACGGGTACCGCAGATGCACTCCTTACTCGGTCGGTGCTGGTAGGGGGACAACTGGCCGAATGGTCGCCGGTGCTGCGGGAATGGTCGCTGCGTCCAGAAGGTGACACTGAAACGAACGTGCTGATCGACTCCGGCGCGCGTTGGCGATATCTGGATAACGGATCGGATCTGTCGTCGCACTGGCGTACTCTTGGTTTCGATCAAGCTGAGTGGGGCAGCGGTGTCAGTCCGCTTGGGTATGGGATCGAAGAAGTTGCGACAACGGTTGATTTTGGCCCCAACCCCAATGACCGGTACATCACGACATATTTTCGACATTCATTCCAGGTTAGCGATCTCGCGTCAATTCAAGAATTGAATCTCCGTTTGCAGCGTGACGATGGGGCGGTGGTCTACCTGAACGGACACGAAGTCGCTCGGAGCAATCTTCCCTCGGGTCCTCTCGATTTTCAAACTGTCGCCACGAACTGGGTTGGCGGAACAGCACACCGTGAATTTCATTCGTTCCCGGTCGATGCGAGTCGGTTGCAACCAGGCGAAAATGTTCTGGCAGTGCAGGTTCATCAACGCAGTCCGCTGGACCGCGATCTTTGGTTCGACCTCGTCTTGGAAGCAAGCGTCGGTAGGCAAACTGGCGGTGTGAGCTTGCGCCCGGGCCTGAATCGAGTGACCGTACAAGCGCTCGACGGACCTCACGGGACAGGTGAAGAGGTACAGAGAGGGACGATCGACATCTGGTACGACGGCGCGGCCGGCGTCGATGCCGAACGATGTGACGAACTTCGCAACATAACGCATGTTGCTGATTCACGATTAACAGCCGGCCAGCTGTCACAGGACACGACTCTTGCTCCCTGTGGCCCGGCGTACCAGGTCTCCGGCGAGCTGGTGGTTCCAGAGGGAATCACGCTGACCGTGTTGCCAGGCACGACGGTGTTCTTCGAGGCCGGCGCAGGCATTACGTTCGAGGGTGGCGCACTCAATGCCTTGGGAACGCCACACCAACAGATTCGCTTTTCCAGGAAGGTCGGTTCCAACGCACCTTGGAACGGACTGCAGTTTCGAGATTCACCCTCGGACAACCAGTTGTCGCATGCCGTCCTTGAGTATGCCGCCACGGCCGATGGAATGATCGGTCTGGAGAGCTCAAAGCTGACCATCGATCATGTGACGTTCGACCACACCGATCGCTTCCGCATCCGCACCGTCAACTCGGATCTGGAAGTGAGGAATTCGACATTTACGGACATCTTTGCTGCAGATCAGCCGCCGACGACTGATAACAGTAGCGAACACATTTGGGGCAGCGGAATTGCCGACGATGGCCAACTATTAATCGAAAACAACCATTTCGGTACGACCAAAGGCCACAACGACGCGATTGACTTTGATGGCGCACAGCGTCCGGGACCGATTCCCATCATTCGCAATAACATCTTCGCGGGCAGCGGCGATGATCTCTTGGATTTAGAAGCAGATGCTCATATCGAGGGCAATCTTTTTCAGCGCGTTGCCAAAGACGAATTCAACGTGGCCACGGGAGACGCGAATGCCATCTCTGCGGGAGCAGGGCGCGACTATGTCGTGGTGCGAAACGTTTTCCACGATGTCGACCACGCCGTGCAGGTTAAGGATGACGCCTTTCTGACCTTCCAGCACAACACCGTCTACGACGCACACATCTCGGCAATCTATTTCGATCTTGAAGATCGGTCGCCCGGAAGAGGTGCGCTGGTTGAAGATTCGGTGATTGAAAAGGCCCCGCAAGCTTTCGCATCCGTTGAAGAAACAACCGATTTGCGGGTGGATCGATCCGTCGTTCCGGCCGCCGCGCTGCGTTTCGGTACAGACAACATGGCGGTGCCCGCGGGTTTGGCAGATCCCGAGAGCGGAGACTTTCGTCTGGTGGTCGGGTCAGTTGCAATCGGCAGTGGTCAACATGGCAGCGATCGCGGAGCGCTGGTTCCCCCTGGTGTTACCATCGCGGGCGAACCACCTTCGCTTACCGCACAATCGCAGGCGACGCTCCATCTCGGTGGCGCCGGCGTCACCCATCTTCGCTATCAATTGAACGACGGAGACTGGAGCGATGAACTTCCGGTCGACCAGCCCATCGCGCTGAACGACTTGCCAAACGGAACTCACGTTGTGCGGGCAATCGGCAAGAACTCCGCCGGCCAATGGCAAGATTTTGAGGAAGCGACGGAATCCCTTGCTTGGACGGTTGATCGCAGCTACAGCGGCTTGCGGATCAACGAAGTGCGCGCTGCTTCGCGGGAATCCTCCGGTGACTATATCGAGTTGTACAATGCCGGAATCAACACGATCGATTTGTCCGGTATGAGCATCAGTGATCGACGCGCCGATCCGCTGCGATATGTCTTTCCCGAGGCAGCGACGATCGCTCCCGACGGTTTCCTGGTGCTCTCAAGCGAGTCGATGGAGCCAGCTCCACCCTTAAATTTCGGTCTACGTCGCGAGGGTGAAGCCGTCTATCTGTTCGATTCGCCGAAACAAGGTGGAGCGTTGCTCGACTCTATCGAGTTCGGTTACCAAATCGATTCTTATTCCGTGGGACGTGTGGGGCATGAATCCACATGGCAGCTTACTAAACCAACACCAGGCCAACCCAATGTTGCTCAGCGCACCGGAAACCCCAAGGGCATTCGGATTAACGAATGGTTCACGCGTGGTGAGGTTCGTCATAACGATGATTACCTTGAGTTGTTCAACCCGCATCCGCTTCCAGTCAACCTGGGTGGCATGGCCTTAACTGACGACCCCGTCAGCCGGCCCGATCGTCACGTGATTCCGGAATTGAGTTTTGTAGAAGGCGGTGGCTACATTGTGCTACAGGCCGATCGCAATACAGATCGCGGCGCCGACCACCTGCCATTTCGCTTTGGAGCCGATCAGGGTCAATTGATGCTTCGTGACGTCGACAACGTCGTGATCGACCAGGTCCTTTATAGTTGGCAAACGATCGACTCGTCCCAAGGGCGTTTTCCGGATGGAGCGGATCGCATTGCTTTTCAAGCTTTGCCAACACCTGGTGAGGGCAATCGCGTTCGTGAGCAATCGCGACGAACGGTCATCAACTGGAACGATGCCTGGCGGTACAACGCGTCAGGCGAACAGCCACCGGTTGATTGGGCAACGAAGGATTTTGACGATGAGGACTGGATGGTTGGCCAGGCAATACTCGCGGCGGAGGACGGGGATCTGCCAGCGACTATTCGAACAACGCTTGACCTGGGTGTGACAACCTACTTCTTCCGGCACACCTTCCAACTGAACGTGGCAGACGAGCCGGAACTAGCCATGACGACGCTGATTGATGATGGGGCCATTTTCTACCTGAACGGCGTTGAGTTCTTGCGGCTGGGGATGCCTGACGGCCAAGTCGATGCAGCGACTCGCGCGAACCGCGGAGTGGGGAACGCCACGTTCGAAGGCCCCTTCCAGATCCCCGCCGAGTTGCTGAACGATGGGAATAATTTACTGGCCGTCGAAGTCCATCAGGTCAGTCCGAGGAATTCTGATGTCGTCTTCGGATTGTTACTTGAGCGGGTCGACGACAAGCAAGATCCGCTGGTCGATCAAGCGCTCGCTTTGTTTGACGGTTTACGCATTTCTGAGATCATGTACCACCCGGCCGACGACGACGATGTGGAGTTCGTCGAGCTGCAGAACACATCCGATCGAGAGTTGGATCTGACAGGAGTGCGTTTGGAGGGCGGTGTGCAGTATGAATTCGGTCCCCGATCGCTCGCGCCAGGAAGTCAGCTCGTTGTCGTACGCGACGTGACTTCGTTTCGCGCTCACTACGGGACTGAGATCGAGGTGGCCGGTGCCTACGATGGTAGGCTCAGCAACAATGCCGACGAGCTTCGACTTCTACTGCCAAGCCCGTTGGACGTCGGCATCCTACAACTGACATACTCCGAACTCTGGCACCCCGAAACAGATGGTGTTGGGTATTCATTAACCATTGTTGATTCGCGGGCACCGGCGAGTGTGTGGAACTCGCCCAGCCAATGGCGACGTAGTCACGATCCGGGCGGATCGCCAGGACAGACCGACCCGCTCATCGGTGATTTCGATCGGGATCAAAAACATACGGTACCTGATCTAGAGATGCTCTGTTCTGCCTTGCGCCGTCAATCGTCCGAGGCCCAATTCGACTTAAACCTTGACAAGCGTGTTGACCACCAAGACCTTGCTTGGTGGCTAAAGCACGCCGCTGAAACGGTTTCAGGAGATGTGAATCTGGACGGCCAATTCGATTCCAGCGACCTGGTGCAAGTCTTTCAGGCGGGGCAATATGAAGTGGAGGCCGCCGTGCCTGTGATGTGGGTGGAAGGAGACTGGAATTGCGATGGTGAATTCTCCACGAGTGATCTTGTTTTTGTATTTCAGCAAGGCCACTATCAATCCGACGCTTGATTGAGGCGTTGCCTGGCCTTCTCGATTGGAGGTCCGTCTTTCCTACTCGATGCAGAAGTGAAGTGAACTCTTGACCTCGCCCAACAAGAATCCGCCATCGCCGGCCGATGCGTTTGGCTACGTACACTCGACAGAGGTACCTGAGTTGTTGGAGCAATTGCAGGTGAGTCTGCTTGCCACAACCTACCAGGCTGGCAAGTTAACCGTGTTTCGAACGCGACAAGGTCGGGTGTCGCTGTTGCTCAGATCGTTCGAAAATCCGATGGGGTTGGCACTATCGACGCAACGGCTGGCGGTTGGCACACGGTCGCAGATCTGGATTCTGGAAAACGATCATCGGCTATCTCATCAGATCGATGCGAAAGCCGGTTACGATGCCTGCTTTCTGCCACGGCGCAGTCATGTGACGGGTGACATTAATGTTCACGAGATTGCCTGGGGCAGCGGCCTCAGTCAGTCGGATGTGCCAGCCAGTGACGATCAGTCCGAGCTATGGATCGTCAACACACGCTTCTCGTGCCTCTGTACGTTGCACCAAGATTACAGCTTTGTTCCGCGCTGGCGGCCCAACTTCATCTCGGAACTTGCCGGCGACGATCGCTGTCACCTGAACGGTCTCGCCATGCGCAAAGGTCGTCCATCCGTCGTATCGCTGTTGGCGGCGAGTGATCAACCGCATGGTTGGCGCGATCAGAAAGCTACGGGCGGTTGCCTGGTTGACGTAGCAAGCGGCGAGATCCTTGCGTCGGAATTATGCATGCCACACTCCCCACGTTGGCATCGGGGTGCGCTTTGGCTGCTTGATTCCGGCACCGGCCAATTACTGTGTGTCGAACCTGCTTCGGGCCGTTGCCTATCGGTGGCTCGATTCCCGGGCTATGCGCGCGGGCTGGCGTTTTGTCGGCAGTATGCCTTTGTTGGTCTATCACGGATTCGCGAAACCTCAACATTCAGCGGAATACCCATTGCCGATCAGCGCGACCAACTCAGGTGTGGAGTCTGGGTCATCGACCTTGATACGGGGCGAGAAGTCGGATTGATGGAGTTCCAGGGTGATGTCACCGAAGTCTTCGATGTGCAGTTGATGCATGACCGCACAAACCCAACCGCGATCGGGATCGAGAAAGACACTTTGCAGACGATCTTTAGCATCCCGCCCGAAGTACGTTGGGAGCAAGTACCCAATCAATTGACGAGCACGACAGCAACACAACATCAACAGCACGTCGACGCGCCTGGAACGATTCTTCAGCTTGACTACGTGGGACCTAGTTTTCGCTTGGACCGCAGCCGCGACGTTGCCGACGTGTGGCTGGTCACCTACAGCAGTCGTGTCGACGGTGGCTGCCGTCAGTCGGCCCAACTCTTTCTGCCGCGAGGTGAAGCGCCTTCGCAGGGGTGGCCCGTGAGCATCTGGTGTCACGGGCTGGGTGACCCAGCAGAACAATTGCGCCGCTGGCCATGTGCATCGGCACCCTGGCGCAAGACACGAGGGCAACTAGCCGGTTGTTGGGCGCAACATGGGATTGCCACCCTGACACCGTGGCTGCCAGGTGATGGCCCTTCCGAGCCGTTTGCAACGTACAGCCCCTTCTCCCTGTCGCGGAATCTCTTGGCAATTTCGGACGCCGTGAGCCTGCTGCGAAAACTGGCTGCAGAAGACGTCAAACCACCGATCGAGCTTCGACGAGAGTTGGTCCAACTGGACTTAGACAATCTAGTGCTCAGATCGGATTGCGCGTCGTCGCCGCTGCTGATCTCTGCCGCTGCTCAACCCAATGAACTCGACGGTGACATTCACTTCAAGGCACTGGTGGCTGATGGCTTTCAAACGAGCATCTTGCACAATGAGCGCTATTTGGGTCCGCGCTTGAACCAACTCTCCCCGCTGTCAGCGGCAGCCATCCGTAGTATCTGGTTGCGTGTACTTCTCTCGCTCTTTGCCGACAAAGGCTGGCCAGCAAATGGGTTGGTTTCTGATCGAGCTCTGGAGTTATTCAACCAGCCCACGGTCAGTTCGCATGGACACTTGCCGCTGATCATGAATACCAAGCTCGTTCCGCCCAGCCAGAGCGACCTCGCACCACAGGTTGTGGCCCGTGTGGGCGACGATCTACAACGTGAACCAACCGGAGCGGATATTCAACAGTGGATGTACGCACCCAATTTGCTGGAATGGGCACATTCGGACGACACATCCGAGATGCTGCGTCATGAGTTCTATCGTCAGCACTTGGCGTCGGCCGACCCTTTCTTTGCCGAGAACATCACGCCTTTTGCTGCCGAGATGCCGCTGTTGGTTGTGGCCCCGCAAGGCGATCGACCGTCGCTTCTACCGGGAATGCCAACTTGGACAGAAATGTGCGAGCACCTCACGCTACCCAAAATAGAAACACTTCGCTCCTGGGGCTGGGACGTTAGGTTTCTGGCAGCAACGGCTGAGCAAGGCACGTCCTTCACCGGAGGCGCTGCTCAGCAATGGGTTCTGGATCAACTGCCGCTTTCTTGATTGGCTCACGCTCGGCCGCCTCGGCGTCACCGAACAGCGAATCGATCGCCAAGACCGACACATCGACCGGGCGAATCGCCGGAGAATAATGTCCTAAGCGAAATGCCAGTACCAGATCCGAGCTGTTGAACTCACCATCGTCGTTCCAGTCACCCTCAACGAAGGTTGAATTTCTCGGCAGCGCGTCCTCGTATTCTCCGGCCATGAAGACAGCGACCAGGTCCGATGAATTGAACAAACCATCGTCGTTCACATCGCCTGCCAAGCGATCCGAGGGCTGGCGTGTTTGATTGAGAAAGATCAGCACACCCTCAGGTGTTACCACGACCAGATCCGGATCGGTATCGTGATCAAGATCGCTCACCGCCAACGAGCTGACCCCAGTCCCGTCAAGAATATAGTTGGGTCCGGCTTTGAATGTCCCATCACCGCGCCCGTACATCACGGTAAAACTGGCCGTTTGAACGGCGGTACTCCCTGTAACCAGGTCTGGAATCCCGTCCAGATTCACATCGGCCGCAATCACGTCCGTCGGCTGTCCGATCAAGGTATGCCGATCTACGCTCTCGAAGCCCAGATCTCCATCACCCAGCAGAACTTCCAGACTCTGCGAATCTGTCCCGACAGCGGCAAGATCGACATCGCCATCTTGATTGAAGTCGCCGGTTACTGCGGCCATACCACCCTCGACCCAGATTTCGGTGCTACCGCCTAGTGTTCTATCGCCGTTTCCTTCTCGAATAAGCAAATGATCTCCGTTCGAAAGAATCACGTCGGGGCTGCCGTCGCCATTCAGATCATCACTCACAACAGAATGCGCGGTATTCGGCACGCGGTGGCGAAATCGCGATCGAAATGTGCCATCGCCATTCCCGAGCAAGATTGATATGTCAGGAAAGTTGCTTGTGGTAATGACGTCAAGGTATGAGTCATCGTTGAGGTCGACGAGCGCCATACTCGAACTGTCTCCAACCGAATACTTGCTCGGAGACTCAAAATCTCCATCGCCTCGACCTAGCAACACCGAGACCCTGTTGGATTCTCGATTCAGGACGACGACATCAAGGTGTGAGTCGTGATTCAAGTCCGCCAACTCAATGTCACCCGGCCACGATCCACCACTCGCAAATCGGTCCGTCGAAAACGATCCATCACCAAGCCCCGATCCCAGCAGGACGGAGATGTCGTTTGACTCTTGATTCGCAACCAAGATGTCTGCGCTGGCATCACTATTGATGTCACCAACGACAACTGAGGCGGGCCCCGATCCTGTACCCAGAAGCTCGCCGCTATTCTTGAAGGTCTCATCTTCACTAGTGAGGAAGTACCCAACAGCTCCGCTAGGCAACCGCGTCACCATGTCGAGCTGCTGGTCACCGTCCAAGTCCACAATTTGCATCTTGCCCGGCGTAGGCATCCCCACCAAGGTCAACGGCTTCGAAAAGAACGGGGTCCCCTGCCCCAACAGAACGGAAACCCCCGGTGAATACGGCTGGTGGAACGCACGGCTGTTAGACACAACGAGGTCATGATCTCCGTCGGCATCGATGTCGCCAACGATGATACTGGTGGGCGTGCCCGGTACCATATCGCGTACGGGATCCCTTGAAAACGACCCATCGCCCCTACCCAGCAAAATCGCGACGTTCACACCCTGGGAGTAATTCTGACCCACAATTAGGTCCAGATCTCCATCGCCATCGATGTCACCTGACGTGATTGGCCACGGCGTGGCTCCGTCGGAGTTCCCCTCGGAGCCAAGCGAATAGCGGCGGTCATTCGCCTCGAAGGTGCCGTCACCGCTGTTGATCAATAGCGATATCTTGGCAGAGTTTGCGTTAAGGACGGCGAGATCGAGATCGCCGTCGACATCAAAGTCCGCGGCCGTGACCGAGTGGACCCCAGATTCCGCCTCGTAGCTAATCGGCTCGGCGAAAGCTCCGTCGCCCGTTCCCAAACGGACAGCCAAACCGAGCGCGTCAGCAGTCGCTAAATCGAGATGGCCATCGAGATTGAAATCCGCGGCGGTCGTCCGAACCTGCAACCGGTGCGTGGAGAGTTCACCCGCCAAGTCCAGCCCCAACCAGCCATCACGAGCGTTGCCCAGGTTTCGCGCCCATGACAGAACGGTTCGATTTACGCTCTGCTGCCAGCCCAACAACAGGTCTTGCCAGCCATCATTGTCCACATCTGCAACGGACAGGGATCTGACGCCATAAAGCAGCGGTACTTCGAGCGATGTACCGAAACCATCTTTTGTTCCGAACGCAATCTGGAGTATGTCGGAGGTTGATTCGGTTACGATCAGATCAAGCTGCCCATCGCGATCAAGATCGGCTGTCACAAATTCCACGAACTCGTCAAGCGGCAAGGTCTCGATAACCTCGACCGGACTGCTGATGATGAACTCGGTCAGCATGTGCCGCGATTCGAGCCGTTCCGTGGGTGATCGTCGCCGCCATCGAGAACGAGAGTGACGATCCATAGGAATCTCCTTCACACCACTACATTATCCGACGCGGGTTTGCCCACGGTCAAGTTGCACCTTGCAAGATGAAAAAGAGACACTCCCGGTTCGCTACCGGATATTGCCGACTCATCGGTAACGAGTGATCGGCATTTACTGCGGGCGCAGCTCAGCAATGGGTTCTGAATCGACTGCCGCCTTCTTGATTGGTTCACGCTCGGCCGCCTCATCGCCAGCAAATAGCCAGTCGATGGCTAAGACCGACAAATCAACAGGTCGCAGCGCCGCAGAATAATGTCCTAGGCGAAATGCCAGAACCAGATCCGAGCTGTTGAACTCACCATCGTCGTTCCAGTCACCCTCAACGAAGGTTGAATTCATCGGCAGCGCGTCCTCGTATTCTCCGGCCCTGAAGACGGCGACCAGATCCGAAGAATTGAACAAGCCATCGTCATTCACATCGCCTGCCAAGCGATCCGAAGGCTGGCGTGTCTGATTGAGAAAGATCTGCGCGCCCTCAGGTGTTAACACAACCAGATCCGGATCGGTATCTTGGTCAAGATCGGTCGCTGCCAATGAGCTGACCATACTCGTGTCTAAAATGTAGTTAGGCCCAGCTTCAAACGTGCCATCACCGCGTCCGTACATCACGGCGAAACTGGCCCCTGCACATGCGCTACTAACGAAACAGTAGGGCCGAACGGAGTGACTGCCCGTCACCACATCCATCAGCCCATCCATGTTCACATCAACAGAGACAATGCTGTTGGCCGGTTGCCCGATCAGTGGATGTCGATCCACGCTCTCAAATCCCAGCTCTCCATCTCCGAGCAGAATCTCCAACCTTTGTGGATACGACGCCAGGACCGCGAGGTCGACGTGGCCATCTCGATTGAAGTCGTGGGTCACAGTCTTCGAAGCGCCTTCAAGCCGGATCCGCTTGCGATCTCCGAGCGTCGCGTCCGCGTTGACTTCGTAAATGACGACACGATCTCCGGTCGTGAGAATCAACTCCGGGGCACCGTCCCCATTCAGATCGTCGCTGATGACGGATTGCACGTGATCCGACACACGTTCTCGAATTCGCGGCTTGAATGTACCGTTGCCATTACCCAACAAGAGTGAGACTTCCCGCTCGCCATCAATGGCAATCACATCGAGAAACGAATCGCCATCGATGTCGACCAGCGTCATGTCCATGGGGTATCTGCCAACTCGATAGTCTTCAGGAGTATCAAATTCTCCATCGCCTTCGCCCAGCAGCACCGAGACAGAATTTGATTCTTGATTAAGGACGACGACATCAGGGTACGAGTCGTTATTCAAATCCGCCAACTCGATGTCTTGCGGTCCGAGTCCTCCACTCGCAAGTCGATCGGTCGAAAACGATCCATCACCAAGCCCCAACAATATGGAAGCACTCTTGCCATGCTCATTCACAAACGACAAGTCAATATTCCCGTCGTCGTCAAAGTCTGCCGAGTCCAATGCTCGGGCACCGTTGCCAGCTGCATAGCGAGTCGCTTTCTCGAGTTTCCCCCCTCCTGCGCCTAGATACAGAAACACGCCAGCGTCGGACGAGGTCGCGACATCGGGAACATCATCCCCGTTGAAGTCGTCGACTCGCAGCCCGGTCAAAAAGTTTTGGCCGTCGGAATATATATCGGGCTGACCAAATGTGCCGTCGCCAATTCCGAGGTAGACGCCCACGGTTGCTGGGTGGCTACTGGTCGTCACCAGATCCGGGACTCCGTCGGCGTTCATGTCGGCCAAAACTGAACGCTCCTCTCCGCCACGGATTCGTTGTGCCAACGGGTCAAACGACATCGCTGCTTTGTTGATCAACGACACCACCTGCCCGCGTTCGTTATCCAGACTTACAAGATCTGTTCGATCGTCACCGTTAAGATCGGTCGCTTGGAGCGAGGTTGGCCTCAATCCCGCGTCAATGCGGTCGGGCGTGTCAAAGGTCCCGTCACCATGGCCCCAAAGTGTGGTCAGGTCACCCGACCGGGAATTCACCAACGACAGATCAATATTTCCATCGCCATCGAGGTCGCCGGTTTTCATCGATGCGATCGAATCTCCAGCCAACATCGTGGCTCGAAAATCGAAGGAACCATCTCCACTGCCAAAGAACAAATGAACGCGATCCAGTGGACTGGAAGCAGCCAGGTCGAGTTTCCCATCCCCGTCCCAATCTGCCGAAACGATGCCATTGACTTGCTCAAGATTCGCGAAGTCGCTGACTTCCTCATACGAGCCGTCACCTTGATTGAGCAGGACCGCCACACCGCGCTCTCCAAAAGCGATGGCCAGATCGATGTCTCCATCGCCATCCCAATCGCCACTGGTGAAAGCAGTGACTCCAAATCGTGCCGAATCAACTCTTGGCAAGTATGAGATTCTTTCAAAAGTCCCATCGCCATTACCGGGGACGATGGCCAGTCGGCGCGAGCCGCCTTCGCTTCGACCGAACAGGTCAAGATGGCCGTCGCCGTTAAAGTCGCCAGCTTCCATCTGGGCAAACTCCGCCGTGGCGATCCGCTGCGCCAGGCCGAACGTACCATCCCCTTCACCAAGCCTGACTCGAAGCCGGCGGTCGTACACGTAAGCCAGATCGAGCAAGCCGTCGTCGTTCCAGTCAGCGTGGACGAAGTATGGGCCCCCGGGCGTTGAAGATTGGGGGGCGAATTGACCTTGGCCATCGCCCAAGAGAATGGTGATCGCCGTGTTGTCCGCGGACGCTGCCACAGCCAAGTCGGAGTGACCATCTCGATTGGCGTCGAGCACATTGAGACTATTCACATAGCCATCAACCGGAAATTTGATGGGTTCACGAAAAGCACCGTTGCCATCAGACAGAATCACTGACAGTTGTGACCCGTTAGAAAACCCACCGTTTCGGCTCCGAGAAACCAAAACGAAATCGTCACGCCGATCGCCGTTAAAGTCGGCGATAACATGTCGCTCGACGTAGCCATCGGTCGACAAACGTGACTCTTCCGTAAACGTGCCATCTCCGAGTCCACGCATAACGGAGAGCGAAGTCGACGTTGCCACGAATAGATCGAGGCGGTCATCATCGTCCCCGTCCATTACCACGATGGAATTGGGATGGGCCGCGGTCCGAAAGCGACGCTGAGCCGCGAATTCGCCCTTGCTGCTGCCTAGGAGGATCGACACATCGGAGGACTGAATGTTTAGCACGGCAAGGTCAAGGAGCCCGTCGCGATTGAGGTCGGCCAGTTCTATTGCGTTCGGAAATTGGCCAACCTCCAGGCGACTTTCCGGCAGGTAGGCTCCGCCACCGGCACTCAATAGAACGGACACGTCGTTCGATTGCGAATTCGCCGTGACCAGATCGGGTAAACCGTCTCCATTAATGTCGCCGACCGCCTGTGCCATGGGTCGATCCCCGACATCAAGCTGTGTCGCCTGTTGAAATGGCGAATCTCGATCGCCTATCTTGACCGTAATATCGTGTGATTGCCGATTCGTGATCAGGAAGTCTTTGTTTCTGTCGTTGTTGACGTCACCCACGACGACCGACGTGGGGCCAAGGCCCGCAGCAATCGATTCGTGGCCGCGATCAAACGTCTGGTCATCACGATTGAGAAAGTAACCTACTCCACGAGGTAACCGCGTCACTATCTCAGGCTTTTCGTCACCATCCACGTTCGCAATTTGGACCCGGCCAGGCGAATTCAAACTAACCAACGTGAGCGGCTTCCCAAGAAACGGCGTTCCTTGGCCTAACAGAATTGAAAATCCGGGCGATGTGTTGTCATAGACTGGGTGGTGGAGCGCGCCGGAGTGCGCCACGACGACGTCCAAATCTCCGTCGGCGTCGACGTCGCCAGTTGTGACGCCGCTGGGCGCTCCCGGAACCATATCTCGTACGGGTTCTTCCAAGAAAGCCCCGTCTCCATCGCCCAGCAGAATCGCGATGTTTTCACCGTGGGAATAGTTTTGGCCGACGATAAGATCCAGATCTCCATCTTGATCAATATCGCCTGAAGTGATTGGCCATGGCGTTGCGCCGTCGGAATTACCTCCTGTACCAAGCGAGTAATGATCGTCCGCCTCGAATGTTCCGTCACCGCTGTTCATCAATAGCGATAACTCAGCCGTGTTGGCGTTAACTGCGGCAAGATCGAGATGTCCGTCCAGGTCGAAATCCGTGGCCATCACTGAATAGACGCCGCCATCAGACGCGTAGCTAACCGGATCGTCGAAATTGCCGTCACCGATGCCTAAATGGACGGCCAAGCCCACTCCGTCGGCGATCGCCAAGTCGAGGTGGCCATTGCGATCAAAATCCGCCACTGCCAGTTGCAGTGAGCGCTCGAGAGTTGTGAGGCGAATGGGTATGTCCAGCCCCAACCAGTTGTCACCTTCGTCACGTAGATTTCGCGCCCACGATAGTTCGATATCGGTTTCGCCCCGGCGTCGACCTACGAGCAGATCTTGCCAGCCGTCTCCGTCCAAATCTGCGGCAGACAAGAAGAAAACACCTCGAAGGAACGGCAGCTCGTACGGTTCACCAAAGCCTCCTTGGCCGGTTCCGAGAGCGACATCAAGATTGACGAAAACATTCCTGGCAACGATCACATCCAGGTGTGAATCGCCATCGAAGTCGGCCATCGCAAAGTCCACAAGTTCATCATTCTCGTGGGTCGCGATGACTTCGACGGGACCGCCGATGACAAACTCCGCCGTCAGCATACACCTCTCCTCAAGCCGTTCTGCATTGGCAGGTCGGTACACTTGAAAGCAGCGGGGACTAGGGCGACGATCCATAAGAACCTCCTTCGCGTCGTAGCCCTAGATTATCCTGCGTTTGATTACCTGTGGTCAAGACAATACCAAGTGCAGCATTGATGAGTTCGCAAACCGTGACAGTCCAGGCCCCCGACCTGATCTCCACTCAATCGTGTCTGCGCGTCTTGTGAAGATGCCCAACACTCGATCGGCCTGGATCGTCAACTGATTCGACGGCTTCGCAGATTGACGAGGCCAACCGCTCCGAACACCAGGAGAACAGCACAGGTGGGTTCGGGCACGGCATCCACGGACGCTCGCACGCCCGCCTCGTAACCGCCGTCTGCGAAGGCTGCCACCAGATCGCCACTGTCGAATCTTCGGTCGCCGGTCCAATCACCCTCTGCCCAACCCGCGTTGACATCAAGCTCGTACTTTCCAGCTCGAAATACTTCGACCAGATCCGTGCTGTTGAATTCGCCATCCAGATCGGAATCGCCAAAGTAAGTGTTCAGCAGGTCGTGAACCAGGTGAATGCGGTCCTTTTCGTCGACCATCGCGTCCTCATTGAGATCGTAGACACGATTGTTTTCGCCCAAAGCGACCTGCTCCGACAGCAGATCGATATCGCCGGCATCCAACGTATCCGATCCGTTAAAGTCACCGGCAAATGCAGGGAGAAGCGCGAGATACCGCAAAACAAACCCTTCCAATTGGGCACTTGGATTGATGAGAACGCCGAAATATTCGCTGACTTCCAATGCATCATCTTGCATCACCAGGTCGGGCTCAGTCGGTTTCTCGGTACCATCCAGCCAGGAGGTAAATTCAATCTCCTCGCCAACCGCCCGCAGTTCCATGTGAACGTCTTGCTGAATCGCTTCATCGCAGGAAAACTTGAACTGCTGCGTCCGAGTAGAGATCGCTCCGTTGACAGAATCACCGAGCGACAGTCGTCCATTTGATGAATACCCGCCCCAATAGTTGCTGCTAATTCCATCCACTTCGTCGCGTCCAAGCACGCCAAGAAATGGTTGGATCGCGCAGGTGTCAGCATCCAAGAGTCGGGCTTGCGTTTTGAGAACAAAGTTGGGAGTGTCTTCGACGATCGCAAATAGCCCAGGAAACGTGTCCGATAAGGATGTGACCGTCAGGCTTCCGTCTTGGATTTCGAATTCGACGTCAGGATCGTCGTCGACGTAGGGGATTGGCGAATCGAAGACCTCCTCGCGATCGAACTCGTCCCAGAAGTATGGTCGTTGCTTGACGCTTGCGATCTCAAATTGAATCACGTGTCCGCCCAATTGTTGTTCCGACTGCTCGGAGTCCACACCAAGCGTTCCGGTCCAATGTGCCGCCGTGGTTTCATTCGGATCGAAGATATAGTCGAGCAACAATGGCGTTTGACCATTGAACACCGTCAAGTCCATCATCAAGTTACCTGCACTTGGGTCGTAGACGTACGGTGTCTGCAGATCCAAACCATAGTCGAACGCTTTGGGACCTTCCGCGGGTCCTGCATTTTCGGTCGTGAGCGTGACCGGTCCGTCGAAAACCGTTCGCTCGTTGCTTCCTATGTTGTTAGCAAAGACAGGGTCAAACACACTGTCTGGAGTTGCTGGATCGACATCCGTTGTCGAGAAATTGATGATGAATCGATCGCTCGGATAGTCAATTGTTTCGATCATTTCGCTGCCAGGACGCCAATCAACACGAGTAATGGTGACCGGTCCCGAAGCCGCACTCTCGAATTCGCTCGCACTATAGACTTGCTGCAGCCGATACGAAGGAAAGTCCGTCAAGTCGGCCGCGTTCGGAGCCTCGGCATTGGCAAACTCACTAGGTACAACGACCGTGTCCGCTTCGCACCAGCCCGTAAAAGCGACGGCGATACATCCACTGAAAAGCACGTGCGTTAAGACTCTCATTGTTATCCTCCAGATCTGTTGTTACATACCGTGAGCGCAGAAGTGACCACGGACAAGAAAAACTGCTGAACTAGATGACGGCGTGCATCACCACTGCACACCCGATATGTTCTGACATGCGGTTGTTCGCAAGGCAGATGCCGAAAGCGTTTTCAGCTTGTCGGTTTGAGGTGCGCGAAGCACCTTTGCGTAGTTGATTCCTCCGAGTGCAAATGACGAACCATCGGTGGAGAACATTCCGGACGGCCAACTGTTGGGCCTCAGATCCCAAGCCATGACCTGGTCGCCGGTCTCGGTGATCCAAAGACGGATCTTTCCATCCAGACCAGCGGTCAATACTCGCCTTCCATCGGGCGCGAAACGGACCAGGCACGGAAAGGCCGGTAGTCGTTCGGCAAACTCGGTAATCTGCTCCGTCTGTCGATCGTAGATCTTGACATGGCGATCAAATCCGACGCCAGCAACGAATCGCGAGTCACTTGAAATGTCGATGCTATCGACCAGTCGCTCGTCCAATCGCATGGACGTGACGACCTCGAAGTCTGGCACCGAAACAACGTGCGCATTTCCGTCGGACAGACCAATCGCTAACGACTTTGAATCGGGTGCAAAGCGGATGGTTTTTCCAGGAATGTCCGCAAGGTGATGCGCTAAAGCGTTGGCGGCTACGTCAATCACAACGACTCCTTCATGGTGCGAACACGCGGCGAAGTATTTGCCATCCGCTGACATCGAACAGGAGGTCACGGAATTTCCCAAGGCGGGTAAATCGGTGACTTCGCCAATCAGCCCTCCGTCTCGATCGCAGAAGACGACCTTGCTGGTCGGCGCGTCCTTTTCTTCTGGAGGTGGCCAATAGCCCAAAACAATGCCAAACTTCTGAAGTTTCGGCGCCGAATCAACCAGTACCGTGTCATGTTCATCGGTGGCAATAGGTAGCTCCCGATGAATCTCGCCTGTTGATGCGTCCCACAAATAGGCGCCGAAGTATCGGCAGGCTGTGGCAATCATGGTTCGATTATCCGCAAAGCAGCTGCCTGACGACATGAAATCAGTCCGCGGGAAATCGCTTTCTGCTACTGCGTTCTTGCGTAGCAGCTCGACATCCCAAACGATGGCGAAACCGTCTTCGCTTGACGTCACAAGCTTCTCGTTATCTGGTGAGAAATCCACACCACTGATTTTCTGAGAGTGCAGTTTTCGCGGGCGTCGCCGAAGATCGACCTTGCCACCGTCACGCAGGCTGCCTAACCACACTTGGCCGTCACGATCTCCACACGCGATCATGCTGTCGTCGTTGGAGAAAGCGATAGCGACAACTTCAGATGTCGTCTCGAAAGAGGATACTCTCTGCCAATCCGACGTTTGCCACAACTCGACTCGATACTGCCTGACAACGCCATTAGCGGTGTAGCAGCTAAATGCAATCAAAGATTTGTCCCGGTTCACTGCCATGGAGACTGCACCGACAGAATCCAGTGAGAGTGCGTCAGCATTCCGCCAAGTGGCAAACTCGTAAACGTGTAGAGCTCCACAATCAAGACTACAGATGACCAGCTGATCATCTTTCACGAAGAGCGCCTGGGCTGCACTGGACTGCGGCAGCTCAGCTACCACCAGGTTGCGACGGAGATCGTAAACACGAACGACACCTCCGTCCCAACCACCGGTCGAGACCGCCAGGTAGTTGCCGTCCGACGACAACGACAGCTTGTCGACGTCGTTCAACATTCCGTCGAGTCCCTCCAGCGATAGGCGTTGTACTACGTCAACTGAATCGGGATTCCAGATCGTGATGTTCCCATCGTTATCTGCCGCAAACAGCCGATTCTGTCGTTCGTCGAACAGCAGTGCTTCCATATTCAATGAAGGGGTCGGCAAGAACGCGCGAGGCTTGCCGCTGGGTTGCGAATCGACTCGCCAGATTTTGGCGCGGCCCGCAAAACCTGCCGTCACAATTTCGTTGCCGCTGGGCAAGAAGATAACATCGAACAGTGGCAATTCATGATCGAACATATGCATGACTGCCGGATCGATACAGTGTTGCCACAGATGGTACCATTCAAATCCACGCAGATCTTCTTCGTTGTCAGTCGGGACCCAACGTAGCAAGGCGTCTTGAAGTTCCATCAAATTCCGTTCGTCGGCCATTCGTTTGGCCGCTTGCATGCCACGCGCGTACAGTGCAATGCGTTGCAACCGTGCTTTGACGTTGGCTTCTGCTAGTCGCGTCGCCTCGGCAGTTGCCTGGCTCGAGAAATTCCAAGCCAGTAATGAGCTGACTCCAGCAAGAAGTGTCATCAGCACAAACGCAGTGCCCAAGGCAGCAACCAATAATGGATTGCGTTTCGAAAACCTCTTGATGCGATCCACTTGCGTCGACGGCCGAGCGCGAATGGGTCGCAAATCGAGAAACGCATTCAAGTCGTTGGACAATTCGCTGGCCGACCGGTAGCGGTCAACCGCGTCGCGTGCGATCGCCTTATGAACGATGGTCGCGAGGTCGACAGGAACACCCGGACAGATCGTACGTAGCGACGGAGGTTCGGACTCGGTGATTCTTTTAAGCAGTGCCGCGTGGTTCTTCGCGTCAAAGGCCGGCTGGCCCGCGATGAGTTCAAAGAGTGTGAGGCCGAGTGAGTAAACGTCCGTTCGGGCGTCGACAGCATCCCCGCCCTCAATCTGCTCCGGACTCATATACCGTAGCGTTCCGACCATGTCTTCGGAAACGGTTAAGTTCAGTCCGTCACCCACCATAGCCAGCCCAAAGTCTGTGATGTGCAACTGGCCATTTCGGTCGAGCAATAGATTTTCCGGCTTGACGTCACGATGCACGATGCCCTGGTCGTGAGCGAATTGCAATGCGCCTGCAGCCTGAATTCCCAACCGTGCGACCGATCGATAGAACTCGTTAGGGCGACTATCACGTTGAGTCGACAGCTGAGCAATCGGAACTGTTTGCTCACAGTGTCCATCGGCTGAAGCCATCTTGCCGTCAGCGTGAACTTGCTGAATGACAAAGGCCAGATTGTGACCTTCGATCAACTCCATGGCATAGAAATGCACCGACTTCTCACAACCCACAGCGTGAATACTGACAATGTTGGGGTGTTTTAGTGAGGCTGCGGCGCGAGCTTCGCTCTTGAAGCGCTGCAATTGCCGTTCGTCAAGCAGCGCTGCAAACGGCAGCACTTTCAATGCGACACGTCGATCGAGCGACAATTGTTGAGCCTCGTAGACGACACCCATTCCGCCGCGCCCAAGTTCCCGAAGGATCTTGTATTCGCCGATATGGTGAATCTGAGGTTCGTCTTGCACCGTGTCGTGAAACTCCGGTTCGACTTCGGCACTGACGGTTTTGACGAGCTGTAGACTCGCCAGGCAATCACGGACGCGCGGCGCAACGTCCTGATGATCGGTAAGAAAAGTATCCAGATCGATTGTCTCGCCGGCTTCGATCCTGGTCAGGTAGTCCTCGAGGAGCTCGGCGACGATCGCCGTTTCACGGTTTTCCATCGTCTGCGAATTCATGACATGCATTCCATTTCTTTGCGAAGTCGTTCGAGTGCCCTGACCCACAACATGCGTACGGCTCCGGAAGTACGGACCATTCTCTCAGCGACCTCGCTAAAACTAAGCTGTCGAAACTCTCGCAGCACGATGACAGCACGATAGTCTTCAGGCAGGCGCTCAAGCGCGTTGGCCAAGACGATGGCTTGTTCCGCCTGGTCAACCTGCGTCGCCGCGGAGGGGGCGCTCGAAAGAAGTGAACGATGGATGGCGGTGTTCGACCGATTGAGCGAGTCCTCGAAGGCCTGCTCGCGCCGCAGATCGCGTTTGCCTGCTTTGTGGTGTCGAAACTGATCCGCCATTCGCCGAGCGAGAATTGTGCGAAGCCAAGCGGCCATTTCCGAGAACCGCTGGCCACGGAATCCGTCAAAATTCCGATAGGCATTGAGCAGAGTTTCTTGTACCAAATCGGACGGCGATACACGCACTTGAAGACGGCGATCTAGTTGTGTCTGAGCAAGCAACTTCAAATAGTTACGAT
>CAJHYQ010000468.1_pt1 | contig 81201 bp, 61 predicted proteins | sample 9198721 | NCBI WGS metagenome assembly CAJHYQ01 (sample SAMEA7708357, study PRJEB35096) | sediment metagenome | biome: marine neritic benthic zone biome [ENVO:01000025]; feature: sediment [ENVO:00002007]; material: shallow marine sediment [ENVO:03000034] sea grass bed [ENVO_01000059] ... | reverse complement strand
CATCGATTGTGCCGTCGACAATCCCAGAGATGCACTGTTCCACGTGGTCCTGCGAACGGAGCGGCGGATTCAATTTGAAGTTGGCGTCAAATGACCGCAGCATCTCGTCGGTAATCGACACATTCGCGATCGCCACGCCAGCCGTCACGTCGACACCGCGCGACTTTGCACGCCGCAAAAGCTCAACGCTGCCGGAGCTGGAAACTTGCAGCAGATGCAATCGTCCGCCGGTCGCCTCCGCCAGACGCAGGTCGCGGGCCGTCATGACGTCCTCGGCTTCGGGCGGCATGCCCCCAAGTCCGAGGATCGTCGAGACCAGGCCTTCATGCATAACGCCGCTATGATTCAGTTCCGGAACCTCGGGCTGATTCAGGATCGGGCGACCGAACATTTGGCTGTATTCTAACGCTCGGCGCATCAATTCAGCGTTGTGGATCGGAATGTCGGCGTCCGTGAAACCGATCGCTCCGGCTTCGACTAGTGAGCCCATTTCGGCCAGTTCTTCGCCAGCGCGATTCTTGCTCACACACGCCAACACCAGAACATTGCAATGATTCGCGCGCTTTGCCTGATGACCAATGAACTCGACACTGGCTCGGGTATCCGTAGCCGGATCACACGCGGGAAGACATGCTACGGAAGTGAAACCTCCACTTAGCGCAGCGGCTGTGCCGGATTCGATGGTTTCATCTTCCTCCCATCCCGGTTCTCGTAATGCCGTTCCTATGTCGATAAATCCAGGAGCAACGATCCGTCCGGCTGCATTCAGGATGAGATTGTCTTCCACGGCGGGTTGAACATCGTAGGCCGCGATTCGCCCGTCTTTGATCAGCAGGTTGGTCACGCGATCCAGACCCTGGCTGGGATCGATGACCCGACCTTGTTGAATCAGGATTCGTGTCATTCTGTCGGGATTCCAAATCTGTCGGATGTCAAAAACGGTTGCTAGTGATCTGCCTGGCAGACGAGCCAAAGTGCGGCCATGCGAACGGCCAGACCGTTGGTGACTTGATCCAGGATGACGGAGTGTGAACCGTCGGCGACTTCGGTCGTGACCTCGACACCGCGATTGATTGGACCGGGCGCCATGATGACGATCTCGTCCTTGGCCAATGCCAACCGCTCTCGATTCATGGCATAAAGCAACGCGTATTCACGGACCGATGGAAACGGACGTGTGTACTGCCGCTCGAACTGGATCCGCAGCAAATTCAGGACGTCGCAACGCGGCAGTATCGTGTCGAGGTCATGCGCGACTTCGACTCCGATTTCTTCCCAACGACGTGAAACCAAGGTTGCGGGTCCGCACACAATGACGTGTGCGCCCAGCTTCTTGAGGCCCCAAATGTTGGAGCGAGCTGTACGACTATGAGCGATGTCTCCTACGAGTGCCACGGTCAGGCCTTCGATGCGTCCCAACCGTTGACGAATCGTCAGGATATCGAGCAGCCCCTGCGTCGGATGCTCGTGAGGACCGTCGCCGGCGTTGAGCACCGCGGTATCCAAGCACTTGGCCAGGATATGCGGTGTTCCAGGCGAGCGGTGACGAACGACGACCACGTCCACATTCATCGCTTCGATGTTGCGAGCGGTGTCGATAAAGGATTCACCCTTGGAGAGGCTGCTGCCTGAGTGCGTGAATTCAATCGTGTCGGCGCCTAACCGCCGAGCTGCCAATGAGAAGCTCGTTCGGGTGCGTGTTGAATTCTCGAAAAAGAGATTGGCGCAAGTCCGCCCCGTTAACGCGGGTAAGCGCGTTTTGCAGCCACGTGTCAACTCTTTAAAGCGATCAGCGGTGTCGAGAATTGCTAAAACTTCGTCGGCTGAAAGGCTTTCGAGATCGACGAGATGACGTCGATGCCATGCAGCCGGCTTAACAAGCGACTCTAAGGCCTCAATACTCATCCAGACAGACCGCCAAGCAAGGATTCGGGGCAAGGCAAATTGGTGCAGATTCTAACAATATGGCCGAAGGTTTCAACCGCTGTCGGGTCTCGAATCCGTGAAATGGGCTGACTTCACCTGACGACCGACTATTATGGATCTTAGACACATCGATCATTGTACGACAAACACCCTCGGAAATACGGTTCGATGATCCCAACTAATGGAATGGTTCTCTTGAATCTCGCGCCCCAGCGTTATTACCTGGCCGAGTATCTGGATTGTTTAAAGCATCGCGTTCAAGTTCTTGACCCCACCGGTGTTCAGGAAGTTCCCAGCATCATCGTGACGGATGCGTCGTGGAATGACTCGATCGACCGCAACCTCGTGGACGGAATTCGGCAGGGTCAGATTGGTGTCATTGGACTTGGAATTCAGGATGCAGTTGATGTCTCGTTGCCTCTTGATGCCCAGGGGCGGGAAGTAGCGACGGCCATTGAGCTCGTGGGGCAGATCGTGGCCTTGCGACGCCAGCGCGACCAGGACCAGGAAGAGTGCCGTAGATGGATCGATCTGGCTCACGTCGATCCGTTGACCGGAATGCCGAATCGGCGTGCGTGGCAAGCGGAGATTTCGCATCGCTGTGAACAAGAGGTATCGCTCTGTGTAGGGTTAATCGACGTTGACTTCTTCAAGCAGATCAACGATCGCGACGGGCACCACGTCGGCGATGCGGTACTACGCGAGGTCGCTATCGCAATGATGGCGCATCTGCGTGATGGAGACTTTGTGGCCAGGCTCGGCGGCGACGAGTTTGGCATTCTGTTGTCTGATGTCACCTCTGAGGAGGCCGAGACAATCATCGAGCGATCGCGGACTTACGTCGTTCGACACTTGGCCTCGCGAGACATGCCACGACACACGCTGAGCGCCGGCTATGTGGCTGTGTCGTCAACCGACGAGCACGACACCGAAACGCTCTATTCGTTGGCAGCCCAATCATTGGGGCTGGCTAAGCGGCAGAGTCGAAATTGTTCGGTCGCCGGTGCCTCTTAGTTGAAAGCAAGCGGATTGCTATCGTTTGCTGTCAGCCTTCATGCCAGCTCGCAAACCCAGAACGGCTAAAGTTTCGGGGGCGATACGTCGATACCGTCGAGCGTGACGTAGATCAGGGGGGATCAATCCGTCACTCGACACACGGACGAGTGTTCTAAAGCAAGGAGAAGCTGAATGTCCCCCCGCGATTATTGCCGGCTACGCGCTTTCTTTGTTCTCTCGATCGGTCTGCTGGTCGTGTCAGGCAGCGGTTGCACCAGCGTTCGCCCGTCTGGAGTCTTGCCTCTGATGTCTGGAGCGAAGCCAGAAGAGGCGGATGCGACTTCCAACCAACCGTTTTGCACCGTTGAATTGCGCGGGGTTGGCACCAAAGCCAGGATGGTCAAGGTGCCGTTGACGGAACAAATGCGGGTCACAGAAGTCGTCAAGTCGAGCAAGGCGAGTAAAAAGTTTTCCCGCTTCGATGCACACATCTGGAGGAAGTCACCGCGCAAAGCCCATGAAATGGTCAAATTGGACGTGCGGTTCGATCCTGAAAGTGGACAGGTCACCTACGACACCGACTACGCGATTCATCCAGACGACCGAATCGTTGTCGTGGAACAGCCCTACACGATCTTTGACGAAGCCTACAATTCGCTCTTGGGTCCTATCCTCGGTCAAATTGGACGACGGTAGTTCAGTCCAATCTCGGCTGCGATAGGCGGCTGTCGATTAAGACTGAGAGACGCGCCAACGTGAGTGGAATAGCCACACCATGATGACCAGTAGTAAGGCGTTCAACGCCAGTGTCGTCAGCACGTAGCCGCCCCACATCGCCCAGCTCTCTGGGAAGAACTGGTTAGGAGCCCTACTTCCCGAATTCCCAAGTGAGAATGAGTCGTCTTGCAGCGGCACCGAGAAGGCAGCCGCGAAGGGGCTCACAATTCCCGTGAGATGAATCTGTTGAAGGGAGCTGTCGTCCCCAGCCACAAAGGCCTTTGCAAATACCGTGACTGCAAGCGGGACGCAAAACAACACGAGGATGATCACATAAGTCGTCATCAAGCTGGTTGAAGTCTTGCGAAACAAAATCGAGCACGTCAGTGCAATGACCCCCGTGGTGGCACACGTCAACAGGATGATGACCATATACGCGCCGACGGCTAGTAGATTGGGCCAGTAGTAAGTCACCATCAAGCAGGCAAGCAGCACTGGCCAGACGAGGAACAATGTCAGTACACTCGAGATCCTCAGGCTGGCGATGAGCTTGCCCGATAGAATCTGCCAGGGCGTAATTGTGGTTGTCAGCAGAAGATCAAGTGTCTGACGCTCTCGTTCACTCGTGATACTTCCGGCCGAAAAGACGGGGCCAACCAACATGTTGAACAACACGACGTATCCGATGTACCAGGCAGCCTGGTAGGGATACATGAACAGGCAGGCCGCCATGATTGGAATAGCCAAGAACATGCTGATCTGAATGACCAACCTTAGCATCAGCGTGCCTTGGCTGAAGATCTCGCTATGGATCTCTTTGTCGTAGACGGGGTTTGCCCCGTCATGCATTAAGTCGTCACGCTTCGGCGGCGCGAACAATCGATCCGGGAACTGATCGCGCTGGATCACTAATCCGACGACCGTTTGTGATTCTTCTTCCAGGTCAACGACCTCCTTGCCTTCGCTGCCAACATCCGGCGGATGCAGCAGTCGCGCCGAAGTGTTCAAGAACAGGGCTACGCAAATTGCGGCCGTAATGCCCGGCAGCACAGTCGTTGTAAGTAACAGGCGTGTTTCGCCAGCCCCTTCAAAGCTCTTCCACGTCAATACCGCGACCATGGCCAACGGAAGAATTAACAAGTAGGAGGCCACAAGTGATGCAGAGGTCCGGCGAAAATAACTGCTGCAGGCGACGCTGATCATGCCAAACGTGACGACGGACAGAATCAGACCGAGGTAGGCAGCAATGACCTCCGAGAAATGCACACCGCCAAGGGGCAGACATAACATCACGATCGGAAGCGAGGCAAAGATCAAGAACGCCAAGTGGGCCAACGACGAAAGCAGTTTTCCTAGCGCGATGGCCGAGGGACGCAGCGGACTAGCCAGCAGCATCTCGTAAGTCTTGCGTTCTTTCTCGCCGGTAATCGTGGCGGCAGCGAAACTGGGGGCCATCAGCGAGGCCAACACGTATTGGCCGAGGAAAAACATGTTGACCAAACCCTGTGCTTGTTCGGCGTTGGCGTCCAGACGGGTTTCCTGCGGCCAAGCAAAGTAGACCACCATCGCCAGCACGACCTGATACAGCAGCAACAGCATGAACGCACGCCGCATGCGGAGATTTACCAACAGTTCGCGCTGCAGGACGGGATTGTCAATCAGGTACATAAGCCATGTTCATGACCGGGTCCGTCGAGCGACGGGACCGGTAAACCATCTTACGGACATACGAAATCAAAACTCGCGCGAATTCACTTCCACGTCCATCGACGCTCGGTGATCTAGTATTCGCGGGGTCGGATCTGACCTTGGACTCGTAATGGAAGACCAACGATTCGTAGGAAGCCCTCGGCATCAGTCTGGTTATACGATCCGCCGCCCTCCATGGTTGCTATTCCCTCATCGTACAGACTATTCGGGCTACTGCGTCCGTCCACCACGATGTTGCCTTTGTATAGTTTCAGACGCACCTGCCCGGTCACAGGCTTCATGGCTTCACCGATAAATGCGAACAGTGCATCCATCTTGGAGGTGTACCAATATCCATAGTAGACCATCTCGGCGATCTCGGGGGCGAGCCGATCGCGCAAATGCACGAGATCGCGCTCGAGTGTCAACTGTTCGATGACCAGTAGTGCATTGTAGAGGATGGTCATCCCCGGTGCCTCATAGACCCCCCTGCTCTTCATGCCGACGAATCGATTCTCGACCATATCAATCCGACCGATTCCATTTCGACCGCCTATCTCATTCAGTGTCCGCACAGCTTCCAGTGCAGTGCAGGTTTTTCCATTGATGGCGACGGGTCGGCCGGATTCAAAATCAAGGGTCACCGTTTCGGCTTGATCCGGAGCATCTTCCGGCGAAACAGTCATGCCAAAGTCGACGAGTTCGACCCCATTGACGTTGAGGTCTTCCAACTGCCCCGCCTCGTAGCTGATGTGCAGGCAATTCTCGTCCGAGCTGTACGGTTTGGATACGGAAGCCTTGACAGGAATGTTTTTGTCTTCGCAGTAACGAATCATTTCGCTGCGACCAGGAAAAGTCTGGCGAAATTCCTCCATCCTCCAGGGCGCGATCACCTTAACGTTTGGGTCGAGTGCTTCGGCCGCCATCTGGAATCGGCATTGGTCGTTGCCTTTGCCCGTGGCGCCATGAGCATAAGCTTCTGCACCGACCTCGCGCGCGACCTGCAGGCAGACTTTAGAAATCAAAGGTCGAGCAATCGACGTGCCCAGCAGATACACGGTCTCGTACTTGGCCTGCCATTGCATGATCGGAAAAGCGAAGTCGCGGCAGAGTTCCTCTTGGGCATCGATGATCCTCGCACTTACCGCTCCCACATCCTCAGCTTTCTTCAGAATCTCCGCGCGATCCTCACAGGGCTGCCCCAGATCCACATAGACGGCGTGCACGTCGTAACCTTGATCTTTGAGCCAGCCAAGGATCACTGACGTATCGAGTCCACCGGAATAAGCAAGAACGCAGCTAGGCATGTTCGTCACCCTCGTGTGGTTGTATCGACAGAAACTATGTGGTTGAGGTTCAGGAATCGCTCATTTTGGATGCCGTCTCAATCACTGACAAGTCTTGTTGACGGGCAAGGCATTCCGATTGGCAGCGAAAACCGCTAGGTTAGAGGGATGCAAAACGATTCGCTTAAGGAAATGTGCCAGAGCTTTGTCCGTGGAGAACTCGATGCTGATCGATTTCTCGCCCAGTGCCTGGCCACCACATCCGCCCAGACCGAGAACGCGACGTTAGACCTCGATCGAGCAGCAAGATGTGGCTTTCCGGAGGTGATTTTTGGCGAGGGGAAGTCCATCACCGCGCTCCGTGAAACCGTCTCGAAGCTCGTGGAGCACGGTCAGCCGGTCCTGGTGACACGGGTCTCTCCTGAGCAGGCGGAATCCATTCTCGAGCTGATTCCGGACGTGCGCTACAACGAACTTGCTCGCACGCTGCGTTTTACCACCAACGAGAATCAACCACAGGTTGTGGGAAAAGTTGCCGTGATCACGGCCGGAACCAGTGATCGTCCGATTGCTGAAGAGGCCTGCGAAACACTGCTGTGGATGGGTGTGGCGACTGTGATCGTTCGTGACGTTGGAGTGGCGGGACCGCATCGCCTGCCGTCGCAATTGGAAAAGCTGCAGGGTATTGATGCAGCAGTTGTCGCAGCCGGAATGGAAGGTGCGTTGCCAAGCGTCGTCGGCGGATATGTCAGTTGTCCGGTCGTTGCTGTTCCCACGAGCGTGGGCTATGGAGCGAGTTTTCAAGGCGTTGCGGCCTTGTTGGGCATGCTGAATAGCTGTGCTGCCAACGTCACGGTCGTGAATATTGATGCAGGTTTCAAGGCCGGCTATGTTGCCGGACTTATTGCGCGTCAGAAATATGCGGCTCGGCCTGTGGGAGAGTGATCCACGATGAGCCAAGCCTCGGAATTGCCCCGGCTTGCGAAACGACCCGCCAACAGTCACAAGGGTGACTTTGGACGTGCCTTGCTAGTTGGTGGTTCTCGAGGCATGAGTGGCGCCATCGCCTTGGCGGGACGCGCGACTCTACGAAGTGGTGCCGGTCTCGTGACGATTGCGACGCCCGAGTGTTGTTGCGATGTCGTGGCATCTTTTGAGGCGTCCTATATGACGTTGCCCCTGGCAAGCGGACCAACGGGGCGTTTGACGTGCGAGGCGGTGACGCAGGTGCTCGCGCACCACGCCGATATCGTTGCTTGTGGCCCTGGGCTTGGGCACGATGATGAAGCAATCGGCTTTGCCAGCACGCTGTTTGTCGAGATGGACAAGCCCATGGTGTTTGATGCCGATGGCTTGAACGCGTTGGCTGCATCCGCCGACGTTTGGGGACAACAACGCCCGCCGCGGATCTTGACGCCTCATCCAGGTGAGTTTCGCAGGTTGGCCGGCCGTCCTGATTTGGACGAGAAGTCATGTCGCGAGCTGGCGGACGAATGGGCCAAGGAGCACGATGTCGTTTTGGTGCTGAAGGGAAACAATACCTTAATTACGGACGGACGGCAGCGGGCCGTGAATTCGACCGGAAACGCAGGTATGGCCACGGGCGGATGCGGCGATGTCTTGACTGGCGTCATCACCGCCCTGCTCTGCCAAGGACTCGAACCGTTTCAGGCTGCGACCCTCGGCGCCTTTGTGCATGGACGTGCCGGCGACTTGGCAGCGGCGCAGCTCGGTCAAGTTTCACTCATGGCGAGTGACTTAGTTGACTACCTGCCGATGGCGTTTCAGTCCCTAGACAAGGTGTAGTCGACAATGGCCCGGAGTGGATTGCGGTCTCCTTCGCGAATCAAAAAAGAAAGGTGCTCGGCCGAGTGAAGCTGATTCGACAGCTGAATGATTTGACATCTGATATCCGCGGCGGAGCGGTGACGATCGGTAACTTCGACGGCGTGCATCTAGGGCATGCGCGAATCATCGAGCGTCTGATCGAATTTGCCGCTGAACTCAACGGGCCAGCTATTGTATTTACATTCGATCCACATCCGGTGCGGCTGCTACGCCCGACACTCGCACCACCTCCACTCACCTGGACCGATCGTAAAGCGGAACTGCTCTCTGAACTTGGCGTTGATGCACTCATTGCTTATCCGACCGACGAGTCGTTACTGTCGCTTTCGCCCGGTGAATTTTTCACTGAGGTGATCGTCAACTCGCTTAGTGCGGGCGCGATGGTCGAGGGGCCGAACTTCTTCTTCGGTCGAAATCGGGCAGGCGACATCCATCTGCTGAAAAAATTGTGTCGTGAGTCTTCGATTGAGGTCGATATTGTTCTGCCTCGCGAGCAGGATGGGAGATTTATCTCGAGCAGCCGCATTCGCGATTTGATCGCCGCCGGCGATGTCGAACAGGCACGCTCGATGTTGACGCGCCCCTATCGAATCCGTGGCATGGTCACGCATGGTGCAAAACGGGGGGCAAGTCTTGGATTCCCCACGGCGAATCTCGACGCGGTCGACACGCTGGTTCCGCACGTCGGCGTCTATGCGGGTATCGCTCGGTCAAACGGGGAATCATGGCCGGCAGCGATCAACATTGGTCCCAACCCAACATTCGGCGAGCGTACGACCAAGCTTGAGGTCCATTTGGTCGGTTTCGATCGCTCGTTGTACGGCCAACCTCTAGAGGTTGACTTTCTTGACCGGTTGCGGGACATTCACTCGTTCGGCAGCGTCGAAGAATTGCGGTCACAGCTCCATCGAGATGTGGCGATGGCCGTTGACTGCTTTCGCGGCTTCACCAAGGAAAACTGAGCGACGTCAACGCGACGATCCGCCGCAATCGTCTGTGCCGTCCATTTCTGTTGCAATCATAGGGGGCAACGTACCATGGCAGTCGACTGGGCAGCCTTCACCGAAATCATCAAGTCAAATCAGCGGTTTCTGCTGACTAGTCATATCCGACCCGATTGCGATGCGCTCGGTAGCGAACTCGGAATGGCCGGCGTGCTGGAAGCGCTTGGTAAGGACGTCTTGATTGTCAATGGTCAATCGACGCCGCCCAACCTGGCGTTCATCGATCCAGAAAAACGCATTCGAACGATCGGCGAAGACATTCAACCCTCGGATCTGGAGGATCGGCAGGTCTTGATGATTCTGGATACCAGTGCGTGGGCTCAACTGGGCCATATGGGCGATGTCATCAAGACGACGAAGGCCAAAAAGATCATCCTGGATCATCACATCAGCGAAGATGACTTGGGGGCAACGCCTTTCAAGAACTCCCAGGCCGAAGCGACCGGACGTTTGGTCGCCGAAGCGGCAGATCATCTCGGTGTTGAATTGAATCCCGCTATTGCCACACCTCTGTTTGCAGCCGTGGCGACGGACACAGGTTGGTATCGATTTCCGTCGGCCACAAGTGACACCTATAGACTGGCAGGGCGACTCATTGACGCCGGCGCGAGCCCGCCAGGAATTTACGGAGACCTCTACGAACAAGAGACCCTCGGGCGATGTCGACTACGCGGAGTCATTCTTTCGAGATTGGAAACGGAGTTGGACGGACGATTAGTACATACTTATGTGCGTAAAAACGACTTTGCCGAAACTGGGGCAGTTCCCCAGGATACAGAGGATGCAATCAATCTTTCGTTAGCGATTTCGGGAACTCAGTTTGCGGTGATCATGGTTGAGCAACAGACTGGCGGATTCAAACTGAGTTTTCGCAGTCGCTGTGCGGTCGACTGTAGTGAGGTCGCGTCAGAATTCGGAGGGGGTGGTCACAAAGCCGCAGCCGGAGCGTTCATCAACGAACCGTTCGAATCGGCAAGGCAAAAGGTGCTTGACCATGTTCGGTCAGTCTTGCGATAATCCGAGGCCTAGCCTGCAGCCTCATCATTTTCCAAATCCTGCCTATCTCTCTGAGTCATCTTGTGTGAGGAGGACTAGAGGATGAATGAACGTCATACCTCCGACGGTGCTTCTCAGCATTCCGGACAGGTTCGACGTGGTTTCCTACTGCGATTCACGACAGGACTTCTCGCGTCAATTCTAGGTCTGGTTCCGACGGTCTTTGGCTTCCTGTTTTTTTTCGATCCGCTGCTGCGGTCGCGCAAAGGCTCGGCGTCAGCCGGTGACAATCCGAAGAAAGACGCGGACGGCTTCATCAAAATGGACGTCACCCGTGATTCGCTGCCGGATGATGGCTCCCCCATGGCATTTAAGGTCTACGACGACAAGATCGACGCCTGGAACAAATTTCGGCAGGTTGAGATCGGGCAAGTTTGGCTCCGCAAACAACCCAACGGCGAAATTGTCGCCTTCAGCACCATATGTCCCCATTTGGGCTGTGCCGTCGATTATCGCGCTGGCCGCAGCGACTTTTTTTGTCCTTGCCATACGAGTGCTTTTGATATGGACGGACAGCGAACAAATGAGATTCCGCCGCGGGACATGGATCCGTTAGTGACCAAACTCAAGCCGGAAACGGGCGAAACCATCTGGCTGAAATACGAAAAATTCCGCGCCGGCACGGCCGACATGATACCCGTCACATGAATATCTTGCTCAATTGGCTCGACGATCGCCTCGGCTATCGTCAACTTGTCCATGAAGCACTCTACGAGCCTGTCCCTGGTGGAGCCCGCTGGCGCTATGTCTGGGGAAGCACGTTGGTGTTCACGTTCTCCGTTCAGGTGATCACCGGCTTGTTTCTGTGGATGGCTTACAGCCCAAGTGCGCAGACCGCCTGGGAAAGCGTCTATTACATCCAGCATGAGATGTACATGGGCGGCATCGTGCGCGGCATTCATCATTTCTCCGCGCAGCTGATGATTGTTTTGCTTGCCATACACTTGATCCAAGTCATTATCGATGGGGCGTACCGAGCACCTCGTGAGATCAACTTTTGGCTAGGGTTGATTTTAATGCAGATCGTGTTGGCTCTTTCGCTAACTGGCTATCTGCTGCCCTGGGATCAGAAGGGCTACTACGCGACTCAAGTCTCAACCAAGATCGTGGGCGCAACGCCGGTCATTGGGCAGTCGTTGCAGGAATTAGCACAGGGTGGGACTGAATACGGTCACCACACGCTGACCCGTTTCTTTGCGATGCACGCGGGCGTCCTACCAGGTCTGTTGATCTTCTTTCTAGTGGTGCACATTTATGTCTTCCGCCGTCATGGGATCACCGTCCCGAATCCGGATCGTGCTCCCACGACCACCTTTTGGCCTGACCAGGTGCTCCGAGATGTCGTGGCCTGCCTCGGTGTGCTAGCGATTGTGTTGCTGCTTGCCATTTTTCGCGGCGCGGAACTGAGCGGGCCCGCAAATCCCTCGGAGGCTTATTCCGCGGCTCGACCTGAGTGGTACTTTTTGTCCATCTTTCAATTCCTCCGCTTTGAGGCCGTTGAGCGATATGGTCTAGCATTTGGCGCGATCTACGTCCCTGGTGCCATCATGCTGGCTATTGTCCTGATGCCGTTAGTCGCACTGATCAAGGGCGGACACTACTTCAACGTCGGATTCACGTCTGTCTTGGTGATTGCCATTGTTGGTTTGACGGCGTTAGCGATCTACGAGGATCGAAGCGATCCAGATCATCAGTCAGCTGTCGCCGAAGCCGATCGTGATGCGGAACGCATTGTTGAGCTGGCTCAATTGCCCGACAAAATACCGATCGAAGGCGCAGGTGCGCTGCTCCGTGATGATCCGCTCACTCAAGGACCACGTATCTTCTCGAAGTATTGCTCGGCTTGTCACCGTCTCGACGGACACGATGGACGAGGACGTTTGATGGTGGAATTCGATCCGCATTCCAAAGTCGAACGCGTCGTCGTTCCGTCGGCTCCTGATCTAGCCAACTTCGGTGATCGCCAGTGGTGGCGTCGCGTTCTGACCGACTATCGTAATCTGATGGCGCCGCTCGCTAATTCGGACTACGACCTGGAGCTTTCTGAGAGCGAAGGCATGATCATGTGGTTCGACGAGAATGTCGAAGCATTGACCGCGGAGGCCAACAAGGCCGACGTGGACGCACTGATCGAGTACTTTGTGTCCCACAGCGGTCGGAAGGACCTGGAAATCGACGAGGACAAAGTCGAGCGTGGACTGGAAATCCTGGAGAGTGGCGAGTTGACGGAAGGATCCGTTGGTGCCTGCGATGATTGCCACGCTGAATATGGTGGCGAGTTCGTTGAGGCTACAGACAACTATGGAATTCCCGAATTGAACGAATATGGTTCGCAAGCGTGGCTGAAGGCCTTTCTGGAGAATCCCGGGTCGGAGCAGTACTTTGGCGATCGCAACCAGATGCCTAGCTTTGCCGACAAACTCTCGCCTCGCGAGTTGGACCTGTTGGTTCGTTGGCTGACAGGCGATTACGCGCCGACAGAGGTCCATCCCTATCCGTCGCTTGCCGAGGAGCTGCAGAATCGTTTGGCCGCGCCATCGAGTGAGGACGCGTCGGAAGGTGACCAGCCCGAGGCTGAAGACGAGCCCGCCTCAGACGACACTGAAGCCGGTGACGATACCAGCGTCTAGTAGCGCCGGCAGCGATCGCACTGGCGTCGCCCGCAATGCTTGCACGGGCTTGTTGTCGCTGCACTGCACCGCTTCGATTCGTCGGAATCGCTTCAGTTTGTTTTCTGATCTTGCCGATCGAAACGATGTCAAGGATTACAAAAACCGACAGATCGGTGCAGCGCGAACCGCTCGTCGTGAGCTCGTCAGCGAGCAGCGATGAACGCCTTTCTTCAAGCCCGCTGCCAGGACGCCAAGCGAACGACCATGTGGTGTGGACAATGCGGACAGGATGTTCCTGCTGTTCCGGCAGCCGATGATCCCGAGGCGATCGTCTGCCTGAATTGCCGTACGACATACACCGAACCGGTCGCTACAACGAAACGTCGTGTGACCCGCGTCGATTCATCGCACAATCCTGGGAAGTCGACCACGTGGCGAGAGCCAGGAAATATCGAACCACCACCGCTCGTCGATGATGAAGACTTCTGGTTTGAACCGGAAGCATTGCAGGACGACGTCTCCGCGGTGCCATTGATTCCGGCCAAATTACCTGATCAAACATCCAAGTCCGAGCGTCGTCGACGCCGTCGTCGCCGCCGACACCGTCGGTCGGCATTGATCTGCTGGTCACTCTTGTCATTTGGTGTAGCGCTGTTCGTTTGTGGCGCCTCGTTGATAGGGTGGTCGCTGTTGGAAGAGCGTGACGAGCTCTGGAATATCGGTGCTCCGATTGTGCTAGCCGGTCAGGCAACGTTCTTGATCGGATTGGTACTGCAACTTGATGGAATCTGGCACCAAAGTCGCGCGGCGACCAGGAATCTTGACGAACTGGATGAAAAGCTGGCAGCGCTACAAGCGCTTCAGAAAGGCGAGCTAGCCGACCAGGGCGACCCGGCTCATGCCTTCTATCAACACATGGCCGACGGCGCGAGTCCACAGATGTTGCTGACCGATTTGAAAGGACAGCTCGACATGATTGCGGACCGATTGGCGAAGCAAGACAAATAGATGGGTCCTGCAGACAATCGCGTCCCGGCGCTGTCTCTTGCCGTATGACTGCGTCTCTTGCGGACGATCCGCCGTTCAACGCCAGTCCCAACATCGCAGCTGACCGATTGCCGCCCGCGCAGCGAGTGTGGCGGAGTAGTCTTGGTCGACACGAAGCCCATGCAGCCGCCAATCAGCCGCCTGGCCCACTTGTGCCGACAGTCCGACCAGAGTGGGCGGATGTTTCGGATCGACATCCACAGTCACGTCATGCAGCGGGATTGAAAACCCCTTGCCCAACGCCTTGATGATCGCTTCCTTCGAGGTCCAAACGTGAAACAAGGACGCAAGTCGCTGCGTGTCTGTGAGCCCATTGAAGAGCTCCTTCTCCATCGAAGAAAGCAGCAAGTCGGTAATGTCCTGAACGTTGTCTCTGATGCGCTCGAGGTCGACTCCGAGCGGATGCGTCTTGCCGAAGGCCAGCAGCGCGTAGGCACCCGAATGTGAGACGTTGAACTGGACGTCCTGAGAGTTGCACGCGTTTGTCAGTTCCGGCTTTCCATACGCGTTGACCTCGAAGTCTAGCGATTCCGGAGGTTGATGAGTATACCGCGCCAGTAATTCACGGAGGACTGCGCGAGTGGTGCAGTAGGCGTTTCGGTCTTTGTCGAATTTGAATTGTTCCGCACGCTTTCGTTCGTCGTCACTCAAAATGCCTCGCCATTGATCTAGGTGATCTGTTTGTGTCGGGATTCGAACTCGCCAGACGTGAGCCTCGGCTGAAGACAATTCCAGTGATTCTGGTGGAGAATTCCAACGATCGTACACGATTCGCTCGGCGCTCATGTCGAGAGGCGTTTCGAGTCCGGTGAACTGAATTAAGCTTAGTCGATTAACTGGCGGAGCGTGTCGGATGGCGCGAGGCTATCCAACAGAACGTCTGGGTCGGCCGAAGACAGTTCCTCCGAAGTCACCCCACCGGTCGCAACGGCAACGGATGTTGCCCCGATCGACTGAGCGCAGCGGACGTCATGGACGGTATCGCCCACGACGATCACGTCTTTGGCATCGACCTCATGTTCTAAATGCTTGCGTGCGTCGCTGAGCGCGACCCCGGCTACCTTATCTCGTGACGTATGGTCGTCACCGAAGCCACCGAATTGAAAAAGTTCCCAGAGTCCGAAATGGCGCAACTTGGTCTTGGCTCCCTCACGGATGTTCCCCGTCAACAAGCCCAGATGGGTATCGGAACATGCGTGCAGTTGATCCAGCAAGTCGCTCACGCCGGATAGGACTCGACCTGAGCGAGTATGCAGGAAATCCTCAAGGTGGCCGAGGTACGAATTTAGGAACGTTCGTCGGTTGGTCTCGGTATTTTCGATATTGTGCTGTTTGAAGATATCAACCGTAATCGCCCGGTCCGTTCGCCCGGCAAATTGAATTCCGTCCTGAACAGCAGGCACACCAAAATCGCTCTCGATCGCCGCAAACGCGGCCGCTTGTCCTGCGCCCCCACTGGCAATCAAAGTACCATCAATATCAAACAACCAGACTTTCATCCATTTGCCTTCAACAGAACAACCGCTCGAATACCGTCGTCGGGTTCAACAAACTCGGCGAATCACGGGACTTTGAATGACGCTATCCGCGAGTTCTTTCGAGCCTGATCCTGACCTGTTGTTCTTTTTCCTTGGAGGTACGAAGGTCTCGAATCACCGTCAACGTCACTTCACCTCCGACTCGCTGCCCTTCGAGGAATGTGAACCAGTCGTTCAGATCCCGAATTGGTTTGCCGTTTGCCGCAATGATCAAGTCACCCCATCGCACGTGATAGCGCACACGCAATCCAGTCTGGTAGCCAACTGCCTGAGTCGCTTGAATGCCGACTGCCTTCGCCGGAGATTCCGGCTCCACGTCTTTGACGAGCACACCTTTGACGTTGAGCTGCCGAGGCATCTGATCACCAAACGGCGCGATACCGATCGAGGGTCGCAGGATAGCTCCGTCTCGAATTAATGCAGGCACAATTCGGTTCACCGTGTCGACGGGAATAGCAAAGCCCACACCCGCGTACGCTCCCGAAGGACTGAAAATTGCCGTGTTGACTCCGATCAATCGACCCGCACTGTCAAGCAGTGGACCGCCTGAATTGCCCGGGTTGATTGCCGCATCGGTCTGAATCACGCCATGGATGGTTCGGCGAGCGCTTACCGACGGAGTTCGTTCGTTTGTCGTGATCTCCCTTTCCAACGCGCTGATGACCCCGGTGGTCAGCGTTTGATCCAGCCCAAATGGGTTGCCGATCGCATACACTTTTTGCCCAACTTGGAGGTCGTTGGAGCTGCCGACGATGATCGGTCGCAACTTCTCCGGGGGGGCAGCGATCTTGAGCACGGCCAGATCTTTTGCCGGAGCGCGTCCCACGATTTCTGCATCCCAGGTGGATTGGTCCGAGAGTGTAACTTGAGCCTGATCGGCTTCAGAGATCACGTGATCGTTCGTCACCACATGCCCGTCTTCATTCCAGACGAACCCAGAACCACTGCCGCGACTCAGTTCTGTCTCGTTGAAGGAAAACACGTCGAATTGGACGGTCGTGGTGGTGATGAAGACAACGGCCGCTGAATTCTTACTAAACAGGTCGATCGTCGTCTGCTCGTCTTTTGCCAAGTCGCCACGGGCAGTGATCGGCCGCGGCTTTGCGTCAGGATCGTGCAGTCGTGTATTTCTTTTCCACTGACCGTACCAGCCAGCAGCAAGGTACCCAATTAGCAGCATAAGGACGTAGGGCAAGATACGCGGCAGGAAAGGACGCTCACGTGAGGGTTGGGAACCAGCGTATGCCATCGAGGACTCCGTCCGTTTGCGTTGATCCAGGCAACAGGATTTAGCAGTTGGGGCTGACGCCCCGATTGCCTAGCTTATTGCTCAGGATCAACTATCGCAACGGCGGAGGAAATGGATTCACAGCGACGCCGGGGAAATCCCCGTGAAATGAGCTAACTTCGCGCGACACGAGGAGATCTCGATCAGGTGCTTTGATCAAGCCCGCATCCCGATGTGGAACAGCTGCCGGCGCGACACGAACCACCGTTGCAACCGTGAGCGGAGGTACTGGACGTGTGCTGACAACCGATGCTTACGGCACAAAGGCAAAGTGCGAGCAACAAGACCGATTTCATCTTTGAGATTCCTTTCTCGTGAGTTATGAAAAAGACGACGCGTGTTGACGTGAGTCCGGCCCGTTAGCATGGCTCGGTGTGTGCGCCGCTTTTCTTTTCGTGCAACGTGCTGTAGTGCCTGCTACAGCGTGCCAATCGGGTGACCCGTGTGGCGACTCGTAGCAAATCCGGTGCTTCGTCCGGTGACCGAGCAATTGGGACAGAGGCACCGAGGGTTCGCGGCGACCGATGTTGTTTTCGCGAAAGTCTGTTCCGCGACTGGATCTGCAAGGCCATCTTGGCAGACGGGGCACTGTGCGAGGTGAGTTTCGATTTGCTGAGCGAGTTCGGTCGGCAACCGCCCGGCGCGATAATCGTTCATTTTCTCCTGCACTTCATGGCACGAAATGTTTCCGTATCGCATGGGCTGCGATGGATTCTCTGTGAAGAGCAAAGAATAGACCAGCACGACGACACAGCTCAGTGTTCCGATGACCGCAGTCTTCGTGATCGTATTCGCCCGACGCCGTTGCGCGGCGCTTTGTACAACTTGATTCAATGTGCCCGGCGGACATTCAATCCAGTCGTCGGAATGTGTTGTTCTTTCGTTCATTTTTCGGCCGTTCAGTTGCTGACGTGAAACTCGAAAGCTCCCACACTGTTATCTTCGGGAAAATACGGCGTCTGTTCTGTGAGCGACGCTACACTTAGGTGAGATTTTGTGCTGGAAACGAGCTGCGGTGGGTCGAGTTGCTTGGTTGTTCTTGCCTGTCTGTAGGTACCGGACGAGGCACGTCGACATCCTCCGCCAAACGATCTAGTTGGGTGAGCAGGATCTTACGCCGACGAATCTTCAGTACCCCTTCTTTTTGCAGGTCGCCTAAGATCACGGTCACCGTCTCCCGTGTGCTGCCAATCACGCTGGCGAGGTCTTGATGTGACAGCTTGATCCGCAAATCGACGCCTTCGGGTGTCTGATGGCCGTAGTCTTCGGCCAGTTCAATAAGCAGGTGAATCAGTCGCTGCCGATTGGAGTGAAACAACAGATACTTAAGGCGTCTTTCGATCCGCCGTCGCCGGAGCCCAATGAGCTTGGTTACGCCGAGCGAGACGTTTGGATAAAGCTGCAGCAGACGCTGGATTTCGTCTCCTGGTATCAACATGACGGTGGACGCTTCGATCGCTTCGGCGTACTCTTCGCGTTCTTGTTGATCCAGAATCGAAAGTTCGCCGAACACCTCCCCTGGTTCAATAAAGGTCAGGATTCCCTGTTTTCCTTCGGTTGTAAAGCTACAGATTTTGACTCGCCCCGATATCAGCAACAGCACACCGTCAGCATGTTCAGACGGCAGATAGACCGGGCTGCTTCGCGTAAAGCGACGTATACGGGACCTTCGTTCAACCTGCCGCAGTTCCTCGGGCGGCAACTGATCGAACAGGGTGCAACGTTTCAGATACCAAGTATTGTCGGGCATTGAGCCAGCTCTCCAGAGCTAATGGGATGCCGGGGATCACAAGCCAGTATAGCGCGGTTGTGACCTAATTCTACCATCGCTGAATCTCGGCCGTTCGCAGAATGGTCGAGACGATCGACGCTTATGGGACTTGGTCGCCTTGGTTGGTGAAATCCTACACCAAACGGAGTCCACATCGAAGAATTTGGCGCCCGCGAAAAAGCGCGTCGACCAATGTGAGCTGTCTCACATTCGCCGGCTACCAGTACGTGGGCTGACCGATGCGGAAGACCGTCGCAGCGTCCTCCGCGATATACGATCGCTAGACAGAGAAGTTCGCCTACTCGGGCGCTACGGCGACCAATTCCTCAGAAACCGCGGAGATGGCGGTCGAGTCGATTCCTTTTCGTTCTTCGGCAAATCCAATCAGGAGCGCGAGATCGCACAGTCGATTTATCTGCCGCGGATTTCCGCGCGAGACGGAGTAGATGGACTCCAGGGCAGACTCGTCGAAGATCGGCTGCTCGGCACCTGCCTCCTGCAAACGATGATTAACGTACGCGATGGTCTCGTCTAAATCTAAAGGTCGCAACAAGCACTTCACCGCGAGACGTTCCTCCAAACCTGGGTGCCGCTCGAGTACGGGCAGGAACGAAGGCTGGCCGACGAACAGCAACGTTAGACCAATCCCATTTTCACCTTCGAAGTTGAGCAGCATTCGCAGCATTTCCAGCGTCTGTACGTCATTAATCACTTGAGCTTCGTCGACAGTCAGCACGGCGTGACGGCCGTCCTGACTGTTCTTTTTCAGACTTTCTTGAATCTCTCGCACCGCGGTCTCAGTTGACAACGTACCCTGTGGCTTCTCCTCACCCGAGAACTCTTGAGCGACAAATGTCAGTAACTCGCTCGTTGACATCTGAGGAAAAACGAGGTGGACACGAGGCGCGATCGTGTCTGGAAGCATCCGGTAGAGGGAGCGAATTAGCAATGACTTGCCGAGTCCGGGGGCGCCCGTCAAGATCGCCCCGTCTCGCTTATTCTCGACGGCATAACGAAGCTTCAACAGTGCCGCCTGATGAGTCTCGCTCGGATAATAAAACGCTGCATTCGAAGTTGTTTCGAAAGGTTTGCTCTTCAGTCCCCAGTAGGCTTCGTACATTGGTTCGATTCCTGATTGTCTTTGGCGGTATCGTATTTTCAGGCGAAGTTATCAACCGCTTCAACGGTTAGGCCAGCGTTTGTTTTCAGACTCTTCATGAATTGCAGCATCAAACGACTGTCCGTTCGACGGACGTCACGGACGGCAATGCGTGTCGCGATCATGTTTTCGAAACTCTCACCCAGGATCGGCTGACCCGGTGCGGCGTCGATCAGAATCAAATCGAAGTTCTCCATCAGTTCAGAGAGCAGGTTCCCTAGCGCGTCACGAAGGATCGAGTGATCCTCGCCCATTGCAGCATCTGACAACGGTAAGATTGTGAATCGGTCTTCAATCGATCGAACGGAGCATTCTGCGATGGGTACTTCGCCCGCGATCGCGCTCTCCCAGCCCGTTTCAACAGCCAGACCCAACCGATTTGCCAGAGCCGGATTTTGAAAATCCGCATCCACCAACAGGACGTTCGCGCCGGTTTGAGCCAGCGTGATTGCCAAAGTAATCGACAAGGTTGTGCGGCCCTCGCCTCGGCTTTGACTGTGAACGGTAATCAGCTTACTTTGGCTCTGCGTCGTTTCGCGGAGATGGGCTGCGAAATCATTCAGCTGTGGGCGGATCTCGCCATTCATCTCGATTGTTGAGTTGGGTAGCTCAAACGCATCAACTTCCCAAGCAGGTGTAAAGCGATGCGGCGTCGTTGTGATTTCGGTATTAGTTTCGGTATTAGTTTCGGTTTCGGTGTCGGATGGGGTGTCGGATGGGGTGTCAGATTCGGCGTGGTATTTGACGTCGGATTCCTGCTGAAGCTTGGCGTCTGAATCGGCGACGACGGTACTGATCTCCTCGAGCACAGGAATATCGAACTCCTGATGTACGACAAATGAATCCAGCGACGCGGCCATGTCTTCCAAGACGTAGTTCTGGCCGTCGACATTCGTATCTTCCTCTTCGATCGGTCCGTCATCCGAATCGTTCGGGATTAATTCTCTCAGGTCTTCAACGGTCACTTGATGAGCAATCGCCGGACTCGGTAGTTTTGCGACGGGAGGATCGACGTACAACTCACGAGCCGGTGCTTCGAGTGTAGTTTCAACCACACGTCGTTTTTGAGGAGCCTTGCTTTGCTCGTAGACCTTGATGAGTGCTTTGTCCAGCGAAGTCATGATGTCTCGATCCTTGATTGCGAAAGGGAGCGACGCAGCGACATCAACGCTGTGCCGATCGTGCGCGACGGGCAACGGGAGGGACGTTGTAGACCGGATCCTTGTACGTTGAGGGATCAGTCTGTTGATACGAATGAGGCTGTTGCGTTTGGCGATCACGACGAGGCCGGTCGCGACGCGGACTTTGGGCTGTCACGGTGTGGTCCTGGCGTGGGCGAATGCCGTCGCCCGGCCGATCGATCATCGGTTGGCCGGATCGTCCACGCTGCCATTCGAATTCGGTCGACCGGTCGGCCACCTTGGGTCGAACGCGTTCATTTACACGGGGACGCTCGTTTCGTGGTTGCCTAGCTGGGACGCGTGCACTTGTTTGTGCATTCGCAACTTCGCTTTGAGCCGCAGGAGCACGACTGGATTGAGACGGCGCTGGATGCGTTTCCGCTTGAGGGCGTTCATTTGCCGGCGGTACGGTGCTTGCGGCCTCTTGCGTTGGGTCGCTTTGCGAAACACGGTCGTTCGCCGGTCGGTTGATGAACGGGACCGAGTCAAATAGCTGCTCGTCACGCTTCGGTTCAGTCGCGATCGCTGGTGCCTCGTCCCGCGATGCGTCGACGACCTGCTCGGCGACCCGCAAGGGTTCGCTCGCGATCGGGTTGATTGTCTCTTGCTGTCTCGGGGGTTGCCGAGCGATATCCGGTCGAGTCGGCGCAGATGAGTTGCGCCCGACAATCCACCACAGGCAGATGATGGAAATCGAGATCACGATTCCCGGTAAGACGCCACGAACGGTCTCCACCGGATTAAATGACTTGTTGTTGCCAACTTGTCTGATAGACCGCGAGGTCGCTTCGGTGATCCGCTTGATGGAATCCTGCATGCTGCCGAGAACGGGCTGCATTCCGCTGTCATCGGCGGCGATCGGTTCGATCTCTAGGTCCGGTGTGGGGCTGGCTTCGCCTTCGGCGGGCGACGCTGGCTCCTGGCTCACTTCGCCCTGAAATGTGACGGTATTCTCTATGGGTTGCACCATATTGGGGATCGTCAGCACAGGATTCACGGTGGGCTGAATGTCGTCGGGGCTGGCGTTGGGGCCCCGATACCGAGGTGCGATAGGGCTCATGGTTCTTGTCCGGCAGTGACTTTGCTGGTTAAGCTTGCATAGGATGTGCCACCCGAAACGTTGCGCGGCAGCCTCTTTATCGTCCCGCCATGGTACGATCTTGAGGGTTAGGCTGGCTTTTCCGGCGGCCGGTCATCCGCGACAATGAGCAGCCCGGCTCGGTTTGGCGACGTGTAGCATATTTCGCCGTGAAATGAGAGACGGAGATTATGCTGCATAGAATGCGATAGTGATGTGAATGCTGTCGTAGCTTGAGGTAGAACCCCTGGCGATGCCTCAGGTCCCTCAGAATTCCCTGCCCTCGGGCCCCCGAAAACGGATACCCAATTGACGATGATTGTGCACCCTAACGCTGACGATTGTGATCAGGCTCTTCGATCGCTGATGGAAGATCGCGTGCTGGTCCTCGATGGTGCGATGGGGACCATGGTGCAAGCACTGCGTCTGGATGGGGCGGACATTCATGGTAAGCGATTCGCGGAACATCCGGTCGATCTGGCGAATTTCGTCGACATCCTGTGCCTGACTCAGCCGGATGCCGTAACGGGGATCCACGACAAGTACTGCGAAGCCGGCGCAGACATCATCACGACCAATACATTTGGGGCCAGCCCGGTCGGCATGGAGGAATTTCAGCTGTCACCGGAGATCGTGCGAGAGATCAACTCGGCTGCCGTCCGCTGCGCTCGGATCGCGGCGGAAAAACATACCAAGCTAACGCCGGACCGACCTCGTTTCGTCGCCGGATCGATTGGACCCACGACCAAGCAAACGGCCATCTCAACAGACGTCGAAGACCCGGGCTTTCGTGGCGCGACGTTCGATCAGATGGTTGCGTCTTACTATGAGCAAGTCGCGGCACTGGTCGAAGCTGGCGTTGACATTCTGATGCCGGAGACAGTGATTGATACGCTTAATCTCAAGGCGTGTCTCTTCGCGATCCAGAAACACTTTGACCACTCCGGTCGTCAAGTACCGGTGATGGTTTCAACAACCTTCAACGAAGCGGGCGTGACATTCGTGTCCAGTCAGAACGTTGAAGCGATGTGGAACTCGGTTTCGCATTTCCCGCTGCTCAGTATCGGCATGAACTGCGCGCTCGGACCCGCCTTAATGCGTCCGCATATTTCTGAGTTGTCCAACTTATCGGATACGTTCATTAGTTGTCATCCGAACGCGGGATTGCCTAACGAGATGGGGCAATACGACATGTCGCCCGCCGAGTTGGGGCAGTGGATGGGCGAGTTCGCACGCGAGGGCTGGTTGAACATTGCCGGCGGTTGCTGCGGTACGACCCCGGCACACATCCACGAGATTGCGAAGGCAATCCGCCATGTGACGCCCCATCGAAAATCTCAAATCGAGCCATATACGCGGCTCAGTGGCACGCAGGCACTCACTTTGCGCCCGGATGCTAACTTCACCATGATTGGTGAGCGAACGAATGTAACGGGCTCCCGCAGGTTCGCACGATTGATCCGTAATGGCGATTTTGAACCTGCCATTGAGGTTGCTCGCCAACAGGTTGTGAGTGGGGCCAGCATCATCGACATCAATATGGATGACGCCTTGCTTGATGGCGAAGAGTCGATGACCCGCTACCTGAATCTGATCGCTGGTGAAACGGATATCAGTGCCGTTCCCGTCATGATCGATAGTTCAAAATGGTCGATCATCGAAGCGGGACTGAAATGTGTTCAGGGGAAAGCAATCGTCAACTCCATCAGCTTGAAGGACGGAGAAGACGAATTCATCGAAAGAGCGCGCGTTGTACGTCGCTACGGTGCCGCTGTGGTCGTGATGGCCTTCGATGAAACGGGGCAAGCAACAGAAGCAGACCAAAAAGTTGAAATCTGCAAGCGCGCTTATCGGCTGTTGACCGAAATAGTTGGGTTCCCCTCACAAGACATTATCTTCGATCCGAACATTTTGACGGTCGCAACAGGAATCGACGAGCACGACAATTACGCCGTCAACTTTATCGAAGCGACGCGACGCATCAAGCAAGAGTGTCCTGGTGCAAAAGTATCCGGTGGCGTCAGTAATATCTCCTTCTCATTTCGCGGAAATGATGTCGTTCGTGAGGCGATGCACTCCGCCTTTCTCTACCATGCCGTGCATGCCGGTATGGACATGGGGATCGTGAATGCGGGGCAACTGGCGGTCTATGAAGAAGTGCCGAAGCCGTTGTTGGAGGCCGTCGAAGATGTGTTGCTGAATCGTCGTCCCGACGCGACGGATCGCTTGTTGGAATTGGCCGAGACGTTCAAAGGGCAAGCTGGAACCGTTGCCAAAGAAGATCTTGCTTGGCGTGAAAATGCCGTTGAGGAACGGCTCAAGCATTCGCTCATCAAGGGCATCGACAAGTTCATTGAAGAGGATGTCGAAGAAGCTCGGCAGGGCTTCGACCGATGTCTGCAGGTGATTGAAGGTCCGCTGATGCGTGGCATGACGGTCGTCGGCGATTTGTTCGGCGAGGGCAAAATGTTCCTGCCTCAAGTCGTCAAATCCGCGCGCGTCATGAAAAAGGCCGTCGCCTATCTGTTGCCGTATATGGACCAGGAAAAAATCGACGAGGGACGCGAACATGAAGAAGCACGCGGAAGAATCCTGCTCGCGACGGTCAAAGGTGACGTCCATGACATTGGTAAGAACATTGTCGGCGTCGTGCTAGGTTGTAACAACTATCGAGTCATTGATCTTGGGGTCATGGTGCCAGCCGAGAAGATACTCGAGACGGCTGTCCAGGAAGGAGTCGACATCATCGGGCTCTCAGGGTTAATTACGCCTAGCCTTGAGCAAATGGTGCACGTAGCGCGCGAGATGGAGCGACAAGGCATTCATGTGCCGCTGCTTATCGGCGGAGCGACCACAAGCGCCAAGCACACGGCCGTAAAAATCGCACCAGCCTTTAACCATCCGACGATCCACGTCCTTGACGCATCGCGTTGTGTGGGCGTCGTTGATCGACTTCTAAGTGCTTCGCTACGTACGGATCTGGTTCGTGAGAATCGTGAGTTGCAGCAGCAGCTTGTCGAATCCTACCGGCATCGAAAGGTTACCCTGGTATCCTACGAACAAGCTCGCAGCGAGCCATTCGCGACGGACTGGAGCCAGGTGAAGATTGATCAGCCGGAGTTTACCGGAGCACGGGCGCTGCCGGAGATCGACCTGGAGGAACTCAGGTCATTCATCGACTGGTCACCCTTCTTCATGGCTTGGGAGATGAAAGGAAAATACCCGGCGATTCTTGATGACCAGCATTACGGTGAAGAGGCTCGAAAGCTCTTCCACGACGCCCAACGCTTGTTGGACGACATGATCACCCAAGGGCAATTGCAGGCTAAGGCCGTTTACGGATTCTGGCCAGCAGCAGCGGTCGGCGATGACGTCCAGCTGTATGCGGATTCAAGTCGATCTGAAATTCTGGCAACCTTTCACTTCCTTCGCCAGCAATGGGAACGCACCGGGCAGCGTTGCTTCCGATCGTTGGCCGATTACATTGCCCCAGCCGATTCGGCGAGAGAAGACTACATCGGTGCTTTTGTTGTGACGGCCGGCATCGGCGCCCACGAATTAGCCGAGCGATTCGAGGCTGCGCACGACGACTACCAGGCGATCATGGTCAAGTCACTGGCCGACCGGCTCGCCGAAGCGGCGGCCGAATGGTTGCACCAAAGAGTCCGCGCCGAATGGGGGTATGGAAGAGACGAGGACCTTGGCAATGACGATCTGATTGCCGAAAAGTATCGCGGAATTCGACCGGCTCCCGGTTACCCGGCCTGCCCAGACCACACAGAGAAGAGAATTCTGTTTGATTTGTTGAGCGCGGAGTCGGCGATTGGTGTTGAGCTAACCGAGAGCTTCGCGATGTTGCCGGCCGCGAGCGTGAGCGGGCTTTACTTTGCGCACCCCGAGTCTCGGTATTTTGCCGTCGACCGAATCACGCGTGATCAGGTGCAAGACTACGCCAGACGCAAGCAAATGACCGTTGCGGAGGTGGAGCGCTGGCTGGCACCGAACCTCGGTTACGAAGTCGACTAGTGAAGCGCGTGCTGCGGGTCTGAACCAATCGGTTTGCGATCTCGTATCAGAGCGGCGTACAATGACCTTGGCGGGTCTGTTCTTTTCAGCTTCTGGGCCTAGTATGCCGGTGGCGTCGAGGCTCCGAGATCTTACGACCAGCGTTTGCCCGCTTGCAATGATCGGCCACATCCGAGTTTTCGTTTTTGTCCTTCTCATCTCCCTGCTCGCCCGGGGTGCTTACTGCGAGACGGCTGCCCAGAGAGGCTATCGACATCTGACGGAGCGAGCCTATCTTCCGGCCGACTTCGATCAAGAAACCTTCGATCAACTCTGGCAGGTGTGGCCGGAACCACTTCGCCAACAGGCAGCCAAGGCAACGCCTCGCTCACGTCGCGACATGGCCTTCAAGCGGTATGGACTGACCTATCGCCCCGGGGATACCACAGGTCGGCCGTTGCAGTATGTCGTTTCGGCGAGCGGTGAGTGGACGATGAACTGCTTTGCCTGCCACGGGGGTCAAGTCAACGCGCATTCGGTTCCGGGCGCTCCCAATTCTGCCTATGCGCTGCAAACGCTGACGTCGGACGTACGTGCCACGAAGCTGCGGCTGGGGAAGCCGCTGGCACGGATGGAGGTTGGTTCGCTTTTCATGCCTCTTGGCTCGACCAACGGCACCACCAATGCGGTGATGTTTGGCGTGGCGCTGATGGCCTTCCGTGATCCAGAACTCAACATCATGCGGCGACGGATTCCGCCACCGATGATTCATCACGACATGGACGCCCCGCCGTGGTGGCACTTCCACCGCAAAAAAAACCTGTACATTGACGGCTTCGCGCAAAAAGGCTCGCGACCGCTCATGCAATTCATGTTGGTCGAGCAGAACGGGCCCGAGAAATTTGCCGAATGGGAGCGGGAATTCCAAGATGTGTTCGCGTATCTGGAGTCACTTCGACCACCCCCATATGACGGGCTGATCGATCGTGCGTTGGCTGAAAACGGACGAATTGCTTTCGAACGAGTCTGTTCCGAATGCCACGGCACGTATGGCCTTGATGGCGGCGAATATCCCGAGCGCATGGTCTCGCTGGCGGAAGTTGGGACGGATCCGGTGCGGCTTAGGGCCTTGAACCGAGAGCATCGTCGCGCATACCACGAAAGTTGGTTCGGCAAATTCGGCGAGACCGATGTCGTGCTGGAGCCCGATGGCTATGTCGCGCCCCCGCTAGATGGTGTTTGGGCATCTGCACCGTACTTGCACAACGGATCGGTTCCCACGCTTTGGCACATTCTTAATCCAGCGCGTCGCCCCGTGGTGTGGAGACGTTCCGGGACTCAGCTTGATCCCGACCGTGTCGGATTGCAGGTCGAGGAACTGACAAAGGTTCCCCGCTCTGCCAAATCGTCGGTTGATCGACGAGCCTACTTCGATACGAGCCGCTTTGGAAAGAGCGCTGCTGGTCATCTCTTCGCGGACGAACTGAGCCGAGACGATAAGCTCGCGGTACTTGAATACCTCAAAACGCTCTAGCCGAGATGCGCGGCTTGCTAAGACCGGCCCCTGGTCGCCTCCACAGGTCAGTGTTACGATACGCCAAGTAAGGACTCATCAAACCATTCTGTTGGAAAGGGCTCTGATTCCCATGACGCAGTTATTGGAAGCGCGTGCCGGTAAAATCACACCCGAGATGGAATACGTGGCGCGCCGTGAAGGCTTGACGCCCGAATTGGTTCGACAAGAGGTGGCCGAAGGCCGCATGGTGATACCGGCGAATCGTGTTCATTTGGACGCTCGCCTGGAGCCCATGGGGATTGGAATCGCAGCCAAGTGCAAGATTAATGCAAACATCGGCAACTCAGCGGTCACGAGTAACGTCGATGAGGAGCTTGAGAAACTCCATACGGCGGTGCATCACGGTGCAGATACCGTGATGGACTTGTCAACCGGTAAAGATATCGATCGCATTCGTTCTGAGATTATTAAGTCTTCGCCGGTTCCCATTGGTACTGTGCCGATCTACCAGATGCTCGAGGAATTGCAGGGCGACATTGAGGAGATGCGCCCGCAACACTTTCTCGACATGGTCGAACACCAAGCCAAGCAAGGCGTGGACTACATGACCATCCATTGTGGCGTGCTACTTGAACACTTGCACCTCACGATGAATCGTGTGACGGGTATCGTAAGTCGCGGTGGATCGCTCATTGCCAAATGGATGATGGCTCATCGCAAGCAGAACCCGTTGTACACGCATTTTGACGAGTTGTGCGAAATCATGCGTCAGTATGACGTGACGTGGAGTCTCGGAGACGGCCTACGCCCTGGTTCGATTGCGGATGCAAGTGACGACGCACAGTTTTCGGAACTGAAGGTGCTCGGTGAGCTCGTTCAGCGCAGCTGGAAGAACGGAACGCAGGTTATGGTCGAAGGTCCGGGTCACATTCCAATGGACCAGATCGATATGAACATCAAGACGCAAATCGAAGTCTGCAAAGGCGCGCCGTTCTACGTTCTCGGTCCTCTTGTTACCGATATTGCACCCGGCTATGACCACATCACCAGCGCCATCGGTGCCGCTTTGGCAGGTTGGAGTGGCGCGGCAATGTTGTGCTACGTCACGCCAAAAGAGCACCTCGGACTTCCCGATGCAGGCGATGTCAAGCAGGGTGTGATTGCTTATAAGATCGCGGCACACGCCGCCGACTTGGCGAGACATCGGAGCAATGCGCAGTCACGGGATGATGCGTTAAGCAAAGCAAGGTTTGAGTTCGACTGGGAAGAACAGTTTCGGTTGTCGCTGGATCCCGAAACCGCTCGCGCTTACCACGATCAAACGCTGCCGCAGGATACCTTTAAGAGCGCACACTTCTGTAGCATGTGCGGGCCTAAGTATTGTTCGATGAAGATCACGGAAGAGATTCGTCAGATGGCTCAAGACGAGCAACTCGTCGAAATCGATTCTTCGTCGTCCTAGTTCTCTCTCGTGGCTCACGACGGCGGGCACGTCCAATCCTCGGATCGATGACTGCGCGCCCGTCGCCCGTGTCGTTGTGAAGTCGATGATAGCAAGCAAGCAGTCGGTGCCGTCACGAACTGACCTTGCCTCTGATTTGCGTCAGCAGTAGAACGTGCGGTTCAATTAGCTGACAACGACGCGAGGAATGCTCTGCTGAAGCGAACCTGAAGAACCAATCACGATTGGCCCGGCATCTATTTCGATGTGTGTGGTCCGCCTCGCCGGAGTTTCATGGATGAAACGCTTATCCGCAGGGAAACGGGCCAATTCGTTTTTCAGGTCAGCCCTGAGGCTCGAGACCTGGATCCGTCACGCCCCGAGCTTCGCAAATCGACGCACCGCTTGTTTCGCGCGGGTCCACGTCTGCCGAACTCGGTAATCGATGGTGTTTTCTAGCTCTCTTGCCGTCTGCAGGAACAGCCTAGGATGGACCATCGCGACCTGCTGACGCGATGATCGCTCCCACTCCCGGCGTAAGGTGATGTGCCTTCGCAATAGGTCTTCATGCACAAACAAGACGGCATTCTGAGCGTGCCAGTACTCGACAATCGGCTGATTCCAGATTCTGGGTCGAATTGCGTCGATGAACTGAAACTGCCGCGATTCAAAACGACCTATCCAATAGTCCGGCCATTGTTCGTTGACATTCCGTGAGCCACCCTGGGAAGGAATAGCCGCCGAAAAAAAGACGATGGGGGCGGCTTGGGTCAGCGATTCAATGAGATGGTTGGACTTGCTCTCTGGTAATTCTTCGGCGACGTCCAAACACAAGGCCAGGTCGAAATGGCGATCGAGCACCAGCGGTTGGTCAAGCCGATGGTGCTTGAATCGATTCGCCGCAATCTTGAGTTCCGCGACGTTGACCCCCCTGCCATCGATGCCGATGACGTCAACCACTCCCTGACGCCAGAATTCGTTCAACCAGCTTCCCGTTCCGCAGCCAAAATCGACGACGCTCGAGGGCCCGATGAGTTCCATCAGCAGCGGAACGATACGTTGGGCGGAGTGCGTCGCATCTCGGCGGTTAGAATCCATCGTGGCGTGAATGGGCATCGGACGTGCCTCTCCTTAAGCGATGCGCTGTGGAAGCGTGCCCTCGTAGTTCATCCCCCAGGATTCGTCAAGGTGCGATCATGCGTCACGGCTAATCCGCAAGATCGTTTGCAAGCAATGCATGCACAGCCGTTTGATCGTGTTGGGGCAACGATACGATGAGCGAGCGACTATTTGTGTCGAAGCCGATAGCGCCGCGACCTGCGGGCTGAATTTTCGCCTGGCCAATTCGCTGGACAATGCGCAGGCTGAGCTGCTTCATGTCTTCGCCACTTGCATTCTCGGGCAGCGGATAGAATTCAATTTCGTGTTGTGCCTCGAGCGCTTCGTACGTCGAGATTTGAATCGTGGTCGGATTCACGACACGGTAGGTCAACCCCATGGGCTCAAGCAGCGACACCAATGCTTGCTCGACCGGCTCATTGTTGCAGAAGAAAGTCATCATGTCCCGCGGTGACCATCCGGCAGAATGCAGTGCGTGCCAATCGATCAACACTTGCATCTCCGCTGCTATTTCGAAGTTCTTGGCAATGGACTCGAGATTCGATTCTCGCCAGACCTTCAATGTCACCGGCGTACCAGCAGCTCGAAGGGAATGCGCGCGAAGACCGGGTTGAATGTACTCAGGTCGAAGCTTGCTGATCGGCTTCTGGCCGCGCACAATTCTCAGTCGCTCGCAGAATGCAAGCACTTGATAGTGCACTGTGTCGAAATGTGTGATCTCGAGCTTCGATCCAACCACGCGACACTTTCCTCGGCCACCTTGTTGAGACCAAGTTCCCTGGGCGACAAGCTGCTGAATCCAATCGCCAAACTCTTTTAATGCTTTGTCACCACCTCCGGCCAGATCTGACACGCTGTGAGCAATCGTTACGAACTCGGCTTCACATTCAGCCGGAGTACTAATAAACAGATGACCGTCTGCTGCATAATAGTCCAGCCGAAGTCTCTGCAGCATTTCGTGCAGAACGTCCCCAACCGTGGACTTGTCGCGAACCAGCAAGTCGACTTCATGAGACGCCGAGAGATTTCTGCGGCCCAAAGCGTCTGGATCGATAGTAATTGGTATTGTGCTGTAACTGCTGAGTGTGCGCAGGGCGTTGAGCAGAGAAACATCCTTGAACTCAAGTGCGATCAATTCATCCTTCAAACGCTTGGCAACATCAACTTGGTCGGGAATGGGACGCGTTTGACGTGTGACGTCACGAGCAACAGGCTGTGGCAGCGCGATTTCGTCGGCTGCCGGCTGTGCCGGAACGTTCGAGCGATCAAGCGGCGCGGAGTCGGCATCTTGGAGCCACTGCGCAAATCCGGCCAGCCCATCATCACCAAGGTCAATCAGTGAATTGGCGTCCGTCGGGGGCACGTCTTCACTGGCAGGTTCATCCACTTTCGCGGCGACGGCTACAGGTATATCAGGAGGATCTGTCGGCTCTGGGAAACTCGGCGGCTCCGTCTCCGGGGCGACCTCGACCTCATCAGATACGACGACTTCTGGCGAAGGTGACTCCGCTTGCTCCTCGGTGACGCTGGTTTCGTCCAACGGAGTTTCCGCTGGTTCCGTTGTGGTCTCGGTGTCAGCGACGACCACCGGTTCCGCGGGTGTGGCCGGCAAAGAGCGTGACGAGTCGGGTCGCGTCAGGAAATACCCGGTGATGCTGATGGCAACGCCGGCTCCGACGACGAGTCCGCCAATCCAAAGTGCGTGCTTGCGGGCGGCCAGAGCTGATGTCGACATCCAATCCGTGGACTCGCTGAGAGTGTCAGCGGACGATTCCGACTGAACCGGTTCCGTGGTATCGGGTGAATTGTCCTCATGATCAACGGCGTCCTGGCCGCGATCAACGACTTCGGGCGGTTGAGAGGCGTCGGTTGCCTCCGATCGCCAACGCTCGTCAACGCTGCTCGACTGGGCGGGTGTTTCATCAAGTAGCTGGTCAATCGAGTCAAAAGACTCGCCGCCCAAGAGGGTCGAGGCGGCAGCACTCGAAGCATTCGGCGATTGTGCGGGCGGACCAACCTCGTTGGGGCTGGCCGGTCGCTCTACCATGACCATACTGCCACACTTCGGGCAGGGCAGTATTTTGCCTACCGCTTCCGCATCGCGCACCTTCAAGCGCGCTTGACAGGTTGTGCAACAGATGGAGAAAGGTTCCACAGTCGATTCCCGCGGGGCCTCTTCAGTTCAATCCTCTTTACGGCGACGAGAATCCGAATAACGTTCGAGGAGCAAACTCGTTTCCTTGTTTTTGCGCATCGCAAACCGGTCGCCGACAGATGTGGCTACGGCCGTAGCTCCATTCTAGTCATGGTTCTTGCGAATTTTCCAGGAATTGCTTGGGTAAGGAATAACCTTTTTGGGTGGCCGCCTCGCGGGTCGTGATGAATACCGTTTTCCCCGACGCAAGCCCTTGACGGTCGGGCACCCAAACAAGCTTTTGCTCTGGACTTGTGATGGATGCGGCCGGTGTCGGATTCGCCCGCTTGACCAATTCGGTGAGGATTTCGTTGACTGACTGGTTGCGGAGGTTCACATCTCGAATCTGTTGATTCCGCGTGATCCCAGCCAATTGGAGGTCTGCCCCGATGATCACGATCTTAAACTGTGCCGTCGGTAAGGCTCGGTCGACGGACGTCGCTAACTCGACCATGGTGAACTCAAGCGATTGCTGTGGGATTTCAAAGTCAATTTGCTGCGCGAGAATCTTGTCCCAGCCCAGCGTTTGCGTCGCCGGCGTGATCGGCTCCCCACGCGAGAGGGTAGAAGCTTCGACCGCCAGGACTGAGGCCAGCATTAGATTGTGAGCCGCATGTTCCGGCATCACGAAATTGACGATCGCGCATTGATCCGATACCCCGATCCGCGTCTGCTGATGCAGAAAATTAATCATTAGCGGAAAGCGGACGGCCAGAGGTTGCCAAAAACGTTCGATGACAATCCTTCCAAGGAGCGAATTGATTTCTTCGGGAAGTGCCTGCAAGCGACTCTTGCATGCCGCTGCCAAACTGTACGGATCCTGATCGAGTGTCGAGCTCAATTGCAACTCGCCAAAGAACGTGCGGTCCAAGTGAACACTCAAACTCGCCGCCTCGATTTGATCTCCCAGAAATGTCAAGATCGGTTCACGCAACTGCGCATATTCGGCAACGAACGTGTCTCGACCGTCAGCGGCCAGAAAGTGCGGATCAAGAAAGACTGTTAGGTGGCGATTGTCATCCGTCATCAGTCGAAGCTGTTCCACCTGTCGTTGCAGCAGCGGTGGTTGCCCGTTCTGCTCAATCACGGCCTGAATATCAGGATCGGATGCAGTAACCACAACATTCGGACTCGCTGTTGGCAAATACAGCTGCATCGAGCCCAGCATCAAGCGACGTCCGCCGTCGGATTGCTCGGTCGTCTTGGCTCGCGCAGCCAAGACATTCACAGAATCCTGTCCCAGTCGCATGACGAGAGTCGCACGTGGTGGCCCGGTATCTTGTGGAACGAGCGCTACGAGCAAACGATCGATCTGATCGAGTGAAAAGCCCAGGTTACGCACCAACTGGTCCTGAAGTGCTTCGAATTTTGGGCCCAGCGCTTTGAGCACAGCGGGCCCTTCCGTAGCCTGTAGCAAGTTCCTGGGCCGAACGTGGATGAAGCACTGGGAAGCTGGCGGGGTATATTCGATGGTGATGGGGCTGCCGGCCGTTGGAGATGCCCAGAGTGCTTGTCCATCGTCCGCGACGGTGTCTGACGCCTCGAATTCGTCGTCTTGTTCGTCCTTCGCGACCGCGTCTGAAGTCTGCTTGCTGTTCGGCGTGACGATCGTTTTCTCGGGCGGGGCGTCGACGTTCGCCGGTCCGCGGCTGAAACTTGCCACGAGACCCCAGACACAGACGATGGCGACAACCGCCGCCGATCCAACCGTGAGGGGTCTGATCAACGTTCGAGCCGTTCTTGATCCTGCTGAGGCGGCATTCGATTCGACACGTACTGCATCTCTCGCTTCGACCGTTGTCGTTGTTGTTTCTGTGGTAGCGACCTGAGCATTGGCGTCGGGTGCTGCAGGACGGACTGAAATCGGCGGTGGATTAACTTTGGCCTGAGTCGGCGACTGCAAATGCTTTGGGATCTGCTTCGCTTGTTTGTTGATGTGCACCAGATAGTATGGCTCGGTTGCCTTATGACGAGGAGGCGTCGTGTGTGCCGCGCTGCCGAGAAATGATTCGAGCTTTTGCGCTACCTCTGCTGCCGACTGATAGCGCAAGGACTGCTTTTTGGCCATCATGAACGACACGACCTCGCTCAGTCCCTCTGGAATCGATGGGAGATCGTCCATCGATTCGATCCGTTCCGACGCATGACGCTCAATCTTCTCTGATAGATTTCCGCCAGCGAACGGTGCCCTGCCCTTGAGCAATTCGTAAAGGGTGCAGCCTAAAGCGTAAATGTCAGTCAGCGGCCCAGGTGGCTGATTCGATCGAAACAGCTCGGGTGCAAGGTAGTCGGCCTGACGGAGCAGGCGTTGTTTCGGATCCGGCGCATCAGCGTGCAGTGCAGTCAGCCGTGCAATGGGGTATCGTCGTAGCTTGGCATGACCGCTACTCGCCACTAGGATCTCGTCAGACATGACAAATCCGTGAACGAGTTGGCTGTTGTGAATCTGCTGGAGCGCCAAGGCGATCTGATGGGCGATGCGAATCGCGTCGAGCACCGGCGGTTGTTTCGATTTCAGTCGCTCGCTGACGGTTGTGCCCTCGACATCTTCGGCGACGGCAATTCGTTGTCCGGCGGCCTCGATCGCTTCGTAGCATCTGTCTAGATTGGGATGCGTCAGTGAACAGTGCTGCTGTGCGACCGATAGAGCCATCGGCCATTGATCGGCCTCATACGGCCAGAAATGCACGAGCACGCGGTGATTCGTGGGAAGGTGGAGGCCCTCGAAACGACGCGCGCCGAGCGGCCCGAGTAGCCGATTGCGGATCCGATAGTCGCCGAAGGTGAACGGCCCGCTGCGACCGGCCAACAAGACTTGCGCTTGGTAGGTCGTGAGCACCTTCTGGTTGACCAACCATGACGCCGCGGCCCGTGCGTTGGCTCGACCCGCGGCTCCCCGAAGGTGGCGAAAACGTACCCGGAGTTCTCGGTACTTTTCTACCGGAATCAGCTGACTCTCGGCTGTGAGTTTCCAGAAATCGTCGAGCGGGACGGACATCGATGTGTGAAGTTCTGGTCGAAGATGAAGACCGTGGGGCGTCAAAGGGTCTGAACTTCAGTCTAACATCGACTTTCGTGAGGCTGGGTCGAAAATCCTGAAATCACCTCGTAAGGGCGGTCACTGGGTCATGGATGAGGAGGTCGACGTCCTTAGTTGATGTGCGACTTCACCGATGATTTGACCCGCCTTGAGGACCTCGTCCCGGCTGACGTCCATGTGCGTTAGCAGACGGATACGATTTGCCGTTTCATTAAGAGTCAGCACGTTGGCGTTGGTCAATGCGTTCATGAAATCAACAGCTGACCCAAGCTGCGGATCGACATCGAAGTAAACGATGTTCGTTTCGATGGGACCATGCGGCAGCGTTAGTCCCTCGATGTCGCCGATGGCGTTCGCCAACAGCCGTGCGTTGGCGTGGTCTTCCGCCAGGCGATCCACATGATTCCGAAGTGCGAATAAGGCTCCGGCCGCAATGATCCCTACTTGCCGCATACCGCCGCCAAACAGTTTTCGATGACGACGCGCAAGCCGTATCTCATCGCTGGACCCGACCAGAGCTGAGCCCACTGGAGCTCCAAGACCTTTGCTGAAACAGATACTCACCGTATCAAAAGACTCGGCCCACTTTGATGCCGAGATGCCGCTGGCGACAACGGCGTTAAACAGCCTCGCTCCGTCCAAATGGGTCTTCAGACCGTGCTCGTGCGCCCAACGACAGATGGCCGTCATGCCGTCGTGGTCCAATACATTTCCCCCACCTCGATTGTGAGTGTTTTCCAGACATACAAGCTGCGTCCGGGTAAGGTGCTCGTTATCGAAATGAATCAGATGTGTGAGTTGATCCAACCGCAATTCGCCCCGCTCAGCCTGTATCGTTCTCGCGACCACTCCGCTCAACTGGGCGAACGCACCTTGCTCGTAGTTGAATATGTGGCTGTCGACTTCACAAAGAAGTTCATCGCCCGGTTGGCAATGAACTCGGATGGCTACCTGGTTGCTCATCGATCCAGATGGCACGAATACCGCAGCTTCCTTGCCGAGGATTTCGGCGATCTCTCGCTCTAATTGATCGACGGTCGGATCCGTATCGATCACGTCATCACCCACTTCGGCATTCGCCATGATTTGGCGCATGTCGGCGGTTGGCTTCGTGACGGTATCACTTCGCAGGTCGATTTGAGGATTACTCATTTTGTTGACGTTGAGAGAGATAGCGAGGTTTGACATTCAGCAGCAGCCTACCAATCAGCATTCTCTCGATCCAGGGGGAGTCGTCATCCAGCTGGCACTTCGGTGGGCTATACGGAAAACCGGTTCCAAGTCAAAATGGGAGCTTCCTCGGCTTTCTACTCGTTCGACTGCTTGATTGGAATGACAAAAGCGAACTTGAACATCCAGTGCATCGACACGCGTCAGGGTAACGTAGGTTCGTTGCTTGCCGCCCTCCGCGAGAAGCTTAGCCCACGCGGAGATGTTGTCAGTGAGTCCGGACGTCAGCGCACGCTGGACGTTTTTGGCGCGCCACTCACACCGCAGCAGGTAGTGCAGCGGATCTTGGCGGAAGTTCAATCCGAGGGAACGGAGGCCTTGCTACGGTACACCGCGAAGCTGGACGGAGCTGAGCTGACGCCCGAAACTCTTCAAGTCAGCGTGGACGAGTTGCAGCAGGCTCACGCGCAAGCTGACCGGGCGTTTCTGGAGACGGTTCGACGAATTCGGGATAACATTTACGAGTTCCAGACGGCGATCCTACATCAGGACGTTGAAGTAACGCGAGACGTTGGTGTTACACTGCGACAAAGATACGTACCGTTGCGACGCATTGGGGTCTGTGTGCCGGGTGGAGCCGCGGCTTATCCCTCGACCGTGCTGATGACCGTCGTGCCGGCTTTGGCCGCTGGTGTCGAGCAGATCGCGGTGGTTGCTCCGCCAACAACATTCGGTGCCTATAACCTGGATCTGTTGGCGACCTGTCACGAACTTGGCGTGACGGAGGTGTACCGAATTGGCGGCGCCCAGGCGGTGGCCGCATTAGCATACGGGGTGGCGGAGATCGAGCGGGTCGACAAAATTGTTGGACCTGGCAACCTGTTTGTTGCGCTGGCAAAGAAATTCGCTTACGGCGACGTCGATATCGACTCGATTGCCGGGCCAAGCGAAGTCGTCGTTCTAGCCGATCATCAAGCGTCGGCGGCCGTGGTCGCATCAGAATTATTGGCTCAGGCCGAACACGCGCCGGGAGCAAGTGTCTTGATCACTTGGGAGGACGGTGTGCAGGAGGCTGTACTAGCCGAGCTGAACGCGCAAGTCGCGCGTCTTTCACGTTGCGAGTTGACGGTGCAGAGTCTGGAAGAATTCGGAGCCTTAATTCGTGTCGAGGACCGCGACGAAGCGTGCCAATTGACCGATTCGATCGCTCCGGAGCACCTGCAGATTGCTGCCGCCGATGCGGATCAACTCGGGCAGAAGATTCGTAATGCCGGCGCGACTTTCCTCGGAGCCTTTACACCTGTTGCTCTAGGTGACTATTTTGCCGGACCGTCGCACGTGTTGCCGACCGGAGGAACCGCTCGCTGGGCCAGTGGCCTTTCTGCGAATGATTTCCTTCGATCCGGCAGCGTCGTTCACTTCACCGCGGATGCCCTACGTGACGCGTCGGATTCCGTACAACTGATGGCGGAGAAGGAAGGGCTCACTGCGCACCGTGCCAGCGTCGAGATTCGTATCCAGAAATAGTCGCCCGAACGGTTGCCCCTCGAGAAGCAAACGATGAGTTTTCTACGCCCCGAGATCGATGCGATGGCCGGTTATTTACCCGGTGAACAACCGCAGTCGGGCAAATACATCAAACTGAATACCAATGAGAATCCGTATCCGCCCTCAGAAAAGGTCGTGCGCGCCATTCAACGTGCGGCGGAAGACGGGCTGGTTCGCTATCCAGATCCGGTTGGCACCTCATTTCGGATGCGAGCTTCCGATCTCTGGGGAGTCGATCCGGATTGGATTCTGTGTGGCAACGGCAGCGACGACATTCTGACGATCCTGACGCGAGCGATGGTCGGTCACGGCCAACTCCTCCGATTGCCCTACCCTAGCTACGTGCTGTACAAGACGCTGTCGGAAATCCAAGGTGCACGGAGCGAGGAAGTTCCATTTGAAAAGGATTGGACATTGTCCAGTTCCTTTTCGGCTGCCAACGATGACCTCCGGATCGTTTATCTGCCGAATCCAAATAGCCCATCGGGAACGGTCGTCACGGCCGATGAAATTCTCGCCTTGGCAGATGCCTTACCTTGCCCTTTATTGGTCGACGAAGCCTATGCCGATTTCGCCGACGACAATTGCGTGCGGCTTGTCGCTGAGAACGAGAGAATTATGGTTTCGCGTTCACTCAGCAAATCTTACGGTCTGGCTGGTTTGCGATTTGGCTATCTCATCGCGCAGCCCCAAATCGTTGCGCCGCTGATGAAGGTCAAGGATTCGTACAATTGTGATGCCCTATCGATTGCCGGCGCAACCGCAGCGATCGATGATCAGAATTGGCTGGCGGAGAACGTGCGACGCGTTTGCGATACCCGCTCGAAGCTCGAGTCCAGCATGGCTCAGTTGGGATTTTCCGTTCAACCGTCCCAGGCCAATTTCGTTTGGTGTACTCATCCTGAGCGATCACTCAAAACAATCTACGAACAACTGAAAAGCAATGGGATACTTGTCCGATACATGGACTATCCTGACTGGGGAGATGGGCTACGACTCACCGTCGGGACCGATGACCAGATCGAAGCCCTTGTGACAGTGCTGGGCTCTCTACTTTGAGTTAACTTCCAGGGAGCTGACCTGCCTGACGACTACACGCAGGATCGAACCGATGGCGCGTACCGCACAGATTGATCGAAAAACCGCTGAGACGAAGATCCAGCTGAGTCTGAATCTTGACGGTTCCGGCCAATCCGACATCTCGACCGGTGTTGGCTTTTTCGACCACATGTTGGATCTATTTTGCCGACACGGTTGTATCGACCTGAAAGTCCATGCCGAGGGTGATCTACACGTTGACGCGCATCATACAGTTGAAGACGTAGGGATCTGTTTGGGAAAAGCGCTCAAAGAAGCACTCGGCGACAAACAGGGGATCCGTCGCTATGGCTTCTTCAGCCTACCGATGGAAGAAACGCTAGTTAGTACCGCCTTGGACTTGAGCGGTCGCTTCTACATGGTGTTCCAAGTCGCATTTCCATCGCCGAAGATTGGCGATTTCGACACCGAGTTGGTCCGCGAATTCTGGCACGCCGTGGCGACGAATGGACAATTCAACCTACATGTCGTTCAACATCACGGCTTCAACAGCCACCATATCAGCGAGGCGATTTTCAAAAGCACCGCTCGCTCGCTGAGGATGGCGGTCGAGCCCGATCCCGGCATGCCTGGTGTGCCCAGCACCAAAGGGACGCTGGGCTAACCGGCTACTCGTTGACGTAGGTCTCTAGGAATCGGGCGAGTCGATGAAAGTCACTGCCGGGCCGAATGTATCGCACGGTTGTGACTAACGTGTCTGAATTAATCAGCTTGTCAAAATCGACGTAATGCAGGTCAAGCTGTCCAGACACCGAGACCATAACGCCATTCTGCCCTTCTTCGACCAGTGCGCGGTAAGCGCCGACGCCCAGTTGACCGCCCAGCATCACATCAAAGGCGTGAGGCTTGGCGCAACGTGACTCGTAGCCCAATTGAAGCCCCGTGACCTTTCGAGTGCGTCCGGTTTCTTTTTCGTATGCTTCGCCGAGTAGCCGTGCAAAGAGCGGACCGAGATCGATTTCAGCAATCGAGATGTGACCGTGATCATCGCGCGAGATCCCCTCAAGGTAGGTGAATGGCAACAATTCCGCCAATCCCTCAGCCAGAACGATTACGCCAAACGGCTTGCCATCTTCCTCGCGGGCGAGCATCACTTTGACCATCTGGGCGATGATCCGGTCCATGTCCATGACACGGCGAATGCTCGTGGTGCCAGTCTCTGGATCTCTGACGGTCTCTTCGCTCTCGAATTCTCCTGCGATATCTTCCACGCTGATTACGAGACTCGCTTCGCCGGCGATGGCGGCCCCGTACGCCAGCCAACCCGCACTACGCCCCATCGTTTCACAAAGAAAGTAGGCTTGCCCAGCTTCTGCATCGTAGATCAGATTCCTGATCTCGCTGGCTAAGAATTCAACGGCCGTGAAGTATCCGAACGTGAAGTCGATGCCCATGTAGTCGTTATCGATCGTTTTGGGCAGGTGCACGACGGGAATGCGATCGGTGCCGTCCGGCAGACGATCCTGAAACATCTTGAATTTGTTGGCTGTCTTGAGAGTATCATCACCACCGATCGAAATCAGAGCATCGACACCAATTGATCGGAGACCGTTGTAGACTCGCTGCAAGGGTGCCGCCTTTTCAGGATTGTCCAGGTCGGCTGCCGAGGTGACGTTCTTGCCCGGGTTCGCGCGGGCGGTGCCGAGCATAATGCCCTGCGAGTTTCGCGTTCGGCGCAACGCCTGGGAATCGAGGTTTTGGTAATCACGCCCCATCTCTAGCGGTTTGTCGGAGCTGTAATCAATCAGATTCGAATATCCATGATTGATTCCATACACCTCGATCCCGTTGCGCAAGAATGAGGCCGCTGCGGTGGAAATGACCGCATTGGCTGCCGGGGCCGGGCCACCGGCGAACAGAATACCGACGCGACTGATGTTGCTTTTTGTCACGATATTTCTCCGCTCTTCGTGTCCTTGCGACGTCCGATGGGCTTCCGCGCCTCGTCCGTGATTCCCCTAAATGCCCCAGTCTGAATCGACCCACAGAACCGCCGCCGTTGGGGAGAAGTATTTGGGCAAGAGCTTCCAGGATGCGATTCTAGCCCGATCCCCTGGGGCGCCAAGCACATTCGTCTTGCCGCCAAACCGTCAACTGAGCCAAGTGCGTTCAACGAACGTCGTATCAACCCAGCCGTCAGCAAAAGTGGTATCTCGCAGAATTTGCTTATGAAATGGCACGGTCGTTTCGATGCCCTTGATTCTCAGTTCGTCTAGGGCTCGAGACATGCACTCGATCGTCTCGTTCCGCGTGGGTTGGTGAACGATCAGTTTTCCGATCATCGAATCGTAGTAGGGTGGGACCGTATAGCCGGCGTGCGCGTGCGAGTCAAAGCGAACCCCAAGTCCGCCAGGGACGATCATTTGTTCGATCGTACCGGCGCTGGGCTGGAAGCCGCGCTGCACATTCTCGGCATTGATTCGACATTCCATGGCGACTCCGTGCGTCTCGACATCGGACTGGGATATCGCCAGCGGGTCGCCGGACGCGATGCGGATCTGGGCCTTGATCAAATCGATCCCGGTGACCATCTCAGTCACCGGGTGTTCCACCTGAATTCGTGCGTTGACTTCGATAAAGTAGTAGTTGTTATCCTTGTCGACGATGAATTCAACTGTACCGGCGTTTGTGTAATCCGCGTGCTTGATCATCCGCACGGCCGCGGCACACATCGCCTCACGAGCTTCTTCGGATAGGTTGGGCGCGGGACTTTCTTCGATCAACTTTTGATGACGACGCTGGGTCGAGCAGTCACGTTCCCACAGGTGAATCGCATTGCCGTGCTGATCAGCGAGCACTTGCACTTCGACGTGGCGCGGATTCTCAATGTACTTTTCGAGATAGACGCCCGCGTTTCCAAATGCCGCTTCCGCCTCCTTCTTGGCTTGCTGCAGGGCCGACTTCAGGGCCAGGTCGTTGGCCGCCACTCGCATCCCCTTGCCGCCACCGCCAGCTGTTGCCTTGATCAGAACGGGAAAGCCGATTTCGTGCGCGACTTTGACCGCTTCGCTTTCTTCTTCGATCAAGCCGTCGCTGCCCGGGACGACCGGGACTTCAGCATCCCGCGCGAGCGCACGAGCCCGGTTTTTGTCGCCCAGTTGCTCCATCGCTTCCGGACTGGGCCCAATGAAGTCGATTTTGCAACTTCGGCAGACTTCGTTGAAATGGGCATTTTCGGCAAGGAAGCCGTACCCGGGATGAATTGCCTCGACATTACCAACTTCTGCGGCGCTGATGACGTTGGCAATTTTCAGATAGCTTTCGGCCGACTTCGGCGGGCCGACGCAAATCGCCTCGTCGGCCAGATCCAAGTATGAACAGGCTCGATCGGCTTCGCTGAAGATGGCGACCGATTCGATGCCTAGTTCTCGGCAAGCACGAATAATTCGCAGCGCGATTTCGCCGCGGTTGGCAACCAAGATTCTCGTGTACATTCGCTACTTGCTCGTGTCCACCTTGAAGAGTGGTCTGCCAAACTCGACGGCCTCTTCGTTTTCAACGAGCACCGAGATGATCGTCCCGGATGTCTCCGCCGGTATCTCGTTGAAGACTTTCATGGCTTCGATGATGCACACGGTGGTATCGGAAGCCACATGATCCCCGACCTTCACAAACGTGTCCGCCTCAGGGTTCGGCTTGTTGTAGAAAGTCCCGACCATTGGGCTCTTGATTAAAACAATATTCTCGTCGTCCTCATTCCGCTGCGTCGTCTGTACGGTCGGTTCGCTGGTAGGAACCGCGACAGGCGGCAGAGGCGCGGCGACAGGGGCAACCACCGAACTCAACTCGTTTCCGCGTCGAAGTCGAATTCGCTGTTGCAAGTGTTTCAGATCGATCTCCGAAAGTCCGTGCTCTTCCATGAGTTCGACCAATTGTCGAATCCGTTCAACGTCGAAGACTTCTTCCGGATTGGGCTCTGAGCCCGTCATGTGAATCTCTCCGCGCCAACAAACAAGAGTGGGGACCGTTGGGCAATGGGTGCCCTCAGCCGACCACACAGTCTTCCAGGTCCTTCGGTACGTCAGAAAGTACTTCGTGACCCGTGCGAGTCACTAAGACGTCGTCCTCGATCCTGACACCACCCCAACCAGGAATATAAATTCCAGGCTCGACGGTGACGACCATGCCGGCCTTCAGCGGTTGATCCTGAGTGACGGCCAAACGAGGTGCCTCGTGAATTTCCAATCCAATACCGTGCCCCAGCCCGTGACCGAAGCGAGTTCCAAAACCTGCCTTGGTGATGACCTTCCGGGCCGCTGCGTCGATCTCGCTCATCAAGGCACCTGGTTTGATGGCGGTGATCGCTCGAAGTTGGGCTTTCAACACAACTCCATATATACGTTCGAGTTTCGGCGAAATTCTACCGGTGACCAAAATACGCGTCAAGTCGCTCGCATAGAGTTGAGCCTTCGCACCCCAGTCGATGAGAACGAAGTCGCTATCGCCGATCCGGCTCTCGGTTGGTACGGCGTGTGGCAAGGCTGCGCGAGGCCCGACGGCCACAATCGGGTCGAAACTGCAACCCTCCCCTCCAAACTGACGAATCTGGTACTCAATCTCGCTGGCCAGCCATTTTTCGGTTTGTCCTTCTCGCAGCCCAGCGCGAATCACGCCCATCGCCCGCTGCGCGATCGCGATCGAAGCTCGTATCGCCTTGATCTCCTCGCGATCTTTGATCTCTCGTAAACGCTCGACCAATCCGGTGGTCGGGCTCACCTTCACTTTGTTCAACGCGGCGTCCAGCTGGATATGACCTGTGACGGTCATCGAATCGGCCTCGAATCCAAGTTGACCAACACCAGATCTGGAAACGACCTTGGTCAGGATCTTCAGCATCGTCGTACCCGAATTACGGATCTCGGCATCAAACCCCGGGCACTCCTCCGCCAACTGCGTTGTGTAGCGTGAGTCGCTGAGGAAAATCTGGTCGTCGGGCGTCACAAGCAGGTAGCTATCATCGCCGGTAAACCCCGTTAAGTAGGTCACATTTGTGAAATTGGAGACCAGCAGTGCCGGGACCCTGGCTTTACGCATCAAGCGGCGCAGCTTCGTCAGTCGCGCTGCAAATCGGTCATGCATCGAATCATGCTCCCTGACTAGTCCGTTGAACTGCTTGCCGAGCGGGAACTCACCTTCGCGATCGCGCCCCATCGGCGATGAAACCTACTAGGCATCAAGCATACGCGTCAATGCGTTGCGTCTGATTTCTCCGAACCGCCGCGTTCCTGACAAACTTGCAAATGCTTGGCGATTCACGGTTACAGCTTTTTGATGCGTCACATCAGCTCGGCGGAACGGGGGTAGTTGGTTGAGCCCCGCCGTGCGACGACTCACTAAATGGACGACGGTCGAGGTCCAGCGTGAGACGATTTGCCCGGGGAGAAGACAGTCGATGGTCAAGCCACCTGAACTCGGCGGCGGGGAGAGGTCTCGCTGCAGGAAAGGCTTGGGTGGCGAGAAGAAGTGGAGGCTCCGATTGTGTGTCGCATAGAACAACCGCACGGGTTTTCTTTGACAGATATGACGTTTCCATCCAAAATCATTCGCAGACGACCTAATGCCAAGGGGCAGGCGATCTCCATGAAAACGGTGCTTCCACTATTCGGCTTGCTCTTCGCGCTCGGGGCGACCAACGAATTATCAGCGGGCCCGAAAATGTATTGGTCGGATCGTGTCGCTAACACCATTCGACGTGCCGACGTGGACGGAACTCAGGTCGAGATTCTGGCTGAGGGGATGCGGCAGGCTCGCGGCGTTGCGGTCGATTTTGAGAATGAGGTGCTCTATTGGGCCGACAATGGGACCGACAGGATTCAACGTCAAGCGATGTCGGGCGGCCCGGTCGAAGATCTGGTTTCGGATCTTTCGTTTCCAGCTGGAATTGATTTGGATGTGCCCGGTGGCAAGATGTATTGGGCCGACGCCAATACCGGCATGATTCAACGCGCTAATCTGAACGGCACGATGGTCGAAGACTTGGCGACTGGCCTTGGGTCACCCTACTTCGTTCGTTTAGACCTTGCGAATGATCACATCTATTGGACCGACTACGGCACCGACAAGATTCAACGCGCCGATCTCGATGGAAAGAATCTCGTCGATTTGGTGACCACGGGCTTGGAGTTGCCCCGCGTCATCGATCTGGATTTCACGAACGGCAAAATGTATTGGACCGATCGAGGCACCGACAAGGTTCAGCGTGCGGACCTAGACGGCGGTAACATCGAGACGTTGCACGTGGCGCAGCCACCGCCCAGAACCGACGCAGCGCCGCACGGAATAGCGCTGGACGTCGAACGCGGCTATATGTACTGGGTTGACAACGGATTGGTAACAATCCAGCGAGCGACACTGGACGGCGATAACGTCACCAATATCTTGACGTTCGACAGTGGCCACCTGAAGAAGCCTTGGGAGATCGTTTTGGATCTCGGCAGCAGCATGTTGGCGTGCGACGTGAACGGGGACGGCATCTGTGACGCCGGGGATATTGATGCTCTGACCCGCGCTATTCTCGATGGAAGCCAAGAACCGGCGTTTGATCTGGACCAAAATGGATCGGTCAATCGTGAAGATCGTCGCGTGTGGGTCAAAGAGTTGATGGGCACTTACTTCGGTGATGCCAATCTGGATCTTGAGTTCAACAGTGCCGACCTGGTAGCGATCTTTGACGTGGGTGTCTACGAAGACGACAGGATTGGCAATGCCGGCTGGGCAGAGGGAGACTGGGACGGCGATCTAGAGTTCACGACGAGCGATCTCGTCGTTGCGTTTGCCGATGGTGGATATGAACAGGGTCCGATAATCCCGGCGGCCGCCACACCGGAACCAGCCTCGATGACCGCGATGATGATCGGATTGATCCTTCTCGTCGCAGTTCGTCGCAGATGTGTTCGGCGTTTCTAGGGCACGTCCTGTTGTGAATCGCGTCAGGACGCTTTCCCACCATCTCACTCTTGAAGATTTACGGTTAGATCTTCGACGACTTCGTCGATTTTGACACGCCATTGTTCCAGCGTGTCGCGGTGGCGAATGGTAACCGTTTGATCGTCAAAGGTTTGGCCGTCGACGGTAATGCAAAACGGTGTGCCTGCTTCGTCTTGCCGGCGATAGCGGCGGCCCACTGCACCTTTCTCGTCATAAAACACGTTGAAGTGTTGTTTGAGATTGCGGTAGATGTCACGCGCGATTTCCGGCATGCCATCCTTTTTCACGAGCGGGAACACCGCCGCTTTGATCGGTGCCAGTCGGGGATGGATTTTCATCAGGACGCGCGTCTGCATTTTGCCTTTCTCGTCCGGAGCCTCGTCTTCCGTGTACGCTTCGCACAAAAACGCCAGCGTGGCACGGTCAGCCCCTGCCGAAGGCTCGATCACGTGCGGAATAAACCGCTCGCCCGAAAGATCGTCCCGGTAGGTTAGGTCTTTACCACTACCGCGGTATCGCGGTTGACCATGTTCATTCTTTTCCACCTCAAGCGGGCAGGTGTTTGGATCCAGCTTGCCCTCCATGTGACTACGCAGATCGAAATCACCACGATGAGCGATACCTTCCAATTCGCCGAAGGAACCCTCAGGCAGGAAGGGAAAAGCGTATTCGATGTCGGCGGTGCCGGTGGAGTAGTGACTCAACTCGTCGGCATCGTGATCGCGAAGTTGCAAGCGATCACTCGAAAGTCCCAAATCGGTGTACCAAGCGAAGCGTCGATCGCGCCAGTATTTGTACCAATCGCGCGATTTGTCGGGATGGCAGAAAAACTCGATCTCCATTTGCTCGAATTCGCGCGACCGAAACGTGAAATTTCGGGGGGTGATCTCGTTGCGAAAGCTCTTGCCAATCTGAGCGATGCCGAAGGGTACGCGAACCCGAGTGCTATCCAGAACGTTCTTGAAGTTCACGAAAATACCTTGTGCCGTCTCCGGACGCAGAAACGCGGCTCCCTCTTCACCTGAGAGTGCCCCCACATACGTCTTGAACATCAGGTTGAATTCACGAGGCTCGGTCAGCGTCCCCACCTCTTTCGCATCGGGTCCGAGAATCTGGTCGAAAGAGTCCACCGTCGTTAGTGAAACGACCGGTCCGTCCCAGGAGATTCTGTCGGCGTCTTTGGCCCGCAGATTGAGCAGTTTGAGCGCTTTTCGTTGCAGGTCATCATCGATCGTTTCGGATTCCTCGGCTGAGACGAAGACACGCTGATCCTTGGCGTTGACCCATCGACCAAGCAACTGGTCGTGCCGATATCGCCTTTTTGACTCGCGACAGTCGACCATGTAGTCATGGAACAGGTCGTAGTGACCGGAGCATTTCCAGATCTGCGGATGCATGATGATCGTGCAGTCGAGCCCAGTCATCTCATAGGCAGACGGTGCGCCGTGCGGCACCGACGAATCGTCGTGTGCGGTGACCATGTCACGCCACCAGGCATCTTTGATGTTGCGTTTCAGCTCGACACCGAGCGGACCGTAGTCCCAGAATCCGTTGAGGCCGCCGTAAATCTCGCTGGATTGAAACAGGAAACCTCGTCGCTTGCAAAGCGACACTAGTTTTTCCATGTTCATGGTGCTTTGACTCGTTTCTTCATTTGCCAGCTGGATCTCCGCCTGCTGGCTGCAGCTTCGGTGAGTGTGTAATCCGACTAATGTAATCGGAGGAGCGCCCCGAGGTCCATGGCAGGCCGTGTCGCGACTTGGCAGGCTCGCCAGATAACCGCACCTTCATCCGCGGGCGTTGGTCATCCGCGGGCGTTGATGATCTGCCAATCGCTCATGCGGAGCTCGGGAAGAGCATCAACCGCATCCATTCGAGCAGCTGCATCGATGTCGGCGTCCATACCGATCGCCGTCAGGTTTCGACCTCCCTGTGACTCGGCCAATTCACGACTCAGCTGCTCAACGGAAAGGCCGTCCCCGCTAATGGCCTGCCACGCGTCCAAGGCCAATCGACCGGCGTCGTTCGTCTCAAGAGACGGATCCAAACGAAGCTGTTGTGCGACCACCGCGCCGGCAAATAACACGTCTTCGCGTGTGATCTGGCCACGCGTCCCAGCACAGATAAGCTCGGCTTGGTTCAGCTTTGTGATCTCTCGATTCACGACTGATAAATTGACAAACGCACCGATGATGACGCGTTCGGCTCCCACGCAACGCATCATCGCGCGTGTGCCGTTGGTGGTCGTAAAACACACCGTCGCTCCCTTCAGCTGGTCCGTTTGATACTCCGACGGGGAGTTGCCCAGGTTGAATCCATTGATGCGAACTCCGTTGCGTTCACCGCCTAACAACACGCGATCATGGCTCAGCTTGCTCGCTTGCTCGCGGGCTTCGGCGACTTCCAAACACGGCAAGACTGCCTCAGCCCCGGTTGCGACCGCGTGGGCGATCGTCGTGGTAGCTCGCAGAATGTCAATCACGACGCAAACGTTTCCGGCCAGATCGTGAGGGTTGACCAGATCGGGCAACATATGAACTCTGAGCTGTCTTGACATAGCAGGAACTCGGGGGAATAGACTAGGTTTCTTAGCGCAAGATTTTGCGGGCCGATCGCGAGGCCCTAGTGGTAGCAGTGGGTGCGACACCTGTCAAAACGAGGTGGTTTCCGGCTGTGACGTGGATCGGCGTCCCGCGGCAAAAACGACCTCGGGGCCCTGACGAGTACGACGCTGTTAAGTTATTCTGTTGCTTTCGGTTACCTCTCCATAAGCCTCCAATTTCTCGCCTCATAAGCTCGGAACGAGAAGCTAAAAAATGTCTGTCGACAAATCTGGCGATCGAGTCAAACGCATGTTTGGTGCCATCGCTGGAAAGTATGACCGGATGAATCACCTGCTGTCGATGAATGTCGACAAGTATTGGCGTCGCTGGACGGTCCGCAAGGTACGTCCAAACGGGAGTGGGCCCATTCTGGATGTGTGTACCGGCACTGGCGATCTCGCCTTGGCTTTTTGGCGATCCACCGACGGATCCGTTCCGATTGTCGCGACCGATTTTTGCCGTGAGATGCTCGACATTGGACAGCAGAAAAAGGAGGCGGCCGGAATCAACGGAACGCTGGAATTCATCGAGGCTGATACGCTGCAACTGCCGTTTTCGGATGATCACTTCCAGATTGTGACGGTGGCGTTTGGTTTACGAAATGTAAACGATACACAACGTGGCATTGAGGAGATGATTCGAGTCTGTCGACCGTCGGGCCGAGTCGCCATTCTCGAATTCTCGATGCCGCGATGGCAACCTTTCCGATCGATCTACGGTTGGTACTTTCGTGCCGTCCTTCCACGGATTGGGCAATTGCTCACGCGAAACCAGGAAGCCGCCTATTCGTACCTTCCCGACAGCGTTCAGGAGTTCCCCTACGGTGAACGGCTCGCGGATCATCTTCGTCAAGCCGGCCTGAAAGAGGTTCAATACTATCCGCTGACTTTCGGGATTGCGACTTTATACGTTGGGACGAAGCCCTGATGCATCCTCGACGAGAAAGGAACCGTCCGGGACAGGAATCAAGATGCTAGAAGCGACCCTCGGCAACGAACACCAGATAGCAACTGTCAGAGATCAACTGCTGACTCAGATCCGGACTACGCAATTCTATCCTGGCGTGGCAAGGGTCTCGGTTTCGTCGCTCGGTACACCATTTCAATGGTTGCGTGCACAGGCTCAATACCCCCGCCTGATTTGGTCGGGTCGTGGCGAAGAACAAGTGATCGCCGGCGCTGGTGAGGCCGCTTGCGTCAAGGGAGGCGTGGGCGTCGATCCCCAGCACGTCTTGGACCGTTGTCGATCGATCATCGGCAGCCAGGAAGATGCGCGCGTCTACGGCGGATTCTCGTTTCGGTGGGACGCTGAGCCGAGTTCGCCATCGTGGCAGGCCTTTGGTGTCGCTTGCTTCTGGTTGCCTCGCGTGACCTACGATGGGGAAACCTTGAGCGTCGTCGTCTTGAACCGTGACGACCGGGATGCGGCCATTCAGGCGACTGAAGAGATCAATTTCGGTGGGACATCATTGCGCTGGCAACTGCCCACATGCCTTTCTCGCGACGATTTACCGGACCAGGAAACCTGGAATCACAACGTGGAGAAGTCGCTCGCACTGTTCAAGGAAGAGGTCCTGGACAAGGTGGTTTTGGCACGCAAGGCAACGTTCGGTTTCTCGCGAGAGCTCTGTCCGGTTGAAATGACGCAGCGTCTGGCGGCGGCGACACATGCTTGTTACCACTTTTGCCTGCAGCCGAATGCCGACGTTGCGTTCCTAGGAGCAACTCCGGAGAGGCTGTTTTCTCGCCGCGATCGTGAGTTTGCCAGCGAAGTCGTCGCTGGTACGCGCCGACGTGACGCCGACGATGACACAGACCGGCAGCTCGCCGCGGACCTGCTTGCGAGTGCGAAAGACCAATTGGAACACGACATCGTTCGAAAGAGCATCCGACAGCGACTCCACGCGTACGTCGAAAAGCTCGGTGTCGACGCAAAAGCATCCATTCTGAAACTGGCCAAGAAGCAGCACCTTTTCTCGCGAGTCGTCGGACAACTCAAGGACGGCGTTGGTGACGGGCAATTGATCAAGCGCCTCCATCCCACGCCTGCCGTTGGTGGTTACCCGACGGAGAACGCACTTGCCGAAATCGAGCGGCTGGAACCCTTTGAGCGAGGATGGTACGCTGGCCCGGTTGGTTGGGTCAGTGCCGAAGCTGCTGAGTTTGCCGTTGCAATTCGTTCCGGAATGCTCGAACGAAACAGTCTGTCGCTGTACTCGGGCGCCGGCATTGTCCCGGGGTCAACGCCTCAACTTGAGTGGGAAGAAATCGAACATAAGATTGGCGACTTCCTGGAGATCATTCAAAACGCTGACTGAATCCCACCGGTCGTCCGGACTGATAAATCGATGACCGATGTTCACACAACCCAGCAGTTGAATCGCCAATGGTCTGAGCACATCATCAATTGCTGTCTGCAGCGAGGCGTTGACACCTTCTTCCTGGCTCCCGGATCTCGTTGCACTCCACTAACTCTCGCCATCGCTAACACCGGTCGTGCGAGTGTCCAGCAACACTTTGACGAGCGAGCACTCTGTTTCGCCGCTCTCGGTTACGGACGAGCAACACATCGCGCTGCGGCCGTTGTCTGCACGTCGGGTACCGCAGTGGCCAACTTCCTGCCGGCTGTCGTCGAAGCCTCGCTCGATGGCATCCCGCTCCTGTTGCTGACGGCAGATCGCCCTCCGGAGTTGCGCGAAGCTGGAGCGAATCAAACGATTGATCAAACGAAGATCTTTGGTCACTACGTTCGTTGGTTTTTTGATCTCCCCTGCCCGACCGGTGACGTGAGCACTCGCTTTGTTCAGTCGACAGTCGTTCACGCCATCGAACGCGCCGTAGATGGTCCAGTTCATCTAAACCTGATGTTTCGCGAGCCATTGAGTGCGAGTGAGACGGTCGCCGTTAAGCCCGGAGACATTCCGCCGCGACTCACGGCTAACAACGAAACTGGCTACACCTTCGACCTTGACGGGGGAAATACGATCGTGACCTTGGGTGCATGTCGGGCGGGCGATGCCGCGGCAGCTCGCGATCTTGCTCAACGACTTTCGACTCCTCTGTTGGCTGATGTTGCCAGTGGCATTCGTACTTTGGCGTACGATCTGCAGCTGTTGCGAAATGACAACCCGCCCGCGGATACCGTCATACACGTCGGTGGTCGGATCACTTCAAAGCGGTGGCTACAATTCTTGGAGCGAAATCCGCCACGACAGTTCATTCATCTCAGCGCGCGAGACACCCGGATCGACCCCATGCATCATCTCGTCCAGCGGGTGATTGGCTCCATCCCCGCGTTGTGTAAGGGGATTCGACTGAAGGAGCCGACCGAAGCAGATTTTGCAGCGGTGTGGCGAAACAACTCATGCGAAACTCGTCGAGCCGTTGACCAGCTGCTGAGCGCCACGGCGGGATTGTCAGAGCCGACGGTTGCCAGAAGCATCGCCAAGCTCCTGCCCGCCGATCATGGATTGTATCTCGGCAATAGCATGCCCGTCCGGGACATGGACGCCTTTGGTGTCTGGCCAGAAGACCAGTATCGTCCGGTGGCTGCCAATCGGGGTGCAAGTGGCATTGATGGGTTGGTCGCGTCCACCTGCGGTTTTGCCGTTGGCAGTGGCGTTGTTACGACGGCGTTCATCGGCGATCTCTCGCTGCTACACGATCTGAACTCGTTGGCAATGGTTGCGTCATCAAGGACGCCAATTGTCATTGTTGTCGTGAACAATGATGGTGGTGGAATCTTCCACTTTCTGCCGGTCGCGGAGCAGACCGAGCACTTTGAATCATTCTTCGGTACACCTCATGGAATCCAACTTAGTCGCGCTGCGGAAGTCTTTGGCTTGGATTGCTGTTCACCGCAATCGATTACCGAATTCGAGTTGGACTATCAAAATGCCCTCTGCAAATCACGCTCAACGCTGATTGAGGTGCGCACGGACCGAACTGAGAATCTGGATCTTCATCGCAAGATCCAGGCAGTCGTCAGGGGGCTATCCGCATGACCAGATTGGCATTGATACACGGTTTCTTGGGAACAGCCGACGATTGGTCCGATATTCGACAACGCTTAGATCATCCGGCCGTTGCAATCGACATTCCGAACGCCGCCGACTGGCATGCCGGTGTGGAAGCCGTGGTTTCGCAGGTCCCGGACTCGTCGATCGTGGTCGGCTACAGCATGGGCGCTCGGATCGCGCTCGGATGTGCATTGAAAGCCCCGCATCGCTTCAAGGCTCTTGTGATGGTATCCGGAAATCCTGGCCTGACTGACGACGTGCGTGAAAAACGCTGGCAGCAAGACCAGCAAGTCTGCGACGCTTTGACGCAGCTGAGTCCCGAGCAGTTCTTGCGGCAGTGGTATCGGCAGAGCGTGTTTAGTGCGTTAACAGATGCACAAGTTGAGTCACTGGTGCAGGAGAAACGTCAGCTGGACAAAGAGCGATTCGTAGAGCTGATGAAGTGTTACTCGATTGCGAAGCAACCGAACTATTGGGATCGACTGGGAGAGTTGGAGATGCCCGTCCATCTGGTGGCCGGACAGCGAGATCCAAAATACACGCGTATTTGCCGCGAGATGCAGCGGTACATTCCGGACGGTCGTTTACATGAATTCGAAGAGGCTGGCCACATCGTTCATCGCGAGTGCCCGCAGAGGTTCAGCGAGTTGTTAAACGATCTGTCGACTGATTTGTTGAAGGAGAACGTCTTGCGATGAGTGGTATTAATTGGGAATCGATTCAGCAATACACCGACATTCGATTCGAGAGATTTGAAGGGATCGCCAAGATCACGATCAATCGACCCGAAGTCCGCAACGCGTTCCGTCCATTGACGGTGAACGAGATGCGTGATGCGCTCCAGGTGGCTCGTCAGGATTCAAAAATCGGCGTCGTCGTGTTGACTGGTGAGGGCGAGAAAGCGTTTTGTTCGGGCGGCGATCAAAGGATTCGCGGCGAGGCGGGCTACAAGGACGAATCAGGTGCAGAGCACCTCAATGTTCTTGACTTTCAGCGCGAGATTAGGACGTGCCCCAAGCCCGTCATCGCGATGGTCGCAGGTTATGCCATCGGCGGCGGGCATGTGCTGCATGTCATGTGTGATTTGACAATCGCCGCCGACAACGCCATCTTCGGCCAGACTGGACCCAAAGTGGGTAGCTTTGATGGTGGCTATGGTGCGAGCTATTTGGCACGCATCATTGGCCAGAAAAAGGCCCGCGAAATCTGGTTCTTGTGTCGCCAATACAACGCACAGCAGGCTTTGGAAATGGGATTGGTCAACACGGTCGTTCCGTACGCCGATCTTGAAGCCGAGACAGTGAAGTGGTGTCGCGAGATCCTCAGTAAGTCTCCGATTGCGATTCGTTGCCTCAAAGCGGCGATGAATGCGGACTGTGATGGACAGGCTGGGCTCCAGGAACTCGCCGGCAATGCGACCATGATGTTCTATATGACCGAGGAAGGACAAGAAGGTCGCAACGCATTTGTTGAAAAGCGAAGTCCGGATTTTGGTAGGTTTCCGAAGCGAGGCTAGGCGTGTGCCTCGCATCTAAAGGTGAAATGGGCGCGTTCGATCCGGCTCGCGATAATCGATGGCAAGTTCATTGTCGATGGGATTGATCGATGGCTAAGAAGTGGCTTCAAGCGTCTCGTCCCAAGACGTTGCTCGCCGGAATATGTCCCGTGATCATTGGGATTTCGATGGCCTATCGCGATGGAGGCCTCTATTTGCCTGCGGCAGTTGCCGCACTAGCCGGAGCTCTGGCCATTCAGATTGGGACCAACTTCTGCAACGACTACTTCGATTTCCGCCAGGGCGCCGACACAACCCAACGGAAAGGCCCGACGCGTGCCGTTCAAGCGGGTCTGATCACGCCAGAAAGCATGCTCAGGGCGACTGTCATCATGTTTGGCATCGCCGCCATGATCTGCGTCTATCTAGTCTGGCGCGCTGGTTGGCCTCTTGCGGTTGTTGGCGCGCTGAGCATTCTGTTTGGCGTACTCTATACGGCTGGTCCTTTCTCCTTGGCGTACCTTGGACTTGGTGACCTGTTCGTTTTGATCTTTTTCGGGCCGGTGGCCGTTGCGGGTACATACTACGTGCAGATGTTAGAGCTTGATTGGCCGATCATTGTCGCGGGCTTGGCCCCCGGTTTCATATCGGTCGGCATTTTGGTGATCAACAACCTGCGAGATGTCGACGAAGATCGCGCCGCCAACAAGCGGACTTTGGTCGTGCGCTTCGGAGGAATCTTTGGACGTATACAATATTTGGTTTGTATGCTGGCTGCCGCTGCCGTGCCGTATCTTTTAATCCGGATGGGCTATTTGCCAACGGGCGGATTGATCGCCAGTTTAATGTTGGCCCCCGGTATTGGTATGGCCGCAAGATTGGGCAGCGTCCAAGGCAGAGATCTCAATCCGTTTTTGTTTCGAACCGCGTTGGTGCTGCTGGGATACACCTTCATCTTCAGCCTAGGTTGCGTGTCTGCGTGGTGGAACTAGCTGCCTACCGCTATCGGCTTCCGCTTGAACCTCGACTTGAACTTCAGGGTTCAAGCCTCTCGTTTCGTGACGGACTGTTGCTTAGAGCGCGACATGATTCCAACCTGTGGGCGGATGCAGCTCCACTGCCGGGATACAGTCGAGAGTCAGTTGAATCGATTGTGGATGGCTTACAAAGTGGGAGCTCTGACCGGCCTCCTAGCCTTCGGTTCGCGATCGACTGCCTGGGATTGCCCGAGCCCACCGCCTCGTCCGTCCCCGTCAACGCTTTGCTCCTCGGTGCTCCCGCGTCGATTCGACAGCAGGTGGAAGAGGTGCGAGAGTCGGGATTTGCCTACGTGAAAATGAAGGTTGGCAGATTGGGCGTCCGCGAAGAAATTGATATTGTTCGATATGTTCGATCCCGGCTACGTGACGATCAGTCGCTTCGTCTGGATGCCAATCGGTCATGGGACTTGCACCAAGCCACGGAATTCGGCCGTGGCGTCGCAGATCTCGTCATTGACTACATCGAAGAGCCAACGAGCGATCCGCTGCACTTTGAAAACTTTATGGATCAAACAGGTTTGCCCTACGCGCTTGACGAAACGCTCGCAGATACGAAGAGAATCGAGGGATTTCGAAACGCTGCGGCACTTGTCATCAAGCCGACTCTGTTGGGCGGACGTCTTGACCTGGACGACTTAGCTGCCCACGAGATTCCGATGGTCTTCAGCTCTTGCTTCGAAAGCGGAGTCGGCGTGCTCAATGTCGCAAGATTGGCCGCACACTACTCACCGAACGTTGCCTCCGGTTTGGATACCTATCGTTGGATCGCTCGCGATGTTTTAGCCAATCGCTTAACCATGGCCGAGGGAAGTCTGTCGTTGCGACAACAAGTAGAGGTCGATCGATCTCAACTGGAGGCGATCGACCTATGAACCGCATTGAGTGCCCCCTGACGACGGCTGCCTCAAGCTACAGTTCAGCGCCGGCCATTCTCGAGGAAGAGCTGTGTTTGAATTACGAACAACTTCATGACACCGTAAGTTTGGCAACGGACCGATGCAGGCAAATTGGGATCGAGGCTGGTCAACGTGTGGGCATTCAGTCCGACAATTCGTGGCGACTTGTGGCTGCACTATGGGCCTTGTTTCGAATTCAGGCCACCGCCTGTCTGTTCAGTCCCCGGTGGCCCGCCAAAGCGGTGGACGTTGCCCACAACCGACTCTTAACGAATCATTTTGTTGACGAAACGGCGCTGGCGAAATTGGTCCAGCACGCCAAGCATGAAGATCGCTCTAGCGCCATTGTCGTTGACAGCGGAGCGTTGGCCACGATCGTATTTAGTTCCGGTAGTACCTCGCAACCGAAGGCGATCGCTCATGATCTCAATGCTCACCTCGTCAGTGCCGCTGGATCGAATGAGAATTTGCCTGTGGAGGTTGGCGATCGTTGGCTGCTGGCGTTGCCACTGCATCACGTTTCTGGATTGGGCGTAGCCTTCCGCTGCTGCCTTGCGGGTGCGCAAATCGTTATGGCTCGGCCGAATGAGTCAGTACAGAACGCTATCGAGCGTCTACAGGCGAGTCACGTATCTCTTGTCCCCACTCAGCTCAAGCAGCTTCGACGGGAGTGCGCAAAGCCGCCGGCGAGTTTGCGAGCCGTGTTGTTAGGCGGTAGCTCATGGCCGGTCGAATTGGTACGCAACGCAGTGGAAGATGGTTGGCCGATATTCACCACTTACGGACTCTCTGAGATGGCATCGCAAGTCACAACAACCCATGCGACAACCAGCGGCGAACAGGTGGGCACTTGCGGACGTACACTGGCCGGTCGTGAATTGATGGTGTCGGAATCGGGTGAGATTCTCGTGCGCGGCAATACGCTGTTCCGCGGCTACGTTGAAGGGTCTGAGCTCCACTGCCCGCTCGACGACTGCGGTTGGTTTCATACCGGGGATCTCGGACAACTCGATCGGTTGGGTTACCTTACCGTCCAGGGGCGAAAAGACAATATGTTCATTTCCGGGGGTGAGAATATCTATCCAGAAGAGATTGAGGCACGTTTGCTGGAGATTGACTCAGTACGCCAGGCCACCGTCGTGGCGATCGCCGACGAACGATTTGGCCAACGCCCGGTGGCCTTTGTGGATGCCGCACAACTTCAACCAGAAGCATGGTGCGAGCTTCTTGGGAAACACCTTCCTCGATTCAAGTTGCCCGATCGCTTTCTCCCTTGGCCAAAAGATGTTCCCCGGGGCGTCAAAGTGGGTCGCCCTTGGCTAGCTCAACGAGCCGAAGACGAGTCGCGGTGACCAGCGCGGTCTACCCTTGTCCACCTCACGGGATCAACACGGGTGCTTCCACCGCGTGAGTCGAAGTGTGGCTAACAGGAGCCTAGCGACGAAGGTTCCGGCACCCGCTCGCTACATCGTCATCAACTGAATGACATCAGTGGAACCGCCACTATTCGAAGAACATGAATGATGGGTTGCTGCCACGGAACTTTTTGTTTGGCAACGATTCGCTAGACAATTATCATCTATCGTCGTATTAAATCGGTCTTACCACCGGGGCGACGAAGGGCGACGATCGTGACCGGGCATCGCTGTTTGCATTGGATGGCCGGCGATTCTTGACGATGATGTCGTCCCATGTTGCGCCTCAAATTGACGTCATTCCGCCACGGAGGTCTCGTTTGAATCGACGACACAGCACGCGTTTGAAGAACCGTCGGCAACGGCGGGTCATTTTTGAGCGACTTGAGGTCCGCTCTCTGTTGGCTGGCGATCTCGTGGCTCAGTGGCGCGCGAACGATCTATTGGGCGACCATGGCGACGGTCAACACGTCGAGCAGTGGATGGATTCCGTGTCCTCCATTCCGGCAACAGCCTTCGGAACTCCGATCTTAGCAGACGACAGTATCGGTGGCCGACCTGCCATCCGGTTTGACTCTGAGGGGGCCAAAGATGGCTTTCTTGTGGCGGAAGGTGACAACCCGCTCTCGGGAGCTAATGATTTCTCGGTCGCCGTTTGGTTCGTGGTGTCAACGCTTGAGGCTACGGATGCAGATGATTGGCATGATGGCACGGGACTGGTCCACTCCGACCAAAAGGGATTCAATCGCGACTGGGGAATCGCCCTGCACGACGGTCAGGTCGCGGCAGGAATTGGAACTGGTTTATTGCAACCGTCAACCAGCGTTTTTTCGGCTCAAACAGATCTGACCGATGGTCAACCCCACTTGGCTGTGTTCACACGAGCGGCCGGTTCCTTAGCCCTGCATGTCGACGACGATGACGCGGTGACAAGCAACGGCGCGAGCACCGAGGCACGTGACACGCTGGACCTGACGTTTGGCGTTCCGAATTCCTTTGCGGGAACATTTGCGGGCGAGATTGCAGAAGTACGAATTTACGACGGCGCCTTGACCGTTGACGAAGTCGCGGAACTTCGCCAAGAAATTGACGCGTTTTACGGTAATTCTGTTCCTGTTGCGAACGATGATCACTACTCTATCGACGAAGACGCGACACTGTTTGTGCGTCAAGATCAGGGGCTGCTCGCCAACGACACCGATGCTGAGGACGACACGTTATCGGCCGTCGTCGTCCAGCAACCGCAGCATGGAGTACTAGGTCTCAACGAGAACGGAGGCTTTGTTTACGACCCTGGGAAGGACTTTTTCGGCACCGACACATTTACCTATGTGGCGAATGATTTTCGCGATTCCGAGCCGGCCACGGTCACGATTGAGGTTCGACCCAAAGAAGATCTGGCCGTAGGCGTGTCGGATTCGTATGCGTCGTTACCAACTGAGTTGCTTGAGGTCGATGCCGAAAACGGCATCCTGACCAACGACATCAATGTCGACCAACAGTCGATTTCCGCGGTTCTTCACCGTGACGTGAGCTTCGGGAACCTAAACCTGGCAGCCGACGGCAGCTTTACCTATCGAGCCGAAGGGTCGTCCGGCCTGGCGAGCTTCGCCTATCGAATTAGTGACGCAGGCAATCTGTCGGAGCCGACACAGGTCTTGATTCTCGTTAATACCCCGCCCGTCGCGGTCGACGACGCGTGCACCGTGGAAGAGGATGCCGCGTTGGTGATCGCTGCAGACGAAGGATTGGCTGCAAACGACTTCGATGCAGACGGCGATGATCGAAACATCTCGGTGATCGACCTGCCCACACATGGCGAATTGACTTGGGATGCTTCGGGAGCTTTCGATTATCGACCCGCCCCGAATTTTGCTGGGTCGGACCGTTTCACTTATTCCATCAACGACGGCACCGATGAGTCCAATGTTGCGACCGTATCGTTGACCGTTGCATCGGTAAACGACCCGCCCAATGTTACCGGTGAAGCCTACTATGTGTCCAAGGGCACGCCATTGAGCGTTCCCCCGGAGCGTGGTCTGTTAGCCAACGACACGGACGTCGAGGACGTTGTATTGACGGCGAATGTTCAGGGTCAGCCAAGCCACGGGCAACTGGAATTCATGACCGATGGCTCGTTCAATTACACACCTGACGCGAACTTCAGTGGCATCGACGAATTCAGTTACACGGTACGGGATACTGAGAACGCGGAAGTGAGTGCAGATGTACGACTCTATGTTGGAACTTCTCCTGTTCAGATTAGTGAGGTCGTAGCCGCCAACGACGCGACGCTCGAAACCTCGATTCGCAGCACGCCCGAGGGGCGCTTTGAGAGTGATGTTCTGACTCCCGACTGGATTGAACTGGCAAACACAAGTAATCAGACGGTGGATATTGGCGGGCTGTTCTTGACTGATGACGCCGACCGTCTGAGCAAATGGCGCATTCCAGATGGCGTGGTCGTGCCCGCCAACGGCCATCTCGTGATCCTGGCCACCCGTCTGGATATTACCGATCCACGGTTGGATGAGTTGGGGCTGCTGCACACCAACTTCAAACTGAGCTCAGATCCAGGCGAATACATTGGCTTGGCAAGTCCAGACGGACAGTTGCTCGATGCCTTTGAGTCAATTCCGGAGGCCAGGCCAGACTTTCCGTACGGACGCCAGGGCGAATCGATTGGATACCTGGATAATGCGACACCCGGCGCGCCGAATGGCAATATGCTCAATGGTATTGTGGCCGACATTGTGTTTAGCAGCCAACGTGGCTTCTACGACACACAATTTGAGGTCGAACTGAACGTCGAAACTCCCGAAGCGGTGATTTATTACACACGCAACGGGTCGAATCCCACTCCGCAAACGGGCCAGCTTTACACCGGCCCGATCACGGTGGATACGACAAGCAGCATTCGAGCTGCTGCCTTCAAGTCCAACCATGTTCCCAGCCGCACGACAACCCATTCGTACTTTTTTGTAGCGGACATCTTGCGGCAGCCAGCAGCGCCAGAGGGTTTTCCAGATCGGTGGGGAAGAGCTGGCAGGGCGGACTACGCGATGGACGAAAGAATTGCGACCGATCAGGAGTCTGACATCTTCGATGCTAACGTTGCCGAGGGGCTAAGGTCGTTGCCAACCATCTCATTGACAATGGACGTTGAGGATTTCTTTGGAGCGAGTGGAATTCAATCGAATCCCCAAAGCAAGGGTGATGAATGGGAACGAACAACGTCAGTGGAATTCATCGATTTCGAAGGGTTCGGCGATAGCCAACTTGATTCGGGCATACGCATGGTAGGTAACGCAAGTCGCAATCCGAATCGACGCAAACATAACATCCGGCTTGCGTTCCGTGACGATTATGGTGAGTCCAGCCTCAACCTACCGCTGTTTGGCCTCGGTGCGGGCGAGGAACACGAGAATCTGATTCTGCGCGGTGGCAATGGCGACTCTTGGGTTAACTCAGGTGTTCTCCAGCGAGCGCAATACATTCGTGATCAATGGCAACGCGACCTGCAGTTCGCGATGGGGCATCTATCGACGCATCAGCTCTACTCGCATCTCTACATCAACGGTCTCTATTGGGGGCTGTATCACGTCTTTGAACGGCACGATGCATCCTTCATGGCGTTACATATGGGGGGTGACCCGGAGAACTATGAGGCCATCAAGGATGTAAACGGTAACACGGCGGCTGTGGAACCGGTGAGTGGCGATACCGATGCTTGGCAGGAGATCTTTGACATTGTTGATGATCGCGACATTCCTGCCGAGCAAAAGTACGAGGAGGTCCAGCAACGGGTGGACGTAGACAACATGATCGACTACCTGTTAATCAATTTCTATGCTGGCAACAACGATTGGGATCACAACAATTTCCGAACGGGCCGTCACGTCAACGGCAAGTTCATCTTCTTTACCTGGGATGCTGAACGTGCTGATATCAATGCCTTGGGAACACCAGCGCGCGGTGGACCTGTCACGATCAACGTCACATCGGCGAACAAGCCCGGTCGTCCTACACGCATTCACGCGCAACTGAGAGATTCGGACGAATATCTGATTCGTTTCGCGGACCGAGTTCATAAGCACTTCTTCAACAATGGCGCGTTGACTCCAGAGGGCGCGAGCGGCCTTTGGAACGCACGTGCCGACGAAATTCGGCTTGCTATATCGACCGAGTCGGCGCGGTGGGGTGATCTTCATGCGCGTTCTCGACCGCGGACACTTGATGATTGGGAGTCAACCCTTCAGTTCATGAACGAGGAGTTCTTCCCCGTCAGAACCGACATCGTGCTTGAACAGTTGCAGCGACGCGGCGCTTACCCCGACGTTGCTGCGCCCGCCTTCAGCCAGCACGGTGGGCAAATCGACGATAACTTCGAGCTATCGATTAACGCCACCGACGGGATCGTCTATTACACATCCGATGGCACCGATCCACGGCAGCCCGGTGGAGCCATCTCACCCACTGCGGTCCAATATCGTCAGCCGATTGCAATCACGTCGGACACAAAGGTGCTCGCGAGAGTCATGCTGAATGAAGGGTGGTCCGCATTGACTGAAGCGGACTTCGAGACCGTGGCTTTGCCGGCGGACGCAAGCTCGTTGCGCATCAGCGAGATCCACTTTAATCCGGCTGATCCGAGTGAAACGGAACTGGCAGCCGGTGTCGAGAACAACGACGAATTCGAGTTCATCGAGCTGGTGAACATCAGTCCTAACACGATTGACCTGCAGGGTATTCAGTTTCTAAGCATCGAGGATCAAGGTGTCCGCTTCGACTTTGGCCAGGGAAAAATCAAACGGCTCCGCCCCAACGAGCGTCTGCTCGTTGTCGAGAACACCGAGGCCTTTGCACTTCGATACGGCAACGATCTCCCGGTCGTGGGGCAATGGTCAGGCCGGTTGGGAAATGGCGGTGAGACGATTTCCTTGGCCGTTGGCGATACGGTATTTCTGCAAATGACCTACGACGACCAGTGGTATCCTGAGACCGATGGCGTTGGGCACTCGCTTGAAGTGCTGGATCTATATGCGGAGGACTTCGCGATTTGGAATACATCCGCTGGGTACCGCGCCAGTCGGGATGTGGGTGGCACGCCCGGGTCCGATTCGTCTGAGCAAATGCCGGGTGACTCAAACGGCGATGGCGTGTTTGATTCGTCGGATCTCGTTTCTGTGTTTCAGGCGGGCGAATACGAAGACCCGATCGTCGGCAATTCCACATTCGAAGAGGGTGATTGGAACGGTGACGGTGACTTCAACTCGAGCGATCTGGTCTTTGTCTTTCAGCTCGGCAGCTATGTGGCTGGCGCGGGGTTGTTCGAGTTGTTGAGGTAGCCGAGAGCGGAGCGCCGACCTGAAGGCATGAAGCTAACTCGTAGCGAGCTTCGGTTGGTTGGGTTCCGGCTCTAACCAACATCACCTAATTGCAATGCAGTCCCGTAGCGGTTCAGCATCATTTTGCGCAGTCGGCCGAGGCTTGGATCCTTTAAACCGGGATCTTCGTCGACCATTTTTCGGGCGACCTGACGTGCATGCTGGAGTATTTCCGTATCGCGTCGAAGATCCGCGACCATCAGCGGTGGCAGCCCATGCTGTCGCGTACCAAAGAACTCACCCGGCCCGCGCAGCTGAAAATCGGTCTCAGCAAGTTCGAATCCGTCAGTCGACGAGGCGAACGCCTGGAGTCGTTGAGACGCCTCTTCATTGCCCGGTGACGAAAAGACACACACGTAGCCTTGATGCGTGCCGCGACCGACGCGGCCTCGCAACTGATGGAGTTGAGCAAGTCCGAATCGTTCCCCGTGTTCGATGGTCATGAGCGAGGCATTGGCTATGTCGATCCCGACTTCGACGACGGATGTCGCGACCAGAACCTGTGTTTCGCCTTGCTGAAAACGATCCATCGCGTCCGACTTTTCTTGTGACGACATCCGACCATGCAAGAGATCGAGGCGAAACTCAGATAGCCGACCGTTTGCGAGATGCTCCAAAGCGGCTTCAGCACTTGTCTTGGTTTCTTGATCATCGTTGACCAGTGGCGAGATGACGAATCCTTGCCGCCCCTCGCGCAGCTTGCGACGAAAGAAATCCCACCATCGTTCTCGTTGACTTTCGTCGGCCAGGTAGGTGTTGATTTTTTGTCTGCCGGGCGGACCCTCACGCAACGCTGAGACATTCAAGTCGCCGAACAGAGTCATCGCCACCGTTCGCGGAATCGGTGTGGCGGTCATGACAAGGTAGTGGGGATCGAGTTCTTCCTGACGCAGCACAGCGCGCTGAACCACGCCAAACTTGTGCTGTTCATCAATGATCACAAGCCCGAGACGATGAAAGTCAAGTTGCTTCTGGATGATGGCCTGGGTCCCGATGAGAATGTCGACCTCGCCCCTGGCCAGGTGTTCGAGTGTCTCTTTCCGCGCAGAGGTCGTTGTCGAGCCCGTCAGTAGTCGCATGCGCACGTGACTTTGAGCCAATAGTTCCGACAAAGTCTGAAAGTGTTGCTGTGCCAGAACCTCGGTGGGCGTCATGAGAACGGATTGATGACCGTGCGCTACCGTGACTAACATCACGTACGCGGCGACTGCGGTTTTGCCGCTGCCGACATCGCCCTGCAGCAAACGGTTCATGGGGACATTCTGGGACATGTCGGACGAGATCTCTTGAACAACCTGATTCTGCGACGCTGTCAATTCAAACGGGAAGAGTCGCCGAATCCTCGAGTCGATCTTTGTGGACGCAGACAAGCTAGGTGCTCGCTGACGGGATACAAGCTGTTTTTGCCGTATGGCCAACGCCAGTTGCATGACGAGCAATTCTTGGAAGACGAGACGCAGTCTGGCTGAAGCCAATCCTTCACGCCCTGTTGGTTCGTGAACTTCGCGCAGTGCCGTTTGGATCGTTGGTAGAGACTCTCGTTGCAGAAATTCCTGGGGAAATACCTCGGGCCACTGGTCAACAAGACTTTCAACGACATGCGCGGTTATGCGACGAACCTGATGTTGTCGCAAGCCTTCGGACAATCGGTAGACGGGCAAGATCGGGCCTGGCTGTTTCTCTTCCGTTTCCAGAAACGTCACGCGTGGGTGAACGATCTCCCAACGCATTCCTCGATTCTTGGGTGTGCCGGAGAGAACGACGGATTGGCCCACGTGGAACTTTTCTCGCATGAAAGGTTGGTTGAACCAAACGGCACGTAGGTACTCCGGGCCTTGTCGGACGAGAACACCGACCATGGATTTGCCCGATTGTGTCGTTTTTTGATCGACCTCAACCACTTCTCCCAGGACGCTGGCCGGTTGGCCTTCGGCTAATTCCTGAATCTTTGCTTGCTCCGAGAGATCGACATAGTCTCGAGGAAAAAAGAACAACACATCCTGCGCGGTACGCAGCCCCAAACGTTCGAGAATCTTCGCACGTTGTGGCCCGACACCTTTCAAGTACTGGACAGGCGTCGACAGAGTTAGGGTTGAGGCGGAGTGGTCCATGCACAAATTCTATGCGTCCGTCGACCGCTTGGGGTAGGACGGATGCGGTGACGAGGTTCAACGCCTTGTTGACGGACGGTCTGCGGGTCACAGAAACCGCTGATAAGCCTGGACCGCCAACTCGTCACATCGATCGTTTTCCGGATGCCCGCTGTGACCGGCGACACGAGTGTAGGTCACATGGTGCTTAGCCATCAACTCGTCAAGGCGCCGCCAGAGATCTTCGTTCTTGACTGGTTTAAGTTTGCCGTTTTCCCGCCGTTTCCAGCCGTTCGCTTTCCACTTAGCCATCCATTCGGTGATGCCTTTACCGACATAGACGCTGTCGGTGAAAAGTTCCACGCGGCACGAGCGTTTAAGTGCAGCCAGACCTTCCACCACGGCCGTCAGTTCCATGCGATTGTTCGTCGACTCCCCGACACCACCGGATGACTCGGACTCTTTTCCGGTGGGCACGTGGCGGAGAATATAGCCCCAACCGCCGGGCCCGGGGTTACCGCTGCATGCCCCGTCGGTAAACAGATGAACTTCGGCCGACATCGTTTCGTCCTGTCCCAATGAGCTTGAAGATCGCGAGAATCGACCCGGTCTATTGCGGTACCGTTTCTTCGCTCGGGGGTGAATCGTTGACTGGCGAATTGGAAGCATGGAGAGCTTGAGCACGCTGCGCCTTGGTGACTTCCTCGAGGCGAGCCGCCAAAGTCGATTCGATGCGTGGCGAATCCTTTCGGTGCCACGGCAGTCTGACTGTAAAGATGCTTCCCTTGCCTAACTCGCTCTGGAAGGTGATCTCGCCACCCAACAAGCGACAGAGTTCCTTGACAATGGACAGTCCTAAGCCGGTGCCGGAGAATTGTCGCGTCAGGTTGTCGTCTCCCAACACAGTCGTGCCCTGGCGAAACTTTTCGAAGATGATCTTACGGTCTTCCTCCGAGATGCCGACGCCCGTATCTTCGACAGTTAGCAGCAGATCGTCGTTTTCGCGGCGAGCAGAAACGACAATCCGCCCGCCTTCGGGCGTGAACTTGATCGAGTTGGACAGCAGATTGGTCAGGATCTGTTGAACCTTGCCTTGGTCTTGGTGGAGCTTGGGGAGGTTCGGTTCGACATCGACGGTCATATCGATGTTCTTCTCTTCGGACAAAGCACGAACCAGGTCACACTGAGCCTGTACGATCGGTTGAATCGCGAAGTCTGTGAGTCGAACATCCATCTTGCCACTTTCCATTTTGGCAAGATCAAGGATGTCGTTGATCATCTCAAGCAGTATTCGACCGGAGTTTCCAATGTTGACGACGTACCGTTTTTGTTTTTCATTCAATGCGTCGATGCCTGTGAGGACATCGGAAAAGCCGATAATGCTGTTCAGCGGCGTGCGAAGCTCATGACTCATGTTGGCTAGGAAGTCGCTCTTGAGCCGGTTCATTTCATGCAGTTGCATGTTGGCCTGAGCCAGCTGGTCCAGCTTGCCGTCCAAGTCCGCATTGACCTGACGCAATTCTTCCTGAGTGTCGACCAAGTGACGCAACATGCGATTGAACGAGGCCGCCAGATCTTCGAATTCGTCGTTGGTCTGGATCTCGGCACGAAGGTTCGTATTTCCGCGACTAATCTCGTCACTCACATCGCGCAAGTGGTTGAGCGGTTTAACGATCACGTAGCGGACGACAAGATACAGCGTGATCACTGAGAGGAAGACGGTGACGATGCCGGTGGCCAACAGAATTGCGCGGCTCTTGGTCATTGCCGTGCGGATTTCGCCACTGGGAAGTGTGACTTTGATGACGCGCAATGGCCCGCGTAGTTCGTAGTGTGGTTCCTGCTCGCGTGGCGCGAACGTGTCGCCCTTCGTGATGTGGCACACGACGCAGCTTTGCCTCCAATACACCGGCTGGAAATAGTAAGAGTTCCGCCGTCGCTCAACTAGATGGGACACCGGTATCAATCGTTCTTCCGCGGGTGCCTCGTCCGACAGGTCGTCGACATCCGGTGTCGTGGCCACCACTTCTGCGGGCTCGGTCGCGGCTTCCGAATTTGGAATCGGTTGGATCTCAAGGGCGACATCATCATCGGTTGGTGGGTCCAACCTTGAGATCTGAGTTCGCAGCTCCTGTTGAAGCAGCACCATGATTTCGGCTTCTCTGTCCGATGGCTCGCGCGTCCGATCGGTTTGCTTCTGTGCTTCCTCGTCACCCCTGGGGACCAGGATCTCCCACTCGTAGTCTTGCGTCAGCAGGTCGCGGTCCATTTCCTTCATGATGTCCTGGACCCGCTTGCGATCCTGACTAGAGACATTCAAGCCGGCGTGCTCAATGTGGTACCGGAGCAAACTCAGATCGACAAAGTCACGTCCCGTCTGATGCGTCTTTTCTTTGACCAGCTTTTCGGCAATTCTCTCGACATACAGGAATGTGCCCGTGATCAGCAAGAATAAACACGCACCAAACAGAATCAGACACTTGCGCTCCAGATTCGTCTCACCGAGAACACGTTTGAATGAGCGATATGACATCGTGGCGATTTACCGGCTGGCCGAAGTTCACGACTCGAAAGGACATTGCGACTATGCCTGAGCGGATGCACAGGACCTAGTGCGGTTAGACTCGCCGATCACATTTGAACTCGGGTTCGAAACTGGCAATACCCAATTCCACAACGTGGCGTCAAGTGAGTTGCTAACTTGTCAGCCAAATCATGAAATCGACTGGTTTCCCCATTTTACGTGGCTGGAAGAGTTTCAGCCAGAGTGGTTCAAAGTCTTAAGGTGCTTCCACAACGCGACTTACGCTCGATTCGCGAAGATTCGCCGGCTCCGTGACTAGAGCATATCGATTGGATCGACGTCCGCGATCCACTGAAGGTCTTCCGGGGGCTGCAGTTTCGCCTGAGCTTCGCGAAGCGCATCGAACATCTCCTCACTGCTGCGGAACTGCAGGATCATGTGAAATCGGTATTTGCCCCGGAGCTTTTCCATCGGTGCCGGTGCCGGCCCTAGCAAGCGATAGGATTCGTCTGGCAGACTCCTGTTTAGTCGTTCGGCGATGGTATCGGCAAACTGCTCGGTTTGCGTCTGGCTGCTTCCCCGCACAACAATCCGGGTCATGCGGCCATACGGCGGGTAATCGAATTGCTTTCGAATCGGCAATTCGGTTTCCGCAAAACGATGGTAGTCGTGTTGTTCGGCGGCTTGAATCGCTGCATGCTCCGGGTTGTAAGTCTGCACATAGACGCGACCACCCTTTTGCCCACGTCCGGTGCGGCCAGCGACCTGGGTGACAAGTTGGAAAGTTCGCTCGGACGCTCGAAAATCGGGCAAGTGCAACGCGGTATCGGCATTGATGACGCCGACCACGGTGACGTTGGGAAAGTCCAATCCCTTGGCGATCATCTGTGTGCCGAGCAGAACTTGAATCTCTCCGGCACGAAATCTTGCCAGAGATGACTCGTGGCTGCCAGGTTGTTTCATCGTGTCGGAATCCATCCGCAAACAAGTCGCGTTAGGAAATCGAGAACGAACCTCTGCCTCAAGTCGTTGCGTTCCCAGCCCCGAATACCGGATCCCTTCGAACCCGCAATCCGGGCAAACCGGAGGTGCAGTCATCTGGTAATCACAATAGTGACAGATCGCCAATTCGTCGTGGCGATGATGTGTCAGTGCCAGCTCGCAGTCGGGGCATTGGACCACTTTGCCACACGCCGGACACTGAATATGTGTCGAGAATCCACGACGGTTGAGCAGCAAAATAATCTGTTCTTTGCGACCTAGCGCTGTTTCCATTGCCTCTTGTAGCTGCCGGCTAATGGCGCCGCGTGGCATGTGCCGCTGTGATTCGTGACGTAGGTCAATCGTCACCACGTCGGGCAGGTGCAAATCAAGGATTCTGCTTGGCATCGAAATCAGCCGGTATTCGCCCGTTTGAGCTCGGTGCCAACTCTCGAGCGATGGGGTTGCCGAACCAAGAATCAGGGGTACGTTTTCGGCCGACGCTCGTTGTGCCGCAACGTCGCGTGCATGGTACCGCGGCATTAAATCCTGTTTAAATGAGCTATCGTGCTCCTCGTCCAGGACGATCAAGCCCAGTCGTGGTGTGGGCGCAAAGACGGCACTTCGAGCTCCAACAACAACATCGATTTGCCCACTCGCGATCCGTTTCCAGTGCCAATTTCGTTCGCGGTCTGTCAGATGGCTGTGCAACACCGCGACGTGCGAAAAGCGACTTTGGAAACGTCTTTGTGTTTGTGGTGTGAGGCTGATCTCGGGTACCAGCACAATGGCTTGACGACCGTATTGAAGGACCTCTTCGATCGACCGTATATAGACCTCCGTCTTGCCACTGCCAGTGACTCCGTGCAACAAAACTGTTTCGTGCACACCGGAACGTAATGCGGTCCCGACCGCGTCGACAGCCCGCTGCTGATCCGAATTCATCTGGATCGGATTGTGTTGCTCGATCTTGTTGGCCGAGAGATGACCCGAGTCGACTCGGTGGGTCTCGGTTAACACGAGCCCTTTCTTCACAAGACCCTTGACGGGGACCTCAGTACAACCGACTGCGTGTCGGATCTGTTGCATCAGCATGGGGCCGGACGAGCTCGCCAGGAACCTAAGCACGTGGGCCTGTTTGGGTGGCAGCTTCAGCTGAGTCAATCTCGCCGCAATGTGGGTTGGAACAAAGTAGACCGTCTGTTGACGCGTGCCAGCTTGCGTACGCACGGCCGCCGGCAGCACGCATTCAAGCGCCTTGCCCCAACTGGTCAAATATCGGTCTGCCATCCAGCGCGTCAGTCGTAACATGGCGGGTGATGCCAGCGGAGTTGCATCTAGCACCGCTTTTACGGACTTCAATTTTCCGGCGGGTCGAACTTCCGATCTCACATCAACGCAATAGCCGACGGTCAGTCGATTCGCTCGGCCAAAGGGAACTCGGACGCGCTTGCCTGCTACGACGTCGTGGCGCAGCGGTTCGGGTACGGCGTACGAGTAGGCGTCAGCGACCCCCTCAGCAAAAACGATTGAGGCAACGTAGCATTCTGCCTCATCGTCAAGCTCCCATGGGTCGGCGTCGACGTGGAAGAGCTCCCGTTGGTTTTCTGACATGCTTCGTATGTGAGCGACAGGATTGGACGTATCAACGGTATATTGAGGACGAGCGGCCACTGTGCGGACGCCTCAGCCGGGCGTCGCCACCGGTTCACCTATCCTTTCGTATCCGCTAGGCTTTGTCTCGAGATGCGCCCGTCGCAGCTCGGTTTCTTGGAGAGCTAATTGTGCGCTTCGTCGCCCGTCTTTTGAAGGACGTACTGCTTTGAGGTCGCTCGCATGAGACTCGGTATTCTGGGCGGATCGTTCGACCCGGTCCACTACGCCCACCTACTTTTGGCCGAATGTTGTCGTGAAACGTGCGGGCTGGACGAGGTCTGGTTCGTGCCGGCCTTCGTGGCACCCCACAAGACACGTCAAGGCGTTTCCGATTCCAAGCATCGTGTGGAGATGTTGAATTTGGCCGCCGGCGGCAACCCCGCCTTCCGGGTTTCGGACGTGGAACTCCGTCGTGGAGGAATCAGCTATACCGTGCAGACACTCCAGGAATTGGCAGAGGAAAGTCCTGATGCCGAATTGTTTTTCTTGATGGGTGCGGACTCCTTGCGTGACTTGCCAAACTGGCGTGAGCCCGCCGAGGTCTGCCGCCTCGCGATTCCGGTCGTCGTTCGCCGACCGGATTGGCCAGAACCGGACTACCAATCGCTGGCTCCCATCGTCACGGAGGAGCGACTTGCCGAAATCCGCCAATACGAGGTGGTCATGCCCTTAATGCAATTGAGCAGCACGGAAATTCGATCGCGCGTAGCTAGCAACAGGAGCATTCGTTATTGGACACCGCCGGCGGTCGAGAAGTACATCCAATCGCTCGGGCTCTATCGCAATCCGTCCTAGCTCGTAGGCTGGAGGCAATCACAGGCTCGAAGTGATTTGCGGGCGATGACAGACCTCAGGCGACCTTCCGCACGCTCAGAATCGCACTGAGGTGAGGACTCATCGGGATCTGCTGGACCCGAGGATCGAACTTGAGCGATTGGACAATCTGATCCAATTGCTCCAGCGGACTCAGAGCTAGGTCGACGAACATCCATTTCTGCCCGGAAATTTCGCAGCTTCCGCCGGTACTCCCGCCGAGCCATTCGTGCCGAATTCCGTAGTCCAGCCGTTCGCAGACGCGAATTGCTTCCTCCAAGACGTCGACCGTATGCATGGCGATCTCCCTTCCGTGGTGATCTTGGCAAGGCGATCGCGGATTATAGGGCGATCTCTTACAGTGGCCCAGCCGAATTCGACGATACGAAAGAAAGGTGCTTCTGCAACGTTGATAGATTCCGTAACTCGTACCAACCTGGCAATTCTGTGTAACGAGGCTGGTTCTCGTAGCCACGCAATCTGGCGTATTGACAGTCCTCAAATGCATGAACTGCTGGCGGTCACCATAGGTCCCTTCTATGAATGACACTCATGAGATCGCCGAGTTGCGCAAGCAGAACGAGCTTCTTCGCAAACAGCTAGTCGAGGCCCAACGAATGACGGCGATGGGGGAGCTCGTCAGTACCACCACGCACGAATTCAACAATGTGCTGATGACGATCATTAACTACGCGAAGATCGGCCTGCGACATACGGACAACGAGACTCGTGACAAGTCGCTTCAGAAGATACTCGCTGCGGGCGAACGAGCGTCGAAGATCACCAACAGCGTGCTCGGGATGGCGCGGAATCGAAATGACCGATTCGAGCCTGTCCAATTGCAAGCAATTATCGAAGAGACTCTGATTCTGCTGGATCGTGAAATGAACAAGTATCGTATCACGGTCGAGTGCGACTTCTCCGATGTGCCAGATGTGCAAGCCAACGGAAATCAGATTCAACAGGTGTTGCTGAATCTCCTGATCAATGCGCGTCAGGCGATGCCGCGCGGCGGCACGGTGACGATTCGGCTGCGGCACGACACGGATCAGCAAACGGTTGATCTAACTGTCCGTGATCGCGGAACGGGTATCCCGACTGACCAGTTACCGCGCATCTTTGATTCTTTCTACTCGACAAAAGAAGGTCCCGATGAAAGTGGTCGGGGTGGGACTGGGCTAGGATTGGCGGCCTGTCGCAATATCGTCGATGCGCATCGCGGGCGGATCCGAGTGGAAAGCACGGTCGGCCGAGGTACCGCGTTTACGGTCAGGTTGCCGGTTGCCCAGAAGTCGGCCCCGATCGTCAACGTGGCGACACCGACCGAGACGAATGCCCCGCAAGATCAGTGAAGGCACTGATATGCGTCATCTGTGGAGTGTCATGACCGGTGGGGGCGGCACGGTGTTGTACATGCGTGCATAGAGATCGGCGAGAATCTTCTGCTCCAGCGCGATATCTCGGCCTTGTGGAATCCAGCCTAACGTCAACGGACCACCGATACGCTCGCCGGTCGGCCTTGATAGGCTGCCGTCGTACCGCCGAATAATCCCGCCGACGGTGCCCCATTCCGGTCGCGCGACGTCTTCCAGTTCCTTCCGCACAATCACTTGCACTCCATATCCGACGGATGACGGTGAGACGCTGATTTCTGCCTGCCGTCGGATCGATTGAAAGGTGCCTTGCCAAAGTTCGAAGCCGCGCGTCCTGTCGCGTCGCCAGGGCTCGAAAATCGTTGCACCCGGAGCAGCTCGCGTCTCGATACGTCCTTCGGTCATTACGTCGCCGATCAGGTGCACACGCTCCTCTCGGGCGATTTCGAAGTAGTCGTCGACGGTGTCCACGATCACGTTCCAGGCGAATTCGTGATCACTGACAGGGATCTCAAGCGGGTTGGGCAGCTGCGGCGGTGGCCCACTGCGACGGAACAGCGAGCAGCCGAATCCGCTGCCAACGAGCAGCCAAACGGCCAGCGCAATTCGTCCAAGGGACCAAAGCCGTGTTGCCATGGGAGGTGCTCAATCAGGAAAAATGATAATTCCGCTTGGCGCGGAGTTTCCAAGAAAGCTGCCCCAGCCGCAAGACCAGTCGCTGAAGCTCTGGAACCTTTTGAATCACTGGCGCGTCGAACGCGGTAGACGGGTTGGGTGATGGACGGCTCGTCGGTCGATGCGTCTTACCAAGTCATTTTGCTTCTTGATGTTACGCTCTCGAAGAGCCCAAACGAAGGCAGCTTAATCGAATGCGATGCGGAGGAAACCTGATGCGAGCCCGAATTCTGTTATCCATGCTGTCAGTGTTACTGCTACTGCCCACGACTCAGCTTCAAGGACAAGGGCTGCTGCTTGAATCGCGCAGCGAACATGCTTTTCGACTTCCACGTCACTGGCACCCACATCCCCATCCGAGACCACGGCCCCGTCCGACTCCGCCCCCCACTCGCTCGTATGCCATCAAGGACATGTCAGTGCAGGCACGCATCCGAGATCAGGTCGCGACGGTGCAGGTTTCACAGACCTTCGTCAACACAGGCAGTCAAACGATGGAGGTGGCCTTTGTATTTCCCCTGCCCTACGACGGCGCCATCGATCGGATGACGTTCATGGTCGACGGGAAAGAGCACGAAGCGCGGCTGTTATCGGCAAAGGAGGCTCGTCAGATTTACGAGTCATACATGCGTCGAAATCTCGATCCGGCCTTGACCGAGTGGATTGGCACAGGCGTGTTCAAGACGAGTGTGTTTCCCGTGCCGGCCGGCGCAAAGCGCACGGTCTCGTTGCGTTACTCTCAGCTCAGCCGGAAGCAGGACAACGTTTCCGAATTCCTCTATCCGTTGAGCACAGCGCGTTACACGTCAAAACCAATCGAGTCAATCTCCATCGACGTGACGCTGCAAAGCCAACAACCGATCAAGAACGTTTACTCACCGACGCATTCGATTGAAGTCGACCGCGAGAACGAAAAACTAGTGACGGTTAGGTATGAAGCCAAGGGCCAGGCTCCGGGCGAAGACTTCCGGCTGTTTTACGATCACGGAAAGAAGGCGTTAGGAACCAGCATCTTAAGCTACCGTCCCGACGCGGATGATGATGGCTATTTCTTGCTGTTGGCCAGCCCCAAGATCCCTAAGACGGACGACATTGCGGCCAAGACCGTGGTCTTTGCCGTCGATCGGTCTGGGAGCATGAGTGGCAAGAAAATGGAGCAAGCGAAGGATGCGTTACGGTTCGTGCTGAACAACCTTCGTAAGGGGGATACGTTCAATATCATCGCGTATGACAGCGAAGTTGAGAGTTTCGCGCCTGAGCTGCAGAAGTTTGACGAGAAGCGTCGAAACGAGGCACTTGGATTCGTGGCAGGGCTTTATGCCGGCGGCAGCACCAACATCAATGATGCGTTGAAGACGGCCATGCGACAGTTTCAGGATCGAGATCGACCGGGCTACCTGATCTTCCTGACCGACGGGCTGCCAACGATTGGCGAAAAGAACGCAGCCAAAATTGCCCAAAACGCGCGGCAATGGAATGAGTCTCGCGTTCGACTGTTCACCTTTGGCGTGGGATACGACGTCAACAGTCGCCTGCTTGATCGACTCGTGAATGACAATCATGGGCAATCGGCCTATGTGCGCCCGAACGAAGATATCGAACAGCACGTCGGCACGTTGGCTCGCCGGATTGAGTCGCCGGTGCTGACCGACGTGCAAGTCCGATTCGAAATCGACGGTCATCAGACTCAGGACGGCCCAATCGTCAATCGCATGTATCCAGGACAAGGCATGGATCTGTTCGCCGGCGAACAGTTGGTGTTAGTAGGTCGCTATGCACGTCCCGGTGCGGCGAAGGTGGTTGTTAAGGGGAGCCTGAATGGCCGGACCAAGAAGTATGACTATCGTGCGAAACTTCGGAAGAAGTCAAAGGACCAAACTCATTCCTTCGTCGAGAAGCTGTGGGCGATCCGCCGTGTCGGAGAAATCATCGACGAGATCGACCTAAACGGCAGCAATGACGAATTGATTGACGAGCTCACTGCACTTTCCAAGAAGCACGGGATCATGACACCGTACACTTCGTTCCTTGCTGAAGAGGAAACGAATCTTAATGACCGTCTTGCCATCCGAGCGGATGCAGCCGAAGCCCTGGGTGAACTGCGGGAGGAATCGGGGGCGTCGGCCTTTCGTCGTCGTGCCGCCAAGGGCCAGCTGCGTCGAAACGCCCAAGTCGCGGTCGATCGCCTCTACTCCGCCGACATGGCCATCCCAACAACAGCCGCCCCGGTGACGGCTGCCGGCAGCGTCTCAGGCGGATTCGGCGGCCGACCAGGTGTCCCAGCGCTGAGATCCAAGCTGACTCACGCCGGTGACAAGGCGTTCTACTACCGCGACGGCAGATGGATGGATTCGGAGATCAAGAATGGGCCAGCCCAGGACGCCAAGCGAGTCGTACGCTTCACCAAAGAGTACTTCGACCTGGCCGAGCGTTACGGCAAGCAGGTCACGCAATACTTGGCATTAGACGGTGACGTGTATTTCGAACTCGAAGGTGCGAAATACCTGGTCGTCAGTCCGCCGCAGTCCAACCAGCGGTAGCAAACCCTAAAACCGCCGTCGAAGACCGATACAGGCCACCAAGCCCAGAAGTACGGTCAACAGACCTGAAGGTTCTGGAACCGCGGCGAGGGCCGCTGGTGGTCCTTGTTCGTAGGTACCGCGGTTAAACGCGTCGACAAAATCGGACGTGTTGAATAGTCCATCGCCGTTCCAGTCGCCCTGGTCCCAACCGGCAGCTTCTCCCGTCTCGTATTTGCCGGCAGCAAATACCAGTACAAAATCGCTGCTACTGAATTCGCGATCAAGGTTCGAGTCTCCGATGTGTGAATGTGCAACGGAGCGATCCAAAATCCAGAATAGCCGATCGTCGTTATCAACCGATCCATTGCCGTCCAGATCGTACTTCGCGTCGCCGACTGCATCTCGGACCGCTTGCGATAACTCGTCAATGTCAGCCGCGGTCAGCAGGCCGTCGTTGTCAAAGTCCCCAACGACGCCCTCCGGCGGTTCAATTTGACCTCGCAAAGCCGATAAATCTTGGATGGTCACAAAGACCATGTCATCCTCGCTAAAATCGACATTGGCCGCGCCGAAGGATGTGCTTCCGGTATCATCGTAGAACTCGTTGTCGGGCGTGATTGCCTTCCAGTCAGCCACGGTGAGTGTGTCAACGCCACCGTCCGGAAGCGGTCCCTCAAGGCTGCCGCCCTCTTCACTGCCAACACCATTGCCAGCCCATTCGCGTAGTCCTTCACCGGCGGGCCCGAAAATGGTCGCGCCAGCCGCATCCAAGATCGTCAGTGTCCAGTCGTCCTTGCCGGTCGAGAAGTCGCCCGGGTTGCCGTCGTTGGTTACCGTTGAAGCGAGGCCGGCTTCGCCCTTGGCATGCTCTTCCTGAGTTGCAACGTTGATCCACCAATCGTCGGCGAATGGATTGTAGCTTGTGTCGGTTTTGGTATTGCCTTCACCGCCGGCGTTCGGCGATTCGATCACGGTCACGATGGATCCAGAACGTACGCCCGACCAGACCGAGTCCTGACTCAACGTGATCGTGCCCATGGCAGTTTCGTTGTTCCCTACGTCCTCGTCTTCTTGCCAGACGAATTGCCAACCGCGCATGTCGACTTGATCATCGATCACCAGCAGTTCGAACCAATTATCGCCATTGCCGTCGATCGTCCCAAAGAAGCTATCCGCACCGTCACCGCCATCTAGCTGGTTCGTACCGCTGACGCCGTTGTACTCATTCAAAATGACAGAGGCACCTTCTGTTACATGAGTTGCGAAGGCGATAAACGCAATCGCGATGGTTAATTTGAGCCGCTTCATCTGGTCACCAACCTTGTCTTTGGAATCTCTCACTTACCCCAAACCCAGTCTGCATATTTTGGCGATTCTATGTGCCGCCTAATTACGTCAACGAAACGCTCCGCGAGGACGTGCCGTTTCTCGAATCTTATTGAGATGTTAACCAACGGCTCCAGTTTATTCAAAATTCGCACAAATTAATCCAATGTTTGGCGGTAATTCATCGATGGCTAACATTTGACCATTAGCCTACACCTGCGCCAGTCCGTCAACGGTGTCAGTCAACTCGGAACGGAAACACGGAAGGCAGGGAAGTGGCTCTGAACATGAAAATCACACGCGCACGGTCGGCGTTTACGCTGGTCGAACTACTGGTCGTGATCGCGATCATCGCAATTCTTGTACTCTTACTGATTCCCGCGATCAACGCGGCACGCGAATCAGCACGGCGGTTCCAGTGCGTCAACAATCTGAGACAGATCGGCGTGGGCATGATCAATTACGAATCGCGTTTCGGCAATTCCCGCCCGGTCAGCGACGGGCCTGCAGTGATTGTCGAGAAATGGCTTGGTCGGCCTTCTTTCTTCCCTATATTGAGGAAACAGCCATCGACGAGCAGCTGGACCTTTCCAAAGACCTGCTGGACGAGATCAATCGCAAACCCGCCCGCTCGATCATTTCGACCTACTTGTGTCCGAGTTCAAGCAAGACAGAAAAGCATCGACATCCAAGCGGTTACCTGAAGGACATCCCAGATGACCAAGGTGGTGGCTTTGGTTGTGTCGACTATCTCGGGATCTCGGGACCTGGACGGAAGGAGGAAGATCCCTTCGGCAAAGACTATGGACGCAATCACAATCACGGTGTCTTGATTTCGTTAAAGGGATTGCCGAGCCGTTCGTTGGTGCCACCTGCGATTCGAACCGAACATATCAAAGACGGTCTCTCAAAGACGATCTGTGTTGCTGGCCTTGTGCAGTCGCAATGGTAGGGAAAACCTCGAGGGTAATTCCTTTTGACGGAAGCTGGCCGACGGGTTCTCCAATTCCGTGCGATTCCTCTGCATTTCGTTCCGCTCGCCGACTTTCGATCGTAACGGTCACCACGGTTGCGTACCTCAGCCATTCCCCGCAAGTAAGACGGCCGTCGATGCGCCGATAACAAGCAAGGGTCGGGACGGTTGCAGACGCGGGGAGAAGAGGTGTGTCCGATACGGAAGGCAATCGCAAGAAAACGTCGTGGCGACGATGGTGCGTACGTATCTTAGTTGCCGTGGTGATCTGTGCCTTGGCCCTGCTCTTGCCGGTCGTCTTGAAGTCGGACCCTGTACGCGATCCGTTGCTCAATTGGTTGCTCGATGATCCTGAACTGACGGTCTCATCGAACGCCGGCGACTTCAGCTGGTGGTCGCCGGTTCGAATTGACGGGTTGCAGGTGAGAAGCGCAGATGGCCGATTTCAGGCCAGCGCTAAATCGTTGCAGGCGTCCTACTCCTGGTGGAATCTGTGGGTCCAATCACCCGCGTTGGGAGCCTTCGAAGTCGAGCAGCCGGATATTGTGATCGAGCTGCGTGGCGCGGAGTCTCCCTATCCCGAACGAGAAGCGTCTGATTTCCAACCCACGTTCGCCATCAATCTCCGGCAGGCAAGTGTGCGGGTGATTGATCCAGAACAGACCGAGCCGGTATTCGAGCTCAACGAGCGCGACGTCAACGTTCGAATTGAGCGGGAAAAGGGAAATCGAATCGTGATCGTTGACGCAGTTCAGCTGTACGAGCGCGAAGAGGCAAACGCCGAGATCTGCGACGAGCTGCTACGAACGATTGCACCAACGCTGGCCGATCTAGTCCGCGTCAGTGGACGCTTCTCGCTTGAATTAAGCCGTCTCCGCGTACCGATTGACGTTCCAGACGAGGTGGCTGCCAGGGATAGTCGCATCGAGGGTGTTTTGTCGTTGCACAACGTGAGCACAGGCTTCCAAACTCCGTTGATCCGCGGCATGGTCGAATTGGCTGCTGAGATGCACGGCAAAACGCTACCGGATCCTCTACGCGTTGTTGAGGATGCGGATGTTCGTTTTGAATTGCGAAACGGTCGAATTTTTCACGAAGGCCTTGAACTCGGGCTACCAGATATTGATCCGAACTTGAGGCTTCATTCGAGTGGAACGGTGGGTACCGACGAATCGCTCGACTTGCAGGTCGAGGTTCCAGTCGCCCTTGTCGACAACGATCCGAATGTGGACCAGTCCCAGACCGCAACCTTGCGAATAACCGGAACCATCCACGAACCACAAGTGGAACGAGTGATGGAAGCCGAGGAGGACACGGTGCAATGAGAGAAATGATCGGTCCCCTTTGCCTATTGGTCATCGTTGCGGTCACGATGACGTTGGTTGAGCATGCGGCGGCCGCCACCTCCAACGAGTGTGCAGTACTGCGCGTCTCTAGTCGATTCATTGACGATTTGCTCGACGACAATATTGAAACAACGATACCCTTTGACACCGACTCGTCCGGGACGCGAATGTCGGGCAAAGTGTTCAGTCGAGCCAGATTGACTCTCGAAATGCTGGCGGATGGCGAGGATGCACACTTTCTGGTTCGCGTCAAAGGCAACGCATGTGGCCATTTCTGTGGTGCTCGTAAAGTACTTCGTGTTGGTGGGTCGCTGGCGATTCCATATCGAGCGACACGCGAGATTCGATTTGATGGCCACCACTTTGTCGCCGAGCCAACTCAAGTGCATGCTCGATTATGTGCGGAGTTCAGCCGAGTCACGACGCGTAGGGACGGACCCTTGGGGCGGTTTGTTGGCCACCTGGCGAATCCGATTGTGCAGTCCATGAAACCCGAGGCGGAGCAAGCCGCTGCTCCAGAAGCGCGAGAATACGTTGGCCGTTATGTTGATCGCAAGTTGGACGAACTGATTGAGGAATTGAACCGGACAACGCCGGCTGAGGAGTCCGTCTATCGTCTGTTTCCCCAGGTCAAATCGTGGCGTACTTCGATGGCCACCACTCCTGACCATCTGGTCGTCCGCTTCGTGCCACCGGGCCAGGCGGATCCGATCTTACCGGCGATCGACCGTAGCCCACGCGACGCGGCGGTCGAATTCTGGATTCGTTCAACGGCTGCCGAGGCGGCCTTTATTGAAACGGTCGCCCAGTGGAATGCCACTCACGATTTGCTGCAGAACCTGCTAGGCGAAGAAGACCGTGAGGTCGCAGAGCTGCTAGAAGATGCCACTGTAACGGCCATTGGCCCTTGGCTTGTCATCGCGATCGGTCAGCGAGGTTCCTAACCTCCCCGACCGATAAGCAACGCGGGCCTTGGAGCGCCCGCGTTGTGAGCGATGGCTAGCCGTAAGTCGCATCCATTCCAAGACGCGTCTTGAGTTTTTCGAACTCCTGCAGATAGTCGTCACTCGACGAATGGACGTGCTCAGCCTCCGTGATGAACTTCATATCGTCGTTGCAGGGAACCTCATACCGACTCAGGATTCGCTCGTAGGAGGACAGGTCTTCACCGTAGACGATGAGCAGCTTGTGCTCGTCGAATTGAATCTCCTGCGGAATCGAGGGATTCAACACGGCCAATCCAGTGCACCCGTCATTGGTGAGCAGGTCTTCAAAATCCCAGAGTGTGCTGAGTAGGACAGGCATGTCCATATGTTCTCGGTACAGGTCGACGTGCCCATTACCTTCTCTTGTGTGGCTCGTCTCGAGGACAACATCAACGACATTGCCCAGGGGCTCAAGCAACTCGATGAATAGTTCGAAGAGGGTCTCGTGACTGGCTGAGGCCATGAGCACGGGCAACCGGGTATTCGATTCCTGATCGTGATATGCATCGTGTCGGTAGCCCTGACACGGCACAACCTTTAAGTCGTATGACGGACGGATCGCTTCGGTCAGAGTGAAAGCTCCATACCTCTTGACTCCGAGGTGAGCTTCCAGTTCTTCGGTCGACAAGTGCTCAAAGCTGCTCGTCGCAGGAACCGGCGCGGCGTCTTCTTGAAAGACGTTCTCGAAAAAGTTCTTAAGAAAGCCCATCGGTGAACCTCAAATCGGGAGTTGCGGAACTTGTGCTGCTGAGTGGGCCAAATCGCCGCGAACACTCAACCCTAGTACAAACTCGCTTCTCACGTGTCAGACGCTCTTTGAACGCTGCT